>Ga0074044_10000114_pt1 | contig 79881 bp, 64 predicted proteins | sample BogForMeECP23OM1_FD_94443 | JGI IMG/M metagenome (GOLD analysis project Ga0074044, IMG submission 94443) | Bog forest soil microbial communities from Calvert Island, British Columbia, Canada - Bog Forest MetaG ECP23OM1 | ecosystem: Environmental > Terrestrial > Soil > Wetlands ...
ATCATCACTGCGGTGCTAACCTTCTTCATTGCCGGTCTCCTTTTTATCTGTGCCTTGAGCACGTCGATAACTTGGGAGCGTACACCGCATCCCGTCCGGAGACCGGCCTTCTCATCCCATCTGCTAACAACAGTTAGAGTCCGCACTCTTCCTCGATATGAGATAAAGTGTTGCCGATGCAGGCGTAATCCACAACAAGGAGGACCCGCCGTGAAATCCGCCATACTGCTACTCTTGCCAGCCATTATCTCAATTCAGCTGTTCGCGCAAAGCTCGTCGCCGTCCTCAACGAAACCATGTCGAATTGTGGATGTCGTCCAAACAGTTGCTGGCCACGACTATTACGTGGACGGGAGAAAGGCCGGTTCTATCTCTGAGTTGAATTTACTGGAACTGCTTAGGCGCACCGAGGCGTCGTCACCCTCACCATGCCTCAGGTTTTTTGTGCCTACTTCCGTCAAAATCAATGAAATCGAGAACGCCGATGTTGTTGCAGGAAAGATGCAGTATAAGGAATTTCACGTGTACGTCTACGGGTATTACCATGAGTGGGTCAAAGAGATTCTCTGGGAATCACATCCATCGGCCGACGTGCGATTGGGGATGAAAGGAACGGTTGACTGGCCGAGTCCCGACTCAGGCGGAAGGTGAAATCTGGATTCTGTTGTAACATCCCGGTTACGCTCATTGACCTGCCTTTCCCATTACTTTCTCTTGGACGTTTTTTGACTGGGCGGCGAGAATTCCCTGATGCGGCTGGGGCGGAAAAAACGCGCAGGGGTCTCTCGACTCCATCAGGCCGTCGGCTTCGCCGACGATCTGATTCCGCTCAAGATGACAGATCGGTTGGGATCGTATGTTCAGGGAAAGATGGGTAGAGCCTTATCTTCGGGAACAGACGGGTGGAGCTTCCAGATTCAGGGGCGCTTCGGAACCTCTGCGGCCAGATCGCGCAGGGAGTTTTCGTACGGGGCGCGGGCTATGCCGCGTTCGGTGATGATGGCGGCTACGTATTTTGCGGGGGTTACGTCGAAGGCTGGATTTTCTATGTCTACTCCGTTGGGAGTCATTTGCCTTCCGCCTATGTGGGTTACTTCTCTGGCACTGCGCTGCTCTATGGGGATTTTGCTGCCGTCGGGCGTGGCTAGATCTACCGTCGAGATCGGCGCGGCTACGTAGAACGGGATGCCGTGTTCTTTTGCCAGCACAGCTACTGTATATGTGCCGACTTTGTTGGCCACGTCTCCGTTGGCTGCTATGCGGTCGGCGCCTACTACTATGGCTGCGATTTTGCCTTGCTGCATCATGACTCCGGCCATGTTGTCGGAGATGACTGTCGTCGGGATGCCGTCTTTCATCAGCTCCCAGGCGGTGAGGCGCGAGCCTTGCAGGAAGGGACGCGTCTCGTCGGCGTAGACGTGGATTTTTTTGCCGGCTTCTATGGCGGCGCGGATTACTCCCAGGGCGGTGCCGTAGCCGGCGGTGGCTAGGGCTCCGGCATTGCAGTGGGTGAGCACGCCTCCGGTGGAGGGCATGAGCGCGGCGCCGTGGCGGCCCATGGCTTGGTTGGCGGCTATGTCTTCGGCGTGCATGCGCTGGGACTCTTCGATCAGCGCTTGCTGGATTTCGGCGATGGGGCGCGGGCGGAGGGCTTCAAATCTCTCCTTCATGCGGCGGATCGCCCAGAATAAATTTACGGCGGTGGGGCGCGTCTGGCGGATGGTTTCGCAGATCTGGTCGAAATCTTTCTGGAGATCGGCGGCGTTTCCGGCTTTGGAGTTCTTTACGCCTAACGCTATGCCCATGGCTGCGGCTACGCCTATGGCGGGTGCTCCGCGGACTACCATGTTGCGGATTACATCGGCTACCTGCTGGTGCGTGGTGCAGGTCACATAGACTTCTTCGGTGGGCAGCTTCGTCTGGTCGATGAAGACTACGCCTTGGGGGGTCCATTCTAGAGTTTGAATCATGAGTTCGTCGTTGGTCGCTAGTCGTTCGCCTCAAGATTAACGGATAATTGGAACTTGCGGCGCGGCGTCCTCGGGCAGAATGCCGCGAAGGCGCGGATCGTCGGCCACTTCGATCGCGCGCTTGTAGGGACGGAAACCGCATCTCATGTAGAAAGTCAGCGCCGCTGGTGCGTCCAAATTGCAAGTGTGCAACCAGACGCGCGTGGTCGCGGGTGTCCATGCGCGGTCGAGCAGTTGCGCCATGAAAGGGCGCCCCAGGCCTTTGCCTATTGCTTCAGAAAACAGCGCGAAGCTTGTGATCTCGACGTTGCTCGGCTGAGAACGGTCGAGTTCGGCAATTCCGATCTCGCGGGCCGCGGATTCAGCCACGAAAAATTCGATATTCGGATTATGCAGCACGGCGGTGAGTTGGGCGTCCGTCATCTGCAGGCGGCTGAACCACAACCACTGCGCGCCGGCTCTGCGGAAGATGGAGCGATACCAATCGAGCGGGGGATTTTGCAACGGACGCAGTTGCACATCTCTAGAAACTGGGCTCGATGAAACGTCAGGCAACGCGGGGCGTTTGAGCATTTCCAGGTAGGTGACAACCGATGCGATTTTTCCCGGAGCGAGGTCGGTGTAACCGTCGGGAATCATAGGGTCCGTCGTTAGTCGTTAGTCGCTGGTTGTTCGCTGGTCGTCATTCGCTATTCGCTATGCGTGGTTGCTGCTACGTGCTCTTTTCGAACGTCGGCCGCGGTGAAGATCGAGATGAAGGGCGCGGGCGCGGCGGCTTTTTCTACGTTGGGGCGGCCGTGGGCATCCTCGCGCTCGACGAGGCACATTGCTCCTGCGACTTTGAAGCCGAATTCTCGCGCGGCTGCGATGGCTTGCACGGTGGAGGAGCCGGTGGTGCACACGTCGTCCACGATTACCACGCGCGCGCCTTTTTCACGGAAGCCTTCGATGCGCTGGCCGGTGCCGTGCTGCTTTTCGGCTTTGCGCACTAGGAATCCGTGGAGGGTGCCGCTGGTGACGGCGACGGCCACGACGATGGGATCGGCACCCATGGTGAGTCCGCCGATGGCGTCGGCGTGCCAGGCTTGGGCGCGCATTTCGTCTAAAAAGACCTGGCCTACCAGTTGCGCGCCACGGGCATCTAGGGTGGTGGTGCGGCAATCGATGTAATAGTCGCTGGTGCCGCCGGAGGATAGTTTGAATTCGCCGAGGCGAAAGGATTTGCGTGCCAGCAGGGTTAGGAGTTCTTGTCGGGCGGGGGACATGAAAGATCAGGGTCTCAGGTTTCAGGTTTCAGGTTTCAGGTTTCAGGTTTCAGGTGTCAGGTTTCAGGGTATAGCGAATGGCCGACGACTGCCAACTCGATGCCTGGCCAACCTAGCCCTGGATCGCTGAGACCTGAGACCTGACACCCTTGTTCATTGATTCAATTTTTCCAAGTGCCGAAAGCCGTCGGTGGCGGCGTACATGGCTATGGTGATGGTTCCGTTGTAGGCCATGTGGATCAGGACGCCGGCGGCTACGGAATTTGTTTTGGCTCGCACTAGTGTCAAAACAACTCCGACCAGGAAAATCACGAGCACTGGTCCCCAGGCATGCCCCAGTTGCGCGGCGTGCAGCAGGGCAAAACCTAGAGCGGTCAGGAAGACCGCAACCGGCAGGCCGAGGCGGCGCGCGAGCACGGGATAGAGAAAACCGCGAAAGAAAAGTTCCTCCATCAGAGGCGCGAGGGTGACGCTTAGAATGCCGAGCGCCCAGGCCTCGGCGGGCGTGCGGAAATAAGTGTCGATTGGCAAGTCTTTCGGTATGGGCAAAAAATGCGCGAGGGCCTGCAAACTCAGCGAAAGCACGAAGCCCGCCAACGCGTAAACGGCGATGTTGGACGGCCAGTTCCAATGGATGGCGGCTAGAAAATCGGGGCGTCCGCGCTCGCGCGTCACCAGCACGTACATGTAGGCGAGGATGAGGAAGTAGGCCACGGATTGTCCGGCGACCAGGACCAGCGGCATCCGCGCGATATCGCCGAGGCTCGAGTGCGGGTACAGCCAGAAATGGGTGACGGGCACGACGGCGAAGACGCCTACGAACAGCGCCACGATGGTGAGAAATATCAGGCGTAGGACATCCCAGCCATTCCACGCGGGATCGGGCGGCACGGCGGGGACGGCGGCGAAGTCGTAGGCTGGAGTATGACTGACCTCTGCAGAGTCGCTATCGCCTGTGGAGTCTGCCGAGCTTTGCTCGGCCTGGACGGGCGAGGGCGCCCGTCCCCACGCGGGCACGGCATCCGCGGACTCAGGACTTGGCGCTGGACTCTTGCGGAGATCGTCGGGCAAATTCACGCGAGTTCACCGGTGGGGGCGGGCATGTTTTTTGCCGAGCCATTTTTTACAGACCCATTTTTTGGCGACCCATTTTTTCTTGACCCGTTGAAATACTCTGTCAGGGCTTGTCCGGTGTAGGACTTTTTCACGCGCGCTACTTGTTCGGGGGTGCCCTGGGCCACTATGCGTCCGCCTTCTTCTCCGCCTTCGGGACCGAGATCGAGGATCCAGTCGGCGTTGCGGATTACGTCGAGGTTGTGCTCGATGATGATGACCGTATTGCCGAGATCGGTGAGACGGTGCAGAACGTCCAGCAACTTGCGCACATCGTCGAAGTGCAATCCTGTGGTTGGCTCATCGAGCAGGTAGAGAGTCTTTCCGGTCTGGCGCTTGCTGAGTTCGCGAGCGAGCTTGATGCGCTGGGCTTCGCCTCCCGAGAGCGTGACGGCAGATTGACCGAGGTGAATGTATCCCAGGCCGACGTCGACCAGCGTTTGCAGCTTTTGTTTCACCTGCGGGATATTTTCGAGAATCTGGAGCGCGTCGGAAACGGGCATTTCGAGCAGGTCGGCGATGGACGAGCCGTTGTAATGGACCGACAAGGTCTCGTGGTTGTAACGGCGTCCGCCGCAGACTTCGCATTGTACGTACACGTCGGGCAGGAAATTCATTTCGATGCGGCGTTGGCCTTCACCCTGACAGGCCTCGCAGCGTCCGCCGGAAACGTTGAAGGAGAAGCGTCCGGGCTTGTATCCGCGCTCACGCGATTCGGGCAGCATGGCGTAGAGATCGCGAACTGCCGCGAAAATGCCCGTATACGTTGCGGGATTCGAGCGCGGCGTGCGCCCTATGGGGGACTGGTCGATGCGAATTACCTTGTCGATCAGGTCGGCACCGGCGATGGATTTGTGCGCACCGGGCTCCTCGCGGGAACGATAAAGCTGGCGCGCGAGAGCGCGGTACAGGATGTCATTAACCAACGTTGACTTGCCGGAGCCGGAGACACCGGTCACGACCGTCATTATGCCGAGGGGAAAAACTACGTCGAGATTTTTGAGGTTGTTTTCGCGTGCTCCGAGAATGGAGATGGCTTTGCCATTTGGACTGCGGCGCTCGTCGAGCATCGCGATCTGGCTGCGTCCGGCGATGTAGGCGCCAGTCAGGGACGCGGACGAGTTCATGATTTCGGCGGGCGTACCGCTCGCGACTAACTCGCCGCCGTGACGGCCGGCGCCGGGGCCGAGGTCGATGACATAGTCGGCGCGCCGAATAGTCTCTTCATCGTGCTCGACGACGAGCACGGTATTGCCCAAGGCGCGCAAGTTTTCTAGCGCGGCCAGGAGGCGTCCGTTGTCGCGATGGTGCAGGCCGATGGAGGGTTCATCGAGCACGTAGAGCACGCCGCGTAGCTTGGATCCGATTTGCGTGGCCAGGCGGATGCGTTGGCCTTCTCCGCCGGAAAGCGTGGCGGCGGAGCGGCCGAGCGTCAGATAGCCGAGTCCGACATTGTGCAGGAATTCGAGGCGTTCGGTGATTTCGTGCGCGATGCGTCCGGCGATGGTTTGCTCTCTGCCGGTCAGTTTGATGCTGCGCGCGGCCTCGAGAGCGCGGGCGATCGGAAGGCTGGTGAAATCGGCAATAGACATGCCGTTTACTTTTACGGCCAGGCTTTCCGGACGCAGGCGCTTGCCGTGGCACACCGAACATTCGGTGGCGGACATGAAATCGAGCAGATATTCGCGATAGGTATCGGAGGTCGAGGCTTCGAGATTCTGCCGGAGATGGCCGAGAATTCCTAAAAAACCAGTTTTGCCGCCGCGTTGCGGCTCGCCATTGAGCAGAAGGTTCTGAATCTTGTCGGGAAATTTCTCGAAGGGCGTGGACAAATCGAAGCCGTAAGCCTGGATCACCAGATGCAGGCTGCGAATCAGGTTCTGCGATGCAGAGCCGGGACCGAGTCCGCCATCGAGCAGCGGCTTCGACCAATCGACAATAACCTTTGCTGGATCCAAATCGTAGCGGCTTCCGAGGCCGTGGCACTCAGGGCAGGCTCCGTAGGAACTGTTAAACGAGAACGAGCGCGGCTCCAGTTGCGGAACACTGATGCCGCAATCGGGGCAGGCTAGACGCGAAGAGTAGAGGGTTTCGTCTCCGTTGACAACCGCGACCAACACGAGACCGCCGCCGAGTTTCATGGCCAGGCCGACCGAGAGTTCCAGGCGGTGTTCGATTCCGGGCTTTACCAGCAGGCGATCCACAACAACTTCGATAGTGTGGTTCTTGCGCTTGTCGAGGGCGAGATCATCCTCAAGATTGACCAATTCGCCATCGACGCGGGCACGGGAGAAACCATGCTGGACGAGCTTCTCCATTTCTTTTTTGAATTCGCCTTTGCGGCCGCGAACGATGGGTGCCATGATCATGACGCGGTCATCGGGCGCGAGCGCCATGACACGCTGCACGATCTGTTCGGCGGACTGGCGCGTAATGGGCTTGCCGCAATTGGGGCAGTGGGGCACGCCGATCGAAGAATAGAGCAGGCGCAGGTAATCGTAAATTTCGGTGATGGTGCCGACGGTGGAGCGAGGACTGCGGCTGGTGGTTTTCTGCTCAATCGAAATCGATGGGCTGAGGCCGTCGATCGAATCGACGTCGGGACGCTCCATCTGGTCGAGAAACTGGCGAGCGTAGGCGGACAAGGTTTCCACGTAGCGGCGCTGGCCTTCGGCGTAAATCGTATCGAAGGCGAGCGAGGATTTGCCGGAGCCGCTCAGGCCGGTAATGACCGTCAAGGTGTTACGAGGAATCTCGACGTCAATATTCTTCAGATTGTGCTGGCGCGCACCGCGCACCGAAATCCTGGTGATGGCCATTTACGCATTGCTTTATGGACTTCCGTAACGTGGACGGGTCCTAAGAAATATTGGAGAGTGGAGATACGCAGTCCGATTCCCGTATCTTAGTTGCTAACAGCGGCGGGGGTCAAATGCGGGTAAAGTTGAAAATTTGCAGCCGCGTGCTTCACAGAGTGGCTGCCAGCAAGGGCCAGTTCCGTGAATGCAATTTTCGTGGCTTTCTTAATCAGCAGCACTGCAATCCTGACCGTAGCGCTGGGTGTTTTCGGAGCGTACTGCGCCATTGGTGCTGTCTTGTCAGCCGTTAATCCCAGCCGACCCGCAAAAATCTTCTCCGCACTGGTTCCACATCAAGGCCAGGTAAGCGGCGATTAGGCTCGCGCCCGCGATCTTTTCCGTTGGCTTCTATGAAATAACATCCCCCCAGTTTCTCTGGAATCCCCCGAGAAATGCCGTCACTACTGGGGCGGCTGCGGCGGAAGGGGATGGTTTTGGCGCAACAACTGGAGAACCTGATCCGGAGTCATCGGCCCAGCGTTAGGCTGGTTTGAGCCCGGTGGTTGCGGTTGCTGCTGGGCGGCGTTTGGGTCCGGTTGTTGCTGCTGAGGGGCATTGGCGTCCGGTTGTCCTGGCTGACCGGGCTTGGCCTGATCTTCCGCGTCGTCGTCCTTATCGTCGTCATCTTTATCATCGTCGCTATCGGCAGCGGCTGCTTGCGCGTTACCTGGCACGGGCCGCGGACCCAGCAACTGCCGGTTGAACGGCTGAGGCGGCAGGGGAGTGGGCGTGACCGGCTCCGGATTGCTGGGAAACGCATTTGCAGTCACAGCGGGCGCGGTTTCTCCCGGTCCCAATGGTTTGGCGGTAAGTATTACGCTCGAAACCGCGGCGGGATCCGAGTCGGAACCGAGCATTACGTAATTAAGCGAGCAGCCGTTGAACAATCCGGCGAGGACATCGCGCGGCGGTCCCGGACCGAGGGAGGTGACGACGCGCTCATTTGCGGCTGAGCCCGGGGGAATATCTATGGAAGCGCCGGTGAGCCGGTGCACCTCGCGCAAGATGTCGCCCAAAGTCGAATTCTGAGCCGAGATGGCCAGCAGACCATTTTGATAGCTGACCTTGGCCGGGGTTGTCGGAAGTTGGTCCATTGGTACCTGATGCAGTGGACCGCTGGGGAGCGGCGGAAGCACGAGCGGCTTTTGGGCCTTGTGCGTGCGATGGTGCGGGGGGGCGGCTGGCGCGGCGGCCTGGTCTGTCTGAGCAAGGAGGGCGGGCGCGGACAGGCCGAGAATTACCAGCAAGAGCCCCAAAGCGATCAATCGGCGTTTGCGCAGCATGAACTGACCCATTCCCACGAGCGGCTCAGGATTTGGTCCCTGGCTCATTTTACCATTGCTGATAGAACGTCGAAGCGACTTAATTCTTGCGCGGTGATTACGGACGGTTTCCTACCAGCGCAGGTTGGAGTATTGCCTTGAGCAGGATTTGGACGATCCCCGGTTGGGAGAGCGGGTAAAATGTCGGGGGAGGCGTTTCTCTTGAGAACTGCATCAGAGCCGGGACCGCAGAACCCACGGCGTAGGCGGCGATGGCTATGGCTGCTGCTGCTGAGCGGATTGTGCCAGGCGCAAGTCTGCCACAGCGCCGCGGACATGGATGCCGCGGCGCGAACCGCGCTCGAAGCCACGGCCAGACGCTATTTTGAAATGTCGGCGCGGGGCGATGTGGCGGGTTTGAAGCAGAACTCCATTGCGAGCGTGGCCGCCAACTTTGCCGGCATTGAAAACGCAGTCCAAGAACATCAGAACGCGTTCACGGGCGCGCAAGCCACGGTTCGGCCGCCTTTTTTATTGATCGCGGATGGCCCGGATGCGATGTCACGTGCTGAATTTCTGTGCGGGGTTTTTGGGAAATCGGGCCAGACGAAGGACAGCGCGGTGTTTATCCTGAATAATCTGCCACCCGGCAGGTATGGCGTTACGATTCTCGACGTGAACGGCGGGCAGATCCCCCTGACCCTGACTCTTGTTCTGCAGCAATTGGGCAACGATTGGAGGCTGGCGGGTTTTTACGCCAGATCCGCGCAGGCGGCAGGACACGATGCCGCATGGTTCACGCAGCACGCCCGCGATTTCAAAGCTAAGTCGGAGAATCACAACGCGTGGCTGTATTACCGCGAAGCCGTCTTCCTCTCCGCGCCGGTGGACTTCATGAGCACGCTCGCGACTGACAAACTCTATGACGAGATCCAGGCCATCGAACCCTCCGATTTGCCCGCGGGCGAAAAAAATGCGGACCTGAACGCCGGTGGCAAGGTGTATCGACTGACCGAAATCTTTCTGCTCGCCGTGGGCAACGATGTGGATGTGGAAGTAAGCTACCAGGCCGCCGATGTCTCCAATACCACGCGCACGTTTCAGGAAAATACGGCCGTGAGCAAGGCGCTGGTCGCGAAGTTCCCCGAATTTCGGGAAGCTTTTGCCGGGGTGGTGGCGCGAGCCGTCGAACCCTCCGGCCACGACTTCAGTTCGATGCTGGCGATGAAGGACGTCAAGTGAGAATTATTGAGAGATTAAGGCATTGAGGCATTGAATCATTGAAAGTCAGCGACTCAGGTAGCTTACAGGTTTTCAATGACTCAATGACTCAATGATTCAGTGGTTCAATGATTCAATGCTCTCCGCAGTTGCCTTCTGTATTCCGCGGGGTTAGTATTTTCCTAATTCATTAGGCTTCAGGGGATTTCTTTCACTCAATTTCGTTTCAGGGAGGACTTATGGGAATCGCAGTTTCCCCCATCCAGATTGATTCTCGCGTCAGCGACTTCATCGCGAAGCCGCGGCAAATGCTGATTGACGGCAAGTGGGTGAATGCCGCGTCAGGCAAGACTTTCCCAACCTACAACCCGGCAACCGGCGAAGTGCTGGCGCAGATCGCGGAAGGCGATCGGGCCGATATCGACCTGGCCGTAAAAGCGGCGCGAAAGGCGTTCGACAGCGGCCCCTGGTCGCGGTTGACGGCCTCCGAGCGCGGCAGGCTGGTATGGAAGCTCGCCGACCTGCTGGAACAACACCTCGAAGAATTCGCGACTTTAGAAACATTGGATAATGGCAAGCCGCTCACCGTGGCGCGGGCCGCCGATGTTCCGCTGGCGGTTGATATGTTTCGCTACATGGCGGGATGGGCGACCAAGCTCGAAGGGACCACTATTCCACTCTCGGTGCCTTATACGCCCGGGGCAAACTATCACGCTTACACGCTGCGGGAGCCGGTCGGCGTGGTGGGGCAGATTATCCCATGGAATTTCCCGCTGCTGATGGCGGCATGGAAGCTGGCTCCGGCGCTCGCCTCGGGATGCACGGTGGTGCTGAAACCGGCCGAGCAGACGCCGCTTTCCGCGCTGCGTCTGGGCGAACTGATTATGGAAGCGGGATTCCCGGACGGCGTGGTCAATGTCGTTCCGGGATACGGCGAGACGGCGGGCGCGGCGCTGGCAGCGCACGATCTGGTCGATAAGATTGCGTTTACTGGATCGACGGAAGTGGGCAAGCTGATCGTGCACGCAGCCACCGGAAACCTGAAGAAAGTTTCGCTCGAACTGGGCGGCAAATCGCCGAACGTCGTTTTCAAAGATGCTGATATGGATCTAGCGATTGGCGGCGCGGCCAGCGCTATTTTCTTCAACCACGGCCAGTGCTGCTGCGCCGGGTCGCGTCTGTACGTCGAGCGGCCAGTCTTCGATCGCGTGGTGGAGGGCGTGGCGGCAAAGGCCAAGAAGATCCGCGTGGGATCGGGCCTGGAGCCGGACACCGCGATGGGGCCGCTGGTTTCCGAGGAGCAGTTGCAGCGCGTGTGCAACTACCTGGAGATTGGCCTGTCGGAGGGCGCGACGGCGATGGCGGGCGGAAAGAAGCTGGGCGAAAAGGGATATTTTGTCGAGCCGACCGTACTGGTCAATACGAAAGACGACATGCGCGTGGTGCAGGAGGAAATTTTCGGACCGGTGGTCGCGGCGATTCCGTTCGACGATCCGGAAGAACTCATGCCGCGCGCCAACGGCACGGTGTACGGGCTGGCGGCGGGGGTCTGGACAAAGGACATTTCGAAGGCGCACCGGTTGGCAGCCGCACTGCGCGCCGGGACGGTCTGGATCAACTGCTACAACATTTTCGACGCGGCGCTGCCGTTTGGCGGCTACAAACAGTCTGGTTGGGGACGCGAGATGGGCAAAGACGTTCTCAATCTCTACACGCAGACCAAGGCGGTGTGCGCGCGGCTGTAAGCTAGCTTTGACAAAAACTCCCATCCGGCTGCCGCGACGTGTCGCGGACGGATGGGATTTTTTTTGAAACGGATGGCTGACAGCTGGTCTTTGGAGGCGCGGGTGAGAATCGAATCCGCGCCCAAGTCCAGATGATTGTTGCTACTGTTTCGCACCGGACGTTTTCGCGTCCGCCGGTTCGGATTCAGGTTTCGCTTCTTCGTTCAGGATGCGCAGCTTTTGTTCGGAGCCGTCCGACAAAGGTATGTGAGCCGTTCCCTTCTCAACCCGGAAGTGGATGACATCGCCGATTTGCATCGGTTTGTCCCCGCCGCATTCCTTTCCCGTGACCCCAAACATGGGCGTCTTGCCACAATCCAGTTCGTAGATCTCGGTGTCCGTTTCGATCTTGTACGTGTGGCTATATACCGAATAGCTGCCTCCGCCCATACCATTGCCCGTCTTGGGGTGGTTCTTCGTATGCTCATTCTGACCGATGCCAATAACCTTCCCCGATTCTGGATATGTCTTGGGTTCTTTTTCGGCCATAGCTACCGACAAAACAGCTAGCGTAAAAATGAATAGAGGAAGCAGAAGCGATGGGTTGCTTTTCTTGCCATGAGGCATAAGAAACCCCTCCTCGGGGGTGTCATTGGACTTTCAAGAGAATGCGTCACCACGACATTGCGACTTAGAACGTCTAGGGACTGAACGTCGTACATTAGCGAACGACGATGCACAACGCGAGGAATTGGAGGCGCGGGTGAGAATCGAACTCACGAATAGAGGTTTTGCAGACCTCGGCCTTACCACTTGGCTACCGCGCCGGACCGTTCATTAACCAGCTCACTAAACGATACGCTAAAACGACAGGCTAAAACAAAAAGCCCTCGCCAGTGCAGGGCTTCAAAACCTGGAGCGGGAGACGGGATTTGAACCCGCGACTTCGACCTTGGCAAGGTCGCACTCTACCACTGAGTTACTCCCGCCCGTCGTCACATTTTACAGCACTTGCGCATCTGGTGCCAATGCTAGACTGGCGGACGACGGCTGGCCAACGGCTAACGCTTGGCCAACACCTTAAGGAGGGAGTTTTCTGTGCGCCGAGCGCGCAAGAGCCAAAATGACGCCGCAGGAATGGGAACCCGCGGCGTGTGGGCGGGCGAGACGGGGACGCACTGGGAACGTGCCACGCAAATACCCGTCGCCTTCAGCGTTTCCTTTGGCTACGACGATTTGGTCGAGTGGCTCGAGGTGGCACAAGGGAAAAAGCCTGGCCATATTTATGGCAGGAATACAAATCCAACCGTCGCCGCCTTCGAAGAAAAAGTAAGGAATCTGGAGAGTGCCGAAGCCGCCACCAGTTTTTCCAGCGGGATGGGCGCGATCAGCAATACGCTCTTTGGTCTCCTGTCTCCGGGCGATCGTGTCGTTTCCATCCAAGACACCTACGGCGGGACGAACAAGCTGTTTATCGAAATCCTGCCGCGATTCGGCATCAAGGTCGCGCTCTGTGATACGAACGATCACCGGGCCATCGAGACCGCAATTGGCCGCGGTTGCAAGGCCGTGTACCTGGAAAGTCCGACGAATCCTACGGTCAAAGTGGTCGATCTGCGCCGCCTTGCTGCCGCGGCCCATCGTCAGCGCGCTTTGGTGATTGTGGATAACACGCTGGCCACGCCCATCAATCAACAACCTGTGAAACTCGGCGCCGATCTGGTGATTCACAGTGCCACCAAGTTCCTCGGCGGACACGCGGATGCGCTGGGCGGCGTGGCTTGCGGCCGCAGGGATCTGGTCGCCAGGATCTATCACTTTCGCGAGATCACGGGCGCCTGCCTCGATCCCATGTCGGCTTACTTGCTGCTGCGCGGAATGAAAACTCTTCATCTTCGGATCGCGCGCCAGAACGAGAGCGCTCTTAAGATTGCCCGCTTCCTCGAATTCCACCCCCGCGTAACCAAGGTGTTTTATCCCGGGCTGGAGTCCCACGAACATCACGAAATTGCCCGCCGGCAGATGCGCGGATTTGGAGGAGTACTCAGCTTTGCCCTCCGAGGCGGGTTCGATGCAGTGAAAGTTTTTCTGCCGCGCCTGGGTTACGCCCACTTGGCTGCAAATCTCGGCGCGGTCGAGACCGTCGCGGGTCCGCCCTCCACTACCAGCCACGTCGAGTCGACCAAGGAGGAGCGCGCGGTGAGCGGCATCCCAGAGGCGCTGATTCGTTACTCGGTGGGGATTGAAGACAGCGAAGATCTCATCGCCGATCTGCGACAGGCACTCGACAAATTCGCTCCCGTTAAACGGCGAGCACGTTCGTGAGACACGACAGCGATTTCTTAATGCTCCAGCCTAATACTTCCCACCTGCCTGCGCCGGGTTTGTGGCGGCGGTGATCTGGTTGCGCACGTCCCAAAGATCCTTATAGAGCCAGCTTTCCATTCGTTGCTGCAGCACTTCCACCGGAGTTCCCATGGTGCCAACGACCCGTCCTCCGATGATGCGTTCGGCGAGTTTGAGATGGTGGAAGCGGAACAGTTGCATGCGTTCGTCGAAGTCGAGCAGGCGCTCGGCAACATCGTGCAGGCTGAAGAATTCTTCGTGGCGGCGGTAGAGATCGCCGATGGTGATGCCAGCGCGGCTGAGTTGATCGTGAAAAGCGTGGCCGAGACGCGGACCGATGTGGAGGAGCGAGAGGAATCCGGGAGAATCGAGGCCGCTGCCGTGGCCGAGACCGGCGCGAATGATGTGATAGTCGCAGGGAGTGATCGTCTCCAGAATGTGCAGCAGGCCGATCGTCGGTTCGAGCAACTGGAGGGCGCGGCGGATAAGGCGCGTGCTGTTGCCGTAGTCGGCGTGCTCGAGCGCTTCGAGGGCGCGGCCGAGTTCGAAAGCCGCTCCTTTTAAAAGCAGTTCCGAACTCTGGTGTACGACCAAAAAAGTCATTTCGTCTTTATGCAGCAGTTCTTCCGGAGATTTCTGCAGGGCTAGCAGTTCGTCGGTGCGCAGGTAGCGCTCGTAGTCGGTCGCTCCTTCGCCAGGAAGAATCGGTTTGGTGAACTCGTCGCGATGTGCCATGGAGAACCCGTTTAGCGCTGCAAGTGTTGGGCGGGAAGATGCGGCGACCACTGCGGATCTTCCTCGGGCGCAACGATCTGACCGTCGCGCATGTGGATGATGCGGTCGCCATACTCGGCGGCCTCGGGGTTGTGCGTAATCATGAGCACGGTCTGGCCCAAATCCTTGTTCGATTGTCGCAGCATGTCAAGAACGATGCTTGAGCTTTTGGAGTCGAGGTTGCCGGTAGGCTCGTCGGCGAGCACAATGGCGGGACGGTTGATCAGCGCCCGGGCCAGCGCGATTCTCTGCTGCTCGCCGCCGGAAAGCTCATTGGGCCGATGCTCGAGACGTTGCGCGATGCCGAGCATACCAGTGATTTTGTTCAGGAACCCAGCATCCGGCTTGCTGCCGGCGATGTCGGCGGCGATCTCGATATTCGAGCGCGCGTTGAGGGTGGGCAGAAGATTAAATTTCTGAAACACGAATCCGATCTTGCTTTTCCGCAGCCGGGTACGTTCGCTGTCGGAAAGGGTGGCGAAATCCACGCCGTCGATGGTAACGCTTCCCGAGTCGGGGTGAGTCAGGCCACCCAGCAGATAAAAAAGTGTGGACTTGCCGCTGCCCGAGGGGCCCACGATGGTGACGAACTCTCCTTTTTGCACGCTGAAGGAAATACCGCGCAGGGCGGGCACATCCACTTTGCCGATCCGGTAGGTTTTGCGCAGTTCCCTGGCTTCGATGAAAACGGACATGCAGTGAAAACGATACCACAGGAGGAAGGGCGACTGAGTCATTGAGAGATTGAATCATTGAGGTATTGAGTCATTGACTAGTGATTCAATGTCGCAATGATTCGATGCCGTTCTATGCCACGGTTGCGTGCTGCAAGGGCACCCCATCGTTGCGGTGTTCGGCATGGCGCTTGGGTCCGCGCTTGCGTATTAACAGCAGACGAATGCGTTCGAGCAGTTCCGCGGGTTCGTACATACCCTTGCACAGGAAAACATCGGCAAGCGTTTCGCGTTCGTAAATTTTGATCCGGCCGGAGATCAGCACGGTCGGAGTCTGCGGGGAAAGACTTTTTATTTCTTCGATCAACCGGGAACCATCCGCCCCGGGCATGATCAAATCCGTCAACACCAGGTCAACTCCGCCGCGGCGGAAGGCTTCGAGAGCCATAGCACTGCCGTTGCACGCGAGCACGCGGTATCCGCGCGTTTCCAGCAGAATTTTACGGATGGAAAGCGCCTGTTCGTCGTCGTCCACACAAAGAATCGTTTTCTTGGGCTTCATGGGCTTAACCGGGCGATCGTGGTCGCAAATTTCTTTCTAACTTTTCTTTTGGAATCGTGAGCGAGGTGAATGCTAAACAGAATTGCCACGCCGGTAAAGTGCCGCGCTCGCCAATGGCACTCTCGTATCAGCCCGGATCGTGTCATCAGGCCGAAAGCCGCAACTGACAGGGCGTTTCACTTCGCTAGCTCGGAATGGTGACTTCGCCGCGCAGAACTTCTACACAATTTCCACCGACGCGCACATTGATCACCTGGTTATCGTGCTTGCTGGCGCGCACAAAAATGCGACTGGGACGGTGCACTTCCAGGCCCTGCTCGATCAAAACCTGCTCGTCGCTCCCGGCCACACCGTGGGTAACCATCCAGGCGGAGCAGCATCCGGTGGCGGAGCCCGTGGCGGGATCGTCTCCACCATAAAAAATCATGCGGGCGTGGAGACGGGCTTTGGGATCGACCGTTTCGCGGCAAACGAAGTAAAAGAATTTCCCGCCGCTCGATGCGAGATATTCGGCGGCGCGGCTGAAATCGAGGCGAAGATTCTGCAGCGTCTTCAGCGAATGTAGCGCAGCGATGGTGAAGGGCACACCGGTAGAAACCGTCTGAATGGGCGCCGAGTTGTCGAAGTCGGCAACGCTCAAACCGGTGAGGCGCGCGACCACGTCCACGTCGTGGATCGCGCCGAACGCGGGATTCCTCTGCGTCATTTCTCCGAAGACAGGCTGCGCTGCTTCCTCGGTGAAATGCACGGGCACGGTACCGACGTTCAGGTCGAGCCGGACTTCGGTTGCTGCGGGTGCACGCTGGCTGCGCAGGACGAAGGCCGTGCCAAGTGTGGGATGTCCGGCGAAAGGCAATTCTTCCTGCACCGTAAAAATGCGCACGCGAACGCCGCGATCTTTTTCCGCCGCGGCGTCGCCGGGCAAAATGAAAGTAGTTTCGGAGAGATTCATTTCGCGGGCCAGGGCCTGCATGTGGTCGGTGGCGAGTCCGCGGCCGTCGAGGAAAACCGCCAGGGAGTTGCCGGTGAGAGCGCGATCGGTAAACACATCGACCTGCACCATCGAGAGCGTTCGGAAGAAGGTAGCCATACGCTGAATTTTACCGAATCTGTGTGGCGTAGGAGCGGCAGGGCTGCGGTTGACGGGTGCGTGGGGCGCTCGGTATCCTATCTCCTATCTCTAGTAAGTAAGTGGGGTTTAAACGCGCTGGCCTTCCAGCGATGCAAGAAACCAAACGAGGAACCGACATGTCTCTACGCATTAATTCGGAAGCTCCCAACTTCACCGCCGAAACCACGCAGGGCACGATCAACTTCCACGAATGGATCGGCAACGGCTGGGCGATCCTATTTTCGCATCCTAAGGATTTCACACCCGTATGTACGACCGAGCTCGGATACATGGCGGGTCTGCAGCCGGAATTCGCCAAGCGCCATACGAAGATTATTGGTCTGAGCGTGGATCCGGTCACCAGCCATGGCAAGTGGGCTGCCGATATTGAAGAAACACAGGGTCATAAGGTGACTTATCCGATGATCGGCGATCCGGAGCTGAAGGTGGCAAAACTCTATGACATGCTGCCCGCCGAGGCGGGTGAGAGCTGCGAGGGCCGCACCGCCGCCGACAATGCCACGGTGCGGACGGTGTTCGTGATTGGTCCGGACAAGAAGATCAAGCTGATGCTGATTTACCCAATGAGCAGCGGACGCAATTTCGATGAGGTGCTGCGCGCGCTCGATTCGATCCAGCTCTCCGCCAAACACAACGTGGCTACGCCCGTGAATTGGACGCCAGGACAGGACGTAATCATTCCCACGTCGGTCACCGAGGATCAGGCCAGACAGAAATATCCCGGCGGCTGGAAGACGCTGAAACCCTATCTGCGAGTGGTGGCGCAACCGAAGTAGTTCGTGTTACGTTCCGAGCGAACCTTGTCACGAACTTGCTCGTAGAGGGAAGCGCATGCGGTCCGGTGATCGTCCCGGTCTTCAAAACCGGCGGGCGGCATCTTCGATGTTGCCGGTGTGTTCGACTCACACACGCTTCCGCCAAAACAAAGGACTTAGCGAGCGCCCCGTGCCGTTTCCGTGCCATTAAGGGCCAACCCTGCCACTTTCGAGGCAGCGCGGGCCATTTCGTCGGTGACCACATCGCCGTAGGTGTTCATCGTTGTCCTGATGTCAGCGTGCCGCATTAGCTTTTGTTGCACAGCTATCGGAGTCCCCACAGCGTCCAGCCATGAGCGGTACGTGTGCCTCATGCTGTGCGTGCTGACGTGCTCCACCTTCGCGGCGGATGCGGCTTTCTTATACGCATCGTTTACGCTATCGGCGGACCACGGCAGACGGCCAAGCTGTGAAGGGGAAGCGAATATCCAATCCTCTTGTTTTGAGAACTGAGCGGTTTGCTTCCACCGCTTGAGTGCTTCGATCATGGTTGCGGTGATGGTGATTGCCTTGTGCGACGTTTCGGTTTTCACCTCGTCCACATGCTGGCGAACGATGCCGCGCTGTACGCTGAGTTTCCCGTTGAGCCAATCCACATCGGACCATCGGAGCGCGAGGGCCTCGCTTATACGCAAGCCGAAGCACACGCACACTAGACAGATGGTGTGGAATGGTTCCCCCAGGTAATGGACGAATCGTTGAAACTCTTCCACCGTTAGACTGCGCGGCTTGCTAGTTCGTTTTGATGCGCCCTTGATTGTGACCAACTCCATCGGGTTGCGCTGTGTAGCCACGTCACCGCGCCACATCGCGTAATCCCACAGGATGCGCAGCAAGCCGCGAACGGCTGCCCGGCTTCGTGGGGTTAGGTTAAGGGACTCCAACCACAACTCCGCCGGTCGCGCTTGCACGTCTGAAAGGGGACACGCTCCAAACTTCGGGAGGACGTGATTTCTCAGCCACGCATCGTATGAACGGCGGGTGCTATGACGTTTCGGCATCTTCTCGGTTCGGTACTGATCTGCCAGCACGGCCACAGTTGGCGTGCTGGAGGGTTGAGGTTGAGGCGGTCGGACTCGGAACTGTTGCGCCGCGCTCCATGCCGCCGTCTTGGTTGGGAAACGGCCTAGCGTCTTGCTGTGGCGTCGGCCATCAGCCCACCAAAAGAACTGCCAGAGTTGACTACGCCGGTCCTTGACTACACTCCCGGTTGTGCTTTTACTTTCCCGTCGCATCGAATGACTCTCCATTCTTTGCGGCAGATGGCGCGGCCATCATAGCACCGTCCAACTCATCAGCGCGGAAACGCCATGTACACCGTCGCGTCCCAGATAGCCGGTGAGCGGGTATCTGGCCGGTCTTGGCCCACTCCAGAACGGTGCGATGAGCCACACGGAGGTATTGCGCGGCCTCGGCAGCGTTCATCCAAGGCGAGTTGGCGGGTCTTGTACTCATAAAATTCTTTCGTTTATCCCGCTGCTAGGTGCGTTCCGCAAGCTCACCGCGCATAGTTGCGGCTGACTGGCCCTCCAGCATGGCCTAATCGGCATCGGTGCCGTTCAAGATAGCCTCCAGGGCGTCCCCGGCATCCGGGCCTTCCGGGATGGGCTTTTGCAATCCGAGCAAAGCTAATGCCTTGGTTAGATCACGCCTGAGAACGTCAAGCCGGGCGGCTGCCGGATGCAGCTTTACCGCGCCCGTGCCCGCTTTCGTGTAGGCCCCGCCGTTGGCGCTGATGGCTGCCCAACAGTCCCGGATGTCGGCTCGCAGCGTGGCACAAACTACCAACGTGCATCGGTGTGCCGGGCTTAGCGTGATGCCGGACGCTTCCAGGTCAGCAAGCAGCTTGTCCCATTCCAGCGATGCCCACGGGGACAGGTTGACGGATTTGTCGGGATGGCCCGTGGGCGGCTTGGGTGATGGTTTGGTGAGTGTGGAACCTAATGTTCGGCTCATCGTTTGTTCTCCATTTCGTAACGTCGTTGCGTTTCAAAAGCGGCTCCAGTGTTCCTGAAAATGACCTCAAATCGTAAAAGTATGGAAATGGAACTGTTGCAGAGGTCTTGGAGCCGACCTCGGCAACATTATTTTTTGCCCCCATCCTCATCTCCCGTAGCCGCCTATGCCTTCGCCTGTGTATGTGCGCTCATGCGCTCTTGGGTCCAAGTGCTCCGCCATCACAGGCAACGCTCTTGTATCGCGGCTCGTACTCATCCTGCTCATGCCATGATTCCAGGCGCGGACGATTGAGACCGGCCAGCTTAGCCACGGAGTCCGCGATACGCTCCATAGCGGTGACCAAGCGGTCCATCACGTCTACGTTGCCGTCTGTATCGGTGAGAGCAAGTTGGACGGGGCTACCGTATTGGTTCTGGCAAAGAGTCAAGCCTACAGTGTGGTCATCATGGGTGAGGCGAGCCACAGCACTGACCAAGTTGTCTAGCGAAACTTCTATACCGTCCATGCCAGCGACGTGGTTGATGTCATGCTGAATTGAGCGGTGATGACCGTAGTCTCCCATCGGCCCGGTGACTTCCACCTTAGCGTTGTTGGCAACGTGGGGCATGTCATCGAGCGTTAGCCGCGTCTTCTTGGTGCCCTTGGTTTTCTTGCTCGGTTCGTGCTTCGGTATTGTGGTCATAGAATCCTCCGATTTTCATTCGACACACACATCACGTCATAACACCTATCTTTTCTTAAGCTCCGATAGTCCACGGACTCAAACGCACCTTAAAAAAGATAGAGGGCTATGCGTGATCTGTGTCGGTCAACTTACGTCCAACCAACCCACGGCAGCGCGTTCCATCCTTTACGCGCGTAACGCACTTCACACCCGGCAGTGATTTCAGCCGTCCAATAAGGTCACGCTGTAGATAGCCGTCTGCCGGTGCATCGTTTGCATCCAACCACGCGCCATACGCGGTAGTCAGCTCATCCGAAGTTAGGAAACAGCACGGGTCTTCCATCAGACACTCTTTGGCAAATCGGCCTATCGGGTCTAGGTCATTGAAGAGCTGCGCTGTGGCATCGGCTACGCGCTTCGGTGGGGCCAAACCAATCGCTTGCCACTCCACGCACGCCTGTATCAGCAAGTGCATGATGCCGGGCGCTTCGGCTTTCAGCTCTTCTTCAAGGTTGTTATTTTCTTTGGGTCCGGTAAACTCGGCATCGAACGGCACAAGATGCACGCGCCGCCGTGCCGCCGTGTCCACCTCCAGGTCCGGCTTGTGGTTGGTCGCAATGACCAGCTTGTGGGACGGCTGAAATACAAATTCGTTCTCATACAAGAAAGCGCCTGTCAGAAGATCGGAGCTGGCAAGGGATTTCAGCAACGCCATGTCTAGCTTGACTTGGGCGTTTCCTTCGTTCGCGGTTGCCAATCGCGCTCCACATAGCTTGGCAATGACGCGGCGTTGGGAATCGTCCTCTTTTTCTTTCCGGCTGAGGTTGGACATGCGGAGCACCGTTCCGTACTCGGAGCCTAGGATGTTGTGCAGCACGTTCAACAGCGTGCCTTTGCCGTTCGCGCCGTGGCCGTGCCAGAACGGGACGCACTGTGCTTTGGTTGAGCCTGTGAGAACGTAGCCGCCGAAGCGCATCAGATAAGCGGCCAACTCGCGGTCACCGCAAGTAATCTCCTCCATGAAGCGAAGGAACCTATCCGCCTTGCAGTTTGCATCCGGGGCAATGCGGGTGCGCTTGGTGATGCGGTCCTCACGCTGCATCCCGCGTAGCTTTCCTGTGCGCAGTTCAACGATTTGATTTCCAGGTACCCCCAACAGCAACGGGTCGCGGTCGAAGTCTTCGGAAAATTTCCACCGAGGGAGTAAGGACTTCGCCTCATATAAGACACCTTGGCGGAAACGGGAATCCAGCAAGACGTTTCGCTTGGACTCAGCGGGATAACTCGCATACAGATGGTTGCAAAAGTCCCCGATAGCCGCCCGTAACAGCAGGTCCCCACGATCACCCACGGACCAACGCGAGCCAACCCATGCGATGCTCTGCCCCCGGTCGTATAGATAGCCGTAGTCTTGGGACTGCTCGGCAAAGGTTTGAGCAACCGGCCCGTGTGCGAGAAAGGGAAGCTCAGTTATCGCCATTGTGTATTCCTTCTGCAAACATTTCGTGCCTCCGGGGAAAATCCCGGCCCCGCTCCTCCCCGAGCGAGGTCGAGTGTCTATTAGGGTGGAGCAGATAGGGACGGCTCGCCTGCCCCACACGTCACCACGAGCGCCCGCCGGTTAGCTCGCGGCAATAGTTAGGGACTGAACCGCCTCGGCAACACGGACGCGCCCGTCGCTTCTCCTGTAGAAAAACAGAGCGATTTCGCCGCTATTGACCATCGCGGCTGTCTGATCCAATTTCTTGAGGAACAGAGCACTTCCCCCACGGTCTCCGATGATGTAACCGCGCTTGAAATCACCGAAAAGGCAGGGAGTCGCACCCCGCGCGGCGGCGGGCATACTTTGGCTAAAGGCGACCGGGAATCCAGCGAGCAAGTTAATGCCATTCTCGCGCCGAAAAATCGGCTCGAAGTACGTTCCTGATCCGGCCTGCGCACGCCGAATTCCGAGCGCCGTGGTTCTTGACATTAGGAAACTCGCGTTTTTTGCGTACCTATCTTTCAGCGAGGCGATAACCTGCCACACGGCGTCCACCGAAACGAGGTTGCCGTTGGTATCCGGTTCGGTTATGACACCCGCACCACAGTTGCCAACCAAGCCTTGCGCTTGCCCGGAACCGCTGCCATTGATGTAGTAAGACTCTTCAAGCTCCAACTGTCCTGACGCAGCGTCCGGGAGGATCATCTCTTTCAAAGCCCACGGTGCGTCTTGAAGAAGTTCGAGGCTGGCGGGGATTTCGTTACCAACCAAGAATGCACTCAAGACGAAGTCACCCAGCGTTGGCTGATTCTGTGAAAATGCCGCCGTTTCAGTTTTGAGCGCGGGTGTTCCGCGTGTCAGGACTGCGGGGATGCGAACATCCGATTCAGTTTCGACCACAGTTGATAGACTTCGCAGCGCGCAGTCTTGAGGAGCGAGGGGGACGATTTTTTGGTCAACCAGATATGGGACAGCGTATCCGCCCGCGCTCCCGAGGCCTTCATAAAGAGCCGCCGAGATAGGCCCCTCGCCGGTCACGTAGGCATCAAACCCCTCTTTGTATTCGCGGCTAAACCTGTCAGGGAGCAACCGCGTTTTTCCATAGCGCTCTGAGGGAGCATTCGCGCCCGTCAAGGCAACAATGTCCCGCCGAGGCGTGCTCAATTTCCCCAATTCCGCGCGATACGTTGCCGCCGTTGGCGTGGGTTTGGCGGCTGCGATTTGCGCGTCCAAGTTTTTGACCTCGCGCATGTGGTTATCAAAGGTTGAGGTTTCAAAGGCGCTCATCGGGCGCTTTTGGTTTTCAGCAGAGGTAAGAATCCTATCCGCCGCCGCGTGTGCATCTTTTCTTTTCGCTTGCATTTCTTGAACCGTCATTTGGGGTGCTCCTAGTTTGGTTTTCGCGCCTGATTTCCCTCGCGGGTGAGCTATCGCGTTAGGCCCGGACCTTTTTTTATCCGAGCAGCTCAAACTCGTGTCTCCGCGCGAAGGTTTCTTCGGCGGGAAATTGCAACCGGCGAACTCACCGAAATACTCACGCGCTGCTTTGTCGTATGCGAGCGCGGCGGATAACTCATCGGTGAAACTACCGAGCGCGCCCAACGTCGCACAAACTCCACCGATGCCGCCGTAACTACCGCGTCAACTACCTGCACGGAGAATTTGGAGCGGGGCTTTCGCTCTGCGGTGACGGTGAGCACGCCTGCGAAGGACAAGCCGCGTTCCGAATAGGTCCGCGCCTCGCTCTCGGTCACGTCTCGCGGTTCGATCAGTTGCCAATCGTCGGTATCCTGATTGGTGAGGAGCACAAGCGCGTATGTCGAATCCGCAATGAGTTGCTGAATTTCGCCGTGATTTCTTGTGCGTCCATAAACCCTCCGTCAGTCCGCCGGTACCGCTGTTGGCTCGTCATCCTTGGCGCTTGCTTGTTCCCGTGCCAGCGCCAGCTCCAGGTTCTTACGTTCCTGTAGCGCTTTCCTGATGCCGTTAGAAAGTTCGATCAAGGTGTTCTGTACGCTAGTGAATGCATCTATGAAATACTCCGCGTCCGTGTCGGTGGCCGCATAGACGCTAGCGGCTACGTCCAAGAGAGACAGGCTAGACTGCTGGACTTTTTCGAGTCGCTTTATTGCGTCCTTCGTTCCCAAGGCCTCTTGATCTGCCTCCGCGATCTTTTTCGGCGCCGCCTTGGCCTTCTTAGGCAGCTTGGCGTGTTCCGCTCGCACCGTGCTCTTGCCTTCCTTGACCTTCTCAAAGGCTTCGGGCGCTTCCTTCTGCACAGCGGCCAGGCGCTCCACTTGTTTTTTGGAGACGTTCATCTTTTTAGCCGCTACCTCGGCAGCGCGGCCCGTTTCAACCTTGGCGTCCGTGGACTCCAAGGTCTTACCGGCTAGTTGGCGCTCGGCGGCCTTCCTCTTTTCATCCGGTAGCAACAGCACCGCAAGCGCAGTACGTTGCGATTGGCTGAGGTGCATCCGCTCCCAATTGACGGAGCGGACGTAATCCACTGGGGTGAGCGATCCTTTGTAAGTCTCAATCCACGGCTCTGCGCCCGCTAATTGCGGCTGCTGGTATGCCCGGAGGCGGTTGCGCCCGTCCAGGATTTGCTTTCCGTCCTTGGTCAGTGTGATGGGGAAGAGCTGCCCATTCAGCCGGATGTTGTTGGCTAGGCTCTCCACATCCGAGGCTGTCATCAACGGAAACATATCCGCTGCCGGATGCGCGGTTAAAGTCTTCCAGTTCATTTCGGGCGTCGGGTGTTCTTGCTTGTCCATGAACCGATCCTATGCTATGGTTATGTCAATGTCGCGTGACCATTACAAAACCGTTACACTCCCAATCCTCGTTGATTTGGAGAAGTCAGTAAAAGAGGCTGATGGATGGGTATATCTCCCCGGCCCTAAGCACTCTGCCGTCCAGACGGTCACACCAAGGGACATCCAAGACAGGCTTGCAGCAATATTTACGCCTAAGGACATTCCGCTATTCACAGGTGCAAACCAACTAAAATTCGCGTACGACACGAAGGACGCGTTCGTTCTTAGACGATCCGTTGAAAGAATGATTCCGGGGGTACCGGTGCCGGGCTTTGGGCGCGTATCGTCGTGGAACCTCGGATCGTATAGCGAGCCTAATTGGGTGGGAGTGCGATATATCTATTCGAGCGCAGTGACCAACTTACTTCGGGATGCCCGACTAGTTATGTGGTGCTCTGATAAAGAGGGACGTTTCTTGCCCGGCATTTATTGCCCGGACTGGAAAACCGCCGCGTTCGTAACGATGTTTATGGGGCACCTCCGCGTGTGTCCGAAGTGCGGCAATCCTTTCACACCAAAAACGGACAATCAGGATTACTGCAAACCCGCGCACGGTGCTGCCCATCGCACGGCTCGGTCTCGTTGGAACGCGAAGCAACGGGCGGAGGAAAAGAAACTGAGAAGAAAACAGCGGGGGCGCGGTAAACGGACGCATCAAAAAGCCTCGTAAAAAGACCCCCATAGAGCGCTTTGGTAAGTGTCCTTAACGCATTCATTCTAATGCACTTACGTAACATTTTAGTGGTGCCGAAAGGACCATTTACGAGCAGCTCCAGGCGTGCGATCTTGGTTTACGGGGCCGGGGAGGGCCGCAAGCATGACCTACCAGAAAATCAACTACCGCGTGGAACTGAGACGGCTAGCCGGAGGTCAGAAGACGGCGATTCCCGCGTCCGAGATTGCGGGGCTGGTAGAGCCGTGGGTCAAGGCCGGGCTTGCACAGACCGACATTGAGCAATTGGAACGCCTCTATAGCTTGCCGGACCCGCGCGGCCTTCTAATCCAGGGTGCGAACTTATCGGACGTAAAGCCGCTCGGGTTGAGGGACTCCGGCGGCTTTATTCATCGCGTTGGCTTACTTGGGGAGACGGGGATGGAGTCTTATACGGCTCTGGGTAAATTCCTGCAACTCTTCCGCTTTAAACGTCGCCCATTCTACGCCCGTGAATACGAGTTCTACGATGTCCGCCGTTTCGTTAATCTGATCGGTGTGGAAGAGATGACCGCCATAGATCTTGCCGTCAACAAGTTCATGGGCATCGCGCCCGAAAAAACCGGCTGCGTCCCATTCGTTCGTCGCATTGAAAACTTGACCCGTTTTTCTGACCTTCACAGTGATAGCCATATTTTCAAACCCTTCCGCCGATGCTCAAAGTAGTTTCTGTGCGATCTGGTCATCCAGAATCTCGCGGACGGTAAGCGCCCTATTTCGTTTCTTCCCGCGCAGGTGATCTAAAGCCTATCCGTCCAATTTCGTTCGGCGGCGGCGCGGTTTTGTGAATCATCGTGATTAGAACGTGCTCACGTGGAATGTAGACAGTCTTCCATTATCTCTTTGTTTGCAAGTGTGGCGAGCGAAAATACGTAACAGTCGGCAACAGAGTCGTAATCGCAATTGTCAGACCAAAAATAGGCTGGCAGACCGTCATTGCGAGATGAACCCATGCAAGAAAGTGTTTAGCACGCCGGTCTCGAAATATCCGGCTTTAAGGATCACGCAAACGTATTGTTTTTTCCCCTTCGTTACTTTCATTTTGCCTTAGCCCCCGCGTTTCCAATTCAACGCTTTGGGTGCAGGGCCGCCGCCGCAATTGGCAGAAAAGGCAAAAGTCTGAAAAAATCGCGCGCACGCGACTGGCCCCCAGTCAAACCGATGGCCCTATCTCTGCCGGAATTTGTCGAACGCTGGAAAGCAAGCGCCCTCTCCGAACGCGCCGCCGCTCAAAATCACTTCATTGACCGCCGCTCACATTGGTCGAATAGCAGCGCGCACCCGGAAGCTCCTGAAAAACAACTAGCCTCGCATTTACGGCATGTAGAAGTGCGCTCGCCATGGGACGCATCCACGCAACCAACTTGGCTTACGAGTGAAGTATTCTCGCGACAAATCCAACCGCTACTCGCGAGCATTTCAACGTCCGCGATTCGATCCCGGATTGGAGTTTCCCGTTGGTACGCAGGGCGGATTCGCGAAGGCTACCGCCCGCATCCACGGCACTGGCTGGCGCTGGCTGAGTTAGTGGGCGTTTCGGCGGATGTTTCCCCACGCGAGTCACCGATCTTTCCACCAGGATAAATCCACCAGGTGAACACTCGAAACTGCGATCCCCAATCGTTTGCATACCGTTACTCCATTGCCAAGAAAAGTAAACCGAGTGCAAAGCTTACCGATGCCCGTCTTGTTTGCTGCCCTTTGGTATACGCGCCGACGGATGCATTTTGTTAGTTTTCCTTTTAAATAGGACTACATCCTATTTTACTTGACACTAGTCTGTAAGTTCGCCTAGACTGTCGGCCAATTCTTGAGCGAGAGAGATTTTGAACTGAAGCTTTGCCTTCAACTTTCTCGTCAGGATTCTTCCCTGTGGGCTTTTGTTGGTGCCTTGCGGCGAAAGCGCGGGCCATCTTGCTGTGTTCAGAAGGAATAGACGATCCCATGCATGCACGCATTTTTTGCAACTTCCTCGTTGTTGCCCTCCGTCGATTGATGCTGCTGTCTGGCATCGCAGCCATTTTCGTCGTTTCTCTTTTCACTAACGCATATGGCCAACCAGCGACCGGGATCGTGCCATTTTCTACCCAGGCTGGAGGGAAACTTTGATAACGTGGACGTGGCAACGGGGGCTATCTCTATAAGCGTTCCAGTCCGTACGAAGAACGGCAAAGTTCCACTTGTGTATTCACTCTTTGGCAATACCTTCATGGACTGGGGTACATCTTCCTGGTTGCCTTATTCAGGTCTTGGTTTTACGTTCAAATTAGGTAACCGGACCAACCCGGTCTCGGTAGAGCCTACGGTTCACACAAAAAACCAACCATGCGATGGGAAGGACACCGATACCGTAGCCTCGGGCTATGTCCTAAAGGATTCAATCGGTACGCAATATAAGCTTCCAATCTCATTTAAGACTGATGGAGAGGGCTGCATAATTCCACCTGCTGTTACTCTTGTGGGTGGTAATTCCGGCGTAACGGTGGTAACCACAACAGATCCCTGGACGCTTTACGACTCTTCTGGCAATGGCATTTGTAAATGCGGCACCCGCTTCCCCAATCACGGACCCCGATAAAACCACGTTGCTGCAAGAGGTTGTTTCTGGTTCGCCTCCGTATCCAATAGGATATGAGGACAGCTTATGGATCGTCGGCCAACCTTATGTCGTGTACTACCCTAACGCTTCTAGTAACACCTTTACTTACACGGATGGCAGCGGTAACACTCAAACGGTCACACCACAATACACAAGTTACACACTCGCAACAAATTTCGGATGTTCAGGATTTGCTGACTATCTAGCCCAATCGGCCTCTGACCTCCTGACCAATCTGACTACGCCGGCGGGAACATATATATTCTCCTATGAGAAGACGCCGGGATCACAGTTCCAGGGAAATGGCCCCTACGGTGCATATTCAACCGGGCGTATAGCACAGATTACATTACCTTCTGGGGGATATGTTCAATATGGATACTCGGGTGGCAACAACGGGATCAACTGTTCTTCTGGTGTAGTACCTACGCTCACCCGCACGGTCTATGACAACAACGGTAACGTGAGCCCGTGGAAGTATGTAAACAACAACACAACCGACCGGGACCTTTCTCCGGTGAATTTTACCGTTATTAAGACCGACCCAGCGAATAATCAGGCAGTTTACAACTTCGTAGGTGAATTTCAGACCCAGGCAACCGCTTTATCAGGGAGGCTGTCCGACGAGCACTCCAGGATGTGTCGGTGGGGGGACGTTGCTACGCACCATTACAACGTGTTATAACGCAAATTTCACTGATTGCGCGACATGGGCGCCCGAGGAGCTGCCCGCGGCGATTTCACAGACCGATGTGTACAGATCTTTTAACGGATCGTCTAGCAACCTAGTCGAAACCTTAGTTGATGGTGTAGGAGATCCAATCGAAGTAAGCCAATACGACTTTGGAGCAGCGATGCCACCAGCTACTAATCCGCTCTCCAAGACAAGCACTTACTATGGGCAATCGTGGAATGGAACAACAGCTTGCACTGCGTACCCGAGTGGCACTTATATCTACAACACCCCGTGCTACAGCTCGACCACGAACTCGGCGGGGAAGATCGTCGCTCAAACGCAGATCACATACAGCGATACCGGCCATCCGGTTACGACGCAAGAATGGGTTAGTGGCTCTGTGCCTGCGGTATGGCTTACGAGTACGTCGACATATAACGGTAACGGCACGGTTGCGACTTCTCATGACGTGAACGGAGCATTCTACCAGTATGGATACACTGGGACGGGCGGCTGCAACGGGCTATTACTGACATCTGTCACTTATCCTCTCACGTCGGTTGGTTCCAGTTCGCAAGCTTGGGACTGCAATGGCGGCGTTATCACATCGTCCACCGATCCAAACGGAAACAAAACAACTTTGAGCTATAATGACCCGTTATATCGACAAACGAGTGTGGGATACCCTGACGGCGGCAGTACCACGACAACCTACAATACGGGCGGCTCTCTGCCTTGGAGCACAAGAGTGACAACGCTTGTGGTTGGTACGACTTCAACGTCCACCACAAACACCTTGGACGGGCTTGCACGTCCAGTCCAGGCGAGTACAACCGATCCGCAATCGTCCACTGGGTACAATAACGTCAATACGACATACAACACGATGGGGCAGGTATATTCGGTCACAAACCCGTTTTTTACGACATCCGATCCAACTTATGGTCTTACGTACTATGTTTACGACGGCCTGGAGCGATTAAATAAGACTACTAATCCCGACACCACGTATCGGACGGTCACGTATTCCGGGCGGGCAACGGAGACAGTTGACGAAGCCGGAATTACAAAGATCAATCAAATCGACGGCTTGGGAAGGACGGTTTCGGTATGTCAGGTGACAAGTGCTACCCAGGCTAATGGAACAGTGCCTGTTGCATGTGGTCAAGACATTGCGGGCACTGGCTTTCTTGCATCCTACGGATACGATGCGCTGGGTAATCGAACCTCGGTGTCTCAATCGGGACAGGGTCGGACGTTTACGTTCGATGGTTTGTCTCGTCTAATGCAGGCGACCAATCCTGAATCAGGAACTGTGAACTACACCTACGACACTTCAGGCCAGCAGGGCGACTTATACACTCGCGTTGCGCCTCAAGCGAACCAAACCGGGTCTGCAACGACAACGACAACTTACTCTTACGACTCAATGCACCGACTGCTGGGTAAGACGTATTCTGACGGCACGGCCCCCGTCTCGTATGCATATGATGCGGCTACAGAACTAGGTGCGTCGCTGGTCAACACAAAGGGCAGAATCGTTTATGGGGTAAGTAACAACAGTGCATCCGCATTCAGCTATGACACGATGGGTAGGACAGCCAATATATGGTCTTGCACTCCTTATAACTGTGGTACCGGCACCTACGAGATCGGATCTACGTTTGACTATGTCGGAGACATGCTCACGTTTACCGATTCAAACACGTTTACGAATCGTAGCACGCCGGTCACCTTTACCTATTCCTATGATGAAGATTCTCGGTTGACTGGCATGTCAAGCAGCTATACAGGCACGAAGTATCCGGCCACGCTGTTTACGGTTAATACGATCAATGCACTCGGGGCGTCCACTGTGTCGACATTGGGCAACGGTGTGATGCGTACGAGTGGATATGACACGAGAGAACGGCTTACATCCTCAGCGGACACGAATGGCTCAAAGACGACGTACAGTTATTTGCTTGGCTATTTTGCGAACAGCACCATCAATACAGTCACAGATTCGCTGGAAGGAACCTGGACATATGGCTACGACAGTTTCAATCGATTGAGCAATGCTAGCGAAACGAGTCAGGCTTTCTCATACCAGTACGATCAGTTCGGCAATCGCTGGGGCACCAACTCTGCCTGTAGCTCGTCCGACTTAGCCGCGTGCCAATTTACGTTTAACGCTAACAACCAGATCACGAATGCGGGAATCACGTATGACGCCGCCGGAAATATTACGTTTGATGGCACGTATTCGTACACCCACGATGCCGAGGGGCGAACGACAACCGCAACGGGTAGCTCCGGGCAAGTCGGGGCTTATGATTATGACGCCTTTGGGCAGCGCACCCATGAATCAATCGGTGGAACCAACTATGAGTTCATTTTTGATCCGGCGGGGAGAGCTTACGAGGAACTAGTCGGCGAGACCTTTAAGCAAACCGAGCTTTACGCGGGCGGCACGCATGTTGGCGTGTACGCTAACAACACCACCTATTTTTCACACGCAAACTGGGTAGGAACGGAGGTTCGGCATACGCTGCCCACCGGCGCTAACACATCTACGTGTACTGACTACTTGCCGTTTGGCGACGGGGCCGATTGCACTGGGGATATTCAGACATGGAATCAGCCACAGTTCACGGGTCAATGGACGGACTATGAGACGAGTGGTAATGTCCATATGGCAAATCGGAATTATTTGGCAATAGAAGGTCGTTTCAGCACTCCGGACCCAGCAGGGGCGGCGGCGGCGGAGCCAAGCGATCCGCAGACTTGGAATCTTTATGCCTACGTTGGCAATAACCCATTGATTCACATCGATCCGACGGGATTGGATTGCATTTATGTCGATCCAGACGGCAAGACTACTACGACTAAGCAGGGTGATTGCTTTAGCGACACCGACGACGGCTTCTATTTCGATGGCGCCGTATACGGAGGCTCGGCAACTGTGCTTCCTAACGGTGACGTGTTGGCGTGGGTAATTGGCTCTGGTGTGCAGTGTTCCGGAGACTGCCCTGTCCCTTCTATTACGGTAAACGGTGGTTTGCCATCGATGGTTGGCCTCTTGAGTCCTCCAACATCTCAGCCAACGTCTCCACAGACGCCGACCGTGAGCCAATGGGTTCCTAAAGTCCATCGTCGTCCCTCGGCAACGATGACGAACACGCAATGGGACGCCATTTGCGATCTGAAAGCCGATCAGGTGGGCGGATTTGAGTCCGACGAGCCACACGTTCCGGAGTATGGCGTTTCGGTGTATACCGCCCAGCAAGCAGGGGTTTCGAAGGATCCTACAATGAATCCCAGTACAACGTCCGTTGGCGCAGGTGCACAGGCTGGCGGTACCGGGGCAGCCATGGTAATTGCGAGGGAGACGGCTCGTGCGAACTGCAAAGCCGCTTATCACTAGACCTACGCAAGGCAAATGAAAATACCTCGGCGACTACTCGATATCAGCGGATACGCATTTTGTGTTTTGATGTGCCAGTTCTCACTTGTGTCAGCATCTGGTGTTATCGCGAGTCTTATGTATAAAGGTGGGTCCATGGTGGGCGTGCACTATGCCTCGCGACCAGACGCGTTCTATGCCAATAATTGGCTCTGGTTTAACCTGTCGGCGGGTACTTTCGTTGGCTTCTTAGCAAATGGGGCTTGGCGTTCTAGGTTTAGTTGGTTCGTGTGGGTGCCTTCGGGAGTTTGGTTGCTCCATAGAATCATCGTTCAGCCGCGAAGCGCTATATTCGGCAACGCTGGAGACTCACTGGTATACTTCTTATCGGCAGGGTGCAAAGAGATTTCGCTGGACGCATTCTACATAAGCGTTCGATGTGCAGATCAATATCATTACTCATTACCCTTTTATGCGGCAATTGGCTTTAGCTTCGGGGCTTGGCTCCGCGACGTGCACCTGACTTTATCGCGGCCCAAGAGTGAATGATTGAATTGACGCCCATCAGCGTCCGCTTTCTGGAGTTCTAGCGGTGTTAATACACTTAGGATCTTCTGGCGTGGTTGCTGCATTTGTGGAGTGACAGTTCGGTCGTTCGGCCTTGTCTTTCAGTTTCATCGCACGCCGTCGCTCTAACTCACGAGCGAGACCGAAAAGTATAAGAAATGCCCCTAATATGCCAAACGCTAAAACCCATCTGATCAGTGCTCCCAAAGCGTTTTGCCAAAGAGAACCGCCATTGTCTTCAATGGTGATCCCAACGACAAGAGCTAGCACCGCAACCGCCAAGACAAAGACGCCAGCGATCTGGACACCACTTAGAGGTCGTGTCCCGTGGAACACATTGCGCCAGAATTGAGCTTCGTTGGCTGCAGTATCCGAGAAATTTCGCTGTCTCTCGTACACATCCCGTAACCACCTTTGATGCCTTCCTGCCATAATAATTACTGAAGTACGGCACTGACTCGCAGTTTTAACGATACACCATCATCGCTCTGTACGTCTGCTTCAGCGTATTGAGCGGGTGGGTCTCGGTATTTTGGACTGTCCTGACCAAAGAATTGACAGGCATGAGCGTCGTAAAGCGCACGAATGTATCGATGGACCTCGGTGATCACCGCAAAAGCGGCCAACGGAGGTAGTCGGTCCGGGACCAGTTAGTTCTACCCTGCCGCCTCCTGTGGAGGCAAGTCGGTTTTGGTTCTCCAGCTCCGAGGGCCACATTTGAGCACGTGTCCGTGGTGCAGTAAGCGGTCGAGCATGCGCTGACCGCGCGGGCCGCGTCACCCAGCAGCTTGCCCCAGTCCTCCACCGGACGGTTTGAGGTCAGCATGGTGCTGGCGCGTTCGTAGCGGCGCATGATGATTTCCAGCAGTTCTTCGGCGGCATGAGTGGTAGCTTGCGCATGCCCAGATCATCGATGATCAGCAGGGAGCATTTTGCCGTCGCCATACACCACCCCCTCATTGCTTTGACCCTACTTTTCCTTCGCCTGTAAGATCACCTGCTCAGGTGCACAGTCGCGCGAATGGGCTTCGGTGCTTCGCGCCTCGGTGCTAGCTCGCCTCACCAAGTATCCGTGCCGTTTTCCGTGCCGTTAACACTACTCTAGGCTGAATTGGCCGCGATAGATGCCATCTGCCGCTAGCTAAGTACATGAAACTACGTTCGCACGGGGATTCGACTCACACACGCTTCCGCCAGTTCATTTTCAGTAGTTTACGCAAGTGCAATCGACTTGCGGTGGTAAAAACGTGATCAATGTGGGGGCACCATACGGCCGCATCGACAGGCTGCTTATCCGCGGGTCGGCGACCTTGTTGCTGATGAGGTCGGCGGATATCCTACTTTCCTGACCAAGTTCTGGAACCTCGGATCTGAGCGCAGAAGGTCCAGGTCAGGATCGACGAGCAGCGACAACAGTTCAATGTCCCGGTTCTCGTAGGACTTGTTGAGCGCCACTAGAGCGTTCTCCCGATCTCCTAAGGCTCCATAGTCTCCCGCAAGATAAAACCAAGGCCGCGCATAATGCTCATGGATCTTGACGCAATGACGCAAATAGGCTGTCCTGCCGCCTTTTGAGTACTGAGCTGGGAGTTGATCAACAAGTGCGAGCAAATCACTTTTCGCACCCCACGACAGGACTGCCGTCCGCAGCGGAGCAATCGACTCCATAAACTTGCCTTGGCGGCGGTACGCCCAATGCATGGCCTCAAACGGTGGCCAAAACTTCGGGTCCACCTTCAGCGCCTCGCGGTACTGGTCGAGTGCCCGGTCATACTGCCGTGCCTCTCGCAAGGCATTGCCGAATTGCAGATGAATGATGGCCGAGAGCGGATCCAGCGCGAGCGCCGTCTGCAACTCGCGGATCGATTCCTCGTTTCGCGCCATGGCCGAAAGAAATTCCCCATACCACTGGTGACCCGTGGAGTAATTGGGATTGAGATCAAGGGTCTTCTTGAATTCCTTCTCCGCTCCGGCAAAATCCCAGTCCTGATAGAGCCTGACTTCAGCAATCGCGAGATGCGCTTCCGCCAAGGAATCGTCCAGCGCCACCGCTTGGTTGGCTGCGTCTCGCGATTTCGTGTATGCCTCAGCCTGTGGAAAGGTGGTCACCATCGGGAGCACGATGTAACACTGCGCCAGCCCCGCATAGCTGCGGGCGTCGTTGGGATCTTCCTGGATGGCCCGGTTGAAATACTCCACCGCCTTCTTCAGGCTTTCGTCCGTGCGCATAGCCCAGTAGTGACGGCCTAGCAGATAATCCTGAAAAGCCTGCGGGTTCAGGGTGCGATTGTGGGCGAGATTCTGCTGCTGCTGCGGCGTCAGCCGGATCTCGATTTGCTGGGCAATATCGTGCGCCAGCTCTGCTTCGAGGATAAGTACGTCGCTCAACTGCCGATCGTACGATTCGGCCCAAAGATGCTGATCGGTCGATGCCTCGATCAATTGCACACGCACTCGCATGCGATCCCCGGAGCGCTCCACCGAGCCTTCCAATACAGCGCCAACGTGCAGTTCGCGGGCAATCTCGGGGATGGTCTTGTGCGTTTCTTTGAATTGCATGGCTGAAGTACGGGAGATCACTTTCGGTCCTGCCAGTTTTGCCAGGTCCGTGATGATTTCATCGGTCATGCCATCGGCAAAATACTCCTGGCTTGGGTCGGACGAGACGTTGAGCAGGGGCAGCACGGCTATCGCCTGAATCGATCCCGATCGCGCCGCCGAAGCAGACCTGAACCGCATTCTGATCGCGAAGCCGGTGGCGAGCACGACCAGCGCCAGAGCTATCGACGCAAGAAGAACGAACCGACGCTGAGAAACAGGTGCCACATCGCTGGGCGAGATTTCAGATTGTGAGGTTGCGCCCGGCGCAACGACAGTCGATACCAAGCGTTCGGAAGATTCTTCGGCTGATGGGGCCGCAACTTCCAGGTCGACCGTAGACCCAAACGCGGGTCTTGAGACCGACACCGGGGCCACGAACCGGTAGCCGATGCGCGGCACAGTCTCCACAAAGCGAGGGTTATCCGCAGCGTCGCTCAGGGCGGCGCGCAGTTTCTTGATCGCGGTGTTCAAACCGACATCGAACTCGACGAAGGTGTCGCCCGGCCAGAGTTTTTCTTTCAGCTCTTCCCGGGAGACGACCTGACCTTCTCGTTCCAGCAGTAGCGCAAGGAGTTGGAAGGGCTGGTCTTGAAGCCGGATGCGAAACCCGCTTTTGGTCAGTTGACGGCTATCGAAGTCGATTTCGAAAACACCGAAGCGCGCAGTCCGGCGTTGTGCAGTCGGTTCCATGGCCCGTCCAGGGAGGCTTTCACCGCGATCATCTTATCATGCGCCAGTTCACGAAATGATGTAAACGGTTTCCCAACAATGCCTTGCGTGTACAGATAAAAGTCCCTGACAAGTCTTTTGACAGGTGAGCACGACTCTGCCAGATTGCCTTGCGCGTCTGGGGAAACTGGCTACCGTCCGGTATCCAGCAAGAATGTTCATCGGGGGACCGCTTCATGAAGCATTTTGCTGGTCACCATTGCCCTGTTCTGTGTTCCGTCAGGGCTCGGCCAACAAGCTTCCAGCTCGAACACCGCTGCTGTGCCGCATCCGGTCCGTTTCACTGGACAGATAAAGGACGTATTCGGTCAGCTTCTCTCCGGAACCGTAGGCGCGACCTTCGCACGGTATCGAGACTAGGAAGGCGGAGCACCGCTTTGACGGGAGACCCAGAGCCTTACGCTGGGCAAGAGCGGCCGCCACGCTTAATGGGTTTCAGTACAAGCTTTCCCCAACGAGTTAACAAAGGAGAATCAAGATGAAAAAGGTTCATCGGGTGATGTATTCGGCGCTGCTGTTGCTGTTCTGCTGTGCATGGAGTCAGGCCCAGCAAAGCTTGCCGTCAGTCCAAAATGGCGATTCCAACGCGGACAGCCAAGTGGCCAAGAACGCGACCGGCAAGGGCACGACGGATTACGTTCCGTTGTGGTTGAGCGCAACCAAGCTCGGAAACTCGATAATGTTTCAGAGTTCGTCAGGAATCGGCATTGGCACAACGTCACCAGCGGCCACGATGGACGTGAATGGCGCGGTCAACGCGGCTACCGGCTACAACCTGGGGGGAACGCCGTTTGCCTATGGCTCCGCCACGAGTGGCAACACCTTCCTCGGATTCGCGGGGAACTCCACGACGACGGGCGGCAACAACACCGCCATCGGTCTCTCGGCGCTTGGAGAAAACACCACCGGCAACTACAGCACCGCCGTCGGCGAGGGTGCACTCGCCCACAACACCACAGGCGGAAACACCGCCATCGGCTTCGATGCGATGTTCTTCAACACTAAGGGCAACAGTAACACCGCCATCGGCGGGGGCGCGCTCGAAGACAACAGCATGGGCGATTTCAACACGGCGACTGGCGGCGCTGCACTCTCCAATAACACAACAGGCAACAGCAACACCGCCATCGGTTTGGAGGCGCTCATGTCCAACGGCACGGGATCTGGGAACACCGCCATCGGTCAGGAGTCGCTCATCTACAACGCAACCGGCGGCAACAACTCGGCTCTGGGGTTCCTTGCTGGCCCAGACAGCAAATCTCCCAACCTGAGCTACGCCACCGCGATCGGTGCTGGCGCGATCGTGAGCCAGAGCAATGCGCTCGTGCTGGGAGGACCGCTGGGCAGCGCAGCGCAGGTCAAAGTCGGCATCGGCACAGCCACGCCGGCGAATGTCTTCACCATCGCTCAAGGCGCAGGCCCAGCCGTTAGCGATGGCTGGAACGTATACAGCTCACGCCGTTGGAAGAGCAACATTCAGACCCTGCACGGCGCACTGGCAAAGGTCGAGCAGTTGCGCGGCGTCTCGTACGACTTGCAGGCGAACGGCAAGCACGAAGTCGGAGTCATTGCCGAAGAAGTCGGGGCGGTCGTCCCCGAGGTAGTCACCTGGGACAAGAACGGCAAGGACGCGCAGAGCGTCGATTACAGCCGCCTCACGGCGCTGCTCATCGAGGCGACCAAAGAACAGCAGGCGCTCATCGAGCAACAGCAAGAGCAGATGAAGACGCAGAAAGAGCAGATCGCCCAACTAACTTTACAGGTGAAAACCATCCAGGCCTCGCTCAAAACGAGCGGTCGAGCGGAGTCGGAGGTTCGCACCATAGAGGCCGATCTGAGAACGGTCCATCAGTAGAGATTACGGCTAACGGTTTCAGTACACGCCTTCCCCAAGAGAACATAAGGAGAATCAGAATGAAAAAAGTTCATGCGGTGATGTATTCGGCGCTGCTATTGCTGTTCTGCTGTGCACTTAGTCAGGCGCAGCAAAGCTTGCCGTCAACCGGAAATAATGATTCCGACGCGGACAGCCAAGTGGTCAAGAACGCGACCGGCAAGGGCACGACGGATTACGTTCCGTTGTGGTTGAGCACGACCAAGCTGGGTAACTCGATCATGTTTCAGAGTTCGTCGGGAATCGGCATTGGCACAACGTCACCAGGGACCACGCTGGACGTGAATGGCGCGGTCAACGCCGCCGCCGGTTACAACGTGGGAGGACTCCGCTTTGTCCAGGGCGGCGCCGCGCTGGGCGACGCTTTCATCGGCGCTAACGTGGGTAACTCTACAATGACGGGGCAAATCAATGTGGCCGTCGGTTACTACACTTTCCTAAACAACACCACGGGTGCCTACGACTCCGCCTTCGGCGCAGGCGCACTTTACTACAACACCACGGGTGCCCAAAACACCGCCAGTGGAACCTATGCCCTGAACGCCAACACCGTGGGCGGCGGCAACACCGCCATCGGCTTCAATGCGCTCGTCGCCAACACCACGGGCATGAGCAACACCGCCAGTGGAAGCTTTGCCATGATCGCCAACACCACGGGCAACTTCAACTCCGCTCTTGGCAACGTGGCACTTTATTCCAACACCACCGGCATCTACAATTCCGCCGTCGGCAACAATGCGCTGACCTACAACACCACGGGCAACTATAACTCCGCGTTCGGCAGCCACACCCTGCTCAACGCCACCACCGGCAACGGCAACACGGGCGTGGGCCAATATGCCGGATACACAATGGATGGTTCCAACATAACCGGATCCAATAACAGCGCTTTCGGATACGCCACCGCTTTCGGCACCGGATCACTCAGCAATGCCACCGCTATCGGCGCCTATACGGTCGTCAGCTCGAACAACGCTCTGGTGCTGGGCTGCGTCGCGGGAGTGAACATCTGCACCACGACCACCTCCGTCGGCATCGGAACGTCCACTCCAACCAACTTGCTAACCCTCGGCCAAGGCCAAGGTCCGGCCATTGCCGACGGTTGGGCCACCTACAGCTCACGCCGTTGGAAGACCAACATTCAGACCCTGCACGGGGCGCTGGGGAAGGTCGAGCAACTGCGTGGCGTCTCCTATGAACTGAAGACAAACGGCAAACACGAAGTAGGGGTGATTGCCGAGGAAGTGGGAGCGGTAGTGCCGGAAGTAGTCAGTTATGAGGAAAACGGAAAAGATGCGCGCGGAGTGGACTATAGCCGGCTGACGGCACTATTGATTGAGGCGACCAAAGAACAGCAGCGGGAATTTCGGCGGCAGGAAGCTGAGGTGGCCCAGGCTCGCAATCAGATCAAAGAGCAGCAACGTCTGCTTCGTGCGCAGAGCGTAACGATGCGGAGTCTGGAGGCTGAGGTCGCTGAAACTCGCGAGAGCTTACGGAAAGTAAAAGCGCAACTGGCCGCCTCTCAGTTTACGGTGGTAGCGGCGAAGTGAATCCGCTAGTAAGCCGGCACAGAAAAACCATCCTGAAGCAAGCCAGAGCAGAGTACGCGAAGCTGCAATAGCGGGAAAAGCTCCGCCAAATAGCTAGCTGTTTACCGATGGTTGTTGTGAATCCGAATTGTCAGGATTTCACGACCACGACAAACGGAAAGACTTGGGTGGCTGCTCATGATCAATCATGTGATCTTGGATCAGATTTTGTGCTTCCGGTGGCTGCGCGAGGGCGACCCTTTGAAAGGTCGAACTGACAACATCGAACGTCTTAACGTAAGGCGTCCCATCCAAGAGTTTGGCGAGAATCTTGACCGCTTCTGGATAGCCGCCGGAGTTGTAATCCAGTGCATTCCCTTTGTCATCCCAGAAGCTAATGGTTGTGACTTCTCTGCTGTTGGGAACCGCCAGGGTGATTAAATCGAGGAAGCCAGCTTGATTTCGCAGCCATGGGAGGATCTCACGCTCTATGAGAGTCGTAAATTCTGTGAGCGAGTTCGGTTTCAGACGTGCAGTAACCTTGCGGGCAACCAATGTGAACCTCCCCGGGTTGAGCCAGGCTTTCTTGCGATGGGACCCCCGTCTGCACAACGCCGCATATGGTAGTGCGTCTCAGCACCCAAACGTTACATTGATGGCCATGAAATATATATGTTCCCAATTGCGTTTTTTCACGGGGAGTCAGCAGATGCGATGCGCTATCTCGCGGGTTGTCAGACCGCAGGCCGCGCGGAGTGACCAAAAACTGTGTCTGCATCCGCCGGGAAAAACCCCGCCCAAGCAAAGCCTGGACGGGGCGCGGTCGAGAAATCAGAACACAATGGGTTGGAACACGGGCCCCGCTTAGCTATTCCAAAGAGGCGAGCAAAGTCTCCACCGTGGCGGAGACGTTCTGGGCGCGCAGTTCAGCCTCCGCTTTGCTCTCCGGCAGACGGTAGGCGATCTTGCTGCCCTGGAGCTTGATTTCCTTGAGGAAGTAACGCTCGCCGTATCGCTCAAATACCAGCGCATAGTACGAGGAGGGTTTCTTGGTCTCCGTGCGAGACGACATCGAAAACACGCCCGCATTTGTCTGCGCGTTACTGATATCTAAAATCTGGCCGTCCATGGTGGCAACGCGGACGACCCATTCGCCGGCAGGAACAACCTTGTTTGCGACCACGAAATCAAATGGCACCTGGGTCACGAGCTTGGAGTTGCTGTTCAATTGTGCCACCGCCATGCCCGAAAGTACCAGCAATGTCACAACGGCAAAACAATTTGCGAGCTTCATAAATTGCCTCCGAGAGCTAATCAGCTCAGCGGGGAAGTGATTGCCATCTTGCCCCAGGTTCGAGAAAACGTCCATGGAGCCAGTCTGAAGCCATCTGAATTGATATGAAGGTTCGCCCGGGTCTCAAGGCTGCCCTGTGCCATCGCACATTGCCAGACTTGATCAGCGAATCATGATCGAAGCCGCCACAGTTTGGCAGATGGCATCGAGCGCGCTTTGCTGCACGGCGGAATACGAGCAAGTTACTGTGATCAGCCGGTCGTAGGGGCCGATCACCATCACCAGCCGTCCCCGGATCGGCGTCAGGTCCCGTGCCGTGCTCGTGAAGTCGCTAAACGCTGCCGGACGGTCATGCACTCTGTCGCTCTCAAAACTCAGCTGCGTTCCCGAACTGCCCGCGAACCACAAATAATTGGCGATAAACCGGGAAGTTTGCTGATGCAGCAGTTCTTCGTCGTTCAGCGCGGCGCGCTGCGGATCAAGCACCGGACCGACAGCCACGGTGATCGTGCGTTCTCCCGAACCATTCAGCAGCAGAACCGTGGTATCGGTACGCTCCGCGACCTTGGTCTGCTCCGGCACGGCGATCGATAATTCGAAACAATACGCGCCCCGGCAGTAGTTTCGTTCCCATCGTTCAAACCCGCGCGGTGCCCTGTCCAGCAATTCTGACAGCGACGCCGCTTCGTGCGTCTCGATGCCCGGTTGATTCCGGCGGACAGGCGCGACTTCAATGAAATCGTTTTCAAACTTATGCAGTTCCGCCAGCCACGCCTCAGAGTCCTTTTCCGGAAGCCAGCGCAGCGCATATTCCTCTTGGATGGCATAGGTCGCCACCGGGACCGACGTCTCGCTGGGCGCATACTTCAGCATCATGCGGTTGTCGACGTTGCGATCGCGCCGCAGGTATACGATGCGTCCGGCGCTGCGGTCAAACAACAGCGACACATTGGCTTTGCCCGTAACAAACGTAGTTCCCGTGAAATCGCGCGCCCGGCTGCGCGGTTCCACATAGGCCGGCATTTCCTCTGGCGAGAATACCTGCTTGTATTTCAGCCAGGCATAAGGTTGCGCGGCAACCGTTACATCCTGCTGGTATTGCATGGAGGAAGATGTCACCTCCATGTCCTCCACAAAGGTGTCGGGCCAGAAAAGAAAACGTTGGGTCGAAAGCGAGGCCGGTCCCGGGGCAATTGGCTTGTCGCTCAGGCGCAACTGAAGCAAGTCCCATGCCGCCTTGAGCAAAACGCTGACCCCTTCGCATTCGGCGTTTGCCGGAGCACTGCCCACCCGCGTATCCCCCGCCGGATTAATCTCAAACCTCGCCCCGTTCGCTTCGAGGCTCTGCAGAGACTTCGCCAGCGCCGACTGGCGCGGCAGCGCGCACTCCTTGCCCTCATAACGAATTGCCTGGAAATGCACGCGCCCGCTAAGAGCGCCTTCCGCACTGGCACGATTGAAATCGAAACTCAGCACCGCTCGCAGCCGGTAAGAACAATCCTCGGGAAGCTCTACCTTCACATCCCGGGCGTGACCGGCCACCATTTGAACGATGCCCTCAAATTCATAACGCAAGCTCTCTCCGGGAGCGAACCGTGCCACCATGGCGGTCGTGGGCGCGGGAGCAGGCGTCTGCGCCGAGCCCGGGGCTGACAGCGGCAAAGCGAGCACCGCCGCCAACAACGCCAGCTTCCGCCAGTCCTGCCAACTCCTATCGAGAAGGATGTTCGACATAAATTCGTTTCTCGGGAACATCGACATTGAGAGAGGAAATAAAAGTCTCACATTCCGGTTCGGCTTCCGGCTGATCCTGGACGCTAAACAGACAACTGGCCGTAACAATGATTATCGGCGTCCTGATTAACGCCACGCTGCCCCGCATCTTTCCGCGCACGTCGTCGGTTACTTCAAAATGCGCCACCCGTGCCGGATAGTTTTGGACGGTCTCGTCCAGATCGAACAAAATCCGCGCCGCGCTTCCGATCTTTCCGCCGTGCTGAAACCGCCCGAGGAAAGCTTGTTCCGCGCAGTCCAGGGTCCCGTTGTCGCAGGCATAAGGGTCCAGAAGGGTGGGTCCGAAGCGAATGTAGATCTTATCTTTCTTTTGTCCGATGGCCGTAGCCGGCGGGGAATCGCTGATTGGCACCAGCCCCGAAATTCTTATGGCCGGAATGATTCGGTACTCCGCGACATAACCATTGAACCTGTGCATGTGGCTCGCCGGGATATCTTCGTCGGTCACCACTTTCTTTGCCGTCTTCGAGTCTTGCCGCTGCTCGCGCTGCCGTTTCACCACATCGCCCAGCGGGATCTGTTGATCAGTGCCAGTCGCGTCCTGTGCCCATGCGCCAGGCAACAGCATCAAGCAACACAAGCCGTTCCAGCTGAGCAGTGCTAAATGCGATTTACGGATCATCGCTCCCCGCCTCGCGGCTCGCTTGCGGAACTTGCAGCGACCGCACCACGTGCTGACAAATATCCTGCGCGTCGCCATAAACCTTTTCCGGAACGCTGCATCGAATCTGCAGGAATACGCCCGGCGCCATGTACGCCGCAAGCTGCGTCATGACCGGCTGAATCGTGGTAGGCGACCGGAACGTTGCCAGCCGCGCTGGCATACCCGCCAAGGTAGTCAATTGTTCACTGAACACTTCCGCTTTCCCCGCCCCGCTGAAGTTGACCGCGGGCACATATTCAATCCACCAGTTGATTTTCGAATGAATGAACTCTGTGCGGCTCATGATGCCGGTCTCGGACGGCGCGCCAGTCGAGCCCTGAATAATCGCCGCCGTGTCGCCGATGGGGACTACGAACTCGAACAGGCCCGTGTAGGCAGCCTGAAAATGTTCATTCTTGTGCGCTTGCACCGGAATCTGCAGTGAGGCGGTAAAACAGTTTTGCTTCGAGCAATAGTTGAAATCGTAGGCAGAAAATCCCGGTGCAGCGTGCCTGAGTTCGGTGAGAACCTCCGTCGAAGAAGTTTTCTTTTGCACGCGGGCGAGGTTGCCCAGGGACCCATCCGCGGCACTTCCGGTATCTGGCACGGTATTCGAACTCAACAGCGCATTTGTGACTACAGCTTTCTTGGGCGCCACTTCCCCGGCCTTCGGATGCCACGCGGAGCCGTGCTCATGAAAGCGTACGGAGGGCAGAATTACGTCGCACGCCCGCCGGCCATTGTTTTCGCGATCGTACGTCTTGACAACTGTTGCGATGGGCCGATTCCGCCTCGGGTGCAGGTCCTCGTAAGTGAGCGGATACCCGCATACCATGGGCACGACGTAGCCGTCTCCCATCACCAGTTGGACGTAGCCGAGCACTTCTTGATTAAGTTGGCACGTGCTAATGCCAACCGAAGCCGCGGCATGCCCGTTCACGGGCGCGAGCGTGGTATTGATTCCCATCCCTGCCGTAGCCAGTCCTACCTGGCAGCCCGGCAAGTACATGGCCGCCGCATTGCGAAAAATCTCTTGGGGGTTGTCGCCGCGGTTGGGAATTGGGTTGCCGAGCATCACCAGCGTGCGCGACCCCATTCCCTCCGAAGAAAGCAGTTTCAAGCCATGCCAATCCCGTCCTTCGACCTCCGCGTCCGCCGGCACCAGAATGGAGTAGTCACCCGGTTCAAAGTTGTAATAGCGATAGCCGACAGGCGCGGCGATGGCCTCTTCCGCGCTTTCCGAAAGTTCCTTTGCCATCTCGTTCACGGCCTCAGAGTTTGAGGATCGCTTGCTGCGTTGCTGCTCGCGCTCTTTTCGCGCGCGCTGCGCAGCCGCCGCCAGATCGCTCCCCGTTGGAGCGGTTTGCGATTGCGTCGCCGAATCCTGTCCGGAGTGGCTCTGCTCTCCGCCCGGTGCACTCGTCTGAGCGAACGCGACCGACACGAATGCAAGCAGCAAAGTAAACGCCCATTTGCCTCCAGCCCCGCGACGTTTTCGTTCTCGAGAACGAATCGCTATTGCCCAGAAAGACATTGTTGTCAGCAATTGTAAATTGGCTCCTTAAGCCCTTACCGATTACGTCAGATATGTGACCTAGGTAAGGCAATCCATCGTGGGAACAGCAAGCATCGGCACCCTGACAGACGCCTCAAGCACTTATAACCATTAGTAACTTGTTCTGGTTCGCAGCGCTCGCTAACCTGACCTGAAGCACTAACTGGGGAGATACTTTCATGGAAGGACGTCGGTATTGGATCTGGCTCACGGTTCGCTTGCTCTTTGCCGTAGTCATTGTAGGTTGGTCGGCAAGCTATTTGTTTTTTACCGGAAGCGGCGAGAAAGAGTTTCAGAAGTCTCTCGACGCCATGAAGCGTATCCAAACCGCACGCATCGCCACCGTGATCGATCCCACGCCCGCGCAGCATATGGAAATATCCTGGGATCTGGTCTGCGCACAGAACGCTTACCGCTACCGGCTGCACATGGTTCAACCCGGCCAGCCGAATGACCCCGGACAGGATCAGGAAGAGTTTCATATCGGCAACCTCGTATATCAGCGCAAGCTGGACGATTCCTGGCTTGCGCGATCCACGCGCACAGTTACTCCGAACACCGTCTGCCAGACGCTGGCGCAAGGCACAGACAGCAAGCTCTTTCCCGACATCGCCACCATGATTCAGCGCGGGATCATCGATAGAGGCGACAAGAAGACCGTGAACGACGTGCGCTGCCGTGAATGGAAGGTAACGCTGAAAGAACCAAAGGGCTTGGAGCACCTCACCGTGTGCCTCGGCCTCGACGACCACTTGCCCTATGAAATGACCATGGACTGGCAGCACGCGCGCGCGACGTACTCCGATTACAACGCTTCTTTTCAACTCGAACTACCCGGAGCAGCGCGCCCGGCCAGCGAAGTCTCCACCACGAATTGATAATCTTCGCACTCGGCTCACCACGGCTGTTGTTCGGAGCAACTCACAGATAGCTCAGCCATCACTCGCGGTGACTTTGCTTGACGCTCGCGAACACGAAGGAAGGCTAATGAGCCAGTCGCTCTAGTTAGACCCCTATACCACGGTCTTTTGGAATCAAAGATTTAGCGGGAAAAAAATGCCAGGTCTTTGAGGAATAAGGACTTACTTGTAAGGTATTTATTCGTCAAAGACTTGGGCGATTTGATCAATAAGTAACTGACAAATAGATGAAACTGTGAGAGAGTGAATTTATGAGTGGGATGCGGGCGGGTCAGCGAAACTTTTCTGGGTTGGAGCGGCGGCGGATGGAAGCGGCTCGGTTGCTGCGCGAGGGCGTGTGGCAGGCGGAGGTGGCGCGGCGGTTGGGGGTTCGGCGGCAGTCGGTGGGGGCTTGGGCCAAGAAGATTCGGCGGGGAGGGGTGTGGGCGCTGAAGGCGGGGCGGCTGGGAAGACCACGGAAGCTGCATCAAGAGCAGTTGAGGCGGGTGGAGAAACAGTTGGAGCGGGGTCCGCAGGTGATGCGGTCTCGGAAGTGGACGGTGCGGCGGGTGGGGGAGTTGATTGCACGGGAGTGCCGAGTGCGGTATTGCGCGGCGGGGGCTTGGGGAGTGTTGCGCGGGATGGGGTGGAAGTGGAGGGGCGGCGGGAGAGGGTGGAAGTTAGAGGGCGGGGGTTAGAGGTTGCACATAGAGTGCAGTTTTGAAGATGAAGGTTCGTCCACCAGCCGTGTAAGAGCCCAAGGAGTTGGCACTCGGGAGGCCCCCTTCTCGAAAAGCGCGAGAAGGGGGGCACCCCCGATTTGTTTTAGCCGACGTTTAAGAACGAAACCGCGTTATGCTTTCCGTGTTGATATGGCGCAGACGGCAGATGTGGGCCACCCGCCGGGCACGAACAACCAGCTTTCCGGCTTCGCCTACGACGCGGCAGGAAACATGATCACCAACGGCGGCTCGACCTCGTATATCTATGATGCGGAGAACCGGCTGATTTGGACCTCCGGCTACCGATATGTGTACGACGGCGATGGTGACCGCGCTGAGAAATGCGTGGCCGCGACTTCAACCACACCTTGTCCAACCAGCGGAACTAACGGCACTCTATACTGGCGAGGCAGGGGCAGCGACACCCTGGATGAGACCGATCTGTCGGGCAACGTACTGGAAGAATATATCTATTTCAATGGCCAGAGGGTCGCGCGGCGCGAGGTGTCCGGCTCTGGAGGGACCATTGCCGTGCATTATTATTTCTCCGATCACCTGGGATCGCACGGGGTGGTGGAGAACGCGACGGCAAGCGCCTGCGAACAGGACGTGGACTACTATCCGTACGGCGGGGAAGAGAACGACTACTGTTCAACCCAGGTTGCGCAGCATTATAAGTTCACCGGCAAAGAAAGAGACACGGAAAGCGGGCTGGACAATTTTGGGGCGAGATACGAAGCGTCGAACCTGGGCCGCTTCATGACGCCCGACTGGGCGGCGAAACCTGCGACAGTGCCCTATGCCAAATTCGGCGATCCGCAGACGCTGAACTTGTACGCCTATACTGAGAACGGGCCAGTCAACAAGGTTGACGCGGACGGGCATACTTTGTCCATTCTCAGCCTGGAGTCCATTCTCGGCCAAGCGTCCGACCTGGGGTCGATGCTTATGGCCAATGCCGAAGCGCATTGGGCGAGCTTGCAACAACAGGCTGCACAGGGACAAACCCAGCCCGTGGCGGACACGGGGCAGACGGGACAGGCGCAAAATCTTTCTGACAAATCTGAGAAAGCCATTCTGAACTCAAACCTGACTGGTGAACAGGCGAACGCATTTGAAAGCGCGGTCAAAGCAACAGGCAGTGCCGATGGAATTAACCCGAATGCTCTTGTCGGTATTGCATTTAAAGAATCGAGTCTGAATCCAGCCGCCCAAAGCTCAACCAGTACCGCCTCAGGTTTATTCGGGCTCACGGACAATATCAAGAGCACTTATGGGCTGAGCGCCGCAGACGCCACAGGCACGAGTCCTTCTGCAATCACAAAGCAGGTGAGTGCCGCTGGCGGCTACCTCCATGATCTGATGCAAGGGTCTGTTCCTGCCGGTCATCCTTCTCATCAGTTTGAAATTGCTCTGGGGTATTTTCGTGGAACTCGGCGGAGCGTGAACAGAGCAATAGCCTCAAAGGGAGGCTACAACTCCATGCTAAAGCTACGCTTTGGCGGTGAGAGCCTGCGCCACTACATCTCTGGAGTGGAGTCATTCCAATGAAAAGAGCATTTGTGCCGATCCTGCGTGTGCTACTGATGGCTGTTACGTGCTTGTTCTCGGTCGCATTGAATGGTCAAGAGCCAACCTCTTCTACGATTCCTAAAGCTGCTACCGGGCTCGCACTGCGGTCTCTCCGCACAATTGAGAAGAGCATACCTTTTCCTTCCAACGAGGGTCGGCCCGACGCCTTCATCTTTGTTGGGGAATCTCGTAATCCGCCTAACGGATGGAGAATCATTGTCGTTGAGGGCACTGAAACACCACGCGTCAAATGGGATTCATTCGCGTTGCACGACTCGTATCTTAACGTAACAGCGCCGACCTTCATAAACAGCGAGGCTGACGGACGCAACGGGTACATCGTGACCTTACGCGGTTGTGTGCCGCACCAGTGTGGTGACGGCCGAATCGGATTTGCGCTATATGCCAGCGAAAGCGGCCGGACCTTTGTTGCTCATGTTTCAACGCAGGACGACAATTCTTATCGGGTGACCTATTCTCCGAAGTCAGGCATACCGGAAGCGGTTCGCGAGAAATTGGACCAAATGATGTGTTCTGATAGCGGCATCTCAAAGCCGTCCGCGTTGCCCATAAAATGTTCAGCCAAGTAGCAGGCTTCAAGGAAGTAGTTGGCGCAAAATACGAGTCAGACCCAAACCGCACAAGTCACAATTACTTACGACAAGAACGTCCCGGCGATGCAACCGAAGACCCAGGAGTACGTCGAGAAAACAGCCACAGCTGCAGGCGTAGACAGCATAAATATTTCTGCTACGACGAACGGCGAGCACGCCCCCAACTCAAACCACTACAACGGAACCGCTGTTGACATCAACAAAGTCAATGGCGAAAAGGTAATCAACGCCGGGAAAGACCCTTCCGTTGCCTCTGACGTACGTTCCATTCAGAACACTGCAAACAACCCGAAAAATGGCGTAGCCCACGAGAATTACGGACCTGCGGGGCTGTTCAAAGACGGAAAACAATTTACCAACCAGAAACTTCAGTCCCAGCACGAAAACCACATCCACATCACGATTCCGAGGACTCCCAATGACGACAACTAGGGGCTTGTATCTTAGCGTTTTTTGCCTCATCTTGATCGTGGCCGCAGGTGCGACAGATCAACCGTGTAAGAGCGTCCACGTTGCAAATGTGAAAAGTGGGTTTGCACGCGCTGCCGCCACACGCCCTAGCGCGCCCCGCTCACGCTCCACGCCCTGCGCAAGTGCGCACCCCGGCCCTATACCCCCCTGGGGTAGGGGTGTAGCATTTTCCCCTCAGGTCATAGTACCCCCAACATTTATTGACTAGCGGGATGCCGCATCCGTAAGATGAAGCGACCGAAAGCCACGCATCTTCTTAATGATCGGCCAGACCATTTCGCACTACCGCATCATCGAGAAACTCGGCGGCGGTGGGATGGGCGTTGTCTACAAGGCCGAGGACGTAACCCTCCACCGTTTTGTCGCCTTGAAGTTTCTGCCCGATGACGTCGTCAAAGACGCTCAGGCCTTGTCACGGTTTCAGCGGGAAGCGCAGTCGGCATCGGCACTCAATCATCCCAATATCTGCACCATCCATGAGATCGGGCAGCAGGATGGTCATCCCTTCCTGGTCATGGAGTTCCTCGACGGCGTGACGCTGAAGCATCGCATCGCCGGAAGGCCCCTGGAGACCGATGAATTGCTCGGGCTGGCGATTGAGATCGCCGATGCCCTTGACGCTGCCCACGCGGAAGGCATCATACACCGCGACATCAAGCCCGCGAACATCTTCATCACCAAGCGCGGCCACGCCAAGATTCTCGATTTCGGGTTGGCGAAGGTGATGCCAGCGGGCAGCAGAGGGTTAGAGCGAGGAGGAGCAACCGCCCAGGAAACGGCGATGACCGAGCCGCACTTGACCAGTCCGGGCGCGACTCTGGGCACGATTGCATACATGTCGCCGGAACAGGCGCGCGCCAAGGATTTGGACGCACGAACGGATCTGTTCTCGTTTGGAGCAGTCCTCTATGAGATGGCCACAGGCCAATTGCCCTTCCGCGGGGACAGCACAGCGACGATTTTCGATGCCATCCTGAACCGCGCGCCGCTGGCGCCGGTGCGCCTGAACCCCGACCTCGCGCCCGAACTGGAGCGCATCATCAACCGTGCGCTGGAGAAGGATCGGGAACTTAGATATCAGCATGCGTCGGACATGCGCTCGGAGCTGAAGCGACTGAAACGGGATACAGAAACGGGGCGAGCCGCGGCTGGCGCTTCGGGGACGTCCGCTGGAACGACAGCCGTGGCGCAAGATAGCGGCTCTCGCGCTGGAGCCGAACCGCCGGCATCGGCGATCTCCGCCCCGGGTTCGTCCGCGACTGGTCTGCGCGCGGATTCGCAACACTTCACGCCCGTTACCGAATCGGCAAGTTCGGTTGGCGTATCGCCGGCCATAGCCACCAAAGCTTCCGCCGGCAAGTATTGGGTGGCGGCTGCCGTCTTGTTCCTTTTCATTGCGATGGCGGCGGCTGGGACCTGGTATTGGCGTGGCAGCACCAAGGCAAGCGTAGTGCAAATCGAATCTATTGCTGTGATTCCATTCGCCACTTCGGGTGGAAATGCGGACACCGATTACCTTAGCGATGGCCTCACCGAATCGTTAATCGCCAGCCTCGCCCACGTACCCCAGTTGAAGGTGAAATCCCGCAATTCCGTTTTCCGCTACAAAGGTAAAGAGGTTGACGTGCAGCAAGTGGGCAAGGAGTTGACCGTCGATGCCTTGCTTACCGGACGAGTGGTGCAGCACGGCGACGCGATTCATGTCACCGCCGACCTTACGAGCGTGCAGGACAATACCGAAATCTGGGGTGGGCAATATGAGCGCAAGTCGTCCGACATTATCGCGCTGCAGCAGCAGATTGCAGGCGAGATCGCCGACAAGTTGCGCTCGAAACTTACCGGAGCGGAAAAACAGCAGGTAACGAAACAAGGGACGCAGAACACCGAGGCTTATCAGCTTTACGTGAAAGGCCGCTACTCCTGGAACAAGCGCACTGAGGAGAGCATCAAGGAAGCGATTTCCTATTTCAATCAGGCCATCGATAAAGATCCCAGTTATGCGCTGGCCTATGCGGGGGTGGCGGACGCCTATGCCGTGATCGGCGCCTATGGCGGCGACGCCAACGAGTTCGTCTCCAAGTCGAGGGCAGCAGCCGAAAGATCCCTAGAACTCGATCCCACACTGGCCCGCCCGCATGCGGACCTGGGCCTGATCAAGATGCAACACGATTGGGATTTTGCCGGCGGCGAGGCCGAGTTCAGAAAGGCATTTGAGCTCGACCCCGGTGACGCCACGGCGCATCAGTGGTTCTCCCAGTCACTCTCCTACATGGGCGGTCGCTCGCAGGAAGCGATCGAGGAAGGCAATCGGGCCCGTCAGCTTGATCCGCTCTCGCCCATCATCGCCTACGCCCAGGCGGAAGCTTACATCTACGATCGTCAGTTTGATAAGGCGATTGAGATGTACAACAAAGTCATAACGGACAACCCGACGTTTGGCGTGGCGCATATCGGTCTGGCCATAGCGTATTGGGGCGAGCACAAATATCAGCAGACCATTCAGGAAGATCAGACCTACGCTCAACTTTCAGGGGACAAGAATTACGCCGAGGTTGCCGCGGCGCTGGACTTGGGCTTCCGCTCCGGAGGATGGCCCAGTGCCGCGCGCAAGGCGATCGAAGTTTTGTTGGCGCAGCACAAAGCGAAGACAAATTACCTCGCTCCTGACCAACTCGCGGAACTCTATGCCGATATCGGCGACAGGGACCACGCCTTCGAGTGGCTTAATACCGCATACCAGGAACACTGCGTCTATCTGATCATGCTTCGAACCGACCCCGCGTTCGATTCGCTGCGCTCCGACCCGCGTTACGCGGAACTGGTACGCAAGGTGGGCTTTCCGCAATAGTCACCGCAGCCGCACTTTCTTTCGTAGCTCCGCCTGCACCCGCGCGATTGCAGAAATCGGGCGCGGCAGCAACTGGCTCTCGATTAAGTCGACACCCCGCTGGCGGGCGGACGCAGAGCCAATGAACGGAACCCAAGTAATCAGGTTACATCTTGGACGCGGCGACTTTAAACAGTCTCGCGAGACTGTCGATGTCCGCGGCACTCGCATCCCCGATTACAAAATAGCGCAACCCGCCTTGACCCCACGTTTCCATGTTGAAGGGCAGGTTCTGCGGCGGCAGAGAGCTCTCGTCCGGGCTGGCTGCCGTCTTCAGTGGCAACGCCCGCTCCTGAAACACGAAGACAGAAATGTGGTGTTTGCGCACATCGTAGATCAGGTGCGCCCCCGGTGTTTGGTCAAGATAGCTCATCCGCCCGCCCAGCAGGGTAAACTCGCTGTTCTGGAGCTCTGGCAAATTGAACGCGAACGGAATCTTTCCCTGGAACCATGGCTTCACCGTGTGCCGGTCGGTGGAGATTACATCCACCGGCGCGGAACTGGCCAGGGTCGAAACGTGCAAGTCGGCAATCTCGCTGTAAACCTGATTTCGGGCAAACTGGTCTCGTCCCGAGCGGACTACATAGGTTGTCGTCAACCCTGCCACCGCTAGAACGACGGCTGCGGCAGCTGCCAACATCCATCCCAGTGTGAAGCTGCGCTGCGGTCTGGGTGCGATGCTCTGCTGGATTCGCTTGCGGAACTCACCACTCGAAGTAAACCTCTTTCCCGCGACCTGGATCGCACGCTTCATCTGTACGCGCGTCAAAGCATCGGCCGTGCAAGACGGGCAACTTCGCACATGAGTGTCGAAGCTACGCATCTCCGGCTCCGGAAGCTCACCATCGAGGTAGGTGTCGAGTTTTTCCTTCCAAGACTCACAAATCATAGATAAATCCTCTTCCGCAAATTCCTCTGTGATTTCCAGCCCAGCTTATCCCGTTGCCACGCCTTCTAAACGCACCCGCAGGCTTTGTCGCGCACGCGATAAACGTGACATGACCGTGCCGATTGGAATTGAAAGGGTCTCGGAGATTTCCCGGTAGGACATCTCTTCGACCTCGCAAAGCACGAGTATCTCGCGGTAATGCACGGGAAGGTCATCGAGGGCCGTCACGAGCAATTGGGAATTCGAACGAGTGATAAAAATCGTTTCGGGCGTAGCCTTGTCCACCGCCGCTTCCGACGTGGTCTGTTCCTCGTCGAAAGAAGCCATCGCAGTCATCTTTAGCCCGGTGCGCGAGGTTAAGAAAGTGTTGCGCAGAATTCGATACATCCACGCCCGGAAATTGGTTCCCGGCTGGAAAGAGCCAAAGCCTTTCAGGGCTTTCGCATAAGTCTCCTGCACCAGATCCTCGGCGTCCTCGCGGTTCTTCGTCAACCAATGGGCGAAGTTGTACAACTGGTCGAACAGGGGCATGGCGAGTTCGTCAAAGCGATCGGGTCGAGGATCCGCGAGTGACATCCCCATAAGATTAATAACCATTGTGCCCGTATTTTATTCCCAGATTGACTGCAAGTATTGTGGCTTGTGCCAACGCGACGGTTTGCTGCCGGGCGTCGCGGTTTTGCTGGAATAAAAGATCGGAACGCCACCTCCAGCGGGAATAAAAACTGTCCTTTCCAGTTATCACTTCGAAAGGCAGCACACCGCGGAGGGCAAAATGAGGGAAGTGAATAACCAGGATGTCATAGATCAAGGAATGCAAGACCTCAACAACGACGGGGTCGATCGCCGGGGATTTCTCAAGTGCATGGCCTGGGCAGGCACCGGATTGGTCTGGACCATGAGTGGTGGCATTCCAGTGTCGCGTGCCTTTGCCAAAGGCATGGATCACAACGGCGGCAAGGGCGGAGACTTCAGCTTTGTACAGATCAGCGACAGCCACATGGGATTCAATAAGCCCGCCAATCCGGATGTAGTTGCGACCCTGCAGGCGGCGGTGGACAAGATCAACGGACTGCCCAGCCAGCCCGAGTTTTTGCTGCACACGGGCGACATCAGCCACCTCTCCAGACCCGAACAGTTCGATACCGTCGATCAGGTTTTGAAAGGCGCCCGTGCGAAGGACGTCTTCTTTGTCCCGGGCGAACACGATGTGCTGGACGATAACGGGAAGTCGTATCTTGAACGCTACGGAAAGAACACTCAGGGAGCCGGATGGTACAGCTTTAACCACAAAGGCGTGCGCTTCATCGGCCTGGTCAACGTGTTGAACCTGAAGGCGGGCGGATTGGGCTCGCTCGGCGGCGAGCAACTCGATTGGATGGAAAAGGATGTGAAACATCTCAAGCACAGCACGCCGATCGTCGTATTCGCCCATATACCCCTGTGGTCCGTCTACCCCGACTGGGGTTGGGGCACGCAGGACAGCGCGCAGGCTCTGGCCTACCTGAAGAAATTTGGCTCCGTAACCGTGCTCAACGGTCACATCCACCAGATCATGCAAAAAGTCGAAGGCGACGTGACTTTTCATACGGCGATGTCAACCGCCTTCCCTCAACCACAGCCGGGCAAAGCGGATTCCCCGGGACCGATGAAAGTTCCGGCAGAGCAATTGCGTTCTGTGCTCGGAATTGCCCATGTGAATTATGTTCGGCGCGAGCATTCTCTGGCCATTGTGGGCTCCACTCTAGACGGTCCGGACAAGAAGTAGAGCAGGCAAGGAAATCAATTCTGAAAAGGACAAGGAAATGATGAAGAAACATGCGTGCGTTTCAAGCTTAGTGATGCCGGTAGTGATTGCGATGCTTTTGTCAGCAGGATCACCGAGCCTCCAGGCAAAAGACCAACCCCCGGCAGCGCCTGCAGAGGTGAAGATCGACAACTTCAGTTTTGCGCCACAGACCCTCATCGTGACCGTAGGAACAACAGTCACCTGGACCAACGGCGACGATATTCCCCACACGGTGGTCAGCACAGACGGAGTGTTTAGGTCCAAGGTGCGAGATACAGACGAAAAGTTCTCTTACACGTTCGACAAGGCGGGGACATATTCCTACTACTGTTCGGTCCATCCGAAGATGACCGGCAAGGTCGTCGTGCAGTAAGGGTCATTGCACCCACCGGGAAGGTTCTGAGGATGCTGTACAAGCGCAACGCTGCGTATCTTGCTCATGGTTGCGCTCCCATAAAAAGCAGTGGGACATAAAAAAGCAGTGGGACGCGCGGTTTTGCGCGTCTCACTGCTGGGAGGAGTGTTGCTTCGTTGCTATGCTGCGTCACTACGCCGGAAACAATTCCAGCGCAATGTTACCGCCCATGTCTGCCGCCGCCACCTCCGTGCGATCCACCGCCGTGCGACGATCCACCGCCGTGCGACGATCCGCCGCCGTGACTCGGCGCCGAGTGTCCGCCGCCATAACTCGGGGCGCGTCCACCACCGTAGCTTGGCGCGCGTCCGCCGCCATAGCTCGGAGCAGAACGTCCACCACCATACGAGCGCGGCGTCACAATGGGCTGCCTCATATTGAGTGGCGGACGAGAAGACCCATAGCCACGCCCTTCTGGGGCCGACCCACGCGAAGTTCCGTACGAACCGCGGTTTTCGCTGCGGGCGGACGATTCACTTCCCCGGCTCGATTCATTAGCCCGGGCTGATTCCGCAGCTGAGCGCGGTGGCATCGGTGAAAATTTCTGCCAGCCGCCGCTACTGCCACTTTCGCGAGCCATCGTCGAGTTCCCAGACCTCGCCGCCGAACCCCCGTTCGAATTGCCACGCGATTCCGCGCCCCTCTCGGAACTTCTCTCGGAACTTCTCTCGGAGCTTGGGTTCGACCGCTGCAACCCGCTGTTCGAAAAACCGTTGCCCGTCCGCGAACTTTCGCGGCTATTCGCCATCGACCTGTTATTCGACGCCGTGGCAGCCCCACCGCGGGCCGAGAAGAAATGCTGATTCTGCGACACGTTCCGAGTTGTCGATGCCGCCCCCGGACGTCCGCTAGCCGAGAAACTTTCCCGGCTCGGACTCACCGGCAATCTCCCGGTGGTGAAGCGCGCGTTCTGGAGCTGCGCGTGCGTCGCCGCCTGCGGGTTCATGTGCCCGGTGCCAAATTCCTTACCCGAAACGGTCGTCCCGCCGCGGAAGTTCGAGTCATGCGTCGCCTGGTTCACGTTCGAAAAACGCGAGCCCGCGCGCAGCGGAGCAAATCCGCCGCGATTGAATTCGCCGAAACGCGCGTACCCGAACCCGCCGCCCCAACGACCCCACCACGGATGGAAAAAGTCACCGGGTCCAAGCGGCAGCCAACCCACCGATCCAAATCCAAAGCCAAATCCGAAGCCGAAGAACGACACATACGCCGGCGCCCAGATCGGCTGATAGAATGGGTATCCGTACGCCGGACCCGGCCACCAACCCCAACCGCCGTTGAGATACATCCAGCGTCCGTAGTGATAAGGAGCCCAGCCCCAGGAATCATACGAAACCCAGGTCCATCCCCAATAAGGTTCATACACCCAGCGCCCGTTGCGATAAGGTGCCCAATCCGGTGGCACCGCCGGCCGCCATACGGGGCCGTAATCCGGAACCTCCGACCACGTGCCATGGCCGTCGAGATCTTCGCTCCCCACGTAGTAATCGTTGGTCTCTTTCCGCGCCAGCGAATTGCGGATCATGTAGTCGCGATCCATGTTCCACTGATCAAAGTCATCGCGAGCTGGAGCTTCACCAATCTTGTATTGTTCGTCCGCGCCCGTCCCTTGAATGGTGATGAACTGATTCTGTCCCACGCGCGTGCCGCCCTGCGGAGTCGTAACTTCGACTTCACCTTTGCGAACCAGAACCTCCGTGTGGTCATCCGCCGTAACCAGAATGCGGAAGCTCGATTCGCGACGCTCCGTCTTAATCGCCACATTCGGCGTATCGATTTCCGCTTCCGCATCGCTGTTCCGCAGCACGGTGAAGTTCGCCATGCCATGCCCAAGTTGAATCTGAATCTGCGAGTGCGAAAGTTGCACGATGTTGGCCTGCGTGTGCTCCGCCAGGCGCAACATATTGGCGTAGTCAAGCTGAACTTCCGTGCGGGCTTTGTCGCCGGTAGAGACTTTGTCGCCCGCCAGCACGGGAGCATTCAGCACTGCCGCCGACCAGGCGCCCGTATCACCACGCTGCGTAGAAACATCGCCATGAATCAGGCTGATGCGAGCCACGCCGTTTTTTTCCTGAGGAGCGGGGAGGTTGGAAGTCGGGGCTCCCGGATTATTCGGATCCATACTATTGGAATCCGGGTTCGCGGAATTTGAGTCGTTAGGGCCGCCCATCTGGCCCGAATTCATTGAATCCTGATCCTGATCCATCGAATTCTGATCCGCGGATCCCTGATCGTTTGGACCCGGCATGGGCGATGGCGCCGGAGCCTGGACGTAAGGCGACGGCTTCGCATTTTGATCCGGCGTCTGATCGTAAGAGTTCTGGGTATTGTTCTGAGCCATGATGGCCCCTGGAATCGCCATCATCATCCCCAGAAATACTGCTATGAATTTGAATTTCATAAATTTCTCCGCACCTACTAGTAGCAACCAATGCCAGGAACGATGCAGGCCGAATGCCAATTTTTGGCAATGTGAGAGGATTCACATAATCGTCGTATTTTCAGCAGGCTAGAAAGGTTTCAACAGATCAGGTGAAAGTCGCTTCCCGGCTCTTCGCTGGCCCGGTTCCACCAGGCTGGTGCTTTTCGGCCAGTGTGGCCGTCAGGACCTGAACGGGCGTCGCGTGCTCAGCACGGCAGACTTTTTACGACCGCAGAAACTCCAAAGTCAAAGCCCAAGCCTGCCGTGCTGAGTGCGGCTCATAGGAGGCCCGCTCGTCGCAGAAGAATCCGTGCCCCGCTCGGGAAAACTCGACGTTCACATAAATCTTCTGGTGCGCGTTGAGAGCGTCGGTCACGGCTTTTCGGTGCTCTGGCGTAATATGCTTGTCCAATCCGCCCCAGATGAGCAAGGACGGCGCGTGCACCTTCGCCGCGCGGTCCAGCAATCCCGAAGCAATCCCTCCGCCATAGAACGAAACTGCGGCACGCAGCCGGACCACGCTGTTCGCAAGAAACGAAACCCGCCCACCCATGCAGAATCCCAAACTCGAAATCTCGTTTGCTTTGACGTGCTCATTCGAACGCAGCCATTCATAAGCCGCGCGTACATCCATCTCCGCAGTCTCGGTCGTCACCGCCTGGTAGTGGGGCTGCACGGCAGGAAAGTCGGTATAGCTGCCCTCAAAACCTGGCGCCGTGCGATGAAATAATTCCGGAGCGATGACCACGTATCCCTCCGCCGCCAACCGGTCGCTCACATTGCGGATGTGCCGGTTCACGCCAAAAGCCTCCTGAAACACAAGTAGCCCCGGATGCGGCCCACCTTGCTCCGGTCGAGCGACATAGGCTGCCATCCTGGTTCCGTCCGCAACGCCCAGTTCTACCTTCTCTTTCACAATTGCAGCTTGGCTCATACCACCCCGTCAGTTCCCTACCAAACCCGGCAAGCGTTCTCGGCAACCATGGGTTGTCCGGCCTTGCATCCAAACGCCTGCTGGAAGCCGGCCGAATTCTGCACCGCCCCATTCACGCGCCAGCGCCCTGGAGAATGCGGATCGACCAGTACCCGCCTCCGCGCTTCCGGATCGGTCACGTTCTGGCACCAGATCTGCCCGTATGCAAGAAAGTACCGCTGCGCCGGAGTGTATCCATCGATGGGCTTCACGGGCGTGTTGCCGATGATCTCGTTCAGCGCCATGTAAGCCAGTTTCAGTCCTCCGTTGTCGGCGGTATTTTCACCCAGCGTCAATTTGCCATTAAGCTTAACCTCACCCTTGTCGTCCTTCACGGAAACAAAGCCCGAATACTCGTTGGCAGTGCAATCCGCGCGCTGTTCAAATTCTTTGGCATCGTCTGCGGTCCACCAATCGCGGAAATTCCCATCCGCATCAAACTTGCGCCCCTGGTCGTCGAAGCCGTGCGTAAGCTCATGCCCGATCACCACTCCGATCGCGCCAAAGTTCACCGCGTCATCCATCTGCTTGCCGAAAAACGGTGGCTGCAAAATGCCCGCCGGAAAATTGATATCGTTCATCGGAGCGCGATAGTAGGCGTTTACCGTAGGCGGAGTCATCCCCCAATCCTTGCGGTCCGTTGGCCGGTCGATCTTCTTGTACTCGCGCTGCACCTCAAACGCGCCCGCGCGCACCGTATTGCCCGCGTAATCGTCGGACTTGATCACCACACTGCTGTAGTCCCGCCAGATATCGGGATAGCCGATGTTATTCACAATGGCGTTCAGCTTCTCATACGCCTTTTTCTTCGTTGTATCCGACATCCAGGTCAAATTCCCAATGTCCTGACGCATTGCTTTCTCGATCGCCTGCACCATCTTCAACGTGCGTTCTTTGCCATCGGCACCGAACGTACGATCGACATAAAGCTTGCCCAAAGCCATGCCCAGGTTCTGATCCGTAGCTTTCACACAGCGCTTCCAGCGCGGCTCCATCTCTTTTCGTCCCGACATGAACTTGCCGTTGAAATCGAAATCTTCTTCGACAAAAGCCTTGGTCAGCAACGGCGCGTAGTCGTTGATCGTTTTCCAGCGCAGATACACTTTCCAATCTTCGAGCGGCAATGTTTTCAGCTGCTCGTTCACCTGCTTGAAGAAATCGGGATTTCCCACATTGAGTGTTGTGAACTTCGGCGAGCCATTATCGGCAAAGTAAACCGTAAGATCGAAGTTCGGAGCCAGCTCCGCAATCTCCGCCACCGTCATCTTGTGATCGCGAGTCTTAGGATCGCGCCGCACCGTGCGATCCATCGCCGCCTGCGCCAGTCCCGTCTCCACCGTCAACACGGTTTTGGCCTCAGCCGCCGCCATCTCCGGCTTGTCCCCAGCCAGCTCGAACATCTTCTGCACGTGCTCCACGTACTTCTGCCGCGTCTCCACTGACTTGGCATCGTCCTTCAAGTAGTAGTCGCGGTCCGGCAGGGTCATCCCGCCCTGGTCAAGGTCGGCAATGGTTTGGGTCGAATCGTGCATATCAGGCCCCGACGAAAAATCGAATAATGCCGGAATCGAATCGCGGTGCATGGCCGCAATCTGCCGGATCACAGCCGCCTTCGTCTCGATCGAGCGGATCCGTTCCAGCTCCGGCATAAGCGGAGCCGTCCCCCTTTTTTCGATCGCACTCTCATCCATGCAAGAGCCATAGAAATCGCCCACCAGCGTTGCCGGCGGCGAATGTTTCCCCGGAGCCTGCGCCTCGGTTAAAATATCCCGCAAGATATAAAGGTTGCGTTCGAAGAGCTCGTCAAACCGCCCCCACCGCGCCTTGTCCGGCGGAATCGGATTGTTCTTCATCCAGCTTCCACACGCGTATTGATAGAAATCCACGCAGGGATCGGCAGTTTTATCGATGGCCGTGACATCGAAGGCGGGAATTTCCCGGGGAATAGCGGAGGGTGACGAACTGGTTTGGCCCGAGCAGACTACCGCGGTTAACAGCAATAGCGATGAAAAAAAGCAGAGAACGCGAATCGTCATACTTACCTCAATCTGTGAATTGCCGCTCTGCAACTTGCCGATGGAAGTCCTTGCTGCGGACAAGGCTGGCAAATTGCCAATCAAAAACACTACTACAAAGCGTTACGACATGGAAATTCGGCAATCTCAAAGATTGCCCAAAATCAACTCGGCGGAGGTCGCACGTGCGATAATCTTTATTCAGCTCGTTAGCGTGCTGGTTGGGGGGTGATAAGCGTGGCAGAAATTCGACTGCAAGAGGGCGAGTCGTTGGAAAACGCCCTGCGCCGCTTTAAACGCAAGGTTCAGACCGAAGACATTATCAAGGAAGTAAAGCGTCACTCCTACTACTTGAAGCCGGGTGAGAGAAAACGGGTGAAGCAAGCGCTGGCGCAAAAGCGCGCCCGAAAGAAAATCCGCAAAGAGCGCGACTAGGGTTCGCGACGAAAGACCGCGACTCAGTAAGCAAACAAAAAGGCCGCTGCCACCACGCAGCGGCCTTTTTTGTACGGGTCGGAATCAAGGCTCACGGATTCGACGGTGCCACCGGCGCGCTCGCCGCGGGTTGTGCGGTTGTATCCACTGAGAGCTGCGCCTGCCGTGAAATAATCTGGTGCGAAGTGGGTAGGGTGGAGGCATCCCATCCCCCGCCCAGTGCTTCGATCAATTGCACGCTGTCGACAATTTGCGTGATCCGCAAATTCACTGCTGTCTGTTGATTGCTGAAAAGCGTAGTCTGCGCTGTAATCACGTTCAGGTAGGGGTCGATGCCGAGACGATAGCGGTCAGTGGCCAGTTTCAGGCTTCGTTGTGCCGATGCAATGGCCGTATCCTGTTCCTGAATTTCCTGGGAAAGAACTCTCAGCGCGGCAAGATTATCCTCGACCTGCTGAAACGCGGTCAGCACCGTGTTGCGATAGTTGGCCACCGTCTCATCATATTGCGCGCGGTATTGTTCCATCGTCGCGCGCCGCAGGCCACCATCGTAAATCGTTTCGGAAATCGCCGACCCCACGGACCAAACCCGCGACGGCCAGGTCAGCCAGCTGGTGATGCTAGTGTTCTGAAATCCCGCCGAAGCGCTCAGCGTCACCGTAGGAAAGTAGGCGGCTTTGGCAACGCCGATTTGCGCGTTGGCTTGCGCCATCAGCCGCTCGTTCGCAGCCACGTCAGGCCGCCGCTCCAGCAGCTCTGACGGAACCCCAAACGGAATGGCTGGGGGCGGAGTCTTCAACGCTTCAACAGCAACCGCGAACGAAGAGGCGGGTTTGCCCACCAGCAGCGCCATCGCGTGTTCGTACTGCGCGCGCAGGATGCCGAGGTTGGTGTCGAGTGCCTGCGTCGCTTCCAGCTGAGTTTCGGCCTGCGCCACCGATTCATCGGAGTCGATGCCGGTTTCATACAACGCCTTGGTCAATTCCAAAGACTCCGCATAAGCCTTTACCGTCGCATCCAGCAGGTCTTTGAGAGCGTCCTGCCCGCGCACTTGAAAGTAATCGACTGCCAGTTCCGCTTGCGCGGTCAGGAGTGTGTTTTCAAGGTCGGCGGCGCTGGCTTGCGCGTTGGCAACGTTGGCGCGAACCGTGTTGCGCACCCGCCCAAACAAATCGGGCGTCCAGGAAGCGTCAAACGGTAGAGAAAACTCGTTGAAGGTCGTCCCCGTGGTATTGCCATTGGTGGTCGCAACCGCCGTGCGCTGGCGAGTCGCGCTGGGGCCCACGGTCAGCGTCGGGAAATACTGCGCGCGCGCCTCCCGCACGATGGCACGCGCCGCCATGAAGTTGGCGAACGCAGAGGCTACATTCTGATTGGAGATCCTGACCTGCTCCTCGAGCGCATTCAGTTGCGGATCGCCGAAGATCTCCCACCACTTGCCATGCAGAACGCTGTCCTGCGGCTGCGCCACTTTCCAGCCATCCATATTCTTGAGATCCTCGGGAGTGACCTCCTTGAAGGTCCCCGGAGTATCCACCGAGGCGCGATGGTATTTCGGTCCAACCACGCAACCTTCAAAAACAAAGAGGACCGCGATGCAAAGCGCCGCCGTCGCAGCTCGTATTGTGTTCGTCGTCTTCATCAGTGTTCCGACTCCCTAGGCGTTCGCCCCCGTTTCAAAGCGTAAGCGACCGTGGCGAACAATGCCTTTCTTCCTCCGCGATCTCAGCGCGATTTTTCTCCGCGCCCTCCGCGTTAATCCCTAGTCTCCGAGCGACTCGATCGCTCGCGGTCCTTCGAGCCTGCCGTGAGCCCGCAGCCATTTCACTCGCAGCCGGTCCAGCGACAGATAAACCACTGGCGTAGTGTAAAGCGTAAGTATCTGGCTAAGGATCAGTCCGCCAATAATAGTGATACCCAGCGGATTGCGAAGCTCTGAACCCGTTCCTCTGCCGAAAGCCAACGGCATAGCGCCAAACATCGCCGCCATCGTGGTCATAAGAATCGGCCGGAAACGCAAAATGCATGCCTGGAAAATCGCATCCCGAGGACTTTTGCCATCGCTGCGTTCCGCGGCCAAAGCAAAATCGATCATCATAATCGCGTTCTTTTTGACGATGCCGATTAACAAAATAATCCCAATCAAAGCGATGATGCTGAGGTCCTTGTGAAAAATCAAAAGCGCCAGCACCGCCCCCACGCCCGCCGAGGGCAGCGTGGAAAGAATCGTAATCGGATGAATGTAACTTTCATACAAAATGCCCAGCACAATATAGACAGTCATAAGAGCGGTAATGATCAGAAAAGGTTGCGTTGCGAGCGAGGACTGAAACGCCTGCAGCGTGCCCGAGAACATGCCCGTGATGGTACTGGGCATGCCAATTTTCTGCTCCATGCCGGTAATGGCCTCGGCCGCTTGGCTAAGCGCAACTCCCGGCGCGAGGTTGAAAGAAATAGTCACCGAGGGATACTGCCCCTGGTGATTCACGGACAGCGGCGCCGTAGCCGCCTCGTAATGCGCGATGGCGCTGAGCGGAACAACTTTCCCCTGCGCCGCCCGGATATACACATCGTTCAAGCTTACCGGCGACTGCCAGAACTGCGGTTCGACCTCCAGCACGACATGGTATTGATTGATGCCGGTATACATGGTCGAAACCTGGGCCTGGCCGAAGGCTTCGTAGAGAGAGCCGTCGATCACCTGCGGAGTAATGCCGAGGCGCGATGCGGTGGCCCGGTCGTAGGTCAGCCTCTCCTGCAGACCGCTGTTCTGCTGGTCGGTGTTGACGTCGGTCAGCAGCTTTATTCTTCGCATCTGCTGCAGCAGCACCGGGCCCCACTCCACCAGGTCCTGCACATTGTCGGCCTGGATTGTGTACTGGTATTGCGCGCTGCTTCCGCGTCCGCCGATGCGCAGGTCCTGTCCGGCCTGCAAAAAAGTATTTGCACCGGAAACGCCAAGGAGTTTCGGACGCAGACGGTCGATCACCTGGCTGGCGGTCGCGTTGCGTTGCTCAACGGGTTTCAAACCCATGAAGACGAAACCACCGTTGGTCGCGCCCCCGCCTCCGGTGAATGCCATGACGTTGTCCACCGCCGGATCCGTTTTGATGACCTTGACAATGCGCGATGTCGCCGCTTGCATGGCCTGGAAGGAAACGTCCTGCGACCCCTGGATGCCGCCAAACACGACGCCGTTATCCTGCTGCGGAAAAAACCCTTTGGGGACAATCGAAAAAAGATAGAAGTTGAGCACGATCGTAAGACCAAGAACGACCAGCGTCAGCCCGGAATGTTCCAGCACCCACCCCAAGCTGCGCTCATAGGTACCCAGAACGGCCTGGAAGACGCGTTCGCTCACGCGATAGGCTTTGCCGTGCTCTTCATCCCGAAGATGCTTGAGCAGGCGCGAGCACATCATCGGTGTCGTGGTTAAGGAAATCAGCAGGGACACCAGTATGGCAACCGAGAGAACCACGGCGAATTCACGGAACAGCCGCCCGACGATTCCGCCCATCATCAGAATGGGAATGAAAACGGCAACCAGCGATATGCTGATGGAGAGCACCGTAAATCCAATTTCGCTGGCGCCTTTGAGCGCCGCCTGCATGGGCGGCATACCCTGCTCCAGATAGCGCGTGATGTTCTCGATGACCACAATCGCATCGTCGACCACGAAACCGGTGGAAATGGTCAGCGCCATGAGCGAGAGATTGTCGATGCTGTAGTGGCACAGGTACATCACGCCAAACGTCCCAATCAACGATGCCGGAACCGCAACGCTGGGAATCAAGGTGGCGCGGACGTTGCGCAGGAAGAGAAACACCACCAGGATAACCAGGGAAATCGAGACCATGAGCGTCCGCTCCGTATCGTGAACGGAAGCGCGAATGGTGGTGGTGCGGTCAAGCGCGATTTCGGTGTCGATGGCAGCCGGGATGGAAGCCCGCAGCGCCGGAATCGCGGCGCGGACTCGATCCACGGTATCGATGATGTTCGCCCCCGGCTGGCGGTAAATGATGATGAGCACGGAAGGCTTTCCGTTGAAGAAACCGGCGGCGCGCAGGTTCTCCGTGGAGTCCGTAACGTTGGCGACATCGGACAGCTTGACCGCGGCGCCATTGTGGTAACCGACCACCAGCGGCATGTAGTCCACCGCCTTCAGAAGCTGGTCGTTCGTCGTAATATCCGCGATCGTGGAGCCATCCATGATCTGGCCCTTGGGACTGTTGGCATTCTGCCGGCTCAGCATCGAGGCCACGTCCTGCGAGCCAAGGCCATACCCGTTGAGCTGCGTCGGATTCACGTCGACTCGCACTCCGGGCAGCGAACTGCCACCCACGCTCACCTGCCCAACTCCTTCAATCTGCGAGAGACGCTGCTGCATGATGGTCGAGGCAGCGTCGTACAATTTCCCGCGGTCATACACATCCGACGTAAGCGCCAGAATCATGATCGGGGAATCTGCCGGGTTGACCTTGCGATACGTGGGATTAGCGGGGAGATTCGCGGGCAGGTAACTGCGCGCGGCATTGATCGCAGCCTGTACATCGCGAGCCGCTCCATCAATATTGCGACTCAAATCAAACTGCAGCGTGACGCTGGTGGTGCCGAGATTGCTCGACGACGTCATCTCCGTGACGCCCGCAATTCTCCCGAATTGCCGCTCCAGTGGAGTAGCCACCGAGGAAGCCATGATCTCCGGACTTGCTCCCGGCAAACTCGCCCCCACCGAAATCGTGGGAAAATCCACCTGCGGCAGGGGCGAAACCGGCAACACCCGAAACGCCACCGCGCCCGCCAGCGCAATCGCCGCCGTCAGCAGCGCAGTGGCCACCGGCCTGCGAATAAATGGAGAAGAAAGACTCATCGTAATGAATCCGCATTAATCCGCGGGTAGGCCCTCGGGTTCATCTTCCACCGCTCCCCGCGAAGCAAAGCGCTGCGCCAGCCGGTCGAAGAAGATGTAAATCACCGGCGTCGTGTACAGCGTAAGCACCTGGCTCAAGATCAAGCCGCCTACCATGGAAATACCCAAAGGACGGCGCAGTTCCGCGCCAATGCCAGTCCCGAGCGCGAGTGGCAACCCGGCCAGCAGCGCCGCCATGGTGGTCATCATGATGGGACGAAAACGCAGCAGGCAAGCCTCATAAATGGCCTCTTCCGGCCTCTTGCCTTCCTTACGTTCCGCCTCCAGTGCGAAGTCGATCATCATGATTCCGTTCTTCTTGACAATACCGATCAGCAAAATAATTCCGATCAGTGCAACCACGCTGAGTTCCTGCCCGCAAATCAACAAGGCCAGAATCGCGCCCACCCCGGCCGAAGGCAGCGTCGACAGAATTGTGATGGGATGTATATAACTCTCGTAGAGCACGCCGAGCACGATATACACCGTGATCAAAGCCGCAAGAATCAGGATCGGCTCGTTCGACAGCGAAGCTTGAAACGAAGCCGCCGTCCCCTGAAAAGCTCCTTGCACGCTCAGCGGCATGTTGATTTCCCGCTGCGCCTTGTCGATTGCCTTGGTGGCTTCTCCCAGCGACGCCCCCGGCGCCAGGTTAAAGGAAATGGTGACCACCGGAAACTGTCCCTGATGATTGACAGACAGCGGGCTGCTCTTGGTCTCAAAGTGGGTGAAGGCGCTGAGCGGAATCGCAGCCCCATTCACCGACGTGACCGGGCTGGGGTTAGCCGAACCTGAACTGCTGGAAAGGTTCGGCGAGGCCGAAGGGCTTGGCGAAGCCGACGACGCCGAATTCCCCGAAGCCGTCGTCGCCGTAACCGTGCCCGTGCCGGAAGAACTGGTAGTGAGTGCTGTCGGGGCCAAAGCCGAACGAACGTAGATGTCCTGCAATTTCGAGGGATTCTTTTGAAATTCCGGCTGCGTCTCCAGTACGATGTGGTACTGATTTAACTGTGTGTACAGCGTCGACACCTGCCGCTGCCCGAAGGCATCGTAAAGCAACTGGTCAATGGCTTGCGGAGTAATGCCCATCCGCGACGCGGTCACTCGGTCAATCACCAGCGACGCCGCCAGCCCCGACGTTTGCTGGTCCGTCGCCAAATCGCGCAGCTCCGGAATCTTGTGCAGTTTGGCCATCAGCAGCGCTGTCCAATGATTCAGTTCACGCGGATCGGGATCTTCCAGTGTGTACTGAAATTGCGTGCGGCTCACCCGGTCTTCCACCGTCAGGTCCTGCACCGGCTGCATGTAGAGCGTGATGCCATCGATCTTTTCCAGATTCGGCTGCAGGCGCCGGATGACATCCGACGCGCTGATTCCGCGCTCCTCCAGCGGCTTCAGATTGATCTGGATGCGCCCGCTGTTCAAGGTCGTGTTGGTGCCGTCGATACCAATGAACGAAGAAAGACTTTCGACCGCGGGATCCTGCAGGATCAAGTGCGTGAGTTCCTGCTGCCGCTCCGCCATGGCAGGAAACGAAATGGATTGCGTCGCTTCCGAAATGCCCTGAATGATCCCCGTGTCCTGCACCGGGAAGAAGCCCTTGGGAATAAAAATATAGAGAACAACGGTAAGCACCAGCGTGGCCGCGGCCACCAGCAGCGTTGCCGTCTGGCGTTTCAACACCCACTTCAACGTTCTGCCGTAAAAAGCAATTATGCTTTCGAAGGCCCGCTCTGAGACCTCGTAGAAACGGCTCTGCTTCCGTCCGTGCGTGCTCCTCAAAAGCCGCGAACACATCATGGGCGTCAGCGTCAGCGAAACCACCGCCGAAACCAGAATGGTCACGCTCAAAGTGATGGCAAACTCCCGGAAAAGCCGTCCCACGATATCGCCCATGAACAACAGCGGAATCAGCACCGCAATCAGCGAGATGGTCAGCGATACGATGGTGAAGCCGATCTGCTCCGAGCCTTTGAGCGCCGCTTCCAGCGGCCGGTCTCCCTCTTCGATAAATCGAATGATGTTCTCGATCATCACAATGGCGTCATCGACCACGAAGCCCGTAGAAATAGTGAGCGCCATCAGTGTGAGGTTGTTCAAACTGAAGCCAGCCAGATACATCACGCCAAACGTGCCCACGATGGAGAGGGGAACCGCAACACTGGGAATGATGGTCGCGGAAACATTCCGCAAGAAAAGAAAAATGACCATCACCACCAGCGCGACGGTGAGCATCAACTCAAACTCGACGTCTTTGACCGAAGCTCGGATGGTGGTGGTCCGATCCGTCAGTTCAACCACTTGAACGGCGGCGGGGAGATTGCTCTTGAGCAGCGGAAGCAGTTTCTTGATGCGGTCGACAACCTGAATAATATTCGCCCCAGGCTGGCGTTGAATGTTGACGATGACCGCTGGAGTCTCGTTCATCCAGGCCGCCTGCCGGTTGTTTTCCACGTCATTCGAAACCGTGGCGACATCCGAAAGTTTCACCGGCGACCCGTTGTGATAGGCAATTACGACCTGTTCGAAATCCGCCGCCGTGAGCAACTGGTCGTTCGATTGAATCTGGTAATCCTGTTGCGGCCCGTCGAAGTTGCCGATCGCCTGGTCGAGGCTGGTCTGCTGCAAGGCGCTACGCACATCCTCAAGGTTGATGCCGTAAGAGGAAAGCGCCGTGGGATTCACCCGCACGCGTATGGCAGGCTTCTGCCCGCCGCTGATGCTCACCAGTCCCACGCCGGGAAGCTGAGAAATTTTTTGTGCGAAACGCGTATCCGCCAGGTCTTCAACCTGCGACAACGGGAGGGTCTTCGAAGAAAGCGCCAGGGTAAGAATCGGAGTGTCCGCCGGATTCGTCTTGCTGTAAATCGGCGGCACCGGCAGATCGGAAGGCAGATAAGTCTGGGCAGCGTTGATGGCCGCCTGTACTTCCTGTTCCGCGACGTCGATGTTCAGGTCGAGCGAAAACTGCAAAACAATAATCGAGCTTCCATCCGAACTCGTGGAAGTCATCTGATTGAGCCCTGGAACCTGCCCGAACTGCCGCTCCAGAGGCGCAGTCACTGCCGAAGCCATCACATCCGGACTGGCGCCGGGATAAAAAGTAACCACCTGAATGGTGGGATAGTCGACCTCAGGCAGCGCCGAGACCGGCAATTGCAAATAAGCGACGCCGCCCGCAAGCATAATCGCCGCCATCAACAGCGACGTTGCCACCGGCCGTAAAATAAAGGGGCGAGACGGACTCACTGCGTCGAGCCTCCACTTTTGCTTCCCGAGCCGCCCCCGCTCTTCGTACCCGCAGGGGTGGACGAGTTACTCGGGCTCGTTCCCTGCTGCTGGCTCTGGGCCTGACCTTGCCCCGTCGTGCCCGCTCCGCCGCCTACCGACGGGCGGATCGTAACCTTCGCATTGTCCACAAGCTTGTCGAACCCATTCACCGCCACCACTTCCTGCGGTTGCACTCCCGTCACTACGGTCATCAATCCGTCCGTAGTGCCGGGCGTAATCGTCCGTATGGAAGCAGTCTGGTCGCTTTTGATCACGTAAACATAAGCGCCTTGCGCGTTGCGCTGAATCGCCGGAGTTGGAATCAAAGTCACATTGTGTTGCGTATCGACCAGCAGTTTGATGTTTACGAATTGACTGGGAAAGAGCGCGTTGTCCTGGTTGTCAAACACGGCCTTCAGTTTCAAGGTCCCCGTAGTCGGGTCGATGACGTTATCCAGAGTCAGCAGCGTGCCCGATGCCAGTTTCGTGCTTTCGGTGCGATCATAAGCCTCCGTGGTCAAAGTTTTTCCCTTGTGCAATTGCTGTTGAATCGCGGAAAGCGAGTCCTCCGCGATGCTGAAGATCACCGTAATTGGTTGCAGTTGCGTGATCACGACCAGCGCAGTCGTGCTATTCGCCTGCACGATATTTCCGGGATCGACCAGTCGCAGTCCCACCCGTCCCGCGATCGGTGCGGTGATATGCGTGTACACCAGATTGACCTGCGCGTTCGCCAGTTGTCCCTCATCGTTTTTCACCGTGCCTTCGTCTTGCAGCACGACTTGCTCCTGGTCGTCATACAGCTGCTTGGCGATAGCATTCCGATCCAACGCTTGTTTGTAGCGATCCAAATCGATCCGCGCCTCTTTCAACACCGCCTGATCGTGCGCCAGTTGTCCCTGCACCTGGGTGAGCGCCGCCTGGTAAGGCCGCGGATCGATTTCGATCAGCGGGTCCCCCTTCTCCACCATCTGCCCTTCGCGGTAGTAGACCTGCGTAATCTCGCCCTGTACCCGGCTGGTCACCGTCACCGTATAGACCGGAGTCACCGCGCCCAATGCGTTCAGGTAAACCCCGATGTCGCCTTGGTGCGCCGTCGCGCTAGAAATCAAAACTGGCCGCGAAGCCGGATCACTGCCAGCCTTCGCCTGCGTGTCGGTTCCGCGCCGTTGCCAGATCGCCACAGCGCCCAAGATCACCACCGCGACAATTACCCACACCCACCAACGGCTCTTCGGAGCGCTTGCTTTCTCGCGGTTCGCGTTCCCGGTGGTCTGCGGCTGCTCCGATTTCCGGGATTCAGTTAAGACTGTGTGTTGTTCCGTCACTCGCACTCCTCAAATCAAGCAGGGACTATCCTCTAATGGAAGTTAAAACCCGCGCACCGGTAGCGCGGAGATGGGACGCAATCAAGACGCACCCGAGGTAACACGAAAGTCGACAGGCACACTTCGCCGCGTCTGCCGCAATCTTATCATTATGTCCACCCTCATTTTGACGTGCGAGACGAGCGAATCGCGTCAGGTTTTTTGTGAAGAATTGTCAAGACTCCGCGCCCGAAGCCGCTTCGCGCGCGCGTATAATTCAGCCCGTGACTGCGCTGGAAAGCGAGAACGCGGGCAACGAAACCGCCGGGTTCCGGCAACTCGCCCTGCGCTCACTGTTTGCGATCCTGGCCCTGGCAGCGATCGCCTACGGCGCGGATTATGGAGTCTTTGAGTATCGAGTAGTGACCAAGCGCCAGCCGTTCGGCAGCGTGACCGTAGAACATTACGACGCAGTGGAGCACAAAGACGGCAAAGCCGAGCTAATCTTTGAGCCGCCAGTGCAGCAGACCTGCGTGCACAGCCTTTTCCCCCACGCCGGCGACCCTCCCTGCTGGTATCTAACTCGCCACACCGAGCAGAAGACCGACATATAAGACCCTGGAGCGCTACTCAACGAAGCGGATCGGGAACCGAGAGCTGTTTGCAAATTCGGATTGCGGTGGGGTTCTTGACTTCGCGATGTCTCGGTACAGTGCTGGTGCGCTGTGCCGCAGGATTATAGTAGACGCTGTGGTTAGCACCCTCGCGAAGCAGCACGCAGCCATGGGATTCCAAGTGGCGAATCAAAATCAATGCGCTTCACGGAATTACGTCACGGGAACCGTGATCTTTTCGCGCGCGACTTTCTTGCCCCGATGAGACTGGCTGGCTAGCTCACGATTAGCCTCGAGCAAGATCTCAATCGCGTCGCGGAGATTCTTGCGAGCCTCGTCTAGCGTGTCGCCCTCTGAGATCGCACCCGGCAGTTCTTCCGCGTAGGCAACATAGCCACCACCTTCGGATTCCGGGACTTGTTCATACACCGCACTAAGAGTCAAGTTCATGAGGCTATTTTACTTGGAAATCACGATCCCACGCCCGAGTTTCTCCTGGAACAGGTCCCGCCCTAAAGGTCCGTCGGGATCGCGCCGCGTTACGACGGCAAAGTCTGCCCGCGAGTCTCAGCTCCGAAAGGAGTAAGCAGCAGCCCAATAGCAAAGGCGATCCCAGTCAGCGCCACCGGAGTCCCGATAGATCCAAAGTGCCGCACGCCCGCTCCCACCAGAAACGTGATTCCAGCCCCCGCGAACCGCGCAAACGAAGTAGAAAAAGCAAATGCGCTGGCGCGGCACTCCGTAGGATATTGCTCCGGCAACCAAAGCGTATAAACCGAAAAATTAGCTCCGCCCACTCCCAGGAAAAACAGACAAACAAAAAACCAAGGCAGCCCGTTCCCGCCCAGGTAATAGACCTTGCCAAAAGTAACCACGATAAACACCATCATCAGCGCAAAGAAAAACGCCAAAGCCCCGCGCCGTCCCAATCGTTCGGCAAGCGTAGGCATGGCCAGGCACCCGAGAATGGTAGCCACCGCAACCAGCATGGTTGCATACGACGCCAGTTGCGCCACCTGCGGACCCACGCGCCCGCTGGCTTCAGCCAGCGCCGTAACCGCCGCCGGAACATACACCGTTCCCGCCCAAAGTCCGCAAATTGAAACCAGCATGAACAACGAATTCAAAATCGTGCGCCGCCGCCAGGCAGGATTGAACAAAGTAGCCAGCGGACGCCACCATGCCCAGGTGTGCACCACTTTCTCTTTCTGCACCCACCGCTCCGGTTCAGTCACGCCATATCGGATCCACGCCAGCAGAAGCGCCGGCAATCCGCCAAAGGCAAACATAGCGCGCCAGCCCCAGTGGCTTCCGATGCTGTAATTCGCCAGCGCCGCCAGCAGGAACCCAAAGTAGTATCCCGTGTGCATGAATCCGGCGCCCGCAATCCGCCGATGCTCGGGCCACTCCTCCGCCACAAACGTCCCGCCCATAGCCCACTCGCCGCCAATGCCAATCCCGGCCAGCAGGCGCAAAATAGCGAGCTGCCACACATTGACCGCAAACGCGCTGAGCAAAGTGAACACGGAATAGCACACAATGGTCAGCATCAAAGTGCGCACGCGCCCGAACTTGTCTCCAATCGGTCCCCAGAGAAAGGCGAGTCCCCATCCGATCAGAAACAGAGCAAACAGCAGCCCGCCATAATAGCCAATGTTTCCTTTAGTAGCCGCAATTCCGGAGCGGGGCAGCAATTCGCGGAGCGAGGGCACCAGCACCAGCGCGTAGATAACGGAGTCCATCCCGTCAAGCGTCCAACCTCCCCAGGACGCCCAGAATCCGCGCACTTGATTGCGCGTAAGCGAGGCCCGCGGCTCAACTTCGTGCGGCTGACGATCGGAGGGAAACGGTGTGGGAAGAGCATTCATGGCCGTCGGGATGCGCTAGCCGTCGAATTCCGGCCCCCGCAGCATACTCTGATCGATGAAATGATGCCAGCCGAATCAATTCATTGAGACATTAAATCATTGCGGCATTGACTCATTGAACCCCAATGATTCAATACCTCAATCGTTCAATGATTCGATAGCTTTCCCCGCTCCCGCGCGGGCGGCCAGAGTGGCCAGGCGATTGGCTTCGCGGTTGTTTTCGCGCCCGATGTGCGCAATGGAGAACTCCAGCGAACGAGCCAGCTTCCTGCAGATCCAATTCAGGGAATAAAGCCGGGGGCTCTGGCAACTGTACTCGCCGCTCATCTGCCGCACCACGACTTCGGAATCCGAAAACACGTGCAGCGCCGTAGCCTCGAGTTCCAGGGCGCATTGCAGCGCCTCGAGCAGCGCAACGTACTCGGCGACATTATTATCCTGCCGTCCAATCCAGCGCGCGATTTTGATGGGGCCGTCCGCGGACCCGTCGATCACGACTCCAATACCGGACGAGCCCGGGTTTCCCAGCGAGCCGCCATCGACGTAGGCCACGAGATCTGACATTGACGAGTAGTCTGTTTCCCATCATGCGGGACACATTCCCGCGAGTCAAGCTGTTTGCTTGATTCTCCGATTTTCGAGGTTCGCCATTTTTCGCCGGTTCGGTCGCCTGTGCATGGTTCTGTGCAAAAATGGGAAATAATTTAACCAACCGTTCATTAAACGTTAATGATTCAATGGGTTGCATTTTTGAATTTTGACAGGTCGCACACCGCCAATTGCACCAAAAAAGGGCGTTGACAATTTTCGAGTAAGACTCTAACGTTGCTCCCGTCGACGGCTGAAAGGGTTGGCTTAAATAAAATTTTGCCAGTCCGAAGTAGGCTGAGTGATCAGCTCACCGGGGCAACCCGAAGGAGCAGCCAGACCTGAAAAAACCGACGGCTCTGCGAGGGGCAGTTGGGGTTTGGGACCGCGAAAGCGGTGATCGCATCAAGGGCTGTGACGGTGCATGTCTCCACGTTGTGAACTCCCTCGCAGGAGTTAGCAACTAGAGCATAACCAATGTCACAGCCTTTACCTTTTTCGCAAGCCCTTCCCTTCCTCTCGGCCCGTCTCCCAGAAAAATTTCGGTGTCTCCACTCGGTTCGGTGTCTGTCGCCGGTTAGTCGGGATACCCCTACCCCCCACCCCCCAATTTTTAATCGTTTAGAATCCTAGATTTAGATGCAAAATATTCATTTCAAATGACTTACATGGAAAATATTCTGGAATAAGGACTTAACTCACCCCAAGGATCCGAAAATGGGTTTGGGGCAGTTTCGAGGGCCGTCTTGATCGACCGGCACACCCCTCACTGCCCCATCTAGATTCTATTGTCGGGCTTGGCAGGTTGCGAGTCAATGATTTTGATCACAGGTGGTTTGTGATGAAAGATCAGGCCAGTAGCCGGTACGCAGTGGAGGGAAATCGGCCCCTGCTTCGCGAAGCGAAGGACCAATGCACGTACTTACCGCTGCTATATCTTCCGCTTGGTTCCAGAACCGATTCCTATGGGCCAGTCGGCGAGCCGCCGCCGCGAAGGAAGTTGTCGACCTTTTTCGGATCAAAATCCCGCGGCAACTTGTGTTGCGCGCCTTTCCATTCTTTGTCGGTCATCGACGAACGAATTCTCTTTGCCTCCGCCATCGCGCCTTGGCTCCCACGTTGCGCGGCGACCAGGTACCAGACAAATGCCTGGACGCGGTCGGGTTTGGTGCCCTCGCCATTTTCATACATCCGGGCCAGAGCCTGCATGGAAGCCATATTTCCCACGTTTGCCGCTTGCTCATACCACCGAAGAGCTTCCTTCGAGTTGAGGTCTACGCCCGAGCCATGCTGATAGAGATAGCCGAGACAGTAATAGCCCCCAGGGTATTTCTCGTTCGCGGCCGCCTCGCACCAATGCCGCGCATGGCTATAGTCTGCGGCGTTCAGATACAACGCGGCTAGGTTGACCTTGGCCTCGCGGTCGCCATTCTCCGTTGCCTTCTCGTACCATGCCGCAGCCAACCCAGCGTCCTTCGGCAAGTCTTCACCCTTCTCGTACATCTGGCCGATGGCGCGGCAGGCCTCCCCGAGCCCGGTCGGGCCACGCTCCGCTTCCGACCGCTTGGCGGCGTCCTTACCACTCGAGTTTCCAGCTTTGCTGGATAACAGGAACCAGGCATGCGCTGAGGTGTCGTTGAGCCCCACGCCCTCGCCGTTGTAATACGCCGCGCCGAGATTGAACATTGCATTCGCATTGCCCTGGCGAGCCGCTTTGCGATACCAACGGACCGCCTCGCCCCTATCTTTTTCGACGCCGTCTCCTATCCAGTAAAGAACGCCCAGACTGTTCTGTGCTTTCGCATCCCCTTGTTCAGCCGCCTTGCGGTACCAGGTCGCCGCCTGATCCGCGCGCTTCGGGACTCCGTTGCCAGACTCGTAAGCCCGTCCCAAAGCGTACTCGGCAGATGCCTCTCCTGAATCGGCTCTTTTCTGAAGGTCGGATATCTCAGCTGGCGAAAGCTTGTCCTTGGCATTTCCTGTCACCGCTTGCGGCGCTGGCTGCAACTCGGCGACTAGATCTTTGGGACCTGCAAGTAAAAGGAAGGCGACTAATAAAACCAGCATGACAGCGCAGATTACTCCGATCCGCCGCCAATTTCCAGAACTGGTTATAAGTTATGTAAGTCTATTGGCTGCCATTCTGGGTTTTTTGCAACGAGCAGGTGCGCACACGGTCACGCCTTTCGCCGGAGGCCGGTGCCGCTCGACCGCAACTTCAGATGGGCACCCTCGCCAGCGGAACGATGAACTGGATGCCGTCAACGTGCTTACCCTGAAGCCGCTCGTCATTGGTGACGAAAAGATCCACATTTGCGCTGGCTGCGCAGGCCAACTGAATCGCGTCAGGCGCCTTAAGCGACCGCTGTGTTCTCAGCGCCGCATATATCTTTGCCGCTTTCAGATCGAAGGCAATCATGGTTGCCGCAGTAGAAATTGCGCGTTCATACTTCTCGCAAAGGTCAGGGTCGTTGCGCTCTGTGGGTTTTACCAGAATCTCACCGAGTGTAAGTGTGGATGTCAGCAATTGGTCGCCCCGGTCGAGCATCTTCGAACGAAGCCGTGCGACCGCCTTTGAGAGCGCCCCATTGTCTTCAAACAAGTAGATGAACAGGTTGGTGTCCCAAAAAATGCGGCTCATTCCCAACCTTCACGCAGCCGGCGCACGTAATCGTCGGCATGTTCATCCGCCCAGAGTTTCTTACCGGTTCCCCGAAGAGCCAGCAAAGGATCATCGTCGACTGCCCGCTTTGCGACTTTCGCACTCCAGCCCCGATACCACGTGCGGAGTCCTGTGAACCGGTTTTCCGGCAGATCCTCCGGATTAGGCGAAACCTTCCCTCCCTCTCGTTGCGGATGATAAGAGTCGCCGTGGCGATACAGACGACGGCGTCCCGGCGACGTTTCGAAGAGCATTCTGTAGCGTCCAGGGTTTGGAGGACGATTGGCGACGCAATGCTGCACCACGTGTACATAGAAGCCAGGCCGCAGTGGCCCCATAAACCTGAGTTCTTTCGCAGACCTTGCGAATTCCACGATCTCTTCAATCAAAAAATCTGGACGCTCAGGGTGCCGCTGGTGAAGCATGACGGTCGCGACCCAAACCTCGTCGGCCACCTTGATCGCAGCCTTGGCAGCGGCCGGCTTGGTAACTGCTATTGTCATCGCTTCCTCCGGTTTTACCGCAGAAGTTACTTACATCATAACTTGTTATTTAATAATTGTCATTAAATTCCTTATTTGGTGATTCCCCGCCCCCATGCTTCATTGCCAGATGCACCCATTACGGCTGTACCGCTCGGATACGTCATGTTGGCTCTATAGTTTGGGGAAAATGTGGGAGGACAGGTAGGACGGTGAAGCAATCGGCGAAAACGTCACAGCGAACGGTATCAAATCTCACAGACAACACCCCTGCCGCGGACTAACATTTGTCTGGAGGAATAAAAACTGAATACCGCAAATTGGCGGCCCGGCCCTGCTAAAGGGTGAGTGCTCTCATCCAGCCGCCGCTCGACGGCGAGGGGCCGGGCTTTTACAAGCCGCAAATCGCGCTACAAGCCGAATTGAATGCCCCTGCGCTCGCGTCCCAGCGCCACCACCACTACTGCCAGTGAAAACACCACCACCGCCGTCAGAGCCATGGCATTGGCGTAGCTGGTATGCTCGGCTAGAGTCGCTTCGATGTAGGCGACTGAGCCCGCCAGAAGCACGCCGCACTGGTACGCGAATCCGGGAAGAAACCCGCGCACCGAGTCAGGCGACAATTCCGAGAGGTGCGCCGGAATGATGCCCCACGCTCCCTGCACCATGAACTGAATCAGGAAAGCTCCCAGAACCAGCAAGGCCAAAGTGGGTGCGTACGCCCACAGCGGAACCACCGCGATGGCACAGATGAGCGACGTAATCATCGCCCGGCGGCGTCCAAAGCGGTCGGACCAATAGCCCCCCAACGTGCCGCCGCAAATCGCTCCCACCATGGAAAGCGCCGTGATCGTCGCGCGCTGGGTCGGCTTCATGCCCCACTGCCGCTGCAGGAATGTCGGGAACATATCCTGCGTGCCGTGGGAGACGAAGTTCATCATCATCATCAGGAGCGTTAAGTAGAGAAATAATTTCCAGTTCGACAAGATGGCGCGGCCAAGATCGCTCCAGTTGGGATGACGGGTTTTCTTCCACACTTCCGATTCCTTCACCCGGAAGCGCACGAAAAGCCCGAGGAGAGCCGGCAGTCCTCCAATAAAAAACATCGGACGCCAGCCCCAGCGCGGAAAAACGAAGTAGAAGCAACCCGCGGCCAGAAGATAGCCAAGCGCATACCCCTGCTGCAGGACGCCGGAAAGAAACCCGCGCAGCCGCGGCGGAACCTTTTCCATGGCGAGCGAGGCTCCCACGCCCCACTCACCGCCCATGCCAATGCCGAACAACGCGCGCAGCACCAGAAAAGTAGTAAAGCTGTGCGCGAAACCAGTGGCCACTTCGACCGCCGAGTAAAAAACCAGGTCGAGCATCAGCGGAATGCGCCGCCCGTAACGATCCGCCATCAATCCAAAAATGAACGCGCCCACCGGACGAAACGCCAGGGTAAGGGTGATGGAAAAAGCAATCTCTTTGTCAGGCCGGTGAAATTCCTGAGCGATGGCCGTCAGCGAGAGAACGACCAGAAAAAAGTCGAAAGCATCCAGCGTCCATCCCAGAAAGCCGGCGACGACAGCCGCACCGTGGCCATCGGTTTGCGGTGGAGGCGCGAAGTTATCCGGCATAGATTTCTCCCCTTTGATCGGAGCTGCGTCGATTGTGACGCGGACCAGAATACACGGGAAGAGCGTTTTAGGGCGTGCCGGATTTCACGCCGATTGCCGTCCACTGGACGCCCGCTAGGAGTGCGACAGCGCGGCTTCGGCCGTTGTGGGATCGATCACCGATCTCACTTCGGCTATGCGGTTCGCCGGGAATTGGCCGCGCCGGGCATGCTCGCGAATGATCTCCGGGTTCGGAGCAATGTAGACGCAATAAATCTTGTCCTCGGCCACGTAACTTTGAACCCACTGAATCTGCGGCCCCAGCGTATGCACGATGCCGCAAGAAGCCTGCGAAATTATTTTCAGTTGCTGAGCGGTCAATTTGCCCGCTCCCGGAATGTCCCGCTCGATCACGTATCTCGGCACAGGCGCCTCCTGGGCGATGGACCATGGGCCCGAGCGGTGGGCGCTCGGGCAGGAGTGATTATACTACATTGTCCATCGACATACTATAGATTATTATTGCTCGATGCAGTCGTTCCCGCAGCGGCTAAAGCCGCGTTGATTCTGTGCTAGTCACGGTGCGGCTGGCGCTGAGGGCGACTGCGCCAAATTCGCGCTGTTTTCGTGCTTCTCGTCCATGTGCTTTACAATCCACCCGTGCGCAGGTTGATCCTCATCGTGTTCGTTCTCGCCGCCCCAGATCACGCTCCCTGGTGGCAAGTGCAGACCAGCGGCCTCGATACCAACCTGCGCGGCGTAAGCGTCAGTGATGGAAAACATGATTACGTCGTCTGGGCCTCCGGTTCGAACGGAGTCATTCTGCGCTCGACCAACGAAGGATCGGCCAACCAAGGCTCGACGTGGAAGCAACTGAATGTGCCGGGCGGCGGCGATCTCGATTTCCGCGGCATCAAGGCTTTCGACGCGGATACCGCTTATGTCATGTCGAGCGGGGATGGCGATAAATCCCGCATTTACAAAACCATCGATGGCGGCAAGAACTGGCAACTGCAGTACTCCGACAAGCGCGCCGGCTTTTTTCTTGATTCGCTAGTCTGCGATTCGAAAACGCATTGCCTGGCGCTCAGCGATCCGGTCGATGGGAAATTCCTGGTGCTAAGCACCGACGACGGGGAACACTGGAAGGAACTGCCGCGCGACAGGATGCCCGCCGCCCTCCCAAAAGAAGGAGCGTTTGCCGCAAGCGGTACTTCAATCGCGATCTGTGATCGTGGGGCGAACATTTATTTCGGCACTGGAGGAGCCGCCGTCGCTCGAGTCTTTCATTCGACTGATCGCGGACGCTCCTGGACCGCAGTCGACACTCCGATAGCCAGCGGCAACCCGTCCAGTGGAATTTTCAGCGTAGCCTGCGGAGGCTTCTTAGTAGTCGCGGTGGGAGGCGATTACAAGGAGCCAACCGCCGCGCAACGCGTGGCCGCTTATTCCAATGATTCCGGCGCGACCTGGCATCTCGCCGAACAGCAACCCGGAGGCTATCGCTCGGCGGTCGCTGACGCAGGGTATGGAGACTTCGCCGCTGTCGGCCCGAATGGCACGGACATCAGCCGCGATTCTGGTGTTCACTGGACGCACACCGACGAGCTAACCCTGAACGCCGCCACTTTTGCCGCTAACCAAGGGTGGTCCGTGGGCCCAAAGGGCATGATCGCGCGCTTCAATCCGCATTTGCCCTAAAGCAGTATCGCGTCCCGTAGGTTGGCGTCATAACTTCTTCTGTCATCCTGTCTCTAACGACGGTGCCGGGTGTCAAGCGTTTTTGTTCGACACGTAGCCGGTGGACGCTTTTGATTTTTCAGAAGCGCCATTTCGCTCTCGCAGAAAGCTTTTGACTCCCCAG
>Ga0074044_10000115_pt1 | contig 78472 bp, 80 predicted proteins | sample BogForMeECP23OM1_FD_94443 | JGI IMG/M metagenome (GOLD analysis project Ga0074044, IMG submission 94443) | Bog forest soil microbial communities from Calvert Island, British Columbia, Canada - Bog Forest MetaG ECP23OM1 | ecosystem: Environmental > Terrestrial > Soil > Wetlands ...
CATCCAGGAGCACGGCGAACGCGTCCAACTAGCAGCGTTCGCCTCACAAGAGAAAGCAGGAAAATGATTCCTCGTACCCTGGTCCCGGAAGGTGCTCGTCTGCCTGCCGCGGCGGACACCACGACGCAGCGTCGTCGTCCGACGACGCTGGACGAGCGCACGCTCGTTCCGGCCATGCTGCCGATCATTGAATTGGATGGGAAATCGAGCATTCCCAGATCGCTGCCGCTGGAGTCGATCGCCGCGCGCGTCGTTGTTCCGCGCGATGTGAATCAGGAAGCCTACAACGTCCGGGAAAATACCTCGACTCCCGTTCAGCCGACGGACATGGACGAACGCATCGCCGTCCCGCAAGGCGGTGCGCCGCTGGAAATGACGGAAGGACGGCTGATCCCGCCGGCGGATATCGTCGATCTCGACGTCTTCATGACCGGCGAAGTGAACCTCCTCACCAAGCCGCAAACGGAAGAAAAGACAAAATGGGATTTGATCACGCGCGTTTCGTCGTTTGCGTTCCACATAGCGCTGTTTGCGACGATTATTTTGTGGGCAAAAATTTTTCCGGCTCACGCCCCCACGAAGGCTGAAATAGATCTTGCCAACCGGCAACTGACGTGGATTCCGCCGGAGAGTTCGTACGCTCCCAAGCCCAAAGCAGAGCCTCGACCAGCGCCGCCTGCCGTGCATGTGGATCCGAAGGTAATCAACAAAGTGGCTCCTCCCATCGCTCAGCCTGCGCCTCGGCCAGAGCCTCCGAAGAAAGAATTGCCAGATGCGCCTGCCCCGAAAGTGCCAGTGACTCCGCAGCCGGTGGAAACGCCCGCGGCCAAGCCGGATGCTCCGAAGCCACTGCTGAAGGTGGATACTCCAGACATGCCGAAGCCGCAGCACGGGCTGGTGTTGCCTAAGGCTCCGTCGCTCTCAGATTCTGAGCATGATTTGAGGCCGCCAAACTCAAGCTCGCCTACCATTTCCGGCGGGGGTCGCATTCGAAGCCGCAGCACGCCGGGTGGAGGCGGAGGTGGCGGAACCGCCTATGGCGGACTCGAAATGCTCACGCCGGATCAAGGTGTGGACTTCAGGAGCTACCTCCAGCGCGTGTACCTCGCGGTAAAAGGAAACTGGTTTGCCATAATGCCTGAATCCGCCGAGCTTGGTGAGAGAGGGATTGTGGTCCTGACGTTCAGGATCATGAGAGATGGCAGTGTGCCCGGCACTGAACCGACCATTAATCGCAACTCGGGAAAAGAGCCGCTTGACCGGGCCGCTTATTCTTCGGTGCGTGCTTCCAACCCCTTCGAGCCGCTGCCTTCGCAATTCACCGGGCCTTACATTGAATTGCGTTACACCTATCTCTACAACATCCCACCAGAGAGTCTCAATCAGCAGCAGTGAAGATCGCGCGCCAGCAAGTTCTCGGCAGTCTCCTCCTCGCGCTGATTGTGTTCATTGTGCTGCTCCTCCGCGCTTGGCATATTCTGTTTCGATGAATCCTGGCATTTCTGAACTGCCGATGGTTGCCGTGGTTGGGCCTACCGCATCAGGGAAGTCCGCGCTCGGCGTGTGGCTGGCCGAGCAATTCAGCGGAGAAGTGCTGGCGTGCGACTCGACGCAGCTCTTTCGCGGTTTCGATATCGGCACGGCCAAGCCAGGGCCCGCCGAGCGCCGCGGCATCCCTCATCACCTCATCGACACTCTGACGCCCAGCGAAGCAGCGACGGCTGGCGGATACCGCCAAATGGCGTTGGCTGTCCTGGAGGATCTGCGGAGCCGCGGGCGGCTGCCCATTCTTACCGTCGGCACGGGATTGTATTTGCGCGCATTGCTTGAAGGATTGGCAGAGGTGCCGCAGCGCTCGGAAGAATTGCGAGAGAGGCTGCGCGCGAGCGCCGAGGGGCACGGGCCCGGCTACTTGCACCGGCTGCTCGAACGGATGGACCCGGAAACAGCGGAGAAAATCGCAGCCGCGGACGAGCAAAAATTGGTGCGCGCCATCGAGGTTTGCGTGCTCGCGCGACGGCCCATTTCCGAAGTGCATCGCACGGGGCGCACGCCGCTTGTAGGCTGGCGCGCCCTGAAAATCGGATTGATGCCTCCGCGCGAGGCGCTCTACGAGCGCATTCATGCACGCACGGACGCGATGCTGTCGGGTGGATGGATGGAAGAAGTGTGGATTCTGCTGGCGAGCGGCTTGCCTGAGAATGCCAAGCCTTTCGATTTTATCGGCTATGGCGAACTGCGGGAAGTCTTGCGAGGCAATAAGAAAATCGAAGAGGCGCGCACGGCGATTCAGCAAGCAACACGGCAGTACGCCAAACGCCAATTGACATGGTTCCGCAAAGATCCCGGCGTTCACTGGCTCGCCGGTTTTGGCAATGATCAGCGGGTGCAAGAGGAAGCGCGGCTGTGGCTCCATCAGGAAGGCTTGTCAGAGTCGCCGGAGGCAAGCTGAGCGAGTATAATGGCGCAGGTGGAAGACCCCTTCCTACATGGCTCCCTCGGCACAATGGCTTCAGGACTGACTTCGTGACGAAAACTTCACAACCTATCTCTACCTCTACGGCGGATCGCGCTTTGCTCGTCGGTCTGGGATGGAAGCGCAAGCCGCGCTTTCCTGGCATGCCTGCAGGAGAGCAGGGCAGGGAGTCGCTCTTGGAGCTTGTCGAATTGGCGCGCAGCGCCGGCGCGGAAATCGCGGGCACGGTTTTTCAGATGCGCGAATCGGCCGACCCGGCGACGCTCGTAGGGCGCGGCAAGCTGGATGAAATTCGCGCCGAGGCTACCGCCCACAGGGCGCCGCTAATTATTTTTGACAGCAACCTTTCGCCGATGCAGCAGCGCAACATCGAAGAGGCCACCGAGTGCCGCGTCATCGACCGCACGCAGTTAATTCTGGATATTTTTGCAAAGCACGCGCGCAGCCGCGAAGGTCAGTTGCAAGTCGAGCTCGCTCAGCTGAACTACATGCTGCCCCGGCTTACCGGCAAGGGCGCTTCGATGTCCCGTCTGGGCGGCAAGAGCGGGGGCGGAGGCTCTGGCGGAGCCGGCGGAGGAGCGGGGCGCATCGGTGTACGCGGGCCTGGCGAAAAGAAATTGGAAACGGACCGCCGCCGCATTCGCGACCGCGTCGGCAAAATCCAAAAAAACATTGAAGACATCCGCAAGCAGCGTGCTTTGAGGCGCGAGGCCCGCAACGCGGTCCCGCTGGGAACGATTGCGCTTGTGGGCTACACCAACGCCGGCAAATCGACGCTTTTTAATGCGCTGAGCCGCGCCGAAGTGCTGGTCTCCTCGCGAATGTTCGCCACGCTAGATCCCACCATTCGTGCGATTCGTTTGCCTTCAAATCGCCGCGTCCTGGTTTCGGACACGGTGGGATTCATTCGCGATCTGCCCAAGGGATTGCTGACGGCCTTCCGAGCAACCCTCGAGGAAGTGCAGGAAGCCGCGTTGATTCTGCACGTGAGCGACGTTTCAAACTCTCATCACGCCGAACTCGACGAGGAAGTGGACAAAATTCTGAATGATCTCGGTGTAGCCGACCGTCCCAAGCTTCACGTATTCAACAAAGTGGACCGTCTCACACAAGAGCAAAGAGCTCAACTCATCCGTCGCGACGCGGCAGGTGCAGAGACAAACGAGGGACCGGTGCTGGTCTCGGGGCTCACAGGAGAAGGCGTGGAAGAGCTGCTGCGCCGGATGGACGCCGCACTTCCGGTCGATCCCGTCGTAACGCTCTCGTTACGGCTTCCTCTCGCCGAAGGCCGCACCCTGGCGCTTGTTCATGCGCTCGGCCGCGTGTTACATTCCGAGGTCGAAGACTCTCACATGTTGCTGGATGCCGAAGTTCCTGTGTCGATTGCGCGCAAGCTCAAGCTGAGTGCTTTTGCAGCCGATGGAACTTCCAGCCGGGCGCGTGCGTAATAGGAGGTGAGGGGGTTGCCATGATTGCATTCTTCCTGTGGTGCATCTTGTTTTTCTTCTGTTGGCCTCTCGCGCTGCTCGCTTTGGTGGTTTATCCCATCGTCTGGTTAATTCTCTTGCCGTTCCGGATTGCGGGGATCGCGGTGCACGGCGTTTTGTCGTTTTTGAGAGCTCTCTTTTTTCTCCCGGCGCGAATGTTGCGAGGACCGCGAGCGATTTGACGCACGACTGCCTGTTTGCACCAAAGTAACTCCGCCTCGGCGATCAAAAAAACATGAGTTCTGGCCGCTAAATGGGTCTTTCTTGAATGGTTTGCGGCGAGTTATCAAGCCGTTCTCTCTGTGGAAACCTTGTGGAAACTGTTTTTTGCAAAAAACCCAGACGCCAAGTCGCGGGACTAAAAAATACCCACGTCGGCCCTTCTTCTTTTCTAACATGTTGATTATAGGCGAGTTATCTCCCCTCCAAGCGCCGCCTCCAGGTTCCACACTGAGTTAGCTTCCTCGTTACAGCTCTTCGACATTTGCACAGCTTTGCAGCACAGGGAGTACGGATGAGTACAGCATCCCGCGGCATGCAACTCATTTTGCTTGTTGACGTTACAGTACCGGCCGAGGCGCTTCCCGATTCTTCCAGACGCTTACAAGACGTTGACGCCTGCGGGTCAGAAGTCTATAGTCAAGCGAGCGGTGGCCGAAGCCTAAGGGGCGGCATCCCCGCCGCCATGTAGCTATGAATCTCCCCAACTCGCTGACGGTCCTGCGCATCTTTTTTGTCCCCTTGCTCATTGCGGTCTTGCTCACGAAAAGCCCAAATGTCGATTTCCGTGGTTTTCCCATGCACTTCGAGTTTTGGGGCGTCTTGATTTTGCTCCTGGCCGCGGCGACGGATTGGGCCGACGGATATTTTGCGCGGCGGCGGCTTCAAGTGACGACCCTCGGTATTCTTCTGGACCCGATTGCGGACAAGTTGCTCATTTCGGCCGCCTTTATTTCTCTGGTTGACATGCACTTGGCCCCCGCTTGGATGGTAGTGATCATTATCGGACGGGAATTCACAGTCCTCGGTCTTCGTAACATCGCTTCCGCCGAAGGATTTACTATTGCGGCTTCTTTACTCGGAAAAACGAAAATGGTGCTACAGGTGTGCGCCGTGGCTGTTCTGATCGCCACCGATCAGCATCGTCTTCTGATTCCTATCTCCAAGGTTCTTCTGTGGCTGGTTGTGATCAGTGCTCTCGTATCCGCCGCGCAATACTTTTTGAAGTTTTGGGGCCAACTGGACGACCGTATCAAGCAGCGCCGCAAGCTGCGCATGATGGAAAGTCACAAAAAGTCCGAGGATGCCGTCCCTCTCTGAAGTGGATCGCCGCTCTTTGCTCGAACTAGCGCGCCGGGCGATTGCCGAGGCCGTTTCCCTCCAGAAACCAGCTGGAGGCATGCCACACGGTGGAGTGTTTGCCGAGAAACGCGGAGTATTTGTAACCCTCCACGCACGCGGCCGTCTGCGCGGCTGTATCGGCGTCGTTGAGGCCTTCGAGCCGCTGGGAGAGTCCATCGCGCGATGCGCGGCCAATGCGGCACTGCACGATCCGCGATTCTCGCCCGTCCGGGCCGAAGAGCTTCCCGGCCTAGAAATCGAAGTCTCCCTGCTGTCTACACTCGATCCGATTCTTCTAGAGAACATCGAAATCGGGAAGCATGGTTTGCTAATTTCCCAAGGTTCGAGGCGCGGGCTTCTACTTCCACAAGTTGCGGTTGACCACAAACTTAGCCGCGAAGAATTCCTAGAGGAGACCTGCCGCAAAGCTGGTCTGAACTCAAGAGCCTGGCAGGAGCCGGAAACACAAATCCTTGGATTCACTTGCGAGGTCTTTTCGGAAGGCGGAACTATCGGGGAACAACCTCCGGCGGTTGGCTGAACTCGCCCGAGCATACGGGTTGCGAGATTTGGTCCGCGCCAAAGAAAAGGCCCGCGCGAGAATTGTCCCGCAGCGGGCCGGAAGTTTCTTCTATGCCGTTACTCGGCGGACTATTCGATCTCGATGTAATCCCCAGTGTAAATATCGATGGAGCTGTAGGTAATAAACATGGTTGAAGAGTTGCGGCTCACGTTGATGACGATGCCTTCGCCCAGCACCTCGCGCGGCAAATCGTTCCAGTTATAGCGCCCGGGCGAGCTGCCAAAGCCGTACAGGCGGTCCTGATAATCTTTCGTCTGAGGAGCCAACTCGGCCATCGAACCCTGGTACCGGAATATTCGAAAATAGTCGCCTACTTTGACGCCTTTTTCGGTGCCCAGGTTCACGTAGACGGTGTTGCCTTGCCCGGCGGATTGCTGATAGTCCTTGGACTGAACGACCATCGCGACTGGCTTGCCGCTTACGGGCGCGAAATGGTCAAAGGTAGCTGGGTCCTTAAATGCGGGCTCGGGCCTTTCCTGGAAAGGCAGAACGATATCGCCGCGCTGCATGTAATCGCAGGATAGGGTCACTTGCGCGATCGCCACCTTCGGCTGGACGTTTACGACTCGGAGCTGCCCGGCGTCCAGATAGTGCGTCCCCATCGCCTTCATAAGCTTGAACTGCCACTTGAACCACGGAACATCCGCGGGGTCGTTCTCCGCCCTTACGACGGAATACCGATCGCCAATGCGGACGCCTTTCTCTACGCCGCGGTTGATATATACATAGTCGCCGCGTGCGAATGTAATCTTTGCATTCGATTGCTCGCCGGAAACCAGCCGGGTTGCATCGGGGACCTTTTGGTCGCTTACAAATCCCGAACAATAGACGGTCGAATAACTCGGCTGCGAGATAGCGGGAGCAGTCTGCGCCGAGCAAATCCCGGCACCTGCAAAGACAAAAGTGCATAGAGCAGCTAATTTAGCGCGCATTCCAAGACTCCTTCAAACACGCCCTACGGGCCGTGCGGGGACGATTCTTAGCGAAAATAGCAGGGCTGCCCCTATGCGTCAACAAATACGCCGGGACCGCTTTACACTTTTGCTACGGGCATGCTAGAAGCCTTATTCTCAATAACATGGCAAGAACCAAGCGCGGAGAGAGTTTGTTTGGAGCGGGCATAAGGCGCTTGTGTGCGGTCGCCGCGGCCACCACGGCTGCGGAAATGGCCAATTTGGTCCGTGCGGGGCTTCGCGAAACCCCTACCATCGAGCTGCGTTTGGATTGGCTGCGCAATGATACCGAGCGCTCTCGCTTGCTTCTGTGGCTGAAGGGGAAGAAGTCGCGCGGCGCGACCCTCCTCGCCACTTGCCGCCGTCGCGAAGGAGGCGGCAGATTCCGCGGAAGTGTTCAAGCCGAACTTTACTGGCTGAACCAGGCCCGCGAGGCGGGCTGCTCCTGGTGCGACTTGGAAATAGAGACTTTGCGCGAATTGCCAGGCAAATCCCTGAGCGAACTCGGCTTGCCGCCCCACATCCTTCTCTCCTTGCATGATTTCCAACGCATGCCGTCGCGTCTGAAGCTTAGCCATGCTGGCCCGCACAATGAAGCCGACGCTCTAAAACTTGCCGCCCATGCCCATACCATCGGCGAAAGCCTCCGGCTATTACGCCTGGTTCGCCGTTCGGACAACCTCGTTGCCGTACCCATGAGCGAAGTTGGCCTTCCCGCGCGCATCCTCGCCTTGCGAGAGGGAAGCGCGCTGGCCTACGCGCCGATTGGGGGAGCCACGGCTCCCGGCCAAGTTTCTCTCCACGCTTTAAAGCACCTCTACCGAGCCCACGAGCTGACAAAGTGCACTCGCGTTTACGGCGTGATTGGCGACCCGGTGGGCCATTCTCCGTCGCCGCTTCTGCACAACACCGGATTCGTCGCGCGAAAAATCGATGCCGTATATTTGCCCTTCCTCGTTAAAAATCTTCGAGATTTTCTAAAGGCCGTGCCGGAACTCGGGATTCGCGGCTTCAGCGTAACCATTCCTCATAAGCAATCGATTCTCCGGCACTTGAAAGCATGTGACCCTCTCGCTGCCAAGATCGGAGCTGTCAATACCGTCGTAGTCCGTCGCGATGGTTCTCTCTTCGGCTGCAATACCGACTACATCGGGATTCTGCGCGCCCTCGAGAAGAAACTTAGGCTGGCGGGAAGCCGAGTCTTGATCTTCGGGGCGGGAGGAGTCGCGCGAGCTGCGGCCTTCGCTCTCGCGAAGGCAGGGGCGAATGTCGTGATCTGCGCGCGTCGGGAAAGCGTGGCTCGACAGTTAGCCAAAGCCGTCGGCGGCGAAGTTGTTCCGCGACGCGCGCTACGCAACGAAACTTTTGACGCCATTTTGAACGCCACGCCGATCGGCATGCACCCTTACGACGGAATTTCGCCTCTCTCCCCGCAGGAGCTAAACTGCCGAGTCGTCATGGACCTCATCAACCGGCCCGAAAAGACGCAGCTCCTAAAGCTCGCCGCCCACAAAGGAATCGCCACCGTTTCCGGTGTGGAAATGTTCATCCCCCAGGGCGTCGCTCAATGGGAACTTTGGACTGGCCAAAGCGCGCCCGAATCCGCCATGCGCAAGGCCGTGCTGCGCGCGTTGCGCTCCGAAGAGAAGTCCCGGCAGCACAGTTAATCTAGAAATGCGATAATGCCGACCACTGAAAGACAAACTGTGGCCATGAATTGACCCAATGATCCAGCCGGACTTCCGCGAATTCCAGCGCCTTGCCAAACAGGGAAACCTTATCCCGGTCTATGAAGTTTTTCCTGCCGACCTGCTTACGCCAGTAAGCGCTTATCTTCGCATTGCCCAGGGTGCGCGATATTCGTTCTTGCTGGAAAGCGTCGAAGGCGGCGAAAAAATCGCGCGCTACACATTCGCTGGTGCGAATCCCGAAGAAGTTTTTCGTTACGGGGGCGGCGCCTGTGTTCTCGAAAGCCCCAATCGCATCCTTTGGGAAGAGCGCGATCCCGTCACCTTTCTTCGCGCCCGCATGGAGCGTTTTCGCCCCGTGCGGCTGCCTGGCCTGCCCCCGCTGGTGGCCGGCGCCATCGGCTATTTCTCTTACGATATGGTCCGCCTTATCGAGCGGCTCCCCAAGCGCTTGCGTGACGACATCGGCCTCTACGACGCTATGCTGATGTTCTATCACGGCATCGTTGCGTTCGATCACGTGCAGCATCGTCTGTGGATCGTTCGAAATGTTTACACCGACGGCGAAGGCAGCCTCCGCACAAAATACAACGCCGCCGTTCGCGAGATTCGCAAGACGCGGCAGCTGCTCGAACAGGCTTCGCCGTCTGAGCAGCCAAAGAAGGAAAAAAAGAAGCGCCGCGCACCGCTGCGCGTTTCCTCCAATTTTCGCCGCAGCGAATATCTCGAGGCCGTTCGCAAAGCCAAGAACTACATCCGCGCCGGCGATATTTTTCAGGTTGTGATCAGCCAGCGCTTCTCTGCCAAAACGCATGCCGAGCCATTTGACATCTATCGCGAACTGCGCGCGCTCAACCCATCTCCCTATCTCTTCTTTTTGCAGATGAACGATGTCGCTGTCGTGGGCAGCTCACCAGAAATGTTGGTCAAAGTGCAAGGCCGCGACGTTTCTTACCGGCCGATTGCCGGGACGCGCTGGCGCGGGAAGGACGAAGCCGAAGATCAGCGGCTCGAAAAGGAAATGCTCGCCAGCGAAAAAGAGCGCGCCGAGCACATCATGCTCGTCGATCTCGGGCGCAACGATTTGGGGCGCGTCTGCGAGTACGGCACGGTAAGGCCCGAAAAGCTGATGACCGTGGAGCGCTACTCGCACGTCATGCATCTGGTTTCAAGCCTGCGCGGTCGGCTTCGCGAGGATGTCGATTGCTTCGACGCGTTAATGGCTTGCTTCCCCGCGGGGACCGTCTCTGGCGCTCCCAAAGTCCGCGCCATGGAGATCATCGAGGAGTTGGAACGCACGCGCAGAGGTATTTATGCAGGCGGCGTTCTATATTTGGACTTCGCGGGCAATCTCGACTCGTGCATCGCTTTGCGCACTATGGTCATCAAAAATGGTGTAGCCCACGTGCAAGCCGGCGGCGGAATCGTAGCCGATTCCACGCCCGAGGGCGAATACGAAGAGTCGGTGAACAAGTCGAAGGCATTGCTCGCGGCACTCGAGGCTGCGCATCGAAAAGGGAAGTGAGCAAAGTTTGGAAAGTGTGAGAGGAAGGTACCCGAAAACGTGATCCTGCTGCTCGACAACTACGATTCCTTCACCTACAACCTCGCTCAGTATCTAGGTGAGCTGGGTTGCCAGGTGGAGGTGCACCGCAACGACAAAATCTCGGTCGAAGAAATCGCCAGGCGCAAGCCAGAGAAAATTGTCATTTCGCCGGGGCCGTGCACGCCGCAAGAGGCGGGGATTTCCGTGGAATTGGTGGAACGGCTAGCCGGAAAATTTCCCATCCTAGGCGTTTGCCTCGGGCATCAAGCGATCGGCGCGGCTTTCGGCGGTAAAATCGTTCGCGCTCCAAAGCTCTTTCATGGCAAGACCAGCGAAATCCATCACGACGGCAAAAATATTTTCAGCAAGCTTCCAAAGCCATTTACGGCCACGCGCTACCACTCGCTCATCGTGGAACGCAAATCTCTCCCGCGCGAGCTAACCATCACCGCCGAAACCAACGACGGCATCATCATGGGCCTCCGTCACCGCCGCCACAAAATCGAAGGCGTCCAGTTCCATCCCGAATCCGTCCTCACCACATCCGGCAAACAGCTTCTCCAAAATTTCCTGTCCCTTTGATGGCTTATCCGGTCTTTATCTTTACGTTTTTCCTTGCGTGTTTTCTCTACCATCTAGACTTTGCACGGTAGCGCCGGCATCCTTGCCGGCTCTTCTCTTCTCCCAACAAAACTCGCCAGCAGGGATGCTGACGCTACAACTCCACGATCGCCCGACTCCTCTACCAATTCAAATCCGCCAAAATCGCCGCATACAGCTCCATCCCTCGCCACAGATGCCCCATCCGCAAATTCTCATCCGAGCTGTGCTGATGATTGTCGTAATTCACGATCGGCACGCCAATCCACGGCAAACCCAAATCTTCGAAAATGTACATCGGCACGCTTCCACCAAGCGTAGGCGCAATCACCGTATCGCCGCCTGTCGCGTCCTGCACCACCTTCACCAGCGCCTTTGATACCGGCAAATCCATTGGCGTGCGCGAAGCGCGATAGCCGCCCTGGTCGATGACTTTCGCGATCAGCGCATGCGAGCGCCGCTCCTCCATCGTCGGCTCCCGGTCAATCACGTAATATCCCTGCTTCTTGATAAACGCTGCGATCTGCTCGAATTTCTTCTGCGGATCTTCCCCTTTTACGAGCCTCGCATCGATCGAAGCCTCCGCTTTGTCAGGCACTACGTTCTGTGCATGCTCCCCCACGTAAGCGCTCTGCAATCCTCGGATGTTCAGCGAAGGCTCCTGCAACAATTCGACTAATTTCTTTCCGGCACCTTCAGGCCTTGCGATGCCCAGTTCGCGCTCGAGGTCAGCGTCGTTCACTGGCATCTCCGCAAGCGCTTTTTTCTCGAGATCGGTCAGCGGCGTAACATCATCGTAATAGCCGTCGATCAACACGCGGCCGTCGGCATCTTTCATCGAAACCAGCAGCCGCGATAGCTCCATCGCAGGATTCGGCGCCCAATTTCCATAATGTCCGCTATGCAGCGCGCGCACCGGCCCATATACCGTGATGTCCAGCCCGATGTCGCCGCGGTTCCCGAAAAAAACGAGTTGCCGCCCCGATTGATGCACCGGTCCATCCGCCGTAATCAACAGGTCGGCTCCGAACAGGTTTTTGTTCAGCTCCAGAGTATGCGCAAGGTTTGTCGATCCTGCTTCTTCTTCCCCCTCAAAAATAACTTTCAGGTTCACTTTGAGCGGAATCTGTTTCGCGCGCAATGCATCGAGCGCCGCAAGCAGCGCGACGATCGGCGACTTGTCGTCGGAAGACGAACGTGCATAAATCCGCCAATCGTCTTTGTACACCGCGGGCTGCTTCGCGCTATTTTCCGGGAACGGAATGCGTTTCCCGCCCGCTTCCATCGCATCACTTCGCAACGCTGGCTCGAACGGCGCACCGTCTGTCCATGCGGCAGGATCAACAGGCTGCCCATCGTAATGAGCGTAGAAAATCACGGTGTGCGTGGCCTCAGGCGCGATCAACTTGCCAAATACCACCGGCCCGCGTCCCGTGATCGGCAGCAGATGCGTTTCAATCCCGCGCGCTTCTAGCATCTCGCGGAGGTGCTCCGCATTTTTCTGGATGTTCGGCGTGTCGCTCGCGACATTGGGGATGGAAAGAAATTCCGCGAGTTCCCGCACGATGCGGTCCTCATTGTCCAAGCGGTAGTCGCGCACTTCCTGCACGACCTGAGCCGGAGCGATGGGAGGCGGCTTCTGCCCCATCGCTGGATAGGACAAAACGGCAGCAAACAAGATAACCGCGAAGATTCTCAAAAATTTTCTCCTCTAGCTTTCGACGGCTTCGCTGCCGCGCAAGCCCACACGCCCCCACATGCGGGCGCATTCATTTTCTCATTTTACCTGTACCAACGGACAGCCGTCCTTTCGGACAGGCTGCGTTTCGTTTTGTGCGGAACCCGGTAACAGCGGATTGCGCAAAGTACCAGTGCGCTGGTCGTTTCATTAACCAACACTAAGAATTCGCTTTCCCTCGGAGGAGTCGCATTATCATGAGCCGTCGCATCTTGGCCGTTGCTATGTCCTGTTTGCTGTCAGGCCTTGCTCTACCCGGGCAAACCACTCCGGCGGGCGTCGTCCTGCAATCAACGAGCGCTCGTTTGAACACTACCGACGCCGCCACTGGAACCACGATCTTTGACGGCGACCGCATGGAAACCCAGGAGAAAGGCGCACTGAGCCTGCGCTCCGGTCAAGTACAGCTGACTCTCTCCGAGCAAAGTACGGTTTGGATGAACCACGAAAATTCGATACTCACTCCCTCGCTCCAGCGGGGAACGGTAACGTTTCGCGCGGAAAACGGAACGGGAGTGGAGATCAGAGCAGACGATGTGCGCGTTCGGCCGCATTCTCCCGTGCTTACGATTGGCGAAGTGACCCTCCAGGATTGCGACATTCTAGTAACCGCGCGCACGCAAGATCTCGAAGTCACCGCTGGTAAAGAAACAAAGATTCTCGAAGAAGGAAAGACTTACCGCGTGGTGCGCAAGGGCGTCTGCGGCGCGGCTATGCATCAACCGGCTCTTGCCGTAGGCCAGAGCCGCTTCTTTTTGCTCCCTGCGACTGTTGTTGGCGTAATTGCAATCTGGACGCTCCACAAGGGTCTCGAAAGCCCCGATCGTCCCTAAACACTCTCCGCAAGAAACTGTCCAGCCCGGAAATATCACTCAGATTGTCGGGTGAAATCGACAAGCGCCGCAAGCTTGTCTCTGGCCGCGCCCGATGCGAGAGCCGCTTTTGCCAGTTGTGCGCCATCGCTAAAATTCGGCGCCACACCGGCAGCCACCAGAGCGGCCGCAGCATTCACAAGCACGATATCGCGCCGTGGACCGTCTTTTCCCGCAAGAATATCGCGGATCGTCGCGGCATTTTCTGCAGCAGTTCCTCCGCGGACCGCATCGATCGGGGCCCGCGAAACGCCAAAATCCTCGGGCGCGACCGTGAACCGCCGCACGCGGCCGCCTTTTATTTCAGCGACTAACGTTTCTCCAGCAAGCGAAATTTCATCCAGTCCGCCTGCCCCGTGAACCACGAACGCGTGCTCCACGCCGAGCACCGCAAGTGTCGCCGCAACCAAGTCGATTAAATCCGGAGATGGAACGCCCACTACCTGAGACCGCGCACCAGCGGGGTTCGTCAAGGGGCCGAGAAGATTGAACACCGTACGGACCCCAATCTCCTTACGCGCTGGCGCGGCATGACGCGCTGCTGCATGCGCTGCCCGCGCGAAGAAAAAGCCAATTCCAATCTCGCGAATCGCCCTGCCGAAATGCTCCACCGGCAAATCGATATTCACGCCCAGCGCCTCAATCACGTCCGCCGAACCGCTGCCCGAATAAGAAGCTCGATTGCCATGCTTCGCAACTTGTGCTCCCGCCGCAGAGGCAACAATCGCCGCAGCCGTTGAGATGTTGAAAGTCGCGAACCCCTTGCCGCCGGTCCCGCACGTGTCCACAAGATGCCTGGGCTGGGGCTCGCCTTCCGGGAACACCCGCGCCGCATGCCGCCGCATCACGCTCGCGAAACCAGCCAGCTCCTCGACGCGCACCGGCCGCGTGTTCATCGCCCTGAGCAGCCGCACGATATCGGGCGTCTCGACGCGCCCTGTGAGCAGTTCCTCCATCACCGTTTCCGCGTCTCCACGGGAGAAAATCCGCCCGGCTACGGCCCCGTCAATGAGCGATTTTGTCATCTGGATTCGGCCGCAACCTTGCCCCGATTTATGCTTTCCGAGTACACTCTAATGTTTGCGACGACACTAAAATTCTAACACTACGGAACCCCGATGAAGATTCATGAGTATCAGGCCAAGGCCATTCTCGCGCGCTACGGTGTCACTACTCCACGCGGCGAAGTGGCTTTTTCCAAGGAAGAAGCCCGCGAAGGCGCTGCCAGACTAAAGTCCAACGTAGTCGTAGTAAAAGCGCAGATCCACGCTGGTGGCCGCGGCAAGGCGGGCGGCGTCAAGCTCGCGCACTCTCCGGACGAAGCTGCGGAAATCGCCTCTCATATGCTGGGCACAAATCTCGTCACCGCGCAGACTGGTCCCGGCGGCCGTACCGTCAAGCGCGTTCTCATTGAAGAAGGCCTGGACATCAAGCGCGAACTGTATCTCAGTATTCTCGTCGATCGCAGTGTCGGGAAAGTCGTTTTCATGGCCAGCGCGTCGGGTGGAATGGATATCGAAGAAGTCGCCAAGACCCATCCCGAAGCCATCATGCGTGAAACGATTCATCCCGCCGCCGGCTTACAACCCTACCAGGCTCGCAAATTAGTTTTCGGCTTGGGCCTTTCCGGTGACGTGGCGATGAAAGCTGGCCCATTTCTCCAGGCTCTGCATCGTGCGTTTGTCGACACAGATTCCTCCATGCTCGAGATCAATCCTGCGGTCGTGACCGCCGACGGCCGCCTCGTCGCGCTCGACGCCAAGATGACCTTTGACGATAACGGCCTCTTCCGCCACAAAGAGCTGCGCGAGTTGCGCGACCTCGACGAAGAAGACCCGCTCGAAGTCGAAGCCTCCAAGTACGGTCTCAATTACATCAAGCTCGACGGCACTGTCGCCTGCATGGTCAACGGCGCTGGACTCGCCATGGCCACCATGGACATCATCAAATACGCCGGCGGGTCGCCCGCCAACTTCCTCGACGTCGGCGGCGGCGCCTCCTCCGATCAAGTCAAGAACGCTTTCCGCATATTGATCGGCGATCCGGGAGTCAAAGCAGTGTTTATCAATATTTTCGGCGGAATTTTGCGCTGCGACGTTCTCGCTACAGGGGTCGTCGCTGCCGCCAAGGATTTGCAGGTGAAAGTTCCCGTCGTCGTCCGCATGGAAGGCACAAACGTCGAGCTCGGCCAGCAAATTCTTCGAGACAGCGGCCTAAACTTCACCATCGCCAACGGCATGAAGGACGGCGCGCAAAAAGTCGTGCAACTCGCGCGAGCGTAGTGGCAGACGTAAATGGCAGGCGCAAAGGATGTAAAGGAAATAGAGGAAGTAAGGGAGGTAAAGGATCGGAATAAGACCGGCCCGGTCAAGAACTACACTGATTTGTTGGTTTACAAGCAAGCTTATCGTTTGACGTTAAGAGTTTCCGCGTTCTCGAAAACGATGCCGCGGGAAGAACAGTTTGAGCTAGGTCGCCAGCTTCGCCGCTCTTCTCGCTCTGTGGGAGCGAATATCGTTGAAGGATGGACAAAGCGCATCTCGCCTGCAGAATTTAAGCGTCACTTGGTGATTGCCGCTGGAGAAGTCGCCGAGACGAAATATTGGTTGGAGTTGGCTGCGGATGAAGGCTTCGTTGTTAGGCACACGGCGGAATCGCTAGTTGGAGAATATTCGAAGTTGGGATTTATGATTCACAACCTCTGGAAGGAGTGGAGAAAACTTTAGCATTGGGGGTCTATCCTTTACCTCCTCTACTTCATTTATCTCCTTTACCTCACTTTATGAGCGTCTTGGTCAATGAAAAAACGCGCCTGATTGTGCAAGGGTTTACGGGCCGCGAAGGCACTTTCCACGCGCAACAGATGATTGAATACGGGACAAACGTCGTAGGCGGCGTCACCCCGGGCAAAGGCGGAACGAAACATCTGGAACGCCCGGTCTATGACACTGTTCAAGAAGCTGTAAAAGCCACCGGTGCCAACGCCTCCGTCATTTTCGTTCCGCCGCCTTACGCGGCTGACGCCATCCTCGAAGCCGCCGACGCCGAAATTCCGTTAGTTGTCTGCATCACCGAAGGCATCCCGGTGATCGACATGGTTCGCGCCGCCGCCACCGTCGACTTCAACAAAACGCGTCTCATCGGCCCCAACTGCCCCGGCGTCATCTCTCCCGGCAAATGCAAAATCGGCATCATGCCCGGACGCATTCATAAGCAGGGCCATGTCGGCGTCGTCAGCCGAAGCGGCACGCTCACGTACGAAGCGGTCGATCAACTCACGCGCCTTGGCATCGGTCAATCCACTTGCATCGGCATCGGCGGTGACCCCATCATCGGCACCTCGTTCCTGGACGCGATGCGCCTTTTCAACGACGATCCCGACACGCACGCCGTCATTCTCATCGGCGAAATCGGCGGCAACGCCGAAGAAACCGCCGCGCACTGGATCGCAGCCAACGTGAAAAAACCGGTTGTAGGCTTTATCGCCGGCCAAACCGCGCCGCCGGGCCGCCGCATGGGCCATGCCGGTGCCATCATCAGCGGCGGTCAAGGCACTGCGAAGGATAAATACGCCGCCATGGCCGCCGCGGGAATCCACACGGTCGAAACTCCCGCGGACCTCGGCTCAACCATCGCCGCCGCGTTAAAGTAGCTAGAAATAATGAAGTAAAGAAGTAACGATAAAACGTCCTGGTCGGGAGAGCTTGTATGCCGATCAAGACGTACAAAGATTTGAAGGTGTTCCGCGAATCATATCGTCTGTCGCTCAAGGTTTCGCAAGCTACTCGGAAGTTTCCGGGGCCTGAACAGTTCGAACTGGCGCGTCAATTAAGACGAGCCGCCCGGTCGATTCCGGCAAACATCGTTGAAGGCTGGGCAAAGCGCGCGTCCGCTGCCGAGTTCAAGCGTTATCTGCAAGTCGCCATAGGCTCCTGCGACGAATGCAAGCTTTGGGCGGAAATGAGTCGCGACGAAGGTTTCTTGAGCGCCGAGGAGTGCGCCACGCTGGAAAACGAATTCAACCTAGTAGGAGCGATGCTCAAGAGCCTTTGGAAAAACTGGAAGAACTATCAAACATGAGTTCCGGATCTTTTCTTTACTTCATTACGTCATTACATCTTTACTTCAATTCTTAGGAGACTCTTTTGTCACTCGAACACACATTCGCAATCATCAAACCCGATGCCGTCGCCCGTGGGCAGCAAGGCGAAATTCTCGCCCGCATCCACAAAGCCGGTTTCACCATCGTCGCCATCAAGTCCATGCGCCTCACCAAAGAAGAAGCCGGCGGCTTCTACGCCGTCCACAAAGTCCGCCCCTTCTTCGGCGAACTCACCGACTTCATGAGCTCCGGCAAAATTTTCGCGATAGTCCTTGAAGCCGATGGTGCCATCCTCAAATGGCGCGACACCATGGGCGCCACCGACCCCAAAAAAGCCGCACCTGGGACCATCCGCCATGACCTCGGCACCAGCATCGGCAACAATTGCACCCATGGTTCCGACGCTCCCGACACCGCCGCCTTCGAAATCGGCTATTTCTTCGCCGGCCTCGAACTCATCTGAAACTCAAAGTGGCACAGACTTCAGTCTGTGAATTGCCCACCAGCTTTCTGCTTCTTCTCTGAGCTGACAGCCGTCTTGAAGCCGTTCCCCGATAAGGTAGGCCGTGGTAAGGTCAGCGCTCTTCTCCTCTACCTGCCTTACTTCCTTTACCTCCTCCACTTCCCCTTTTTCCCATCAAGGCCGATCGGGACTCTCTACCGATCCCTCTTTGCCTCTCAACACCAGGATCACCGTACCTGCGGTCACCGCCGCGACAGCAATCACCACCAACGCTTTGCCTCGCTTCCCTGATTTTTTGGCGCTCACGTCTCCTGACGCGTCATCGTCCGAAGGATTGAGCAGCACGCGATAGGACTTTCCTTCCGCTATCGTTTCGCTTTCGCCGTGATAGCTGATTTGTGCCGGACCGCGCCGCGCGAATACGAGGAGCTCATGGGGTCCAACGAGCCGAACCTGAACTACGCCCCGCGTTTCTGCCATCGGACGAACTCGAGCTGTGCTGGCGACGATTTCCCCGGTAGTGGCCGCTGTCACGGAGATCACTGCCGTGCCGGAAAGAAGCTCCGCCTCGAACTCTTTCGCTACTGGCTTCGTATCCTGATGAACGATCACGCTGCTTTGCTCCGGTACATACAGCATCGCTTCGCCAATAACCAGCCGCAATGAGCCCCCCGCTTCGGTTGACAGCCGATCGCCATCGTAGACCGTGGTTCCTTCCGAAGCGGCCTGAGAGCCTAAGCTTGCATGATCCGCCTGCACGACAATCCCAAGCGCATCCGATTTCGCGCTGCTGGGAATGCTTGCCAGAGAAAATGACATCGTAATCGCCAGAAGGCGCTGGGTGCCTGCCATGCGATACCTCCTAAAAGGTCGCACTGCCGAAAGTCGGGAGTGCCAGCCGGCTCCTAGGCTGCTTGGAAATAAACCGATATATATAGTAATACTATAATAAATATTGGACAAGAGGAATTCTATGGGATGTGCGGGGGTATGGCCATGCAGGCAACCACCCCCGCTTTCAGAGCGGCCCGCTTCTACTTCTTTGTGTTTGACCGAATCCGCCTCAATTCGCTTGTTGGCAACCAGCCTGGAAAGATTGGCGTCGATTCCAAATTAAAACGCTCAACTTACTCGCGGCGTCCCGGCGATCCCTCTTCTATAATGCTTTTGTGGATTCGCTCCGCGAACTCGGCCGCACCCTACTCCTACTCGGCGCCGTCCTAGCCCTCGTCGGCGCTCTCCTTTATTTCGGCGGCAAACTTCCGTTCCGCCTCGGAAAACTCCACGGCGATATCGTCCATCGCGGCGAACACACCACTTTCTACTTCCCGATCGTCACCTGCCTTGTCCTCAGCGCGGCACTTTCCTTTCTCTTCTGGCTCTTCTCCCACTTCCGCCGCTAAACGCCACAAAATTTCTCCGCGCACCACCTTTCCTGAGATATAGTTCCCGCGTCCAAAACGCTGAATCGCCGTTAGGCCCGGCGAACTTATTTCGGAGATCACCCATGAAGCTTGCACTTCTCGCTCTTGCCGCCACTCTCACCATTTCCCAGTCTTCCGCCGCGCAAACTTCGTCGACCCCATCCGCCTCGCAACAGCAGAGTGCAGTCCAGCCTTCGCAGCAGCCCGGTCCAGATCCCTTTGCTGGTGCTCCCGCCGCCAAATCCGAAGACGTCGACACCATCGATCACGTCCTCGTAGCACTGTACGCGGTGATCTCCGGCCCTCCGGGCGAGCGTGACTGGAATCGCTTCCGCTCTCTCTTCCTCCCCGTCGCGCATCTCACTTCGACCGGCAAAGCGGCCGATGGCTCCATCCGCGTCCATCCCAACACCGTCGATGACTACGTCAACCGCGGCGGCGCTTACTTCCTCAAAAATGGTTTCTTCGAATCGCCCATCCGCAGCCGCATCGAAACCTTTGGCAACATTGCTCAGGTTTTCAGCAGCTACGAATCCCGCCACGCCCTCGGCGAAGCGCCCTTCGCGCGCGGCATCAACGGCCTGCAGCTCCTCAACGACGGAAAGCGCTGGTGGATCGTCAGCATCCTCTGGGACGAAGAGCGCCCCGACAATCCGCTGCCCAAGGATTTCGCCACTAAGCCCTGAAGTCGAATCTTTGCCTTATCTATAAGGACCGCCTGTTGTTTACTCCCGCATGTCAGGCAGGCGGTCCGTTCTCCTCGCCCGCCACTCTTTACAGGCTCCCGCGCACCTCTTATAGTCGTTCTTGCATGAAGTTGGCCTCTTCCAAGCCCCTTCCCCCGACCACGCGATTTTTCAAGCCGCTGCTTCTTTTCGTTTTTCTTTTCTTCGCGTTCACCGCAAATGCCGAAAAGATCACGGACATCCACCCGACCGGCTATGTCACTGATCTCGCCCAGGTCATCAATGCAGACTCAAAGATCCGCCTCGAAAATCTCTGCACTGAGCTCGAACAAAAAACTGGCGCCCAGATGGCCATCGTCACCATCCGTTCTCTCGATGGCCAGGACGTCGATCAGTACGGAAACGACCTCTTCAAGCAGCTGGGTGTCGGCAACAAAAAAGATAATCGCGGCGTCCTTCTGCTCGTCGCTCCCACCGATCGCAAATATCGCGTCGAAATCAGCTACGGCCTCGAGCCCGTCATCAACGACGCTCGCGCTGGCGATGCAGGCCGCCTGATGCGTTCCTATTTTCTTCAGGGAAATTACAGTGCTGGCATCGAAGCCGCCGCCTGGACCCTCGCCAAATACGTCGCCGACGATCGCGGCGTGACGCTCACCGCAACGCCTCCCGCCCGGCCTGTCCAGCGGCGCGACGACCGTTCCCCTTCTTTCCCCATCTGGCCGGTTCTGATCTTCATTTTCGTCGTGATAAACATTATCAGGGCCCTGTCCAGGGGTGGGTCTGGTCGTGGAGGAAGAGGCGGCGGCTGGTGGATTGGCCCCATGATCGGTGGCATGCTCGGCGGAGGCGGTGGAGGAGGATTCGGCGGTAGCTCAGGCGGAGGCGGCGGTGGATTTGGCGGTTTTGGCGGTGGGAGCAGCGGAGGCGGCGGCGCCAGCGGCAGTTGGTAAACGAAGCTTATTAGCCGGAGTTTGCGTATACAGTTTGTGGGCGCAATCCGCGAGTTTGCACAAGGAGCGGTAGCAAAATGCTGTCGACGGAAGCAAAACTGACAGATCTCGTAAGCCGAATGAAAGAATACGCGGCGGACAATCTCGAGTCCTTGATTCTCTATGGCTCCGCCGCCCGCGGCGACTACAAGGAAGGCCATTCCGACCTGAACGTCCTCTGCGTCCTGCGCTCCATCGCAGCTCGCGAACTAACCCGAGTTACGCCCGTCGTCCACTGGTGGTGCAAAAATCAAAGCGAACCCGCGCCCTTATTCTTCACCGCCGAAGAACTGCGCCGTTCCGCCGACGTCTTTGCCATCGAGCTTCTCGACATGCAAGAAAACCGCCGCGTTCTCTTCGGCGCCGACGTCGTCGCCGGCATCGACGTGCCCATGAATCTCCATCGCCTCCAGGTCGAGCATGATTTGCGCACCCTCCTCCTCAAACTCCGCCAGCATTTCCTGCTCAACGGCCATAAGGAAAACGAATTGCGCGCCGCCGAGGCAAAATCGTCTTCCAGCGTTCTCGCGCTCCTGCGCCACACCCTGATTGCCTTCGAGGAAAAGCCGCCCGCCGCCGCTCCCGAAGTTTTCGCGCGCATTGCCGCGCTTACCGGAGTGGACGCCCACGCTTTTTCCGCCGCGTTCCAGCTGCGCGATCCTCACGCGCACGCGGATGATATTGTCCGGACTTACGAGCAGTACCTAAATGCTCTGACTGTGGTAATTTCCGCTCTGGATAAAATTGTTCCCAAGCATGAGTGGCAGCGAGCCGGCAAAGCCGGTTCCTGACCTGTTTGCAAGGATTGGATTGCGGAGGAAAGTAAAATGAAAGCAGTTCTGGTTGTCCTGGTCGTTCTCATCATCGTCGCGCTGCTCGTTGGCGGCTCGTTTATCTCGCGCCGAAATCAAATGGCCATCAAGCGCGAGGCCGTTAACGCCTCTTGGGCCCAGGTGGATGTCGTTCTCCAGCGCCGCGCCGACTTGATCCCCAATCTCGTCGAGACGGTCAAAGGTTTCGCAACGCACGAAACCGAAGTCTTTAGCGACATCGCCAAAGCCCGCGAAGGCTACATGAACGCCACCACTCCCGCCGATAAAATCGCAGCCAATAGCCAACTCGAAGCCTCCCTCGCCAAAGTTCTCGTCCTCACAGAAAATTATCCCCAGCTCAAATCCAATGAAAATTTCCTCCGCCTCCAGGACGAACTCGCCGGCACCGAGAACCGCATCGCCGTCGAGCGTCGACGCTACAATGAGACTGTCCAGGACTACAACACCTACATCTCCCTGTTCCCGAACAGCCTCGTCGCCAGCTTCGGCGGCTTCGCCCGAAACGACGCCTACTTCAAAACCGAACCCGGCGCCCGCCAAGCCCCGAAAGTAAATTTCAGCACCACCCAGGCTCCCACATCCGCGCCCACCCCGGCTCCCGCAAAGCCTTAGCATACAATCAGTTGTCCAAGCACTCTGTAGGGGCCGCCCTCGGGCGGCCCCTCGTCCCCATTCCATCGCCCCCGCAGGCGGCCGATTCGAATCTCTGCACATCTCACAGCAAACAAGCCACTTGCATATAATCACTTGACAAAGAGTACCTATATGATATAACTCATGTGTCTGAATCGCGGAGGAGAAAGGAAGGCTGATACGGTGCCCACTCTTTCTCTGCGAACTCTGTGCCTCTGCGTTGAGCGCTCTCCTCTTTCCTTTGCCGTCCATGGCCTTCCGGATGCCCGCCGCCAGACTGGGCCGTCCGTAAGCTCCCTGCCTGCCACTCTTGCAGGCCATGTCGAGCCTAAGTCCTTTGTTTGCCACTCTTACGAAAAACAGGTGGGGGTGGGGAGCCACGTGCCCTTCTTCGATTCCCACTCGCCGCTCGTAACTTCCGCAACACGCAGGAACGCCCGCAACTCTAATCCTCTCATACGTTTACTTCATAACTCGCGGACACCTGGGGTGGGGGGGTATGCTTCGTTGCAGGCTGCGCTCCAGCCCACCCCATCAGGCACCTGCCCCACCGCCATCGCTTCCCAAATCCTGCCCTCAGCCTTCGACTTTCAACTTTCAGCTTTCTACCTTCGGTTCTTTCCGCCAATCTCGATTCACCAGTCAGGATCACGGGTCACGGACCACGAGTCACGGATCACGCCCCCATGAGCCAGCTCACCTTCAACCTTCAACCCACCCGCCGCGCTCTAACCGTCAGCGAGCTAACCGCCCGCATCCGCGACCTCCTCGGCAAAAACTTCACCGACCTCTGGGTCGAGGGAGAAATCTCCAACTGCCGCGAAGCCCAGTCCGGCCACATCTATTTCACGCTCAAGGACGATCGCTCCCAGGTCCGCTGCGTCTTCTTCAAACAGCAGCAGCGCGGCATCAAGTTCCGTCCCGAGGATGGCCTGCACGTCACCGTTCGCGGCTCGATCAGTGTTTACGAAGCGCGCGGCGAATACCAAATCTACGTCGAGAGCATCGATCCTATCGGCCTCGGTGCCCTGCAGCTAGCCTTTGAGCAACTGAAAAAACGCCTCGAAGCCGAAGGCCTCTTCGCCGCCGAACGCAAAAAGCCGCTCCCGATGCTTCCCAGCCGCATCGGTCTGATCACCTCGCCGCGCGGAGCCGCCGTCCGCGACGTTGTGCGCATTTTGCGACGCCGCTTTCCCAACGTGCACTTGACGGTCTTCCCCGTGCGCGTCCAGGGCGAAGGCGCCGCCGCGGAGATCGTCAAAGCGCTAAAATTCTTCAATCAGAAAAAACTCGTCGACGTTCTGATTCTCGCTCGTGGCGGCGGCTCCATGGAAGATCTCTGGGCGTTCAATGAAGAACCGCTCGCCCGCGCCATCGCCGCCTCCGAAATTCCCGTCATCTCCGGCGTTGGCCACGAAACCGATTTCACCATCGCGGATTTTGTCGCCGACGTTCGCGCTTCCACTCCATCCGCTGCCGCAGAACTCGTCGTCCAAACGCGCCGCGAATTCGATAAACACATCGCCGATCTGCGCGAAACGCTCGCCAGCCTCGTCCGCTACCGGCTGCTCGATCTAAGTAAACGCATCCACGAACTTTCCGCGCGCCGCGGCTTCCGCCGCCCGCTCGATCTCCTGCGCCAGCAGCGTCAGCGCGCCGATGAGATGACGTCGCGCCTCGCGCTAGGCCTCCGCGCACGCCTCGAGCAATCGCGCAAACGCTTCACCGCCGTGCACCTGCGCATCGCCACTTTCGATTTTCGCGTGAAAATTTCCGCGTTTCGCCTGCGCCTCGAAAAGCGCAGTGCCGATCTCGGCATTCGCGCCGAACGCTTCCTGCGCACCAAGCGCGAACGCCTCGAGCGCCTCGCCCTGCAGCTCCAGGAACGCAGCCCCTTGAAAGTCCTAGAACGCGGCTACGCCATCGCCACCGACGCCTCCGGCAACCTCCTCCGCGACGCCGCCCAGGTAAACGTCGGCGATGCAGTAGCCATCCAACTCCACCGCGGCCGCCTCACCACCGAAGTGCGAAAGAAGGAATAGTGAAAACCGTGCTTTCACGATGGCTGCGCGGGTTCACGGGAAAGATCCCTCCAAGCGACACAGAACTTGCGGTCCGCCAAGCACTGCGCGTGATACTAAGAGAGGTGTGCCCCAGGTGCCTTCAAGGTTTGAAAGGTCACCGTTATCAGGTCTATGCTATGACAGTTGCAGCGCCGGAATGCCAGGACGCGTTGCTCGATCTTCTTCAGAAAGCCCGACGTCATGAGTGGGAACCACTTTCGCGCATTCAAGATTTTGATCCGCTGAAGAATTCATTGCAGCTCTATGCTCTTCAATGTCCGGATAAAAATCTCAGCATGTTGTTCGTTCGCAAACCATTTGAGTTGTTCGATGGCGATTCTTTCGAAGACTGGGAGCCATTGCAGGAGCCTCTGGCCCAATCATGGCTCACATTCCTAGAGAGCAACAAATGGGTTCTGTTCCGCTAATGAAGGATAGATTGCGGATGGCAGGTTCAGCCCAATCGTCGTCAGCGATATTAGTTATCCCCGTAAAAGCGGGTCTTCGGCGGAGGCGGCGGGCCGGGCTGCATGTAGGCCGGCGCTTTTTCCGGCGTCAGCCAGCGCGTCCAGAACGTGTCCGAGAGCTGGTCGAGATATTTCTTGCCCTGCGGGTCCTGGCTGAGAATGCGAACCAGCACTTGCAGCGAGTCGCTGCTGCGACGCAGCGCGTCGAGGCTCAGCGTATAGCCGTCAATGAACGTCGCGCTCTTGTAGCGTACCCCGAGCTCGCCGTCTTTCTGTACGCCCGGCGCGGTCGCGGCGCCGTTCGCCTGCTGCCAGTTTTGGAATCCAAGCTGGAAGTCATACGGCGGCTGCAAATAGTATGGACGGAAGGCACCGGCCAGAAATTTTTCCATCGCGCGTTTCGCGGCTGCTTCGATTCGCTTGGCCGCCTCGCCCTCCGGCAGAGTTTCCGCGAGCGCGCGGCTCTTCGCCGTTTTCACAACGGCATATTCCAACTCCGGAAAATCCGGCTTCAGCTCCTCGCCGAGCACCTGGTCGCCGGAAACCATGATGACCGGAATGCCCCAGCGAGCCGCGGAAAGCGCCACAATGTGCGTCTCCGTAAAGTCCACGCCATTGATGCGGTAGCTGATGCGATCCGTCACCGTGTGCGCCATGAAACCGTTTGTGTTGGCGTGCGCATGCATGGCGATGCAAACGATAGCGTCGACGGAGCCGTCGATGCCGGTGTTATATGGATCGAAGTCGTAATTCCGAAAATCAAATTTGGCGTGCGGGTCCATCTTGTCGACGAGCAGATCGGGTTCGTTCACATTTCCCGAGCCGTGGCCGTCTTGTATCCAGATCGGCCCGGCGCCGCCGGCAACCAGTCCGCGGATCGCAGCATTGACGTCGGACGTCAGGAACTCGCGCCCTTTCGCGTATTCATCGGGGCGCTGAAACCAAAGCATCTCATAGTGCGTGATGCCGGAAACGCCTTCCATGTCGTAAATGATCAGAATTCTTGGATGATTTGTAGCAGCCGGCGTCAGCGCCGCAAAAAAAGAAAGAAAAATCCCGAGAATGGTGCAGCAACGAAATGCGCGCATCGAAGGTCCTCCGCAGAAGTGACGGGCGCAAAACTACCTATTCCCGCGAGCTCCGTCAAGAAGTGCAGCGGGATTCACGAACTCAGTTGTTACTCAATCGTCGTCGGAAGAGGAGGCAACCTTAAGTACAGCAAGAAAAGCTTCTTGCGGGATGTCGACTTGGCCGACGCGCTTCATGCGGCGCTTGCCTTCTTTTTGTTTTTCGAGGAGTTTGCGTTTGCGCGAAATGTCTCCGCCGTAGCATTTGGCGAGCACGTTTTTGCGGATGGCAGCGACTGTTTCGCGCGCTATAACACGGCTGCCGATGGCCGCCTGGATCGGCACTTCAAACATTTGACGCGGAATGAGCTTGCGCAAGCGCGTCACCAATTCGCGGCCGCGTTCCGCCGCGAAATCACGATGAATGATCAGCGCCAGTGCGTCCACCGGTTCGCCGGCGACGAGCACATCCAGCTTGATCAGATCGGATTCGCTGTACCCGGCCAGATGGTAGTCGAGCGAAGCGTAGCCACGTGAAACGCTCTTTAGCCGGTCGTAAAAATCGAGCACGATTTCATTCAGCGGCAGTTCGTAGGTCAGCATGACGCGGGTCGGCGAAAGATACTCCAGATTTTTCTGCGTGCCGCGCTTTTCCTGGCACAGCTGAAGAATTCCGCCGACGGACTCATTGTTGGTAATGATCATCGCGGTGATGATCGGCTCTTCGATTTTATCGATGTCGCTGGGATTCGGAAATTTTGCCGGGCTGTCAACTTCGATCACTTCGCCGCTGACGCGCGTGATGCGGTAACGCACGCTGGGCGCTGTCGTAATAAGGTTGATCCCGAACTCGCGCTCCAGCCGCTCCTGCACGATTTCCATGTGCAGCAAGCCGAGGAAACCGCAGCGGAAACCGAAGCCGAGCGCCACGGAATTTTCCGGCTCGTAAAAAAAAGCGGCGTCGTTCAGCTGCAATTTGCCGAGCGCATCGCGCAACGGCTCGTAGTCGTCCGCGAGCACTGGAAACAGCCCTGCGAAGACCATCGGCTTGATGGCTTCAAAGCCTGGCAGCGGCGGCGCGGGACGCGCAGCCTCTGTAACGGTATCGCCCATGCGCGCATCCGCCACGCGCTTGATATTTGCGACGATGAAGCCCACGTCGCCTGCACCAAGTTCCTCGAGCGCAACGGGTTTGGGAGTGAGGGTGCCGAGCGTTTCGACTTCGTGGACTTCATTGCTGTAGCACAGACGGATTTTCGTGTGCTTGTTGACGTGACCTTCCATCACGCGCACAAGCACGACGGCGCCGCGATAAATGTCGAACCACGAATCGAAAATCAGCGCTTGCAGCGGATTTTCCGAGCTGCCTTTTGGCGCGGGGATACGCTGCACGATGGCTTCGAGGACGTCTTCCACGCCGAGCCCGCTTTTCGCGCTAATGAGCAAAGCGTCCTGCGCGGGAATCGCGAGCACGTTTTCAATTTGTTCCTTGACGAAATCGGTTTGCGCGGCGGGCAAATCAATCTTGTTGATGACGGGAACGATCGTCAAATTATTGCCGGCGGCGAGAAACGTGTTCGCCACCGTTTGCGCTTCGACGCCCTGGCTTGCATCGACGACGAGCAGCGCACCTTCGCAAGCGGAAAGAGCTCGCGACACTTCGTAAGAAAAATCAACGTGGCCTGGCGTGTCGATCAAATTGAGCTGGTACGTGTTTCCATCTTTCGCGGTGTAATGCAGCCGGATACTTTTCGCCTTGATGGTGATGCCGCGCTCGCGCTCGAGATCCATGGAGTCGAGCACTTGTTCGTGCATCTCGCGCTGCGAAAGCGCGCCGGTCATCTCCAGCAGACGGTCCGCGAGCGTGGACTTGCCGTGATCGATGTGCGCGATGATACAAAAATTGCGTATGAACTTCGGGTCCATGGAATTCGGTTATCGCTTCCGCTGTACGACTGCTTATTTTTTCAGATCCCGGCAGGAGCCGCATGCTTCGAGGAGCCAAGAGACCAGGCTGCGCAAAACCGTGCCGTGTGACAGTTCAGTTTGCCACAAGCAGTGAGTAGTGAACAGTGAGTAGTGAATAGCAGGCGGGTGGAAGCGGCAGAATATTTGGAGTGCGTCGAAAACAGCAGCAGGCGCGGCGCGTCTAAGAAAGCGGAGGTAGCCTCGAAATGATGAAACGGGTGGCGATTCTCGTATTGGTTATAGCATGTTCGACGTTCGCGCAGGACCAGAAGCCGGTGCCGACGCTGAAAAGCGTTTTGCTGCAACAACTAAAGGACACGCATACCAACAGCAATTGGTTCGTATGCGCGGATGTGGCGTTGGCGGGCGTAACGCCGGAGCAAGCGAACTGGACGGACGGGAAGGGGAATCATTCCGTCGGCCAGTTGGCGTATCACATCTGGTTCTGGAATGAGCGCAATCTTCGCAGCATGCGCGGCGAGCATCCGGAGAAATTCAGCGGCAACAACGACGAAACCTTTGACAAGTTCGACGCGAAAAGCTGGAACGAAACCGTGCAGAAGCTGGACGCGGTGCTGACGGAACTGGAAAAGATGGTCGAGAATGCCGACGAAGCAAAGCTGAAGACGATCGCTCCGACGATCGCAAACATCAACGCGCACAATGCCTACCACATTGGGGAAATCGTGATGGTGCGCAAGGAACAAGGCTCCTGGGACCCGAGTAAGGGAGTGAAATAAGTCGGTTGTGCTGCAACCGGGCGGTATTTTCTGTGAGTCGTAGTTTCGTTTCAGTATAGCCGCGATCCTTCGCTGCGCTCAGGATGACATTGGCTCGGCTAGGAACAGTGGCGGCCGTCGCGTTGGTCGCCGGCCGCGGCCTGAGTCACTCGTCGCGGAGAGTGCGAATGGGTTCGACGCGGGCCGCGCGATAAGCCGGAACGGCAGTGGCAAGGAGGCCGACGGCGATCAGAAGGAAGGCCACCATGGCAAAAGTGAGTGGATCGGCGGGGCGCACGCCGTAAATGAGAGACGACACGACGCGTCCGAGCGCCAGAGCTGCCGCGAGCCCGATGGCGACGCCGAGAAGGATCGGTTTCATGCCATCGATGGCGACCATCTTCAAGACGTCGCCGTGGGATGCGCCAAGAGCCATGCGAATGCCGATCTCACGAACGCGGCGACGAACGGCGTAAGAGAGGACGCTATAAATACCGACGGCGGTGAGCACCAACGCGAGCCCCGCGAATGCAGCCAGCAAAAACATGTTGGAACGCTGCGGCGTCAAGGTATTGGAAATCAAATCGTTCATAGTCAGCACGTCCGTGACGGGCGTTTCCGGATCGATCTCGTGGACAGCGCTGGTGACGGCAGTGACGACGCTCGTGGGATCTGCGCCAGTGCGCACTGCGAGACTCATCGGAAAGGATTGCCAAGCTTCGGAAGCAGGCGCGAAAACCTGATCCAGCGGCCAATAGACGGTGGCCACGGGGCGCGTCTCGTCTAGCGAATCCAATTTCACGTCTCCGACAACTCCCACTACTTCCCGAGGCGCGCTCGGAAAGAAAGTTAGCGTGAGATGTTTGCCGAGCGGGTTTTCGTTGGGCCAGAAGCGCTTGGCCATGGATTCGCTGATAATCACAGCGGGGTTTCTGCCCGCTACGTCGGCGTTTGTCAGGTCGCGTCCGCCCAAAAGCGGGATGCGCATGGCGCGCAGGTAGCCAGTACTTATTACGCGCACATCCACTTCAGGCTGGTCGGCCATGGGAACGACAGGCTGGCCTTCGATGGCGACGGGTTGGTGCGAGCCACCGTCGGCCATGGGAAGGTCATCGATCACGCCAGCCGACTCGACACCCGGTGTCGCCCGAACTTGCTGGAGGACGCGCTCGAAAAAGGAGATATTCGCGGTTGGGGTTGCGAACTTATTGGCTGGAATAGAAACCGTCATGGTGAGCAAGCTATTTGGATCGAAGCCGGGTTTGACGTTGCTAAGCTCCAACAAAGTGCGAACCATAAGGCCGGCACCGATCAGCAGAACCAGGGAGAGAGCAACTTCGGAGACAACCAAGAGACCGCGTGTCTTGCTGCCACCGAAATCGGAGCTGCCGCGGCTCTGGCCTTGCTTGAGAGCCTCGTTGACATCCGTTTTGGTAAAACGAAGCGCCGGAAGGAGACCGGCGAGGACGCCTGAGAATAAGGCGAGGAAAGCGGTGAAGGCCAGTACCGGAGCGTTGAGAGTGATCTCCGCGAAACGCGGGAGCCGGTCGGCGAGGAATTTGACGATGAGAGTCGTGCCGAAGCTGGCGAGAAACAAGCCCAATGCCCCGCCCGCAAGGGAGAGAAGCAGAGTCTCCGCCAGGACGAGGCGCAGGATAGCACCGCGGGTGGCCCCGAGGGCAGAGCGAATGGCGATTTCTTTTTTTCGCGCCAGAATTTTGCCGAGAACAAGATTGGCGACATTGGCGCAAGCGATCAAGAGCACAAAAGCGACAGCGCCTAGCAACACCAGAAGAGCGGGGCGAACATCGCCGACGAGCTGCTCGCGCAAGGGAAGGATCGTGGCGCCCCAACCTTTGTCGTCCTCGGGGTAGAGTTGCTCCAGGCGAGTGGAAATGGCGCTGAGTTCGGCTTGGGCGGCGCGGATGTCGACGCCGGGTTTGAGACGACCGATGACCGAGTAGTTGTGATTGCCGCGGACGGCGCGCTTTTCGTCTGTCCAGGCTAGAGGAGTCCAAAGTTGAGCCCAACTGGGAAACTTGAACTGGAGAGGCATGACTCCGACGATGTTGTAAGGCTCACCGTCGAGAACGATGTTCCGGCCGATGACGGCAGGGTCGGCTCCGAAGCGATCACGCCAAAACGCGTTACTGAGGACAACCACATGACCTCGGCCAGGACGATCGTCTTCCCGCGTAAAAGTACGGCCGAAAAGAGGTTGGACGCGAAGAATCGAAAAGAAGCTGGGAGCGATCCTTGCAGCTTGAATCGCCTCGGGGCGTTCCTTGCCGCCGACGTTGAAAGTGGCCCCTCCATAGGCTGCCATATCTTCGAAGGAATGGTTCTGGGCCTGCCAGTCGAGATAATTCGCCGGTGAAACGGAGAAGTACGTCAATCCTGGGAAACTCTTTGCGGGAGGGACGTGCCAAATCTGCATGATGCGGGACGAATCCTGGTAAGGGAGCGGGCGTAGGAGAACCGCGTTCACCACAGAGAAAATCGCGGTGTTGGCGCCGATGCCTAGAGCGAGCAGGAGGATGGCCGTAACGGTGAAGCCTGGGTTGCGAAGGAGAATGCGAAGGCCGAGCTGAAGGTCAGAGAAGAGGTTGCGCATGGACAGGTCCTCCCAGTCACCGAGGGAAGGGAAGCCGAGGGGACGGTGACATTGATTAAAGACGAACTCAATGACGAAAGTGTTTCCAGGGCCTGGGCGTGCCGGATACTACAAGGCGCGATTGTACGAGTTTTGCGGGTCTCGCAGCCGGGGTATATAGTTGAACGAGGGCGTTCGCACCTCGCATCGCGCACGACCTGGCACAGGATTTTCTAGTCAGCCGACAGGCACAGCAAAGGCAACCCAGACGGATGGCCGCAGACGTCAGCAAGCATTTGGACCGCGCAAAGCGATTCCTCGAAAAGAACCGCGTCGAGGACGCTATCGAAGCCTATCTGGCCGTGCTCGATGAGGCGCCGCAGCACCAGGAAGCGACGCAGGCCCTCGGAGATCTTTACGCGCGGATGGATCAGCCGGAGCGCGCCGCCGTTTACTATGGCTTGCTCTTCGATTTGCTGATCGAGCCGCGCGACGAAACGAAAGCGCTGGCCATTTACAATCGTTTTCTGCGAAGCGGTTCCGCCACCCAGCCACCGGAGCGCATCGCCCGTTATGCGTTCTTGCAGCAAAAACAAAACCACCCCGAAGAAGCCATTGATCAGTACAACAAAGCTGGGGAACTCTTCACGAGCGCGGGACGGCATGAAGACGCCCTATTTTGCTGGGAGCGCATCGCGCAGCTCGATCCGGAAAATCTCAACAGGCAAATGCGGCTCGCGGAAGCAGCGGAGCAACTTGGAAAGAATGCCCTGGCGGCGCGCACTTTTCTTCGGGCGGGGCAGCTTGCTTCGGCTGGCGGCGCCGAAGTCGATGCGCTGAAGCTGCTAGGCAGGGCTCACAAGCTTGCGCCGCAAGAGCGCAGCGTCGCGCTCCTTTATGCGCAGGCAAAATTGCGCAGCGACGAATCAGCCGAGGCTGCCGCGCTTCTTGAGCCTTTTGCAGGCACGGAAAACGACACCGTTTTTCTCGAGACGTTTGGCGACGCGCTGATTCGCGGGGGAAACCTCGACCGGGCGCGCGAGGTCCTGGAAAAATTGTTGCGCGAAAAAAACGCCGGCGTTGAGCGGCTTTTTGAGCTTGCCGACGCCTATGCGGCCTCCGCACAGACGACAAAAGGCGTGGATGTGCTCCAGACGCTCAAGCGCCGCATGTTCGCGGACAAGCGGCAAAACGATTTCGCCACGCAACTGGACGCCGTGGCGGCGAAGCATCCGCATTCGCAAGGCATGATGGAGTTCTGGGCCGCGGTGTACAACGAGTTGAACCGCGAATCGCAGTATTTCGAAATTCTCGTGAAGCTTTTTGACGTGTATTTCAATGCCGGTGATTTTCGCAAGGCCTGTGATTCGCTCGAGAGGCTCGTGGACATCGACGCCTATGACTACCGAAATCAAGAGCGGATGGAAAAGCTTCGCGGTCATGTGGACGAAGCGTTTTTGAAAAGAGTAGGCGGCAGGCTGGCCAAGTCGATGAGCACGGCGCCGCCGCCTCCATCCAACACCGGTGCGGGAGCAAGCGTCTCGCAAGCGGCTCCAAGCACAGAAGAAGGGCGGCATGCGCAAGCGCTCGAAGACCTGATTGTGCAGACGGAGATTTTTCTCCAGTATTCGCTGCAGACGAAAGCGCTCGAACGGCTGCAGAAGATTGCCGTGATGTTCCCTGGAGAAGAAGCGCGCAACGCGCGATTGCAAAATCTATATCAGATGGCCAATTGGTGGCCTCCAGGCGCCGCGAAACCCAAGCAGGAACCCGCCGCGCCTGCCCCAGCGCCGTCGGCGCCAGTCGTAGAGGCACAGCCGGTTCCAGTGACGACACGGACGGGCGTGTACAGCGCGGAAACATTGCGCGATCTATCTAAAATCTCCGAAATTAACCAGAAGATTTTCCGGCAACAGACGCCGCGGGCGATGCTGAACACCGCGGTGAGCGAAGTGGGCTCTCACCTGCGCACGCTGCGCTGCATTGCGGTTGTCGGTGCGCCAGGCCGCCCTCCGGAGATGTCCGCGGAGTTCTGCGGCCAGACAAGCAAGCCCGCACCGGGAGCGCAAGTCGTTCTGCTGCTTGCGCAGATGGAGAAGGCGGAGCCGGATGAGCTCGGCGGACTTGTGGTCGACGCGACGGAGGGCTCAATCCTGCTCGAGATGGGACTTGCGACGGCTCTTGGCGTGATGATTACGGACAAAGAGACGCAAGCGCCCGCGGGGATGCTCATCGTGGGACGTGCCGAGCCGCATAAGTGGAAGCCGAACGAAGCTTACTTCTTGCAAGCTATCGGCGATCAGATGCTGATGAGCGTGAGCCACACGCGATTGCGTTCGCTGGTGCGGCGCATGGGCGTTTCCGATGAACGTACGGGCTTGCTTAGCCGTAGCTCGTACCAGAGCTGCCTGCTTACGGAAGCGGACCGCGCGCGCAGCCAAGGCACACCGCTGGCGCTGGCCATTTTGCAGATTGATCGCGGCGCGGAGATTTTGCGGCAGCAGGGTGAATCGCCGCTGGAGCGATTCTTGGAGCAACTAGCGCGGTCGCTGCAGCCGATCGTGCGGCAGAACGATGTGGCTGTGAAATACACTTCGTGGTCGCTGGCGTTTATTTTGCCGGACACGACGCTGGCCGGTGCGCAGAACCTCGCGGATAAATTGCGGCGCGCGGCTTCTGGTTTGCGGCCGCCTTGGGACACGACGCAGATCACCCTAAGCGCGGGGATTGTTGAGGCCGTGGCGAAGCATGAGTACGACAGCGAAGATATTGTGACGGATTTGATCAATCGCGCGGAGTTCAGCGTGGAAGAGGCGCGGAAAAAGGGCGGGGATACCGTGGTGACGCTGGATACGCCGAGAGTTTGAGTCCACAACAATGCTCCGCGCGGTGATTGCTGGCAACGTCGAGAAATGTCGAACGGAAGCTGAAGTGTGGGACGAATCCGGAAATAAGCTGGCCGTAATCTATGAGGACCTGAGCGGCTGGCACACAGAACCCTCCGAAAGCCTATCTGATCGCGAGTCGCCTGAAATCAAGACGTTGGTCGAGGGCCTAAAGCAAGAACTATCACGATTTGTAAATAGAATGGGGCAAGATCCGCCTGAGAACGCGTCAGCGGGCGTGCTAGCGCTCTGGTTGATGAAGAACAAAAAACGCTGGTTTTGGTAAGAAGCTGGAATGAGATCACATGAACTGATCAGACCTGAAGCTGCCGGGAAAGCCAAAATTGGTTGAGCAGCGGATTCAACGAGAAGATGACCAATGATGCTTCGGGGAAGCGAGGAAAACATGTTTCCAACGGATGTGGTGATTGTGGCGGGAGCGCGGACGCCGATGGCGCGGTATACGGGGGCATTTTCGGAGGTGAGTGCGATTGATTTGGCGGCGCATGCTTCGAAGGAGGCGATTCGGCGGTCGGGCGTGGACCCGGCGGAATTTGATCACGCGATTTTTGGCAACGTGATGCAGACGAGCGCGGACGCGCTTTATGGGGCGCGGCACGTGGGGTTGAAAGCGGGATTGAAGGTTGAGACGCCGGCGGTGACTGTTAATCGGTTGTGCGGGTCGGGGATTGAGGCGGTGTCGCAGGCGGCGCAGCGATTGTTGCTTGGCGAAGCGACGATGGTGTTGGCAGGTGGGATGGAAAATATGACGCAGGCACCGTTTGTGATTCGCGGCGCGCGAAGTGGATTGAAGCTGGGCGGCGGGGCGCTGGAGGATTCGTTGTTTGTGGGGTTGACGGACAGTTATTGCGGATTGCCGATGGCGATGACTGCGGAAAAGTTGGCGGAGCAGTACGGGATTACTCGCAAAGATGCGGACGCGTATGCGCTGCGCAGCCAACTAGCGGCGGATGCGGCTTATAAAGCGTGCCGGATTCGCGAGGAGCTTGTGCCGGTGGAAGTGAAGCAGGGGAAGAAGACGATTGTATTTAGCGAAGACGATCACCGGCGGCCGGAAACGACGATGGAGACTTTGGAGAAATTGCCGCCATCGTTCAAGAAGGATGGGATTGTGACGGCGGGGAACGCGAGCGGGATTGTGGATGGCGCGGCGGCGGTGGTCGTGACGCGCGAAAAGACGGCGAAAGAGCGAGGGCTGAAGCCGGTTGGGCGAATTGTTGCGTGGGCGACAGCGGGAGTCGATCCTAGCATTATGGGAATTGGGCCAGTGCCTTCGTCGCAAAAAGCGCTGAAGCTGGCGGGACTCACGCTGGAGCAGATGGATCGCGTGGAGGTGAATGAAGCATTTGCGGCGCAGTATCTGGCGGTGGAGAAAGTGCTCGGTTTGAACCGCGACAAGACGAATGTGAATGGGGGAGCGATTGCGTTGGGGCATCCGCTGGCGGCGAGCGGGACGCGGCTTCTGATTACGATTTTGAATGAATTGCGGCGGAATAATTTGCGGTGTGGTCTGACGACAGCTTGCATTGGTGGCGGGCAGGGGATTGCGATGATTGTGGAGAGCTTATACTGAACATCGTACCTGACCAGACACTTCCTATTGAGCTTCGCCCGATAGAGTGTCGTGCGAGTCGCTGAGAAAAGCGGCAGCAGGGCTGCCGCACTCCAAATTGTGTCTTCGCAACATTATGCGGGACTCAGTAGCTCGCGATTCAAAACAACTGGGTTTCCAGAGTTGCGATGAATTGAATTCCTGGAACAAACTTACCGAGAAGGCGCTTATCATTTGTCAGAAACAGATCTACTCTTGCCTGAGCGGCGCAAGCCAAATGAATTGCGTCTGCAGGCGCGACTCCCTGCGTTCCCCGGATTTTGGCGTAATGCTCCGAGGCTTCAAGGTTGAATGGAACCACCTCGGAAATCACCCTTTGTAGAAGCCGCCGTGACTCGTCCGCCGCTCGAATGGCACCCGCGCGATACGCACCGGCGAGCACTTCGCCAAAAGTGAAAGCACTGGTGATAAGTTCGTCCCCACGCTCTTTCATCTTTGTGTGGACCGCTCCTGTTCGTTTAGCAAACTGTGGGTTGTCTTCGAGCCAGTAGACGAAGAGCATTGAATCCCAGTAGATCCGGCTCACGAGTCTTCCTTATCGGCGTAAAAATTCTCTCGTTCGCGGCGGAGATAGGCTTCGCCACCCCCAAACTCGGCGAAGACATTTTTTAGCGCACCTCGCAACTCGGCCCAAGCATCCGCGCTCGGCGCAGCCGAACCCGGTGAATCAATGAACTCATAGGTATATGTCACAGTCGTACTCTGCCCTGAGCTGGGGCCCGTGCTTTCCACTAGCTTCAGACCATTTTGTTTTAGGAATACGCTGCGTCCAAGAGCGCTGCAAACTGCGGGCACTCGACCATACAACTTGAGATCCCGGACAACGTCGCCTGCACGAATCGAAAATCGCCGTAGTTTTTGATTTCGAGAAGGCACGACATATTTGTTCCGAACGTAGGTTCGAATATCATCAGCCATCTTTGCCATAGCGATTCTTTCCTTTTGGATTCCGTGCTGCATTGCTAGAATGACATGAATGAGCTTGCATGTCAAGACTTCCGCTCTCGAACTTTGCAATCGTGACCGACGTCGAAGCGAAGGTTGCACGAGCGCGACCCTGGACGGTCCGCGGTCGAAACGGGATTCTGGTAAACTCTCCGAGCCCGGGAAGGCATTAGACTGCGCTGCCTACCAGGAAAATTAATCATGCCGATTCAAAACGTGGGAGTTGTGGGGTGTGGGTTGATGGGGTCAGGGATCGCGCAGGTGTGCGCGGCCGCCGGGTTTACGACGGTGGTACGGGAAGTGTCGCCGGAGATTGTTGAGAAGGGATTAAAGGGCGTTGAGAAGAATTTGGCGCGGCTGGTGGACAAGGGAACGATCACTGCCGCGGCGCAGGGGGAAATTCGTGGGCGATTGCGCGGAACGACGCTGCTGGAGGATCTTAAAGACTGCGACCTGATCATCGAGGCGATCATCGAGCAGTTGCCGGCGAAGCGAGAACTCTTTACGGCGCTGGACGCACTGTGCTCTCCTTCGACGATTTTCGCGAGCAATACTTCTTCGCTGACGATCACGGAAATTTCCGCGGCCACCAAGCGGCCGGAACGTTTTGTGGGTTTGCACTTCTTCAATCCGGTACCGGTGATGAAGCTGGTGGAAGTGGTGCGGACGATTGCGACGGACGTGGATGTGTATGAGGAGATGGTGGCGTTTGGGACGAAACTCGGGAAGACGGCAGTGAGGGCGCACGATTCGACGGGCTTCATAGTGAACCGGCTGCTGGTGCCGTATTTGCTGGACGCGATACGCGCGCTGGAAGAGGGCGTGGGCTCGATCGAGGACATTGATAATTCGATGAAACTCGGTTGCGGGCATCCGATGGGGCCGCTCACATTGCTCGATTTTGTGGGATTGGATACAACGTATTACATTTCGCAGATTATGTTTGAGGAGTTTCACGAGCGACGGTTTGCTTCGCCGCCGCTTTTGAAGCGGATGGTTTTGGCGGGATGGAATGGGCGGAAGTCCGGGCGGGGATTTTATGACTACGCTGATCCTGCGAAACCAAAGGCGATGAAGTTGTAGCAACAAGCGGCGTACATCTGCGAAAGAGTAGAAGGCTTTTCGTAACGCAGAGTTCACAGAGGACACAGAGAAGAAGATGGCTCACGAGAATTTGTTGTATGAGAAGAGAGACGGGATTGCGTTTGTTACCTTCAACCGGCCGAAGGTTTTGAACGCGTTGAACCGCAAGACCATGGAAGAGTTGCAGCAGGTGTTTTTGGATGCGCGCGGAGACGAGGCTGTGCGCGTGTTGATTTTGAAGGGCGCGGGGGAAAAGTCGTTCGTCGCCGGAGCGGATATTGGCGAGCTTTCCTTGCAAACGCCCGTGAGTGGCAAAGAGTTTTCGCTGTTTGGGCGGGGAGTGATTCATCTTTTGGAGACGATGGGCAAGCCGTCGATTTGCGCGATCAATGGATTTGCGCTCGGCGGCGGATGCGAAATTGCGCTGGCGTGCACGATTCGAATTGCGAGCAAGACAGCAAAGCTCGGCCAGCCGGAAGTGAAGCTGGGCATCATACCGGGATATGGCGGAACGCAGCGGCTTGCGCGGCTTTGCGGCAAGGGCGTGGCGCACGAGCTTTGTCTCTCAGGCGAAATGATCAGCGCGGAGGAAGCCCTTCGCATCGGGCTTGTGAATCATGTATACGAGCCGGCGGAACTTTTGCCCGCGGCCGAAGCGTTGGCACGAAAGATTATTGCGAATGCGCCGATCGCGGTGAAGTACACGATGGAAGCGATCGAGCGCGGTATCGAAATGCCGCAGGAAGAAGGACTGTTCCTCGAGGCAGCACTTTTCAGTTTGGCTTGCGCGACGGAAGATATGCGCGAGGGAACGAAAGCGTTTTTGGAGAAGAGGGCGGCGAAATTTGTGGGGAAGTAGCTTCAGAGAGAAACGAAGGGAAAAGAAAGAGAAAGGATAACGAAGAGGCGCAGAGTTAACGGAGTTTCGCGGAGAATTGGGAGCGGGGCTGAGAAATGCAGACAGGGAAAATGGAAGGCGGACTGAGCGCAGCCGGATTGCGGTTTGGGATTGTCGTGAGCCGGTTCAACAGTTTTATCACCGAACGGCTCCTCGCCGCGGCAGTGGATGCACTAGAGCGCGCGGGCGCGGCGAGCAAGGACGTGGACGTCGTGCATGTGCCGGGCTCGTTCGAATTGCCGCTGACGGCGAGAAAACTTGCGGCATTCGGGCGCTACGATGCGCTGATCGCGATTGGATGCGTGATTCGCGGCGAAACTTCGCACTACGATTATGTCTGTTCGGAGACGGCGCGCGGGTTGCAGCTCGCGCAGATGGATTCTGGTGTGCCGATCATGTTTTGCGTGCTGACATGCGACACTTTGGAGCAGGCCATCGACCGCGCGGGGTTGAAGGGCGGCAACAAAGGATTCGAAGCGGGGCTTGCGGCGATCGAGATGGCTCATTTGTCGCGCAAGCTGCGAAGCGCGCATGCGAAGCAGTCCGCCAGTGGAAAGCCGCGGCGCAAGTAACGTGTCCCTGCGCAGAAAATCCCGCGAGTTTGCAATGCAGATGCTGTTTCAATGGGACATGAGCGAGCAGGAGCCCGCGAAACTGGAAGCGAAATTCTGGCGAGCCGCCAAAGCGACGGAGTCCACGCGCACGTTTGCGAATGGGCTGTTTGAAGGAGCCGTGAAAGACACCGCCGTGATCGATGAGCTCATCGTCAAGCAAGCGGAGAACTGGCGCCTGGAGCGGCTCGCGGTGATCGACCGCGCGATTTTGCGGCTGGCGATTTATGAGTTGCGGACGACAGACACGCCGCCGCGAGTGATTCTGAATGAAGCGGTTGAGCTGGCCAAGAAATTTTCTTCGGAAGAAGCGGGCTCGTTTGTGAACGGAATTTTGGACGCAGTCCATAAATCGTTGGAGAACAATTAGCTATCTTCGCACCCTGATTTTGTCCCTCAAAAAAGTTCTCGTTTATGCATTGCAGCAGACCCCGTTAGAAACGTGATGTCCCAAATACCCGCGTTGCGAAGTTCGTCCAGGACAATCGAAAGATCCCTGAATCTTGCTCGCTGATCCACCGCGAGAAAAACCCTGTGCTGTCCGCCTTCGTGCAGACGCTGCCGAATCTGCTCCGGCAACCCTTCACTCGCCACTCTGTTATTTCCAAAGTAGATTGAGCCGTCGCGAGTGAGCATGACTCTCATGGCATCGTCGCGAAGCGCAGCTGGCGCGGGTGTTGCATTGTGGGAGATGTACCTGTCGAGGGCCATGCCATGATGAGGCGGGTCGCTTATCATCGCGATGATGAGGAATAGAAGCACGCAACCAAGCATGGAGTGCGTAAAAGCGGGCGAGTTGAGGTTGCTGAATAGCGTGCGGCGCGAATCGCCCAATCTGCGGTTTCGAACGCGGAGCTGTAAGCGCGAGAGCATCATCGACCTGCCCGTGGGTGCCTAACTGTTAGACACCGCAGACGGTCGAGACGTGCCGGGCTATACGTTGATTGTGCCTTCAAAGACTTTGACGGCGGCGCCGCTCACTCGTGGCACAAGCTTCTTGCCGCTTTGCGTGACTTCCACTTCGATGTGGCTTGGACGGCCCATTTCTTGGCCTTGAAGAATGCTGAGCGTGTGACCGGCCGCCAGCTTGCCGCGCTTCACGAGATAGGCGCCGAGCGAGCCCGCAGCGGAGCCCGTAGCTGGATCCTCATAGACTTCCCAAGGGAGCATGCCGCGCGCATAGACTTTGTTGTTCCCGCTGAGCGCAAAACAATATGCCATCGTCACATTTTTGCCGAGCAGCTTGCGCAGCTCAAACATGTTCATGACGATTTTGCCGAGCGCGGCGCGATTCCTGAGCGGCACCATGAGATTGAATATGCCGGTCGAAACGCACTCAGGATCGAGATGAGGATCGAAATCTTTCGGAGTCAGGCCAAGCGATTTGGCCAGAGCAGCTTTCTTAAACTTGATGGGACGGAAGACCGCTTCGGTTTGGGTCATGGTGACGCGCTGCGGGCGGCCGTCCTTGAAACGAATCTCGACCGGAAGGACGCCGGCACCCGTTTCTTGCATTACATGCACGCCACCCTCTTGCGCGGGAACAACGCCAAGCTCTGCAAGAAGAAACCACGTGCCAACGACTGGATGACCGGCAAGCTTCAGCTCTTCGCGCGTGGTGAAGATGCGCAAGCGTGCCAAAGCGCGTTCGTCGGTCGGCTTTTGCACGAAGACGGTTTCGGCGAGGTTCATCTCGCGAGCGATGGCTTGCATCTGGTCGTTCGAAAGGCTATCGCCATCGGTGAAGACGGCTAGTGGATTGCCCTCAAATCGCGAGTTGGTGAAGACGTCGAGAGTGTAAAAACGGTGTTCCATTGGGTTTTGAGCCGTTGCTTGAGCACGTGCGGAAATCAGATGTGCTCGAGCTGTGCGACGGTCCTTTCGTTGGTGATGTTTCCGGTGTTGAGCGTGGATTTCGGCTCAATCAAAACGAGATGCACCTCTTCTTCCGCAACAGGGCAATGCTCGACGCCGCGTGGAACGATGACGAATTCGCCTTCACGCACTACAGCTTCGCGGTCGCGGAACTTCATACGCAACGTGCCTTTGACCACCCAAAAAAGCTCGTCTTCATTGTCGTGATGATGCCAGATAAATTCACCTGTTAGTTTTACTGCTTTGATTTGGCAATCGTTTACTTCCCCTATGACGCGCGGATTGCAGAAGTCCGAAAAGAGGCTGAACTTTTGCTTTAGATTGACGGTATTCATGTCGATTCCTACAGATTTTGGATGATTTCCTTAACGGCTCCAAGCACGCGCTCGGTTGTCTCGGCTTTAGTGGTTTCGCAGTACACGCGCAAGAGATTCTCCGTACCGGAAGCGCGGACCAGAACCCAGCCGATATCGCCAAGGTAGACTTTGATGCCGTCCATGTTTTCGCGGCGCACAATGGGCCAGCCGAGCAGCGTAGCCGTTTTTTCGCTGGAGAAATGCGCGACGGCTTTTTCTTTCTGCGAGGGTGTTACGTCCAGATCGACGCGGCCGTAATGGAATTCGCCGAACTCGGCATAGAGCGTGCGCAGCATGTCTCCAAGCGATTTGCCGTGCCAGGCCATCAGCTCGGCAAGAAATAGCGCGCAAACGGTTGCATCGCGCTCGGGCAAGTAGAGGCTCGTGCCGATGCCGCCGCTTTCTTCGCCCCCGATCAGAATGTTTTGCTCGAGCATCAGCTCGCAAATGTACTTGAACCCGATCGGCACTTCGTGCAGCCTGCGGCCGAACTTGGCGGCGAGCTTGTCGATCAGCTTGGTGACTGAAAAAGTTTTTGCGATATCTCCGGGAAGATTCCGAGTGCCTGCAAGGTGCCAGACGAGAAGAGCAAAGATTTGATGCGGGTTGACGAACGAACCGTCGCGGTCAACAGCGCCGATGCGGTCTCCATCGCCGTCGGCGCAGAGGCCGGCGTCATATTTGCCGGCGACCACCGCTTCCTGTAGGGGTGCGATGTGCGGCGGAATGGGTTCCGGATGCACGCCACCGAAACGCGGGTCACGCGTGCCGCGAATTTCGTCACAGGCGATTCCGTTGCGCGCGAAGAGCGCGGGCAGCAGGCCGGTCGCGGAACCATGCATGGGGTCGAAGACGAAGCGTAGTTTTGCATCGCGCAGCCGTTTCCAGTCAACCAGTTTCTCGATGGTGTCGAGATAAGGAGCACGCGGCTCAAGGGATTGGATGAGTTCTTTCCGCGGAGGAAGAGGCGCTACGGCGTTCTTCTGAACTTCGGCAAGTTCGATTTCGATTTGCGCGACGATGGACGGCAGAGCGCTGCTGCCGTAGCTCGCTTTATACTTGATGCCGTTCCACTGGTAGGGATTGTGGCTTGCGGTGATGAGGATGCCGCCTGCGGCCGCACGCTGTCGAACGAGCAGAGAGATCGTGGGAGTGGGGCAGGGCTTGTCGGCAAGCCACACCGGCGTGCCGGTCGAGGCGATCACTTCGGCGACCGCTGCGGCCACGCTGTCGGAGGCAAAGCGGTGGTCATAGCCGACCAGCACGCCCTTGCGCGCGTCTTCGCACCGCACGACGTACCGAGCAATCGCTTTGGCTACAACACGCGCGTTTGCAAAAGTAAAGTCTTCGGCAATGACGTCGCGCCAGCCATCGGTTCCAAATTTAATCGCAGCCATAAGGGACAAGAGGAAGTATACGCGAAGCGAACTATCCGCAAACAGCCGCATTGGACTGCGACGGGCAGGGACCTGTCACAGCAGCTTGTTTAGCTTTCGCTCTTCGAGAGATTTTACGATTTTCGCGACGTCCTGGGCGCGGTCACGGGGAACGATGAGGAGTGCGTCAGGAGTTTCGACAACAATCAAATCGCAGACGCCGATGGCGGCGACGAATTTCGAGGGGCTATACAGAAAATTACCGGCGGCATCGAGAGCCAGGCCGTGGCCGGCCAGGACATTTTCGCCGGATTGTTTAGCGAGGAGTTCATAGACGGCGGCCCAGGAGCCGATGTCGCTCCAGCCAACTTCGGCGGGAATCACATACACGCGCGGCGGGCCTTCCTGGCGCGTGGCGTTTTCGAGAATGGCGTAATCGACGGAGATATTTTCGAGCTTGGGATAGAGGGCGCGAAGCCGGTGCTCGTAGGTTTTTTTGCCGATGGTTTCGGCGAGTGACTCGAGAGCTTCGTGCGTTTTTGGAAGGAAGATCTTCAGGTTTTCGAGAAATGTCGAAACGCGCCAGAAAAACATCCCAGCGTTCCAGTGATAGTCGCCGGAGGCGACGTATTGTTTTGCGAGTTCGAGGGGGGGCTTTTCTGTAAAACGGCGAACGGCGAACGCGGGAAAACCGTTCGAGTCGAGTGCGTTGCCGAAGCGCTCAACATAGCCGAAGCCGGTATCCGGGCGGGTCGGAGGAATGCCCAGGACGATCATACGTCCGGGCTCGCGCGCAAGGTCGAGAGCAGCGCTGACGATTTTGCAATACTGCTCCGGTTGCGCAATGAAATGGTCGGCGGGCAGCACGGCCATGAGTGCATCGCCCTTTGCGGCGCGGCGCACGTGAACCGCCGCGAGGGCGATGGCTGCGGCAGTGTTGTGGCCGAGCGGCTCGGTCAAAACGCGCTTGCGCGACGCTGCTGGAAGCTGCTTGCGAACGGCAGCGGTCTGCTCGGCGTTCGTGACGGTCCAGATACGATCGGGAGGAATGAGCGGCCGCAGGCGAGCGACGGTTTGCTCAAGCATCGTGTCTTTGCCGACGATGTTGAGAAGCTGTTTTGGCGTGCGAGTGCGGCTGCGCGGCCAGAAGCGCGTGCCGCGGCCTCCCGCGAGGATGACGGCGTGCGTTTGAAATTTCTCACTCGACATGAAGATTCTTTTTCTCTAACTCAGCTTTCCGATGCCGGGAGACGCTATTAGCAAGCTCGTTTTCGTCTGCGGAGAGTATCCTCGGCTGCCGAAATCGGCTGGGATGAACCAGCATTCCCCCGCCTTGTAACAGAATTCGCCTGCACACCGCTTTTTAAACATTCCATGGGGAGTGGAGGACCAGTCAATTCGCCCTTCGCCTTCGAGAAATACCCACAAACTAAACTGCTCAGGCGGCTTTGTAGCCAGGGTCATGTAGATTCGCTTGTCAAATTCAAATCTCGATGCGGAGAAATAAGGGCAGTCAACTAAGAATTCGCCTACTCTCTTATCGCGGATGAACCACGGGCGAGGCGCTATCTTTCCGCCAGCGTCGGAGTTGAAGTTCATTACGTCCAAAGCCTTTTCGATGTGAAGCTCGCGCGGTTTACCATTGGCATCGCGGCGGTCGTAGTCGTAGATGCGATAAGTAAGATCTGAATACTCCTGCACTTCGCAGATCACCATTTTAGGGCCGATGGTATGCGGCATTCCTGCGGGAATGAAGAAAGTGTCGCCTGCGTGAGCATCGTGCGATTGAAAGAGATCTTCCAGCGTGTGATCGGCGAGAGCAGCGAGAAACTTCTCTTTGGTGACGCCCGGCTTTAGCCCCGCGAGCAATCGCGCACCCGGATCGGCTGAAACGACATACCACATCTCTGTCTTCCCTCGACCGCCAGCAGCGGCTTCGTGCGCAGCTGCGTAAGCGTCATCGGGATGAACTTGGATCGAAAGCTTGTCAGTCGGGAAAATGAATTTTAGAAGCAGGGGGAAGGCTGCTTTGCCCTGGAATTTCGAGCCACGCCATCCGAGGTTCATTTCTTTCCAGGCCTGCCCGAGGGTTTGTCCAGTGAACGGGCCGGTGGCGATTCGGCAGTCAACGCCCGTGAGCCAGGCTTCGCCAATCAGCGGATTGAGGTCGTGCATTGTAGGAAAGAGCGGCGCGAGGGAACTCGAGCCCCACAAGCGCTCGGAAAAGACCGGCTCGATGCGGAAGGGCGCAGGGTTTATCGGAGAAGCGGTCACAATCTAGGCCGCGGCTTCGACGCGGGTAAAGAAGCGCTCGAGGCGGCGGAGTCCTTCGTCGATGCGTTCGATGGAAGTGGCGTAGGAAAGGCGCAAGTAACCTGGCGCGCCGAATCCCTCGCCGGCGACCAGCGCAACACGCGCTTGATCGAGCAGCAGCTTCGCAAGCTCGCCGGTATCCTTCGCGATGGCATGTCCGCTCTCGCCGTTCGAGAGGTGCGCCGCGACGTTCGGGAAAGCATAGAACGCGCCGCCCGGCATTTCGCACTTCACGCCGGGAATAGCGTTCAAGCCTTCCACGATGCGCTTTCGGCGCCGGTCGTACTCCGCGAGCATAACGGGCACCGAGTCCATCGGGCCGGTCATTGCCGCGAGCGCCGCATATTGCGCGATGGAAGTCGGGTTCGACGTCGACTGGCTCTGCAGTTTCGTCAGTGCCTGAATGAGCTCCGCGGGCGCCAGCGTGTAGCCGATGCGCCACCCAGTCATCGCAAACGTTTTCGAGACTGAGCCGATGATAATGACATTGTTCTTGGAGTCCGGTGCGCTGGCGATGGAAAACGGCGTGTGCGGCGCGTAGGTAAAATGCGAATAACATTCGTCGCCCATCAGCCATACGTTGTGCTTTTTGCAGACCGCCAGGATGCGCGCGTACTCGTCCGGAGGAACAACGCCTCCTGTCGGATTGCTCGGCGAATTGAGAATCAAGAGTTTAGTTTTCGGCGTGATGGCTTTTTCAATCGCGGCGGCTTTCACGCTGAAACCGTCTTCGGGCCGCGTCTGCACATAAACCGGCGTGCCGCCCGCGTACTTCACGATGTCTGGAAAACTTACCCAATAAGGCGCTGGGATGATGACTTCGTCTCCTGCCTGCACCAGTACGCTCATCACATTAAAAATCCCGTGCTTGCCGCCTACAGTTACGATGCACTCCTTCGGCGCGTAGTCCGAGCCGAGTTCACGCTTGTGCCACGCGCAAATCGCTTCGCGCAGCGGCATGATTCCGCCGGTCGGCGTGTACTTGGTTTTGTTTCCCTCGATGGCCGCGATCGCCGCTTTCTTGATGTGATCGGGCGTCGGAAAATCCGGCTCTCCCGGACCAAAATCGGCGATGTCCACGCCTTGCGATTTCAGCCGGTCCGCTTCGGCGATGACCGCCGCGGTCGGCGAGATTTGTATGCGGTTGATGCGTTCCGTAAGTTGCACAGGTTCTCCTAGTGGGACGGGCTTCAGCCTGTCTCTTTGCGCTAAGCTTGGGGCATAAAAATTTCTACAAAACTTTCGATCGCAACCGCCGCTCCACTTCCGGCGGCACGAGGTCCTTCAAGGGCCCTCCAAGCTGGGCAATTTCCCGCACCAGCTTTGAGCTTAAATAACTGTAGGATTCGCCGGGTAGCATGAATACCGTTTCCAGCCGCGGTTCAAGTTTCCGGTTCATCAGCGCCATCTGCAGCTCGAACTCGTAATCGGAGATCGCGCGAATGCCGCGCAGAATGACGCCGGCGCCGCGCTTGCGAGCAAAATCGACGAGCAGTCCGTGAAAGACATCCACTTCCACCCCGGACCACTTCTGCGTCACCTCGCGGAGCATCTCGACACGTTCAGGGACGGAAAAGAGCGGCTGCTTCTCGGCGTTGTTCAAGACCGCGACAATCACGAGATCGAACATTTTTTCGCCACGCTCGATCAGATCGAGATGGCCGTTGGTAACCGGGTCAAACGAACCGGGATAGATGGCGATAGACGTTTTCATGCAAGGCTCGACACTTCCGTAGTTTACCCCAGGCGCCCGGATGCTGGAATCTTTTCGCGTATTTCCGGAAAGCACAACTTTTTGGAGCCCGTTGGGTTGAAAGAACTATCTCAAAGTGTGTGCATTCTTATGAAGCGATTCTCGCACCACCGTGCTATCGGGATCTCTTGTCTCCTGTGTCTGAGCTGGCTCTCGGGCTGCGGTGGCGGCAACTCCGCTCCGCCTGCCCCTGCTCCCACGATACAAAGTTTCACAGCCTCCTCAACTTCCATTATGGCTGGACAGGAGGTGACGCTCACTTGGAGCGTAACGGGCGCCCTCTCGATCGAGCTCAGCGGCGTCAGCAGCGTCAGCGGAACTTCCGCGATCGTGACGCCCGCTGAGACGACTGCTTACATGCTGACCGCAACAAACGCGGCGGGCTCGGCAAACAAATCATTGACCATCACCGTGCAACAGGGCGCGCCACTCGGAACGGCAAGCGTTGATGCCACCAAACCCGGCACGCAAATCCAGCCTAGCTTTCTCGGTTTCTCGCATGAGTGGAGCGGACCGCCAGTCTTGATGGGCCTGCCAGGCAATACGAATCCGATTTATCGGCAATTAGTGAAGAACCTGACCGCGTATGGCGGCGGGCCGTTGCTGATACGGATTGGCGGCAACAGCACGGACAAAACCACAGCGCCAACTGCGGGCGTCGTCGCGCCAATGGCACAGCTTTATACCGATCTCGGCGCGAAATTCACGCTCGGCGTCAATCTAGGATCCGATGACGTCGCGCTGGCCACGCAACAGGCGCAATATTACGTTACGAACATGCCCGCAGGATCGCTTGAAGCCATCGAAATCGGCAACGAACCCGACCTCTATCACGACAATGGAGACCGCGCGACTACGTACACATTTGCCGATTATCTCAGCGATTTCGCCACGTGGAGAACCGCGATCCTTCCGCTGCTTCCCGCCGGCGTGAAGCTGATGGGGCCATCCTGGGCCAGCACGAGCAGCCTCTCCAATCTTCCGGCATTCCTGGCGCAGGAAAAGAGCAACCTCTCAATCATCAGCCAGCACTACTATGCAGGGACGCAGTGCAACGGAGCGACGAATCCTGCCGATTACCTGTTGCAAGATTCTGCAGCTACAAAAGGCGCAACGGCCGTTGCTTCGAGTGTGCCGCTGGCACACGCCGACGGCTTGCCCTTCCGGATGGGCGAGATGAACTCCATTTCTTGCGGCGGAGAAACCGGCGTCAGCGACATTTTCGCCTCGGCGCTGTGGTCCGTCGACGTGATGTTTGAGTTCGCAAACGTCGGAGTGGATGGCGTGAACTTCCACAACGGAAACGGCGGCGCCTATTCGCTCTTCCAATTCAACACAGCGATCATGGGCAACACGACGTCATATTCCATCGCGTCGATTCGCCCGGAATACTACGGCTTGTTGTTTTTCCAGATGGCCACCGCGAATACGCCGAAGCTTTTGCCGGCCACGCTAACGACTCCGGCGAATCTCAAGGTGTGGGCCGCGATAGACGCGCAGAGCGTGGTCCGAATCGTAGTGATCAACAAAGACGAAACGCAGCAAGGCGTAGTCAGCATTTCATTGCCCGGCTATGGCACGGCCAGCGTCGCTCGGCTCAACGCGGCGAACTATCAGGCGACCAGCGGCATCACCATCGGCGGGCAGACGTTTGACAGCAGCCAGGATGGAACGGCTCAAGGCACTGCGTACACCGAGGCTGCAGCCGCAAATGGCGGCATTTACTCCGTTGCGCTGGGCCCAACCAGCGCCGCACTTCTCACCATCAACCCGCAGTGAGCCCACGGTGAAACTGCACTGTCCAAACGCGGTTACGACCCACAAACCCTCTTCGCAACACCACCGTTCTGTGACACACTTCTGCGCTTATCGCTGTTGCGCGGACGCTGATTTGTAACTCTTTCTTCCTGGGGCGGAGGTTTTTCTTTGATGGTCTCTCAACAAATCGCGCGAGGTATTTTGTTTATGCTGGTTGTCGGCGCCATGGGAACGTCAAGCGTAAGATCGCAAGGCCAGCCGGTTCTTAACTTGATGCCCTATCCGTCCAGCGTGCAGCTGGGCGCAGGCCGCTTGAAGATTGATTCCTCGTTTACGGTGGGATTCACCGGCTATACCGAACCGCGACTGGATCGGGCTGCGGAGCGTTTCCTCCGGCAACTATCCAGGCAGACGGCGATTCCACTGGCTGGAAAGCCGATCGCCCGAGCAAACGCCGTCCTCGTGATTCACACCGATCACGCCAGCAAGGAAATCCAGGAGCTTGGCGAGGATGAGTCCTACATCCTCGAAGTAAGCCCTAGCGGGGCGAAGCTTAGCGCCCTGACTCCCCTCGGTACACTGAATGGTTTGCAAACGTTTCTTCAGCTTGTGGAAGTCTCGCCAGAAGGATTTGCTGCTCCAACAGTCACAATCAACGATAGGCCGCGGTTTCCGTGGCGCGGGTTGATGATCGATTCGGCGCGCCATTTTGTGCCGCTCGATGTGCTGAGAAGAAACATCGACGGCCTTGAAGCCGTGAAGATGAACGTTTTCCATTGGCACCTCTCCGAAAACCAGGGCTTCCGCGTCGAGAGCAAGAAGTTTCCGAAACTCCAGGAGTCGGGTTCCGACGGTCTTTACTACACGCAGGACGAAATCCACGATTTGATCGAGTATGCCCGCGACCGCGGCATCCGCGTGATCCCGGAGTTCGACGTGCCGGGCCATAGTACGGCTTGGTTTGTCGGATATCCAGAACTTGCCAGCGGGCCGGGCCCTTACGAAATTGAAAGAAAATGGGGTGTCTTCGACCCCGTTTTCGATCCCACCAACGAAAGGACCTATAGATTTCTCGACCAGTTCATCGCCGAGATGGCGAAGCTTTTCCCAGACCATTTTTTCCACGTCGGCGGCGACGAAGTAAATGGGAAGCAGTGGGACGCCAACCCTAAGATTCAGGAATTCATCAAGGCGCACGATTTGAAAAACAATGAAGGGCTGCAATCTTATTTCAACAAACGGCTCGAGCCCATTGTAAGCAAACATGGCAAGAGCATGGTCGGATGGGACGAAGTGCTCGACGCCACGCTGCCGAAGGATATTGTCATCCAGTCGTGGCGCGGGGCGGATGGGCTCGCCGCTGCCGCGAAACAAGGCTTTCGCGGAATTCTTTCGAACGGGTATTACCTCGATCTCGGATGGTCCGCAGCGCGCCACTATGCCGTGGACCCACTGGGCGGCGCGGCGGCGAATCTCTCTCCTGAAGAAAAAGCCCGAATTCTCGGCGGCGAATCCTGCATGTGGGCGGAGTACATCAATCCAGAGAATATCGATTCGCGAGTATGGCCGCGGAACGCGGTAATCGCAGAGCGCTTGTGGTCTCCGCAGGAAGTGACGAATGTCGCGTCCATGCACACGCGCATGGAGTTCCTAAGCGTCCGGCTGGAATGGCTCGGCCTGGCGCACAAGACATATCACCGCCAAATGCTTCAGCGGATCGCTGGCCCGAGCAGCGCAGAGGAGTTCGCCGCGCTCAGTATGCTAGCCAGCGTCGTCGAGCCGGTGAAGGACTACACTCGCGAAGAAACCGCAACCGTAGAGCCAACGAGCGCTACGCCGCTAAACCGCCTGGTCGACGCAGTGCCGCTCGAAAGTGCGGCTGCTCGCGATTTCGGGGAGTTGATCGACAAGTTCATCGCCGCTTCTTGCCATGACCCCGTCGCTGACGCGCGTCTGCGCGCACAGCTCACAGCTTGGCGCGAAAACGACGCAAAACTTCAACCATTAGCCCAGCGTTCGTTTCTAGTGAAAGAAGTAATGGCGAGTTCCCAGGATCTTGCAACGCTGGGTGCGGCCGGTCTTGCGGCTCTGAATTTCATCGCCAAGGGCCAGCGAGCGCCGGATGATTGGAAGGCACAGCAGCTTGCGGCCCTGCAGCAAATCGAAAAGCCCAAAGGCCAGCTTCTCCTGATGCCCGCGCCCGCCGTTCAGAAGTTGGTAGAGGCTGCTTCTGCTGGTGGCGTTTGTTCCTCACCTAACTGAGATAAATGACTAATCGAAGGCTGCTGCAGGGGCCTGAACTTGGATAGCCTGTAGAGCCCCTCGCGCGTGGACTAGCTCTTGGGGGCAGTGGGCTTAGGACATGCGCCTGAGCCAGAGTCGGTGAATGATTTACCCTCTACTGGAATGAATTCCCAAGCATAGTGGCCAGGCGTGAGCGTCAGTTTGAGGATGCCATAGGTTTCCGCATTGCGGACTTCGCTATTGGGGATGGCGAAGCCGAGCAGATCGTGGCTACGACCGCCGGTGCCGATCACGATCTCGCGAATCCCGTTGGCCGGATCGGCGTGTCCGTCCGGGTCTTGCGGCGCAAAACGCTCATAGGAATGTTCATGGCCCGCCAAAACCAAGGCGGCATGCGCAGCATAGAGATCCCGCCAAAATTCTCTGAGTTCCGGGTGGATAGCGTGGTTCTTGAGCAAGCCGCTGCTGAAGAGCGCCTGATGGCCGTAGGCGAGGATACAAGCATCAGGATGCTCCGCGAGGTCTTGGCGCAGCCACTCCTCTTCAGGAGAGCCTTTTGCGCAACCGCCCAAGCCCTGCGCTTTGCAATTTGCGTTCAGCGCAACGATGTGCCACGCGCCGAGGTCGTAGCTGTAATATCCCTTGCCCACAGGGCCCGCTTGCGCTCCCCAGTATTGAAAATACGCCGAAGCGGTGGGCTCGCCATACTCGTGATTGCCCAACGCTGGTTTTGTCCGGGCTTTAAACTCGCCCCACGTCGTGTCGTAACAATTCTGAAATTCGGCGGCCGTGCCTCTCTCATACGCAAGATCCCCTACGGCAAAGACGGTCCCGGGGATACGCTCAAGGAGCTTGGCCGTAGCCCGGGCTCCCTCGATGTTCTCGCAGCTGGCGATATCGCCTGCACCCACGAGAGTGAAGGTTTGTCCATCGGAGGAGGCTTGGGAGGGCGACGGATCTTGACGATGCTCGATTGCCGAGGGCTGTTCCGGCCGGGAACAGCCGAGAGTCACACAGGACGCCGAGAGCAACAGGAGGCAAGGCGTCCAAATGAAAGTGGTACGTGGCGAGCTCGCTCCAATTCGATTCCTTTTTGTCATTTTTTCTAGGGCTAGCCTATCACGACAAGTGCGAGCTTTGCCCGCATACCGTTGGAGCCTCGGAATTGACCGTTAATTGCGAGATATGACCTTTCACCGTAAATCGCTGGCAAGTCCGACTAAATCAGTCTTAGTATAAGCCGCACGAAATAAAGGATTTGGCGGTTACTACTACGCCGAGTCGTTTGACTTGGAGCGCAAAACAGAGTATCCTCTCATTGCGACTGATTCAGTCGCATATCCTGCGGGGGCAGGAACCAGAGTGAGAAATGTTTAAGCTATCCAAAAAAGCTGATTATGGGCTGATCGCCGTCAAACATTTGGCGATGCACCGCCAGGAACATGCGTGCAGCGCAAACGAAATCGCGGAAGAGTACGGTATCTCGGTCACGCTGATGGCTAAAGTACTGCAACGCTTGGCTCGAGAAGGTGTAGTCGTCGCGAAGCATGGTTCCACTGGGGGCTACCAACTTGCGAAGGACCCCGGGCAGGTGAGTGCGTTGGATGTGATTTCGGCCATCGATGGGCCTGTGCTCATCACCTCGTGCGTCACGAGCCACGGAAATTGCGAAACGACGGAGCGATGTTCGGTGCGCGAGCCGCTTCGCAAGGTAAACGAGAGCATTTTGGGAGTTTTGAGCACCGTTACGATAGCGCAGATGAGCGAGGACCCCAATGAGCCCGCGCTTGTAGCGTTGTCAGGCCCGATGCGTTCGGGTTCGCACATGAGTTCGAGTTAGGAGACCAGGAAATGGCTGTTAAGCTGCCGATTTACATGGATAATCACGCGACCACGCCGGTAGATCCGCGCGTCGTGGAAGCAATGCTGCCGTATTTCACCGAAAAATTTGGCAATGCCGCAAGCCGCAATCACAGCTTCGGATGGGCCGGCGAAGAAGCTGTCGAAACGGCACGCCAGCAGATCGCTTCGCTGATTGGCGCCACGCCGAAAGAGATCATTTTTACCAGTGGCGCGACCGAATCCGACAACCTGATGATTAAGGGCATCGCGGAGATGTTCCGCGAAAAGGGCAACCACATCATCACGCAGGCCATCGAGCACAAGGCTGTGCTGGATACTTGTAAGCGCCTCGAAAAAGAAGGTTTTGAGGTCACCTATTTGCCGGTGCAGAAGGACGGCCGCGTTAACTTGGATGAGCTGAAGGCCGCCATCCGCCCGACCACCATCCTAATCACCATCATGTATGCCAACAACGAAATTGGCATCATCAATCCGATCGCTGAAATCGGCAAAATCGCCAAGGAACACGGTATTTTCTTTGCGTCGGATGGCGTGCAAGCGGTGGGCAAGATTCCGGTCGACGTCCAGAAAGACAACATCGATCTGTTGGCCATCAGCGGCCACAAGATTTACGGTCCCAAGGGCGTTGGCGCGCTCTATGTTCGCCGGCGTAATCCCCGCGTACAGCTTTCCGCCATCATTGATGGCGGCGGCCACGAACGCGGCATGCGTTCCGGCACGCTCAACGTGACGGGTATCGTCGGCCTCGGCAAAGCCTGCGAGCTCTGCCAGCAGGAAATGCAGCAAGAAGCCGTTCGGCTCGGCGCGCTCCGTGACCGGCTGAAAAAGGGCTTGGAAGCCAAGCTAGACGAGGTTTTCATCAACGGCTCGCTGGAGCATCGCCTGCCGAACAACCTGAACATGAGCTTCGCGTACGTCGAGGGCGAATCGCTCTTGATGGGCATCAACGACATTGCGGTATCGAGCGGTTCGGCGTGTACCTCGGCCACTCTGGAACCCAGCTACGTCCTTAAGGCACTGGGCGTGGGAGAAGACCTTGCACACACCTCGATCCGCTTCGGCCTCGGGCGCTTTAACACGCAAGAGGAAGTCGACTACGTCATCGACAAGATGGTTCAGGTCGTCACCAAGCTGCGTGAGCTTTCGCCGCTTTACGAGATGGCTAAGGAAGGCATCGACATCTCCAAGATGAAGTGGCAAACCGCCTAGATTCTGCATCTAACGGATTAGGCAGCACGAGATCTCAAGTACAAAAGGAAACACGATGGCAAACGAAGGCACAATCCGAATTCACCGCTCGATCGGCGGCACAGGAGCCGCTTTTCGAGTAACGTTCGTACCCTATGAAGAAGGCGAAGAAGCCCCCGCCGCCGGCGAGCGCTCTTTCCACGAACTGCAGCAAGTTCGCGCCTTTTTGAAGATGCTCGGCGTCGGCGCCGAATTCATCAAGGACGCTCTCCGCCAGCTCACCGCGGGCCGCTCGGCATCCGTGCCGAACGTTTCGCTCTCTGAGAAGGCCGTGAAGAGCGCAGGCTTTGGAAATCTCGTCAATTTGGCAAGGAGCAACGGCTAATGGCATATAGCGATAAGGTGGTTGAGCACTACAACAATCCTCGCAACGTCGGAAGCTTGTCGAAGGAAGACCCCAATGTTGGAACGGGTCTGGTCGGCGCTCCCGAGTGCGGCGATGTGATGAAGCTGCAAATGAAGATCAATCCCGATACGCAGGTCATTGAAGAAGCCAAGTTCAAGACCTTCGGCTGCGGTTCGGCGATTGCCAGTTCATCGCTCGCGACGGAATGGGTCAAAGGCAAGACGGTCGAGGAAGCTCTCTCGATCAAGAACACGGACATCGTGCGTGAGCTTTCGCTTCCGCCGGTGAAGATTCACTGCTCCGTGCTTGCCGAAGACGCCATCAAAGCCGCGATCGGCGACTGGAAGAAGAAGCACGGCATCGAAGTGCCGGTTGCCGAAAAGACCGCGCACTAAGTTCGTGCGGGGATGGCCGCGGCAGTGCGCGCCTCCTTATCCCGTAGGGGCACGGCATGCCGTGCCCGTCCGAGGCAAGACTAAATTTCTATAAGCCTTTGGAGCATTTGAAAATGGCAACTGAAGTCGCCAATCCGACAATCGCAAAAATCTCCTTGAGCGAGCGAGCCGCGAAAAAAATCCGCGAACTCCTCGAAAAGGACGGAGTCTCGCCCGAAAAGGGTGGTTTGCGTGTTGGTGTACAAGGCGGCGGCTGCTCGGGTCTTTCTTATGCGATGCGCCTGGACACGCAGGCCCGCGACCGCGACAAAGTTTTCGAAGAATTCGGCGCGCGCCTCTTCGTGGACCCGAAGAGTTTTCTCTATCTAAACGGCACAACGCTCGAGTATGAAGAAACGCTGATGCGCCAGGGTTTCGTGTTCCAGAATCCCAATGCCGCCAGGAACTGCGGCTGCGGCAGTTCGTTCACTGCCTGAAAGTAGCACAGGCACTCTTGCCCGTGCTCTTCGATTTTCGATTCTCGCGGGGGAATTTAAGAGTCGCGTCAGACGAGTGGTTGGCAGCCGCACCAGCCAGCCACTTTTTTTGTGCTCTCAAACGATTCGGACTGAATTTGTCGGATATCAAAAAATGACGCAAGCCACGCCAGCCACGAATCCTCCTTTGGTTTGCTGGAACTGCCACGAGCGCGCCCAGGGCACGCACTTCTGCGCGAGTTGCGGCAAGCTCCAACAGTTGCCAAGCAGCGCGGATTATTTCGCGCTCTTCGGAATGCCGCCCAAGCTGTGGATCGAAATGAACGGGCTCGAACAGAAATTTCTGCAGCTGAGTTGGAAACTGCATCCCGATAATTTTGTGAATGCCACCGAGACGGAACGCGAACTTTCGCTCAAGCGCAGCTCCGAACTGAACGACGCCTATCGCGTCTTGCGCGATCCGGTCGCTCGCGTTGAATACCTTCTCGGCATCGAGAACATGCGCAAGGAAGGCGAGCACAAGCAACAAGCTCCGCCAGAACTGCTCGAGGAAGTATTCGAGCTAAACGAGTCGCTCGATGAACTCCGCGAAGCCAAGTCTTCCGGTGGTGATCTGGCTGCCCTGAAATTGCGCCTTGAATCGGCGGAGAAGAATTTTGGCGAAAAGTTAAGTGGAGTTGACGCCCAACTTCAAGTTGCAGCCCGCGAGTGGGACGCAGCGGTTGATGCGAGCGCAGACGAAGCGGCCCGCAAGAAAATCATGACGCGGCTGAACGAACTGCTCAATCGCCGCTCGTACATTCGCAATCTAGTCGTCAACGTGGCCAAGGAATTGGAAGAGGTATAAAGAAGCCGAATGGGACGCATCGTTGGCATCGATCTTGGGACAACAAACAGCTTGGTGGCTTATACAGACAGCCAGACGGGCCAGCCGAAGTGTATCCCCGGCCCTTACGGCAGCACGCTGTGTCCGTCGGTCGTCAGCCTTGATTCCGACGGCAGCATTATTGTTGGAGAAGCAGCGCGCAACCGCCTACTCACCCAGCCCGAGCGCACCATCTTTTCCGTGAAGCGCCTCATGGGCCGCGGCCCGGCGGACGTGCAAAGCGAACTGAAACTTTTCCCGTTTCGCATCGATCCCGCTAGCAAAAATATTATCCGCGTTATGCTTGGCGATAAAGTTTTCACTCCTCCTGAAATTTCCGCGTTCATCCTGCGCGAACTGAAAAGTTGGGCCGAAGCCTTTTTCGGCGAGCCCGTCGACCGAGCCGTCATCACTGTCCCAGCGTATTTTAACGACGCGCAGCGGCAAGCCACCAAAGACGCTGGCAAAATCGCTGGCCTCGAAGTCTTGCGCCTCGTGAATGAGCCAACTGCCGCTGCTCTCGGGTACGGCCTGCACGAGAAACAGCGTGGACGCGTCGCCGTTTACGATCTCGGTGGCGGCACTTTCGATATTTCTGTTTTGAAACTCATCTCCACGGCTGAAGGCGACATCTACCAAGTCCTCTCTACCAACGGCGATACGCACCTCGGCGGGGATGATGTCGACAACCTGTTGCAAGCGTTCGTTCACGAGCAAATTCTTCAATCCGACGAAATCGACTTCTCGCCTCATGGCGAACTTGCACAAGAATTGCGCAAGGCCCTCATCGCCATTAAGCATCAGCTTTCGGAATCTGAGACTGCCACATTGCGTTTTCCGCTGCCCAATGGCGGCGTCTACGTTCACGAATTCACGCGCGGCGCTCTGGACGCGTTGATTCATCCCGTCGTTGACCGCACCATGGGCCCAGTGAAGCAGGCGCTCACCGACGCGCAACTCAAGCCAACCGACGTCGAGGAAGTAGTGCTCGTCGGCGGCGCCACACGGACTCCGCTGATTCGGCGCACCGTCCAAGAATTTTTCGACCGCAAGCCGCACACGGAACTGAATCCTGACGAAGTCGTCGCGCTCGGCGCGGCGGTTCAGGCAAACATTCTCGATCGCGGTGTCACCAACATGCTCCTGCTGGACGTTACGCCGCTCTCGCTCGGCATCGAAACCTACGGTGGCGCCGTGGCGAAAATCATTCCGCGCAACTCCACGATTCCCGCGAGCGCGCAAGAACTCTATACGACCGGGGTCGACAACCAGACCGGCATCGACATTCACGTCCTGCAAGGCGAGCGCGAACTTGCGAAAGATTGCCGTTCGCTCGCCCGTTTCACATTGAAAACTCCGCCGGCACCCGCTGGCTTGCCGCGCATCGAAGTGAAATTCCTGATCGACGCCAACGGCATCCTGCAAGTCGGCGCAAAAGATCTTCGCACCGGCGAGCAGCGCACCATCGAAGTCCAACCAAGCTACGGCATCAGCGACAACGAAATCGAGCGCATGTTAGAGGAATCCATCGAATACGCTGAGCAGGATTTCGCCGAACGCCAGCTGATCGAAGCTCGTACTGAATCTGAATCGATCCTAGTGGCCACCACGAAGGCCTTGACCAATGTCCAGTCGGCGACTCTGCCGTCCGAAGAGCGCGCAGCGATCGATACAGCAATTGCCGAGCTGAAAGATGCCGCCGCGAGCACGGATTACAAGTTAATCCGCAAGCGCATCGACGACCTGAATCACGCAACAGAGCATCTTGCAGAGCTATTGATGAACAGCGCTGTAACAACCGCGCTGCAAGGCAAGAATTTAGCCGAGGTCTAGCGTTTGTAGGGGCACGATTCATCGTGCCAGTCTCGGTAAGTTTTCAACGATTAGCTATTGTGAGGGGGTAAACGCATAATGGGCGGCAGCAATCCATACATCGAAGAAGTCAAATACACGCCCGCAACGAAGAAATACAAGGTGACATTTCTTCCCAGCGGCAAAACGATCGAAGTGGATCCATCGCAGATTCCCTACGGGCACAACGGCCTGCCCGGCAGCATTCTAGATATTTCCGAGGGTATCAAGGCCGGCCTGGACCACGCCTGCGGAGGCGTGTGCGCCTGCTCCACCTGCCACGTTATCGTTAAACAGGGCCTCGAATCGTGCAACGAAGCCACCGACGCCGAGCTCGACGAACTCGACATGGCCCCCGGTATCACGCAAAAATCCCGCTTGGGCTGCCAAACTGTCCCTGACGGTACTACTGACATCGTCGTAGAAATTCCCGAGTGGAACAAAAATTATGCGAAAGAAGCCGATCACTGAGGAGCGCTATGCCGCCGACATTCGGTTGGGATCAAATTGAAGACATCGCTATCGGTCTAACCGACAAGTTTCCCGACACCGATCCGCTTACCGTCCGCTTCACCGACATGCACAAATGGATCACCGAGCTCCCTGGCTTTTCCGGCGATCCAGGGGCCTCCAACGAAAGTAAATTGGAAGCCATTCAAATGGCCTGGCACGAAGAGTACGAAGATCGCCAAAACTAGTTGCCGCGGCTTTTCCGTGCCCGCAGCCGCTTGTCCATTCCGCGAATTTCTCTTATCCTAGATAGGTTACACACTCCGCAAAATGTGGCGCTATGGTGCAACGGTTAGCACGCGGCCCTTTCAAGGCCGAAATACGGGTTCGATTCCCGTTAGCGCTACCAAATTTCGTTCTCTGCTCCCTCATTCTTCCAACTCCACAGTTCCGCTCATGGCTCCGTGCATCTTGGATCGCGAACGCTGTCGCACGCTTTTGAGGAGCCGCTTTGAGCTACGTTGAAAAGCATCTCATCGAGGGTGAAACACTCCAATACCAGACCAAGCTGCATTGGATCGTCATGCTCGGCCACGCTGGTCTTGCGGTGTTTTTCGTCGCGGCGGGCGCGGCTCTCCTCGTGTTTTCCTGGAACGCCAAACGCACCGACCAATCGCCATCCAACGCTCTGATTTTTCTGGCACTTGGAGCGTTCCTCGTGGCGATGATTCTTTTCGGAGTCGGCCAGATCAAACGCAACGCCACGGTAATGGCCATCACCAATAAAAGAGTCATCGCAAAAACCGGTTTGGCTAGCCGGCGAACCATCGAGCTGCTCCTTTCCAGAATTGAGAGCGTAGTGGTGGAAGAGCCGGCGATGGGCCGCGTACTTGGCTACGGAACGGTGATTATTCGGGGCACCGGCGGAACTCCAGAGGTATTCGAAAAAATTGCGCATCCTCTGAAATTCAGGGAACAGGTCCAAAGCCAGATCTCCAGCGGCCAAAAACAGGCTTGATCGAGGTCCGGGTCGAACTTTTCATGTGAAACCGCTCCGTTTGGATTTGTTGCAAGATGCGGCGTAAAATTAGGTTTGTAAATTTTGGGAGGTCGTCCATGGCAGGTCTGATGCGCACATCCAATCCGGCACTAAACGAAAAAGCATTCAGAGGGCAAGTCGCGGTCGGCGATGCGATGACGTTGCAGGGCACCGTCAACAAAACTGGGCTTCTTTTGCTCTGCGTCGTTGCGACCGCCGCCTGGACCTGGGGACTTTCGCACTCGCCAACGCCGGAGCTTGTCTACCCGTGGATGGCTGGGGGCTTGATCGGTGGTTTCGCGGTCGCGCTTGTAACCATCTTCAAGAAAAGCTGGTCCCCGATCACTGCTCCAATTTATGCGCTCCTCGAAGGACTCGCACTCGGCGGAATCTCCGCCATTTTCGAGCAAACCTACCACGGCATCGCCGTACAGGCCGTGGGTCTCACATTTGGGACGCTCTTCGTAATGCTGCTCGCCTATAAGACTGGCATGATTCGCGCCACGCAAAGTTTCAAGATTGGCGTGATTGCAGCCACCGGCGGCATCGCCGTTTTCTATCTGATCGGGATGGTTCTGAGAGTGTTCTTCCATTTTCAAATCCCGGTGATTTATGCCGGCGGGCCGTGGGGAATCCTCTTCAGCCTGTTCGTCGTAGTCATCGCAGCCCTGAACCTCGTTCTCGATTTCGACATGATCGAGACGGGCGTTAGCGGCGGCGCGCCCAAGTATATGGAATGGTACGGCGCGTTTGGCTTGATGGTCACGCTGATCTGGCTCTATCTTGAGATTCTCCGTCTCCTTGGCAAGGTACGGCGCCGGTAACGCAATCAGGCGCTCTGAGATCGGTAATTCGCAGGGTGAAACCTCGGGATTTGCGACGAGCCTGCACTAGAAATTTGTTTGCAGGCGGACGTTGTAGCTGCGGGATGGTCCGATCGCGTTTCCTGAAAACAGGCTGGCGAAATCGATCACATTGAGGCGGTTGTTAAGATTTGTAGCGTCAAACTGCATCCTTACGTTTAGCTTCTCCGTTTTCCAGAGGTCCGCGCCGAGCGAGGCATTAATCGAAAGCGACGGCCGCACTCGCCCCTTATTGAAGTTCACGCGATCCACGACAGCCGGTCCGTACTGCGCCAGCGCCAGCGCTTCGTCACCAGAAAATTCAAAGGGCAACCAGGATCCGTACTCCCCGCCGATGCCTCCCCACAGGCGTTTCGTGAATTCGTAGCGCACGCGGGTTCGTACGGTATTCCGCTGATCTCGCGAATCCCAAAACCGTCCGGCCGTTTGGCTCAAAGCATTGATTTGGCGCTCCAAGATGCGCTGCGCCGCCAAGCCCAGGGATTTGCATTCCGCGCATCTCCCGAAAATATCGAGTATTCTTGATTTTATGAGAGCGGCCAGAGAAGCTTCGGTCTTCATTGTAAGTTCTTGCGCCGTGCTGGGCTCACGCAAAGTTCTTTCCGAGGATGTGGACCGGGCCTTCGGCATGCCGCCCGGGAAACTTCGACTTCGCGCCGGAATCGAATCGCTCGCGTATGCCTCCGAAGGCGAAAACGAACTCACTCTTGGCACGCGCGCGGCGCAACAAGCGCTCCACGCCGCAGCTTGCGGCGCACAAGAGCTGGATTGGATCGTCGCCACCAGCGAAACACAGCGTGGCTATCCTTCGCTCGCAGCCCAGCTTCACTCGCAACTGCTTGTTCGCGAAACTTGCGGCGCGCTGGACGTCGGGGGCGCTTGTCTCGGATTCGTGAATGGACTTGCCGTCGCCCAAGGATTGATCGCCTCCGGACAAGCACGCACCATCGCCGTAATCACCTCCGATGTTCATAGCCGCACTTTCAAGCCAGGCCTGGTGGCGGGAGAATTTGGCGGCCTCTTCGGCGACGGCGCAAGCGCGTTTCTTCTGTGCGCGAAGGACGGCACTGCGCCACAACCGGCTTATGGCCTCGGACAGTTTTTCTTTGGCTGCGCTGGGCAGTACGCCGGTGCGATTCGCGTGACGGATGCCCCGAATGGAAACCTTGACGTGCACTTTGACGGCGAAGCCCTCTCCCGGGCGGCCATCACCAGGCTGGAAAAGGTGGTGCGGGAGATCGAACTCCGAAGTGGCATCGCCCGGTCCTCATTGCAAGGTCTGGCAACTCATCAACCCAACCCGCGCCTCGTCGCGCTCCTTGCCAAGCAGTGTGGACTGCCGCAGGACAAATTTCCGGAGGTCGCCAAATCTTTCGGGAATCTCGGTTCCTCTACCTGTGGGGTGGCCCTCGACACGATTCTGCAATCGCCGCGGAGCCGTCAGTCCCATGAGTGGGGCCCTATTTTCACGGCGTCGCTGGGTCCCGGGCTCCTTTTCGGCGGAGGATGGCTGGTTCCCGCCTAGCCATCCTCCGTATTTCTAAGGTGGCAACCTGTAACGTTTTGTTACATTGCTTATGTGCCCGGTCGGAGCTGAATCTCGAATCTCTTCATAACCTGCAGAAAATAAATAGTTTATTGGCTTGGCTCTCTTGGCGGCCTTCGTGCACATCTCTCAGCGACTGAGACGGGATTTATCCCGGGGCAGAGGTGGAAGAATGCAGCGAATTGGCAAGAGGGCGGAGCAGGGTTTCTCGCTAGTCGAGCTGCTCATCATCATAGCCATGGTGATGATTGTAGCAAGCATGGCCGTCATGTCGACCAGAAGTTCGACGTATGCCTCGAAGGCCAATGACGCCATGTTTGAGGTCATAACGCAACTGCGCACCGCGCGAGAAATTGCGGTTACCAAGCGGCGTAACGTCTTGGTGACGTTTACGGCTCCAAACGAGATTTCGCTTACGGTCGAGACGCTCGCAGGCGAGGCCCCCGCAGCGGTCATTGCACCCGTATATCTCAACGATGGCGTGCCCGGCGGCTGCACTTTCATGGTTTATTCCGGAGTGCCGGACACACCCATGGGATTCGGCAACGCGACTGCGATTAACTTCGCGCCCGCAACCGGCGGCACCGCCGGCCTTGCCGTCATGTTCAGTACCTCGGGAGAACTGGTTGGAAGCACCGGGGCTTCTGGCTACAACACGGTCGGAAATAACAATCCTGTCAACGCTTCAATCTTTACCGCCATTGCCGGCCAGCCGAATTCGGTACGCGCCGTCACCGTCATGGGAACCACGGGACGCGTCCGCTCTTATTCCTGGACTGCCGGAGCGACGGGCGGAACGGTCGCGAACTGGCAAGAGGAACAATAGGAAAGAAGCCCAACTATGAAATCACAGCGCAAACGTTCTCGAACTCTGGCTGGTTTCACGCTACTAGAAGCCATGATCTCAATTTTTGTCTTGACCTTCGGCGTGCTGTCGCTCGCCGCGGTCTACGCCCAGGGCATCTTCTTCGCCAGCCTGTCGCAGTACGACTACGTCGCCGAGAAGAAGGCCGAACAGGCCGTCGAGGCGATCTTCACGGCGCGTGACATCAAGCAGCTCACCTGGGCTTCTATTCAAAACGTCAGTAGCAACGGCGTCTTTTTGAATGGCCCGCAGCCCATCCTGGTTCCTGGCACAGACGGCCTGGTAGGTACAACGACGGATTCGGGCTCGACGCATGAATTTATTACCATCGGCCCCGGGCCCGACGGAATTCTCGGCACTGCAGACGACCAAGTCGTGGACCTGAATCCCTGGATGACGCGCACCATCGCCATCTCGGCAGTCACTGGCGAAACCAATCTTCGCATGATCACCGTCACCATCAACTACCAGGTTGGCAAGTTGAATCGCACTTACACGCTCATCAGCTACATCTCAGCTTTCGCTTAAAGCGCCTATGAGGACCTTGGACATGAAGAAACAATCGGGTTTCACGCTAATTGAATTCTCCGTGGCCATGGCCGTTACCATGGTCGCCCTGCTGGCTACCGTCATGGCCTTTAGGATGGCCACGTTCTCAAATCAGAACGTCAACCAGCGCGAGGACATGGCCGACAACATCCGCGCCGGCCTCAACCTTCTGGAGCAGGACCTGATCATGACAGGCATGGGCCTTCCCACGGCTGGCATCACGATTCCCACCTTCGCGGCCACTGCGGCATGCCCTGGCGGCACCTCCAACCTGGCTCGTCCGGTCCCGACTGGCACAGCGACCTTCCCCACTTGCAACACTACTTTGCCTTCCATCGAGCCCGGCAATGCCATGGGGCCCCTCATTACTGCTCCGGATGCGACTTCGCTCACGAATACCGACATCGTCACCATCGTCTACGCGGATAACACGGCAAGCTCCACTACAACCATCATCGGCATGAACGCTCAGCCGATCAACGGCACTTCGTGCCCCAATGGCAGCATTTCGGCTTCCGGGAATTCCGTCACGTTTGACGCCACCTGCTTTAGCCTCACCAGCCTCGCTGCGAGCGGCGTGCAGATCAATCCCGGCGACCTGATCATGTTTAGCAATACGAATGGCAAGGCGCTGCAGCTGGTGACCAGCGTGTCCGGCCAAACGCTTGGTTTCGCCACGGGCGATGCGTTCCATCTCAACGGCATAACCAGCGCGACGGGCGGCACGATTACTCAGCTCCAGAATTCCACCGTCAATGCGACGACCGGCGCGGTCACCTTTCTTGGCACTTATCCGCAAACATCGGCCACACGCGTGTGGATGGTTTCCTATTGGCTTGACAACGTGACGGATCCGATTCACGTCCGGCTCGATCGCGCGCTTAATTTCAATGCACCGCAGCCCGTCGGCGAGACGCTTGAGAACTTGCAGTTTACCTTCAATTTCAACGACGGCATTGCCGTGAACGAGACCGTCGTCCCCGCCGGCTATTCCGAAAGCCAGATTCGCTCCGTGAACCTCTATATGAGCACTCGGTCGACCAGCATGCTCGGTCAGACCAAACAGTACGCCCGTGAAAACTTCCAGACGCAGCTCAGCCTCCGCAGCATGGCGTACGTCAACCGGTATCAATAATGAGGAGCCCCACAATGAATGCCCCGAATAAACTGATGCGACGCGATTCCGGCATCGCCCTGCTTACCACGCTTTTGCTCATGCTGCTCATGTCCAGCCTGCTGGTTGGCTTCGTCCTGCTCATTAGTTCTGGACAGAAGCTCAGCGGCTACAACAATGACTACAGCACGGCGTTCTACGCCGCCGAAGCGGGCATGGAGAAGATGACCGCGGATATCGGCACGCTCTTTGACACGAACTATTCGCCGACCGGCGCCCAGATTACCGCGCTCGAAACAACTCCCCCGGCTCTCACCGGCATCAACTACGTTCAATATAACGGGAGCAGCGGCTACGTCATCAGCTTTCCGACCGATTCCAATGGCAACCCTCTTGCCAGCACCAATGTGATTAGCTCAGGTGCCTATGAAGGCATGACGGCCCTCCAGACCCTCTACACTCTCAACGTAACGGCGCGCACGACGGCGGGGTCCGAGGTGAAGCTGCAACGCACCACGCAAACCGTGGGCATCCCGATGTTCCAGTTCGGGATCTTCTCCAGCACGGACCTCAGCTTCTTTCCAGGCCCGCCCTTCAGCTTTGGCGGTCGCACCGCCACCAACGGCAACTTGTTTCTGGCCACATCAGGCGGCCCACTAACCCTTTCCGAGCCTGTAACAGCCTATCTGAACGTAATCCGTACCAATCTATCCAACGGAGTTGCCACCGCCAGTTCGTATAACGGCACCGTCAACGTCTTCAACGGCAGCGGCACACGGCCCCTAGCTTTGACCGAGGGCAGCTTGGTCGGAACAATCGGCTCCGCGACGAATTCCAACTGGCCCACCATCTCACTGGGCAGCGCCGACTACGCGGGTAACTTGCGGAATGGCGCCACCGGCGCGGACCAGTTGAATCTCGGCATCGTCCTCCTCGGCAATGGCACCACGCAGCCGATCGACATGATCCGCCGTCCCTTTGGCACCTCCGAAAGCGCGTCTGTCACTAACCTGCGCTATTTCGCACAAGCCAGCGTCCAGATTCTGCTTTCGGATAACCCGAGTGACATCATGCAGCTCCCCTGCGTGGATACGACCACGCAGCCGGTCAATCTGGCCCAACTTGCTACTCCGGCTTCCAACTGGACGGCACTGGGAGGCAATCCAGCGTCGCTCTACACGAAAATGAACGCCAATAACACAGCCGGATATCAAACGTTGCCAGTGCCGCTGGCGGCATCCGGCGCCGTGGCCGGCGCGACGGCCTATAGCCCGGGTGGAACAAGCACGCTCAACGGCAATGGTTATTGGTTGACTACGCCGAGCGGCACCGGCTATTCCGTTGCATCGGGCCTGCCTATCATCGAGGGCTTTATCAAGATCGAAGTGCAGACCGCTTACGGCAATCCTTGCGGCACTTGGAAGGACGTGACTCTCGAAGTTTTGAGCTACGGCTACGCAGGGCGCAACATCTTCCCGCAAGGCTCGCTGACTGCGGCACAATACGGCACTTCAGAACCGCTATTGGCCCTGCCAACGACCCAAGTGGCGTCCCCGTACAGCTCAGGCTTCGCCTGTGGGACGGACGTGCATCCAAACGCGATTATTCGTCTGGAGCGCGTGCGAGACAATCCTTCCAACTGGACAACAGCCAACCCTTGCGGCGTAACACTCGCAGCCGGAAAAGTAACAGCCGCTCCGACATACCCTGCGGATTACTGGCCGAACACGATCTTTGACACACGCGAAGGCAACGCACGCGACATCACGCCCACCGGCAGCTTGGGCGCCAGCCCCAATCAGATCAACTATTCGCAGATGGTAACCCTGGGCGGCGTCATGCAGTACATCGAAGTCGATGCCAAGAACTTGGCAGGTTATTTAGCAGGCACTGGGGTCTACACTGCGGGATCCGGCCACTTGGCCTATGACTCCGTTAACGCCCCGAACGATTACACACTGTATATCTCCGACCGCCGCGGCAACTATACCGCGGGCGCGCTGACAAACGTCTGGCCGCCGCTCTCTCCCATGGGTCACGAGACAGGCGAATACGGTTGGGATGACTTCGTAAACCCCGCCAGCGCGTACGGCTGCCCGAACGGTACCCAAGATACCGGAGAAGATCTCGACGGCTTAGGCGCCACGGGCTTCTACACCTATGGAGCGAACCCGACCTATGTCATGGATGCCGGCATTGCAGGTATTGCTACGTCGACCTGGACGGCTAACCAAATAGGCGGCGGTACTGGCCTCAGCTATGGTCAGTATGGATTCCTCAGCACCGGGTCTCCAGGCAACCTCTATGGCACGAACACCTCGGGCGCGTCGGCCAATGCCATCACAGCCAACCCGAACTGCGCGGTCAGCTCGCCTTCCACTATTTGGCCCTGGGCCTACGTGATCCACTCCAATGAAGCGCGCGAAAATCCCAACCCCTTCTTCCGCCGGGCGGTCAAAGTCGTAGATGGCAGTCTCTTAACCGGGCTCGGCACTTGCCCCGGCTCCGTGCCTTGCGGATTGGCGATTGCCACGGAGAATCCGGCGTACGTCCAGGGTGATTTCAACGCCAACTCCGCGGGCAACGGCTTCAGCGATCCGAACGTGGCCGTCTCCATCAACGCGGATGCGGTGACGTTTCTTTCCGACAACTATAACGAGGTGAACAGCTTCGCGTTCCCCTACGTGACCTCGGGCACTCAGCGAAATGCCACAACCACTTATTACCGGGCCGCTGTTATGGCTGGAAAGGGAATCTCTTTCCCACAGCCCACGACCTGCGGAACAGCGTCCTGCTACGCGGACTACGGCACCGACGGAGGAGTCCACAACTTCCTGCGTTTCCTCGAAGACTGGGGAGGCCAAACCCTGTACTATCGCGGCTCGATCATCAGCATGTATTACAACCGCCAGGCCGTCGGCACGTACAAGGATGGTCAGACCAACACGGTTTATCAACCTCCGTCACGCGGCTACGCCTTTGATACGGAATTCTTGACTCCGTCTCTCTTGCCTCCGCGCACGCCGCTCTTCCGCGACGTTAACACGACAGGCTTCACGCAACTCCTTTTGCCGACTCAGTAGAACGCAGCCAATGGCTGCACCCTCGCGACCGGCCCCGGCTACCCCCTGGGGCCGGTTGCTTTTTTGGGTGCCTCTATCATGGAACGAACGTTCTAGGATGCACGCCGTCTTCGTGTGCGGGAGGGAAGTACACTGACGGACCTAGCCGCCGAACAAGGTTGGGCGGAAACGCGCAGCTATTGCCTTCTGATCCAGCAAACCGAACTGGAAATATCCGAAATCTTGTTCTGCTGTTTTACGTAAGTTCCCACGGGTGAGTTCCAACTAATGGGGTCGCCATCGTGCAAAGAGTCGACGTTCGGGACGCCGTTGCACAGACTTTTCACTGCGCACGTGGTTGCGAACTCGTGGATTTCGTAGGACTTCGTTGAGGGATGAAAAGTCCGGCAGGAGATAAGCCGGGTATGCAGTACGTGAGGATCGTTATGAAATCGGTCTCTCATCAATTTGATTTTGGCGGCCATCGTTTGTAACTGCTGAGAAGCTTCGGAAGGGTCTTTCCACGCGAACACCGTCGAACCATTAATCACGACTCCCTGGTTCGTCACACCAAATGTTCTGTCCCTGAAATACCACCAGGGTGCTTCGCTGCAATGCAAGTCCTCATCCAGCATGCAAATCATATAACTATAGCCACGTTTTAATTTCCCGCATTCCGCCAGTATCTGAAACGTGAGGACTCCCGTACTCTCGATTAGATACCGCCCTGTTCCCGTGTATACGCATGGCCCGCCCGCGGAGCTGTTAGGAAAGTTGATGATGTAGCTATCGCCGGTGGGCTTGCCGGCAACCATCACGTCCGAGAAACTTGGTTCCGGTCGAGTCAGCTCAACGGTCATCGGCCGCCCGGTTTTGTCGATCGATGCAACCGGCGCTATCGTTGGCGTGAAGATTCCGTCTCCGCGCGCGGGTTGCGAATCATGCGCATCCACAGCGATTGCAGCGACGCTGGACGCCGCCAGCCACAAAAGCGCCGCGATGTGAAAGCCACTCTTCAACGTAGAACTCTCCCTTGCGAAAGTTCAAGGAATCTCGGCAATTCTGCCGAGAATCGCCATCACGGAGAAGCCTACAGCAACCCATTCCAAAAATTCTTTGCGATGAAAGCAGAGTATTCCTGTTAATAAACAGTCTCGGCGCTTTGTGTCGTCAAAGCCGCTCTCGGCCCGCACGACAGACCGGGTTAGCTCCTGGCAATTCGGCTAATCGGAAAAAATTCCACTAACTGCTGTTGACTCGCGTCGGGAAGAAGTTATGAGCCGGGGCGCGTGCGCGTCGTGAAGCTGGTGTTGACTGGGGGGACTACACAGGCCTGCAAGGGAGGCCAGCCGGCGTCCGTCGTGGGATTGCGGCAGAGCGATGCCGTAGCGGGGCTGACCAGGGAGGGATACACGGTATTGTCGAGCGGCTCCGCATACACCTGGTAGCTGTGGCCAACGGGCAGGCGGCCGATCTCGTAGGTTCCGTCGAATTGCGCGGGACCCGGCGCGGCACAGCTCCAGCCTCCGAGCGTGGCTCCGATCACTGCGCCGCTCCCCGCATCCACAGCCACCACATGCGCTCCGAAAATTCCCGTCACGCCTGGCGGCGATAGGGGCAGAGAGAGCGGATTGGCTGGAAGGATCTGGCCGCTGAGCGAACCCACATTGACCGTATCCGCAGGATCCGGATATAAAACGCGCAGCCCGGTACGATCATCGTCTCCTAGAGGCGCATCGGGTTGTCCGGTGGTTGGCCGTGTTCCGGAGAATGTTCCAGGGGCGGGCGCAAAGGGGTACATCATGGCCGCCAACACCGCAGAATGGCTAAAGCCAAGAGTGTGTCCTAACTCGTGAATCATCAGAGATTCGAGATCGTACGCCGCCGGCGTGGCCGCGAGCGCTTCGGGCGTCGCAAATGTAATCATGGAGTTGCTGGGATCAAAGTAGATGTCCGCATCCAGAATCTGACCAACTTGCGTCGCGGGCGCGCCTGTTCCCACCTGTACGCCGATGATGTCCGCCGTGATCACGCGCGTGAACGCCAGAATCCCCGGTGTAAACGCTCCGTCGGCTTGATCGAAGCAGATGGAGTTCACGCCATCCGAGGCGCAAGCGTTTTGCGTTGCGGTGCGCGTCACCGGAGCGAAGGTCCCAGGAACAAGTGTCGTGCCGCTCACTCCGGTCCATACGGCCATCGATTGGGTGATCACCTGCTCAATCTCATTCAGACTCCCTGTCGGTGTTTGGTCCTGGGTGAGAATGGTCACCGGATTTGTTCCCAGTACCGTGCTCCATTGTTCTGCGATGGCGGCAGGAGCGATGACGTCGCGTGCGGCCACGGGGCACGCCGAACCTCCGGAGACGCTGGCCGGCTGGCGCACATCCGGCACAATTTGGTCGAACGCGTAGCCGCCCGCACCCGGAATGCCGCATACGCCATAGAAAGCCGCAAGGAGCACTGTAATGATTCTGTGAATGATTGTTTGCTTTTTTCGCTGCATCATCGATCTCCTTGCGCGAATCACGGATTTTCCTGTCGCAACGCTTTGTGAAGTTTTTCTCTGAAAATGGCCACAGGCAGGTTGCGAATTCCGCCGCGCCGGAAAGCCCGGGCCCGCGGATCGAAAACCGCCGAGGACGCTGAATCCTGCGTGACCATTTCCAGGCCGGATTGGGGATTGCGCGCAATGCGAAAGGTTCCTTGCGACCATCCCAAAACCTGATACGGTTCTCCTTCACGTCCCCAAAGGAAAAGATAGACTTCTTCTCCAGTGCGAAATGCCGGAACCTCATCCACGTGGGAATGAAGATGCCCCACATGTCCTCCAAGGAGGCGTACCGTAACGATTCGTGGCAGAACGCCTTTTTCGCGCTGAAGCACTTCAAATCTGGTTTCCGTCCAAATCTCTCCCTGCTCCCACTGGCTCGTTGCTCCCAGGCAGCGCAGCCGAGCCACGGCGGTCGATTCCTGCGCCAGATCCTCGAGCTTCAGGCGCGAAAGCGTCGTTGCGCTGGCAGCCACCGCAAGGAGCGCGAGCCCTCCGAGAAAAAGAATCCATAAGAATCGGCGCCGTTGTACGTAGTTCATTTTCATTTACCTCGTCGTTTTCCTCGAAACGTTCACTGAATGACCAAAGCTCCGCTGGCGGCGGTCTCATCCAGATTTGTGTTTTGAATTAAGAGTGTGCGCGCCCCGGGTAAAGCGCTTGCCGGGACCTGTAGCGTCAGCTCGATAATGCCGAGCCCGGCGGGCTGGCTCGCTAGCACCGTGACATCGCCAGGCCCTGAGACGGTGTATGTCATGCTGGTGTCCAGTCCGCTTTCGGAGAAAACGCAAAGATTAAATGTCGCGCTGCCGCTCGCAGGGCGTAGCAAGGGCACAGGATTGCCGGCAAGCGAGCAGGAGTTACTCGCGACGGAAAACAGGCCGAGAGCGGCGACGTTCAGGTCCACGTCATTGCCTTGCGCGCTCACTCCAGCGGTAGTCGGGTCGACCACGACAATGTCCATGCCAGTTGCGGATGGGGAAGCGCTACTCAGAGCGATGACGTCGTTGGAAGCGTTTGGCGGAGCGACCACGAGAGACACAGCGTTGGATTCTGTCCCACCGGGATTCTGGATTTGCACCGAGACATTTCCCGCCACGGAGACGTCGGCAGCCGTGACGGGGGCGCTGCATGCCGTCGACGTGAGGCATATCGTGGTTCGCGCGGTTCCAGCGACGAGTAATGTCGAGCCCGGCCCCGGACTCGACGCTGTGAAACCGCTTCCTTCCACGAGCAGCGTAAAGCCATCGGCTGCGCCCGCATAAACGCTGGCTGGAAGCAACGTAAGAATGTTGGAGCCGGTGGAGATGGTCACGTTTGCCACACCGGATTGAGTGGGGTCGTCCGAGCTGACGGCCACGACTTGCAGAGCGTCCGGCGATGGCGCGGAACCCGGCGCAGTGTAGTTGCCGTTTGCGTCGATCGAACCGCAGACACCTGCATTCGCACATGCCGTTCCCTGAACTTGCCACACCACGCTCTGGTTGCTGGTGCCGAGGACCGTGGCCGTAAAGCCTTCGACGGACAGAGGTGCGAGCGTGATGCTCTCCGGCTGCACGGAGACCAGCGCGTGATTGATCACCGTGACCTGCGAAGTCGCGGTTATTGCGGCATCCGCCGCGCTCGTGGCCTCAATGCTCACGGGATTCGGCTGGGGAATCGCTCCTGGCGCGACGTAGTCCACCTGCAGCGCGGTTCCACTTGTAACGCTTTGGCATGGGCTTGAGGCCACAACACAGATTTGCCCGAGTGTGGTGTTTCCACCGGAAACGCCGCTTACGCTCCAACTTAATCCGGTATTTGTGGTCCCGAAAACCTGCGCGGTCAGCGTCACGCGGTGATTGACCGCTAGCGTGTCGGTGGACGGAGAAAGACTGACGTTTACGCCCGCCTGGACAGCCAATGACGCTTGCGCTTTTTTCGTGGGGTCAGCCTGCGGGGTTACCGTTACCGTGACGCTGTCAGGATTCGGCGCCGTGCCCGGCGCGGTGTAGGTTGCCGTACCTGCGGTGACTGTTCCGCCCGATCCCTGGGTCGTGACTACCGTTAGAGTTCCGCAGGTTGCGGAACTGCACCCGGGGCCGGAGAGCGACCAGGACAGAACTGTGCTGGGATTCGAGCCTGGAACAGGCGTCATGGTGACGACGATCGTCGCTGTGCCTCCTGCAGGCACGGTTTGCGGCGCGGTCACTTGAAGCGTGAAATTGCTGGTGATGCTTATGGGGGCGGTGGCTTGCTTCGATGGATCGGCGACGCTTTGCGCGGTGAGCGTTGCAGTTGCGGTGGACGGAAGAATCGCAGGCGCGGTGTAGTTGCCGCTCAGGTCCACACTTCCGCACGCCGCGGGGCACGCCGCACCGCTGAGGGCCCAGCGAACCGAGGTGTCCGGATGCCCGGCACTGGTGATCGCCGCATGAAACGCCTGGGTGGCGCCGAGTTCAACACTAGCATTCGGCGGCGCGATGCTGATCGCGATGTCGCTTGTGATGGTAAGCTGCGACGTCGCCGATTTCGTTGGGTCTGCCTGACTCGTGGCCGTAACTTGGACAGTCGAGGGCGATGGCAAATCGCCCGGGGCAGTGTAAACCCCACCGGTTGTTATTGTTCCGCTGGATGCAGTACCCCCTGCTACGCCGTTGACACTCCAGTTCACGGCGGTGTCGGTCGTGTTTGTGACCGTGGCGATCCATGTTTGCGAGTTCCCTAGTAAGATCGAGCCACTCGGTGGCGTCAGAGTCACGTTTATGGCTGGGGGAGGCGGAGGAGGCGGGGGCACCGTGACGGAACCTGCACCGCCGCCGCAGCCCACCGCGCATGCAGTCGCCGTGAGGACGATCAGGACCAGAAAAATGACGTGAGCTTGCATACAGACGTCGGGTCTGTGAATCGTTTTCAGGTTCACAGCGTCTTGCTTGAGAGGCGGCATGCAACCCGGAATGCAGGCGAAGGGCCAGCGAAAGGCGACGGCGGCTTTTGGCGCCGCTGACGGAAACGAAATTGAGCTCGTTCCTTGTAACTATATGTAAACACAAAGGTTGTTTAATGGCATGGATTACGGGCTGTAACTTGTTGCGGCACTCATGGCTTATCTGACGGCTAAACTGCGACGCCGCATATTCCTCTATGGAACTGAGCCTGCGCCTTGCTGTTCCAAAACGGGACCGCCCCGCTGCACCGGGTGATGTTTCGCAAGCACTTTTGTATTGAACTGCCAGGTTAAATACACTTCAGTGAACCAAATGGCATGCCGTGCCGTCTGGCAGGTGTACGGGGAGGGCGAGCGCTTTCGGCTCGCACAAGAGACCCAATGCAGGAGCTGGTTCTGATCCAGCCAGGCCGTACCGCCGAGAAAGAGCTCGCGCAGGAAGCGGCTGCAGCCGCTCTTCGCTGCGAATTCGAGGAGCGGCTCGCGGAGTGCGGGCCGCTGGCGTATCGCGTGGCGCGCGGGGTGCTGCGCAACAGCGCGGAAGCGGAAGACGTGGCGCAGGAAGCACTGCTGCGTGCGTACCGGCGCTTTGAGCGCTTACGCGATCGCACGCGGTTTCGCGGGTGGCTCGTACGCATCTCGTTTCGGCTGGCGATTGACCGGGCGCGCTCCTCGAAGCGGCGCGAAGTACGCGAGACGCTCTGGTCGCAATCGGCGCCCCGGCCTTCCACGGAAGACTTGGCCGCCAACGCTGAATTTCAGGTGCATCTCGATCGAGCCATGGACGAACTTCCTGAGAAACACCGTCTTGTGCTTCTGCTCGCGGCGATGCAGGGCCACTCGCTGGAAGAGGTCGCAGAGATGCTTGGCCTGCCGATGGGAACGGTGAAATCAAGATTGTTTTTTGCACGAAAGCAGCTTGCGGAGAAATTGCGATGCCATGCGAAAACTATAGAGAAGCGTTGACGGAAGCGGCGGCCACGGGTTCTGCGCCGTCACGCGAATTGAGTTTGCACCTGGATGCTTGCGCGGCTTGCCGCGTTGCGTACACCGAAGAGTTGCAACTGTTCGCTGCCATCGACACTGGTCTGCGCGCTGCCGCCGACGCCGAAGTGCCCCCTTCTTTTCTTCCGCGCGTTCGAGCAAGCCTCGAAAACGCATCGGCCTCACAGAGTCGTTTGACGCCGTTTCTGATCTTCGCTGCCGCTAGCATCGCGATTGTGTTAACGGTTTTCGTTGCCACACGCCCGCGTCACGAAATAAAAGATACACAAGCCAAGCAGATTTTTTCGGCGCCACCTCGTGAGAATCCCGAAAAAAGCGCTCGCAGCGAAGCGAGTGGGACTCCTGCGATTGCTGCCTCCTCGCATGCGCGCCGCGCTGTGCCCCGGATAAATTCCGCTCCAGCGAATTCCGCGTCGTCAGCCCAGTTGGAGGTCCTCGTGCCGCCGGACGAACGCGAGGCGTTCGCCCAATTTATCAGTTCGCAGCAAGAGAGAGCTGGAGTGGTCATGGCCGTCATGGCACCGGCCCCGAACGCCAAGGACTCGCTGCTGAGTGTGAAGCCGCTGGAAATCGCCGAGCTTGAAGTTACGCCACTCGAATCACTCGCGAGCGAAGTCCCGGATGGCGACGGAGAAAAGCAGTAGCGAACGATAGATGAAAACTAACGTCTAAACGGAGGATGAAATGAGAACCAGTTCAGTGCAAGTGGTGTCGCTTCTGCTGTTAGGCATGCTCTCGCCGATCGTCTTGGCCCAAGACAAGCCCAAGGCAGACGACAAGGCAAGAGTCGAAGCACCATCAACACCGATAAAGCTGCAGATCGTTTTCACCGAATTTGAGGGCGACAAAAAGACCAAGAGTCTGCCGTACGTGATGTACATGAATGCTCCGGACTCGACCGAAATTCGAGCGGGATGGACCAAGTTCCGCATCGGAAGCCGCCTGCCCATTTATGTAGGCAAGAATGAAATGCAGTACATGGATGTGGGCACGAATGTCGATGCCCGGGCCGCCTACACGGGCGACAGCCACATACTGCTTCAGTTGATTCTTGAACGTTCTTGGGTCGAGGGAGAGGTTTCTGTTCCAATAATGAAATCAGATTCTTCTCCATCGGACCTTCCTAGCGGTCATTTTCAGGAGCCGATCATCCGTGGTTTCAAATCGGAACTGGATATGAAATTGCGCGAAGGGCAGCCCGCCGAGAGCACGATGGCGACGGATCCTGTTAGCGGCAAAGTGGTGAAAGTTGAGATCAGTTTTGTCATCGTGAAATAGTTTTTTAAGCCTTTGAGTTTTGTTTCAGGACGTTTTTCAGTGCGGCAGACAAGTCTGAGTTCTGGAAATTGTAGCCGAGTTGTTGCAACTTCTGCGGGAGGACGCGCTGGCTGGAGAGAAGCAGCGCGTCGGCCATTTCGCCAAGGGCGATACGCAAGGCGAAGGCGGGGGCAGGGAAGAGGGCGGGGCGATGCATCGCGCGGGCTAGAGTTTTCGTGAACTCGGCGTTTTGTACCGGTTGCGGGGAGATTATGTTGATAGGACCGCTTACGTTTCCGTTCTCGAGCGCCAAGCGCAAGATTTCAACCACATCTTCCAGCGAAATCCAGGACATCCATTGCTGGCCCGAGCCAATTTTTCCGCCTGCGAAGAAACGGAAGGGAAGCATCATGGCCGGGAGTGCACCTCCATTTCGTGCGAGGACGATTCCGAAGCGCGCGAGGACTACGCGAATGCCCAGGGCCTCAGCTTTCAGCGCTTCGGTTTCCCAGTCTTTGGCGAGGATGGAAAGAAAATCAGTGCCCGGCTGGCTTTCTTCGGTGAGAAGTTCATCGCCGCGATTGCCGTAGAAGCCCGTCGCCGATGCGGACACGAGCACTCTTGGTCGCGCGTTCATCTTCGCCAGAGCGGTGACCAGTGCGCGCGTCGTATCGATGCGGCTTGAGTGCAACACCGCTTTGCGCTCGACGCTCCAGCGGCCATCGGCGATCGACGCCCCGGCAAGATTCACGACGGCATCCGCGCCAACGGCGGCGCCTCCGAGTTCTCCCGTCGCTGGATTCCAGGCGACACGGAAGCCGTCGTTGGCAAAATCTTTCGCCACGGCGCCGGGCCTCATGAGTCTGCATACCGTGTGGCCAGCCTTAACGAGCGCAGGCACAAGCGCGCTTCCCACCAGGCCGCTTGATCCCGTTACCAGAATTTTCATTGCGATTCGGCTCGACTCTCTGACGCAATCGCTAAAATGTTCACTCTCAAAACGCTACGCAACCCTTGCCTCGCGGTCAAGCAATAGAAAGTTTCAAAGCGAATTTCTGTTACGAAATTATTGGAGACAGAGCAATTCGCCGGCCTGTTGGCGCTAACCGCGCAGGCTATGGCTCGGTACTGCTCCGCGGGTTACAATTCTCTTGTGAGCGTTTCTTCACAGACCGCGCGCGTAAAAGTTCTTTTCTTTGGCCGGCTCAAAGAGATTGTCGGCCACGACGAAGACTCCGTGGAACTCCCCGACGGCGCGTCGATTGAGGCGCTTTTCTCTCACTACGGCGCGAGTCATCCCGAGCTCGCGCGCTTTCGCGCCTCGCTGGTCGCTTCGCGCAATCAGGAATTTGCCGCGTGGAGCACGCCGCTGCATTCTGGGGATGAAGTTGCCTTTCTTCCACCCGTAAGCGGCGGCTAGGGCAGATTCCATGACCAAACCCGTAAAGCCCGATCTTCTCGTTCTCGTGCGCGACCCTATCGATCAGGACGCTTTGATCCAGCACGTACGCGCGGCCGAAGATGGCGCCGTCGTCACCTTCGATGGCTGCGTCCGGAATCATTCCCACGGACGGCGCACTCTGTATCTGGACTACGAGGCTTACGAATCCATGGCGCTCGGAAAAATCCGCGAAATCGCGGGGCAAATCCACGAGAAATTCCCGATTCACCTTGTGGCCATTGCTCATCGGTTAGGCCGGCTTGAAATCGGCGAGACAAGCGTTTTCATTGCGGTGAGTTCGGCGCACCGGCCGGCCGCGTTTGACGCTTGCCGGTTTGCTATTGATACGCTCAAGCGCACTGTACCGATCTGGAAGAAGGAATATTTCGAGGATGGAGCCGTTTGGGCCGACGGCGAGATGCCTCCTGTGCCTCTGGAGACACGCGCGGCAAAACCTGCATCTTAGTGAATCAATGAGCTCCACACCCCCTCGCGCTCTCGCCCTTGCCGCCGCTTTTCTCGCCGCGCTTTTGGTGGCTGGGAGTGCGTTCGCTCAAGACAAGCCGGACCGCCCGCCTTGGGCGCAGCCGAAGCCCAAGCTGCCTGCTAATTCCGCGTCCGCCGATGCTACTGCTCCAGAGCCGCCAACGCTGCCATCGCCTTCGCCTCCGCCGCCCGGTGGCATCGTGCCAACGCCCGAGCAGCCACTCAGGCCGCCGGAAGACGCTGAGCCTCAACGCGGCAAGATTAAAGTCAAAGTGGAACTCGTGAATATTCTGGCCAGCGTTCTGGATGACCACAATCGGCCCGCGCGCGATCTGCCCGTTGAAGCTTTCCAGGTCTTTGAAGAAGGCGTGGCACAGAAGATCGAAGTGTTTGAATCCGAGACGAAGCTGCCTCTGGACCTCGCGCTGATGATCGATTCGAGCATGAGCGCAAATATGGAAATAGCTTTCGAGAAGGAGGCCGCGGCGCACTTTATCCGGCAGGTGCTGCGCCCCGGGGACAGCCTTTCCGTTTTTGGCTTTGACGAGAATGTCACTCAGATGGTTGCGTTCTCGGACAACGTTGCGAACCTGCAGGCCGCTGTGCGAAAGATTCCGCCTGGAGCGGGAACTTCTATTTACGACGCCGTGCTTCTCGGAGCGAAGGCGCTGGAACACCGCGGCGAGGAACGCCGGCGAGTCATCCTTTTGGTTACAGACGCGGGAGAAACCACCAGCCGCGCCGACTTTGAGGCCGCGCGCAAAGAAGCCCTCCGCTCGGACGCACTCCTCTACACCATCGTCATTCGCCCGATGAAAAATGAGAGCGGCCGAAACACGGCGGGCGAGCACGCGCTCACGACGATTACGGAAACTACGGGTGGCGACATGTTTTTTCCTGACACGCCCGAGGAGCTTAACGTGATCTTCGACCTGATCGACCGAGAGCTGCGCACGCAGTACCGCCTGGCTTACTACCCCACGCCCCGCGGGCCCGCGAACACGTATCGCAGCATCGAAGTGAAGGTCTTGAACGGGGACTACCACGTACGAGCGCGGAAGACATATTTGACCGGGCCGCAGTAAGCGCTCGTTCACGCCGGAACTGCTTATAGAGAGTAAGAGCGGCGTTGTGCGGATTGGCGGATGGTTGACATTTTAGACCGGGAGGATGCCTGACAGTTTCTGTTCGTAAAGGTCGTGGGGGGTGACTGCCGGGGAGGGGGACGCGTCCCCCTCCCCGGCAGCCGGAGC
>Ga0074044_10000116_pt1 | contig 78384 bp, 66 predicted proteins | sample BogForMeECP23OM1_FD_94443 | JGI IMG/M metagenome (GOLD analysis project Ga0074044, IMG submission 94443) | Bog forest soil microbial communities from Calvert Island, British Columbia, Canada - Bog Forest MetaG ECP23OM1 | ecosystem: Environmental > Terrestrial > Soil > Wetlands ...
CTTTCCGCATCAAGTCATGCAGGAAACATTGCTGGCGGCCGCGGAACAGGCGGGAGCAGAGGTTCGTCGCGGCGTGACTGTTGAGCAGATCGAAACGGGGAAAACACCTGCGGTAATCACCGATGGAGGGAATCGCGAACGTATCGCGGCGCGTCTGGTTGTTGCCGCCGATGGCCGCGGGTCAGCTGCACGAAAATGGGTCGGCTTCGCAGTCCAGGAACAATCGAATCCCTACTATATGGCCGGAGTGCTTTTGACCGACGTCAAAGCGCCCGCGGACACGATCTATTTCATATTCAATCCCGGCCTCGGCATGTGCGCCGTTCTGATCCCTCTCGGCAACTGTCGCTTCCGCGCCTACCTTATATACCCGAAGACAGTTGGCTACCGCCTGCAAGGCGACCCCATGCTTAGGCTATTCACTAGCGAGTCTCCAAAAGTTTATCCTCCTCTGGCCGAATACTATGCGGAAGCGAAAAACATTGGGCCGCTGGCCAGTTTTGACGTTAGCGATTCTTGGGTAGAACACCCCTATCGAGATGGAGTGGTACTCGTTGGCGATGCTGCCGCAACCACCGATCCAACTTTCGGGCAAGGCCTCTCCTTGGCTTTGCGCGATGCGCGAACTCTGCGTGATGAACTCTCAAAGGACTCGGACTGGGCCGCGGCTGCAAGCCGCTACGCTGATCAACGTCGCGTGTACTTCCGCACCTGCCACACCGTGGAAGCGTGGCTGCGTACACTTTTCCAAGATTCTTCACCTGAGGCTGCTGCATTGCGCGCGAAGGCAATGCCGCTGATCGCCGAGGATCCGACTCGCGTGCCAGATCACCTAAATAGCGGACTCGATCTGCCCTTAAACGAACAAGTCCGAGCGCGGATGTTTGGTGAGTGCTGAATTTAGGCGGCGCCAAGATCCCGCTAAAGCATAAAGAGCGACTCTGTTATGCTGGCGGTCAAAAGGAACTGCGCGTTTGGAAGCCCGGTAAGTCACTTCCACCCGTAGCCGACGCTGCGTGTCTCCCGATCCCGGTCTGGTTGGCATCCGCTACACGCGCAGAGACACATCTCTGCGCTTGCACACGGGCTTGACTTCTCCGTTGCCCTGTTATACGAACGCAGTCGGATTACCCTCACCGATTAACTCCCCTGTATGCAAGGAGGTTCTATGGAATGGCACAAAGTGGATGAGGACGGCACACAGATGATGAAGGTTTGGGAAGTGGAAGGTAAAGACGTGTGGCCTCAAATCGTCATACTGCGAGTATCCAACGCTACCTTTCTGAAGTTTCTCCAAGACCCCAAAGGTTTCATGGAATTTGTCAACGCGAAAAAGGCTTTTTACCAACCCGTTATAATCGCCGGACCATGGGTGACGCTATCGTCCGCGGACCAAAAACTGCATCCAATCAGGTGGGCGCTCACACTGGTGCACAAAAAAGAGAGCACCATGTATGTTGCTGCTCTGCCACTGTTGCAACAGTAAGCTGTCAGCTCGAAGAGGGAGTGATAGCCTTGCTTATCGTGGCCGGGCGTTTCTGCCAGTGAGAATCTGTTGGCGGCAGCAAAAAAACGCTTCAAAAGTTCATGCGGTGCAGAAGCTTCTCAAATCGTGGGTCCGAGCGCAGCGGATCCATCAGCGGTTCAACTCTTAGCCGAACTAAGTACGAATCGTGCTGCTCATAGGCTTTTTCCAGCCACGAGAAAGCCTTATCATTCTCACGCAACGCCGCATGGACCAGGGCCAAAAGATAGGCCGGAACATAGTGGATTTTGGACGCCTCATCTAGCTGGGCAACAACCTTCTGTGCTTGCAGTTTCTTGCCGGCCAACCCGTACGCGCATCCCAAACTAGCCAGCCGCACGGGATCATTTCCAGAAGAACTCACCATGGCGCTGTACTCCGCGATGGCCTGGTCATACGCCGCTGTTGCCAAGTGAGCGGATCCGACGCAGTCGCGCGCCGAGACGGAACGCGGATCCAGGTCCAGCACTTTGTTACATTGTTCGATAGCACGATCGTATTGGCGCGCGTAATAGAACGCCCACCCGCCGTCCAGGATGGTAGTAGCCGAAAGAGGATCGAGTTCCTGCGCGGTGCGCATCTCAGCCAAAGCCTGATCGTGCCGCCCCATCTCCGATAGGAAGTCGGCATATCTCCGGTGGGCCTCGGCGTAGCTCGGGCTCAATTTGATCGCGCGCTCGAACTCCTTGTCCGCACCGGGCCAGTCCCAATCGCCATAGGATTTAATGGACGCCAGTGTCACGTGGGCGTCGGCCAGACTGTCATCCAGTGCCAGAGCCTTTTGGACGTACTCCTTTGCTTTTGGCATTGCCAGCTGAGGGGACAATTCATCCGTTAATAGGTAGTAGTTCGCCAGGCCCGCGTAAGCGGGAGCGTAGTTGGGATCTATCCTGGCCGCCTCCTCGAAGTATGCTTTGGCTTCGCGCAACTGATCTTCCGTTCCTTGCTGCAAGTGGAAGCGGGCCTTGAGATAAGCATCATGCGCCGCGAAATTTACAGGGTGATTCTTTGCGAGACGCTCCTGCTCTTGCGCCGTCAGCTTGACGTTGATCTCGCTCGTGATGGCGTGCGCTAGTTCGTTCTGCACCGCCAAGATATCGCGCAGATCTCGCTGATAACTCTCAGCCCAGACGTGCGTGTCTGTCGTTGCGCGGATCAGTTGGGCCGTAACGCGCAGATGGTCCGCGTCCCGCAAGACCGAGCCTTCGATTACGGCGTCCACGTGAAGTTCCCGTGCAATCTGCGGCACCGTCTTTTTTGTTCCCTTGTAGTGCATCACCGAGGTTCGCGAGGTCACCTTCAGCGCACTGATTTGCGACAGTGTGGTGATCAGCGCCTCGGTCATGCCGTCGGCGAAGTACTCCTGCCCGGGATCCCCCGAGAGGTTTTCCAGTGGCAGGACGGCCAAGGAACCAATGCGCGGCATGGTTGCTCTTCCGAACAGCCGATCGCGCCATCCGTTCACATTGAGCGCGAACAAAGTGACAAACACTGCCACGAACAGCGCCCCCGCGATCAGAATTAGATTCCGGGTACGCAGCTCCCTTTCTTGGACTGGCGCCACGACTGTGCTCGGCGCTCCCAGCCGGCGCAGATCAATCGCCAACTCTTTGGCCGATTGGTAGCGGTTCTCCGGTTCTTTCTCCACGCATTTTCCGATGATTCGCTCCAACTCCGCGGAGACCTTGGGATTTAGCGTTGTAGGCGGGATCGGAACCTTGCGCATCAGCGCGCCAAGCAACTGCCCGCTCTGCACCTCCGCGAACGGGCGCTGCCCCGTGGCCATCTCATACAACACGAACCCCGCCCCGTGAATGTCCGTGCGTGCGTCGGCCTCTTCTCCCGCCAACTGCTCCGGCGCCATATACGGCAGGGTCCCCGAGATGGAATTGGATTGGAGAGAGCTTTCCGTTTCGGTCGTTCCCGTCAAGGGTCGCCACAGCTTCGCAATACCGAAATCCAAAATCTTCAGCCGCCCGTCGCTCGTCAGCCGGAGGTTGCCGGGTTTCAGATCGCGATGTACGACCCCGCGTTCGTGAGCCGCGGCCAGACCATCACTGAGTTGCATGCCCAGGCGAACAACTTCCTTCTCCGGCAGCGGTCCAGCAGCCAGCTTGTCGCTAAGAGTAAATCCAGGGATGTACTCCATCACCAGAAAATCCACGCCCCTTCGCGTATCGAAATCGTAAACGGTGGCGATATTGGGATGATTTACTTTGGAGAGGGTCAGGGCCTCTTTGCGGAGATGTTTGCGAGCTCCTTCATCGGTGATGGTTCCCGGACTCAGCACCTTGATGGCGACTTCGCGATCCAGATGTTCGTCATGAGCGCGGAAGACCACCCCCATTCCTCCGCTGCCGATTTTCTCGATAATGCGGTAGTGGGAGAGCTCGAGCCCGATAAAGGATTCTATGGCTGTAGCATGGTCGGGCAGGGGAAGTTCTCCTTCCCATTTATCTTGCACGGCGAATCATACGGTTGCGGCCACAACAGGTCAATACGCATCTCGGTCAGTTTCTTTCATCGGAAGAATCAGCCCCAGTGCCGAGACTGTTTATAAGCCCATAACACGACTCCAAATAGTTCCCAGCGTCGCTTGAGGGTCACCTATTGTAGGAGCATCCGGACAATTGAGTCGTGTCGTCCTATCCTGAATGGCAAATGAGGCGGCCTTAATGTACAAATTTCTTTTACTAGGGTTGCTTGTCGGAATCCTGTTAGCGGTTTGGGTGATTAGGCTAAGGAGAGCCTCTAAACATCAAAGAAGGTGGAAGCCGGACATCCACCGCGTAACTTAAGCCGAGAGTTTTTGCGCCCTAGGATTTGTGTGTTCGGCTTACCGGCAGGTTCCTGCTAGTGGCCATGTTTCCGGTAACTGCTGCCAGGCACTTGCCAGTGTGTTGGTAGCCAATTTGCGCAATTTCCGGTTTGCCGACAACTCGCCCAGAACCTTATTTTTGCGCTTCCCAGAACTCCTTTGCGCAGGTATCGTAGACCGATTCGCGCTCCTTTCGGAAGGAGGGTGGGATGCATTCTCGAAGACGCCAACTGCTTCGAACTCTGTCATTTGCTTTCGGGTCAAGCTTCATCTTGAGCGGAAAGCAACTCGGCTTAGCGGCGCAGACAGCCGTCTCGCCAAAGCTCTCTCCTCTCCCTGCGGGGGCCGCTGTTCGCGATGCGATCGTTGGAGGAACGGAAATGGAAAAAGTGACCGGAATCGGAGGATTCTTCTTTCGAGCCAAAGATCCGAAAGCGTTGGGGAGTTGGTACCAGCAGCACCTGGGAATCTCCCTCATACCATCGAGCGAAGGGGATCCCGTTTGGGAGCAAGAGGCAGGCCCCACCGCTTTCGCGCCTTTTCCTGAGACCAGTAAATATTTCGGGGATGCCCAAAAGGTCTGGATGCTGAACTTTCGAGTCCGGGATCTCGACAAAATGGCGGCACAGCTACGGGCCGCAGGAATCGAGATCAAGATTTACCCGCCCGATCCCACCGGCCGGTTTGCCCGCGTGCATGACCCTGAAGGAAATCCGATCGAATTGTGGCAGCCTGCGTGACCAAACGCTCCACGCTAGGTTACTAAGCAGTTCAGGACTGTTTCTGGATCGCTCCTGGGTCACGGACTAACGGGAAGTAACCGAGTTACTTCCGGCTTGCCGACCATTCGGAGGTTGGCGACTCTGCTCGACCCCGCGCATTTATACAGGAGTTTCAAGACACTAAGCCCCTCGCTCACTTGATCTTCTTGGCGTGGATTTCCTGTCCGTCCCAGCGGTGATAGGTGTAGCCCGTTACATGGCCCTGAGCGTCACGGAAAAACGTCACACTTCCCAGATCATTCTTCACGAAAAAAGTCTCAGACCCTAACGGAAAGTACTCCTCGTCCATATTTTCGCCGAAGTCTGTCCATAGCTTCCCGTCCTTCACCGACACGGTCTCCGCCTGATCCAGGGGACGCCACTCATATTGTCCAACATACTCTTTATAAACCCTTGTATCCACGGCAACCGGCTTGTGGAAATTTACGGGCAGATTACCCCACTGCCTCGCAATGAGCAGCCACGAACCATTTTGCCTGATGTAAGTCTCCGTAGCACGCTGTTCGCTGATGATGTCGGCATCCGTAAACTGCTCGTGTACGGTCACTCGGTAGTTCAGCACGGCTGTACTGCCGTAGACGTGGACGACGTACTCACGCGAATTCACTCCGTGGTCGTACGCGAGGGGTAGCTTCCAGTGCTCCATGATGTGGACCTTGTGATTCGTATCAAGGACTCCATCGTCGTCACTGTAAATGCAATCATCGGCTACGAGGCGGGAGTAGGTCGCGTAGTCCCGCTTTTGCCACGCCTCCCCGAGTGCTTTGTGGACATCGAGCACTTCCTGTTGGGCTGGCGAGAGCTTTGGCTGCTCTTGAGCACGGATGATGCTGGCAGGTATGCAGAGTGCAACCAAAAGGCAGATGAAGTAACGCATGTTTTGTTCTCCGCGAACGAGCAACCGCACAACTCGGTCGGCGAGCATTCTACTCCAGCCGCAAAAAAAGAGGGCGAGAAATGGGGTCGCGGGCGTGTGACGGGCCAACTTTACCTTCTCGATTAGGGAAGGTTTGCCGACCACCTGGGAGGTGACCAGACCAGTCAATACGTGCGCGTTTATCGGGACCCAGTTTGTCTGTCAAAGCACGTTGTATTTCAACTGCGATGGCGGGGGGAGACACCGAGGTGGGAAAGAAAAGGAAGGAGCTGGCGCGAATTATGACGAGCAGACAGTGCCGAATCCGCTTGATTGACTTGTATGGAGAGATACCTCTAAGATACGCCGACAATGGAGGACCCACGCACACCACTCGGCGGACAGCTCCCAACATCGCGATACCACATTGTCGAGAAGCTTGGTGCCGGAGGAAACGGGGTGGTGTACAAGGCCGAGGACACCCGGCTTGGACGTTTCGTGGCCCTCAAGTTTCTCCCACCGGAAGGACAGCGGGATGCCCAAGTTCAGGCTCGTTTTCAACGCGAGGCACAGGCGGCGTCAGCGCTCAATCACCACAACATCTGCACTGTTTATGACATCGGCGAGCAGGATGGCCAGACGTTCATCGCCATGGAGCTGCTCGAAGGGCAGACGCTGAAGCAGAAGATCGGATCGCGTCCGCTGCCCCTTGAGACGTTGCTGGACTATGCGATGCAGATCGCCGCAGGGCTGGAGATCGCGCACAAGAATGGGATTGTCCACCGCGATATCAAGCCATCCAACATTTTCGTGACAAGCCTGGGTGCGGTGAAGTTGGCCGACTTCGGCCTCGCTAAACGCGTGATTCTAAATAGTACTCCGATTGGCGAGTCGCCAACAATTTCAGCCTCGATCACAGAACGCGGCACCATCGTCGGAACCGTGGCATACATGTCCCCGGAACAGGCACAGGACAAGGAGATCGACGCCCGTAGTGACATTTTTTCGTTTGGGATTGTTCTCTATGAGATGGCGACCGGAAAGCAAGCGTTCCCCGGAGAATCTCCCGCAACGATCATCGGGGAGATTCTGCACAAAGCGCCGAAATCCATTTGCGAGTTGAATCCCCAGGTACCCGAAGAACTCCAACGAATCGTTGTGAAGGCTCTGGAAAAGGATCGCGAGGACCGTTATCAGTCGGCGCATGAATTGATGGTGGATTTGCGCCGGTTGATGAAGAAGGAGACGGAACGGTCGCAGATCGGCTTGCCGGCAGAGTTGGCAAAGCAAGAGAAGTCGCGGAAGTGGATGTGGATTGGGGCTGCAGCGGTCGTCTGCGCCGCCGCATGGCTTGCGTTTACCGGCCGCGGCACGCCTGCCGATTCTGCGCCACTGCCGATGGAACAACTGACCTTTTCGGGCGAAACCAAAAGCCCCTCGATCTTCACGGACGGATCGCGCATTTATTTCGTCAGCGGAGCCATCCCCCTGGAGATGTCCGTAAAAGGGGGAGCCACGGCACCTCTCCGCGCCCCGATTGGCACCATGAGTATCCTGGATATTTCGCCGGACAGCTCTGAGTTTTTGCTGCTGCAGAGCGATCTGAACGACGAAACTCAGCGGGGAACGATATGGACCATGCCTGTTCTCGGAGGGCCGGCGAAGCGGTTGGGAAATATCACGGCGCGCGGTGCGAGTTATTCCCCGAATGGGAAGTTGATTGCGTTCAATGAAAAGGAATCGGTCTATGTGTGTGACACCGACGGACAAAACGTGAAGGAAGTCTGGAACACTCACCATATGGTGCCGGGCAATCCCGTTTTTTCGCCGGACTCCAAGAGAATTCGTGCAACGGTGTCGAGAAGCACCCTGGTGGACGATCTTACAAGGATCTGGGAGCTGAACGTGGACGGCAGTAATCCACATCTACTTCCTCTTCCTCCGCATTGGCCAGAGGATACCGGCACTTATAGCGGAATCTGGACCCCGGGCGGAAAGCATTTTGTTTTTAGCTCGTACAAAGACGGATCCAACAATCTTTACGAATACTTAGAGCCAAGGTGGTACGAGTTCTGGAAGAAGCCGTACGCGGTGCGATTAACGCCGGGCCAGCCCGAAGTGGCCGCTTTGGCACCGAGCCGGGACGGCAACAGAATGTTCGTCGTGGGGCGCCTGGCGCAGGGATCGCTGCATTTCTACGACGAAAAGGAAAAGCGGTTTTTGCCGTACCTCGGAGGATTACCCGCGACGCAGCTGGTGGTCTCACCGGACCGAAAATGGATGGTTTACACGGATTATCCGAGAGGTTATTTGTGGCGGTGCAAGGTCGACGGTAGCGAAAAGTTGCAACTCACAGACACTCTGGCGCAGATGCTCACCTGGTCACCGGACAGCCAGTGGATCGCGTATAGCGACTGGCATGAGCTTTATCGCGTCAGCGTCGATGGCGGCTCACCGGAAAAGTTGACGTCGGAGGGTTTCACGGAAGTTCTGCCGAGTTGGTCACCGGACGGGAAGTCCATTTATTTTAACGATTACCCAATCCAGGGACACCTGCGCATCCGTATTCTGGATCTGGAGACAAAAAAGGTGTCGACCATGCCGGGATCGGATGGCTACTATGCTCCATTGTGGTCGCCCGACGGGCAGTACCTGGCAGGAATTCAGAATCCACCGAAGAGTCTGGCGATTTATTCCGTAAAGACAAAGCAATGGAAGCAGTTGAAGGTTTTTGAGCACGACTGGGGATTTTTTGTGTGGGCTCCGGATTCGAAATCACTTTATTTGATGCGCGGCCCGTCGGAAGTGGCAACCGGCGAGCAAACCGGAATCTACCAGCTGACGGTGCCAGACGGGAAGTGGGAGTTGTTCACGAAGTTTACGGGGTTGAACGCGCTCATGGGTGGAGTGCAGGATTTCGTATCCATCACCTCAGAGGGCAATATCGCGACGATGAGCGATACCAGCGTGACTCAGATTTATCAGATGAAGTGGAAAAACGCGGAGTAAGGCTCGTAGGGGTTTTCCCAGCTGCTGCGGTGGAGGTCCTGCAATAAAAACATGGGTTAAGCCCCGGCTCATGTTCATCTGCAACATCCTGATCAGTCGGCTTGTATGAAGTGATCTCCGCACTTGGCTTCGGTTCTGGACGGATGACGGGCAACTCGGAAGTAATTCCACTTGCTTGGTTAGTCGCCTTCCCGGACAAACTCGTCTCCGTACCCGCTTGGACAGTTTGGGCGTCTACCGGGTCCTAGTTCATTGCGGATGGCGAACTCGCCACCGATTCGAAGCGCTCGCCCCTGCGCTGCACCGAGATCCTGCGCCGGATAAAATAAAGGGACACCGCGCCGAGCATAGCGGCACCGACGGCGAGAAGCTGCCCTGGGAAGGACCGCCAGTCGCGCAGAATGGCGTAGAGCAGAAGAACCGCAAACGCAAAGGGCGTGACACAGACATAGCCCATGCCCAACCAACCGCCGGGCACTCTGAAGGCGCGGGGCTCGTGAGGACAGCGGATGCGCAGGACAAGCAGAGCAAGGAACTCAAGCGTCAGGGCCCCGGCATAAAGCAAGCACTGGATGATGGCGAGACTGCCAAAGGAGAGAGTGGCGAAGAGCGCGGTGATGGCGCCGATGCAGAGGATTGCCACTCTGGGGACGGCCGCGGTGGTGGACACTTGGGAGAGAATCTTCGGAAGCCAGCCGTCGCAACCGAGAACGTATGGTAAGCGGGAAACATAGAGCAATTGGGAATTAAACAAGCCCCACATGGAGACGAGGCCCGCAGCGCCAAGGAGATTGCCCAGCCAATGACCGCCGATCAACTGTGCAATGACGGGCCAGCCGGCGTCGGAACTCCAGATGGCCGCCTCGGTGGTGACGGTCACGCCTGCGAGAACGGGAAACAGATAGCAGAGAACCAAGACCAGCAAGGCGAGAGCGAGAGCCCGCGGATAGTTGCGTTGGGGCTGGTCCACTTCCCCCGCATAAGTGGAGGCGTTTTCCCAGCCCGAGCAGTTGAAAACGATGTAGGAGAGTCCTAAGAGCACAGCTCCTTTGTGGCCAGTAGAAAGGTCGCGGCTGATGACATCGAAGACGGAACCTGGCGCTGGACCGCGCTTAAGCCATACAAGCAGCAGCACGACGAACGCACCCAGCACGATGTAGGCGCCAACCTTTGCGGAGCGGCCCACTTCGCGCGCGCCGAGAAAATTCAGTCCCATGCTTGAAGCTATGACAAGAATGGCGATAAGCCAGCGAATAAGCGTAACCGTCCAGAAGTGCGGCGAATTTGCGGACGGCGCAAGTGACGGAAAGAAGAAGGCGAGATAACTGACGAACAGCACCGGATACATGGCTAACCAAACTAAGGAAGTGGTTATGGACCAGCATGCCTGTTGCACTGCCCAGAACGGCCCGAAGACTTCCCGGACCCAAACGTAGGAACCGCCTTCTTCCGGCATGAGAGCCGTGAGTTCAGCAGCCATTAATGCTGTGGGAAGGCTCCAGGCAAAGGGGATAACGAGGATCAAGAGAATGGCCCAGGTTGGCCCGACCGCTCCGATTAATGGTTCCAGCCCGAAGGCGCCCCCGCAGGTCGTAAAGAATATCAGGCACACCAGCGCCAGCATCTTAATGCGGCGCTCCTGCGGCAATTGGATCAGTTCACGGCCAATTCGCTGACGAGTGGGGCCTAATGGGAGGGGGGCGGTGGTCACAGGCACACTCCTCGAAATGGAGGAAGGTTACGGCCTGGGACCCCGGAAAGTCACGCTAAATCATCTCTCGCTTCAACATCTTTTTGACATCGTCCCCGCAACGACTCACGTCATCCCGCAATAAGGTCTTGAGAATGAGGTTTGCGTGCTTTGCCATTTCATCTTCACGACAGCCCAGCCCATAGAAAAATACCTCCCACTACCTCCTGTTTCTCTTCCTTCTTCCGCGCCCGATGCTTACTACCTCGCGCACACAATTCCGCGATTCCCACTGACGAGGAATCCGTCTGCGGTACCCGCACACTACAATCCACTGTCAATGCTGCTGACGAGCCATCTGGCTGAGGCTCTATGAAAATCTGGGCAGCCGCCACTCGACGGCTGCCCAGATGGTTGAGAACAGAGGGTTGTCAGAAGGTGAAACGCGCTCCAAACTGGCCAACACGTCCGCCCAGACCACCGAAGCTGATGATCTGGCCGAAAGTGGCATCCGACATGTTGGTGTCAGGGCCTGCCAGTTGATGACGGTTAAACACGTTAAAGAACTCCAGGCGGAAGGTAAGCCGGTATCTATCCTCGCTACCCACCGCGAAGCTCTTGTGCAGTCCAAGGTCCTCGGTTGCCAGACCTGGGTTTCGCACCTGGGCCAGAAAGTTGCCAGCCGTGCCAAGTTGTCCAGGCGCGGGATTCTGGAAGCAGGCCGGATTCAGCCACTGCTTACCAAAGCTGGGCGAGCCATTTGTCAACGCACATCCCGGAACCAGGGTGACGTAAACCGCGTTAAAACCTGGATAGGAGTTGGTGGAGTGCACCGAGATCGGAGTTCCTGTGTTGTAGTGGAAGTCACCGTCCAAGCTCCATCCGCCAAGGAAGCCGTTTGCCAGATGGCCTGCATTGGCAAGGAACCTCTTGCCATGACCAAAGGGAAGCTCATAGATGATGTACCCCTTGACGATATGCGTCATGTCAAAGTCCGAGATGTCCTTCCTCTCGTCCTTCAGGTCATAGATGTTCTGCAGGTCGCCCGCCCACCACAGTTCGCTGAAGGAACTGTCCACGTCTCCGTGCGCGCGGGACCAAACATAGCTAGCCTGCAGCGAGAGTCCGTGCGACGCGCGCTTCGTCGCGCTCACCTGGAAGCTCTTGTAGTCAGCGTTGCCCAGCGGCGAACCCACGGAAAACAACGGACCGTAGGCCACAGCTACCTGCGGAAACGGTGTGATGCCTTGCCAACCCGGTCCCGTCCCGCCGTATCCAAAATAGCCGTTGTAGCTCGAAGGATAGGTCCCATTCGCGACATAGGCTTGCATGTTGGCCACGGTTGGCTGGTTGGTCATCAGTGTTCCGCTCTGCAGGTGGTAACTGTGGCTCTGCACCCAGCTCACATCCAGCTTGGTGTCACCGGCCAGTTCACGCTGCACGCCAACGGTCCACTGTTGTGTGTTGCCCGGCGTCAGCGCATGAGGATCGATGCTGACTCCACCCCATTGCGTGTAGTCAGGCGTCTTCACCTCCGAGAACGTCGGCTGGTACCCCGCATCCCAATTGAAACCGGACTCTGAGCTGTGCTGATAGAAACCAGGGTTGCCGGTCTGTTGATAGGGAATGCCGCCCCAGGTGTTCAGGTTCAGCGGTACAAAAAAGACCGAGACATTGCCCCGCACTACCGTTTTGTTATTTAAGCGATACGCGGCGCCAATGTGCGGCGCAAAGTTGAACCAATCCTGATCGCGCTCGAACGATTGGCTGCCGCTGGTCAGGTACTCATACTCGCCCATTTCCTTTGTGACCGGGTTGAAGTCGCCGGTTTCAAAGCTCGACCAGTGGCCGTACTTCTCTTTGTAAGGATTGTTGTAGTCCCACCGCAAGCTCAGATTCAGGGTTAGGCGCGAATTGACCTTGAAATCATCCATGGCATAAAGCGAGAAGGCCTTACGCCGGCCGTACTGCGGGTCCGGAGAGGTTGCGCTAGCCAGATAGACATCGCCCAGCAGGAAGCTGCCGAACGCACTCCCAACCGTGTTCCAGCCGTAATTCCACCAGGCACCAGCCGTCGAGGTCGGATCGAATGTAATATTGTTGAAAGTCCCCGAATCCGGGTGGCTGTTGAACTGCATGGCGCGGAATTCGGCCCCAAACCTATAGTTGTGGCGCCCCCTGTTCCAGTTCACTTCGTCGTTATAGATATAAGTGTTGGCGGCATAGAAATCGTTGAACTGGCTTCCGAGGTTGGAGAAGTTCCAGCCGTTCTGGTAGTTTCCCCAATTGGTGTACATGCCCGAACTGAAAGTCATCAGCGGGAAGTTGCCCGCGCCACTGTTGACGCCCAGCGTTTGCGCCCAACCAGCATTCTGGGAGACCGCAATGCTGGGATTCCGGAAGCGGTTTACCGTGAAGTGCGCGCTGTTGGTCAGTTGCGGCGAGAAAACGTACGTATCACTCAAGCGGACAGAAGGCGCTGTCGTGTCGTGCCAGTAGGAATTCGCCATCGGACCGCCGTCGGGGGCTGTGGCCGACCACACACCGCCTTGATCGGCATTAATGCGTGGATAGTTATCGTAGTAGAACGACCCATTGATGTGCTGTCTATCGCTGAGGTCGTAGTCAATCTTCACGCTGCTCTGTGTGTTGTGGAACCAGGGATCGGGATTGTAAGCCTGTCCAGCGTCGTTCGCAATCAGTGACGACTCGGGCTGATAGTCTTTGTAGTAGAGCTGAAGAATCTTCGCTGTTGTTGTGCTGATCATACTAGTGGGAATCAGGTTGCCGGGAAAGACGCAACCGGTGGCTGGATTGAATATCGCTCCAAGATAGACGTTGTTAGTGCAGGGATCCGTTCCCAAAAGCTTGGAAGTAGTCAGCATCGGGCTCAGGTCGGCATACGCCGCCACGCTGCCGTCAGCGTTCAGACCCATCATGGCATCGGTTGGGACCGTGCGCGAATTTGGCCCCAGACTCCACATGGATTGCATGTAACGCTCAAAGGACGCGTAGTAGAAGAGCTTGTTTTTCACGATGGCCCCGCCGACGCCACCGCCCCAATCCGAAAGTGAATCGCTCTTGCGAGCATAGGCAGCGGCGTTTGCGGGATCGGTGATCATTCCCAGATGGTTGGACGCGCTCAGTGCGTCCAGATCCGTCGAGTGCATGAAGCCAAAGAGGCTGCCGTGAATCTGGTTGGTGCCGGACTTCATTTCATAACGGAACACGCCGCCGCCGGTGCGGCCAGCATCTGCGCTGATGCCGGCGCTATCCACCTCGAACTCCTGAACGGCTTCCATCGGGGGTTGCGATTCGCTGATGTAGCCGCCCAACTGCGAGACCGCCGAGGTGCCATCGATCATCACTTCCTTGCTCAACGCCATGCTGCCGTTGATGTGCGAAGAGTAGTCCGAGCCTTCCACTCCAGGCACGTAGGCGAACATAAAGTTGGAGAGATTGCGGCTGCCCTGCACGTTCAAGGGAAGTTCACTGACCGCGGTATTGTTGAGGTTCGTCGTGAGCGTGGCGTCTGTGCTCTGGAGAATTGGCGCTTCCGCTGTTACCACCACTGTCTCCGTCGGCTTGCCGATTTGCAGCACGACGTCAATTTCTGCGATCTGGCTGATGTTCAAGGTCAGGCCTTTGCGCTCGAGGGCGCTGAAGCCGCTCTTGGTAAAGCTCACTGTGTAAGAGCCAATGGGAAGATCCCGAATCGAATACAGACCATCCCCGTTGGTAGTCCCGGTCTGCACATCGTTGGTGCCGACGTTTTTCGCCTCTACCTGCACTCCAGGTATGACTGCACCGGATTGATCCTTCACGACTCCGGTAATCGTTGCGCGATCGGATTGGGCCAGCGATACACCCGTAGCCAGGAGCAACCCCAAGAAAATAACCACTGCTTTTAACTTCATACAACCTCCGAGGAAACATGTTTTGAAAACCTGGGATAGGCCGATTGGTTGTTTTGCAATCGGCCGCTTTAGGGGCATTTAACGACAGGCTATATGCGTTGTCAAGCGGAAAATACCGGTATTCTAACTCGCTCTCGTATAGGATACCGGTATTCTAGGCCATTTATGTTATTGTGGTTCGCCCCTATTTCGCTATACCATCGAAAAGGGATAGAATGCTCGCAAAGAGTTCGCGGGGCCGGGTGTTTCTACGCGCCAGTTTTCTTGGAGCATCAGGAGCGATGGCCGGATGAAAATTCAGAAAAAGAAGAAGAGGGACCGTAAGCCCCTCCGTCACGTCACCTTGCAGATGGTAGCCGACCGCGTGGGGCTCACGAAGGGGACCTGTTCCGCGGTATTAAACAATTCGGTTGCATCCCGGTCTATTCCCCAGCCCACAAAAGAGCGCATCCTCTCGGCCGCCCGCGAGCTGAAATATCGGCCCAGCTTCTACGCTCGCAACCTGGGAGTAAAACGAACCTACATGATCGGTGTAGTCATGGAGGAAATCGGCGATTTTTACAGCTCGCCGATCATCAGCGGCATTGAACGATATCTGCGCCAGAAGAACTTCGTCTTTCTGACAGTTGCTCACCGTCATGATCCAAAGCTCCTTGAAAATTATGCGCAGATTCTCTCGGACCGCGGTGTTGAGGGTTTCATCACCGTTGACACATCCTTGGGTCATTCGCTGCCCTTGCCGACCATTGCTATCGCCGGGCACCGCCGCATGAAAGGCGTTACGAACGTGGTGCTGGATCATCGGCGCGCCGCATGGTTGGCGCTGAACCATCTGACGGAACTGGGTCACCGGGAGATTGCTTTTATGAAAGGGTCTCGTTTCAGCTCAGATTCGGAGGTGCGCTGGAAAGCAATCCGCGAAGTTGCCGAAGAGCTTGGCATCCCCTTGCGGGCTGAACTTATCGTGCAGCTCGAAGGCGTCGATCCCACCCCTCAGTTGGGTTATCCCTTCGCGAAACAACTGCTCGCCCGTTTACGGCCGTTCAGTGCGCTGTTTGCATATAACGACATTTCTGCCATCGGCTCCATTCGAGCCTTCCAGGAAGCCGGGCTGCGAGTTCCTGAAGACCTTTCCGTGGTGGGATTCGACGATATTCAGATTGCCGCGCATAACTATCCAAGCCTCACAACCGTGCGTCAACCCCTCCAGAAAATGGGGGAGCTGGCAGCACGCACTTTGTTGAATCGAATCGAATCCCGCGGAAATTTCGTACCGGAAATCGCCGTTGAACCCGAATTCGTCGTGCGCGATTCCACCGGCAAGGCACGCCCGCTGCCTTTGCCCCCGCGGAATGCAGCGAATTCCCGTGTGGAATGAGCCAGAACGGTGGACATCTCAGTGAAAGAGCTGCCGCTGCAAGGCGGCATTTCTCTCCCAACCGCGTCGGGATGAATATCTTAAAGATGGCCCCATGGCACGACGACCGGCGATCCTTTTCTGGATGTCCTTGACTCCCGCGCGGGCGGCGTGTTATTCATTCAGAAAACCGGTATTCTTCCTAAGGATTCTGAACAAATTGCCACAGGTGTTGTGGTTATTCGGCTTTCTGCAGAAAAGAGAGAAACGCAATGGTTATTCGGATAGGTTCGCGCTCGGTTTGGCTATGCAGATTCCTTCTCACGCTCGTGGTTTTGCTCCTGGCCGGTGCAGGACGAGCCAACGCGCAGGGCTGTACTGGTGTTCCCCCGAGTACCACGGGGGGGGTGACATGGAACCCGCAGTGGTGCCAGGAATTTAATGGCTCTCAAGCTTCCCCAGACACCACGGCATGGAGTTTTGACCTCGGAAACAACGGTGGCTGGGGCAACAACGAAGTGGAAGTCTACTGTGGACCTCCAGGGTACGCAGGTAATCCGTCCCAGTGTCCCACTATGTTCAGCACTAGCAACAACACCGTCTACCTCGATGGCAGCGGACACCTGGTAATACAACCTATCAACAACGGTGGAACATGGATCTCGACCCGTATCAAGACGCAGAGCGTGACAAACTTCCAATACGGCCGCATCGAGGCGAGCATCCAACTTCCCGATACAACGAATCAAGGTCTTTGGCCTGCCTTTTGGTCACTCGGCAGCAGCATCGGCACGGGCACTCCCTGGCCCAACTGTGGCGAAGCGGATTTTATGGAGAACTGGTCCCCCCAGGTGCTCAATGGGCCTGGCCCCGCCGCGAACAGAACCACGATTCACACGGCTCTTACCGGGGGCACAGGCTCCGGTGGGGCTTACTTTTTCCCCAACGGCCAGGCAGCGAACACCGCCTTCCATGCGTACGGAGTGATCTGGTCAGCCAACATGATGCAGTTCTACGTGGACGATCCGACGCATCCATTCCTTATCAGAACTCCGAGCGACTTGCCCTCCGGAGATACGTGGCCGTTCAATGCCCCAGTTTTCCTGCTTATGAATGTGGCGGTCGGCGGGACATTGGGCGGGTCGACCGCTAATCTGGCCAACGCACAACCCCTGCTCGTGGATTATGTCCGCCAGTATTCGCCTGCGAATGTGACCAAACCAACCTTGGGGAATCCCCCTTCCATTACCGTGAAAGCGGGGGCAACCACGGGCGACGGCAGCACGTTTACTCCTGGGCTGACGCCCGGCACGGGCTTCGTCTATTTTTCTTGCAGCACCAATGCACCGAAGGCGACTTGTTCGATCAGCACGACTGACCCGCTGAACACCTACGTCGTTAACTCGAGCGCCACCGAGAGCGTCACGGTAACCGTCGCAACTACGGCAAACGCGATCCTGCCTCCGCCACTGTTTGGACCCCGGCGGATATTCCGGCTCCCTGTTGTTCTCATTGCCGCACTTCTGCTGATTTTCATCGTGGCACTCGCACGGCGCATCCGCGGTCGGACGTGGTACCTGGCAAGTGCGCTGGCAGCCGTGCTCATTCTTGCTTGCGCCACGGGCGGTGGCTGCGGTGGCGGCACTTCGACAATCACCCCGCCTCCCAATAATGGCACCCCACCGGGTAGCTACAACGTAACCGTTTTCGCGTTTACTGAGGGCAATGCCAGTGACGGGACGAATGCGAATGCTGACGCAAACGTTGTGATTCCCGTTACGGTGAATTAACAGGCGCGCGTCTCGGGAATCACCGGTGACTGCCAGCACAACGACGAGACATTTTACACGTCAATTCGATATGGTTCTCTCCTCAGTCCAACCCTCAACCCGAGTTGTACCCCGACTCGCATCACGGTCAGTGGACGTATAGTCGCTCTACCGGAGACTTGGCTGCTGGAACCAGGATCTTCAAGAACCAAGTCATCAGGGCTTGGCGCGACTCCTCACTATTAATTCGTGCTTTGCAGGGCAGAATCGATTGCGGCTTTGCCATTTTGGATAATTGTTTTGAGCTGGTTCAGGTCGGTAGTTTCCAAATGCGCCGTTACTTTGTCGATTCTCCCGCTGGATACGGCAAGACGGATTCCGCTCCCAGTGCTATAAGTGGTCACGCTGAAATCCCCTTTGGTCCTGTATTCCGCTGAAAAGTTCGTCAGGCGCGTGATGTTACGGTCTGCTGCGGAAATGTAATCAATGCCCTTAAGGAGCGAATCAATTTCATCATAGTCCACGAACGAGGTTTTTTCTCTTCCGGAAGTGTTCGACTCCTTCACTGTGATACTGAGGCCGGTAACTCTCACCTCGGGGTTGCTTGCCACTCTTAGCTCTATCGCAGCAACAGTGACCAAACCCTTTCCCCCGATTGAACCGATCTTGGAGAACCCACGAATGAGAACAACTCCTGTTTGGGCGGAAAATGCCTCTAGTTTTGTGGCAGGTGGAAGGGGAGCGCAATCCTCTTGCTGTTGGCCCTGGTGATTTGGATCGGCGAGAGCCGGCTGCAGTTGCAGGATTTGAATGGCTGTCATCAGAGCTGAAGCAACGAGGTGCATCCCCGCAAAGAATGCCATTTGTTCACTCCAAGAGAATGGATTTGACAGCGATTCTGACGAGTCCAACTGTTCGCGTCAACGGACGAATCAGAATCTATATCAAATCCGCAGTCTCTTAAGTGGTTTTGACCTCGCGCAGTGGCTGCCGGGTCGCCAAGCCAGACTGTCCTTTCGGCTCATGAAACCCTGTACTTTCCTCCTCTTGACGCCTGCATCCCCTCCCGCCATAACTAGAGAAACTTGACGGACCCTATGTCCTCCCTTGCTTCTCATCTTGCGGTAATGAACAATCGGCGTCGCAGCCAGCGCGTCCTGCTGCGCATTCCCGTCCAGGTGATTGGCCATGGCCCGGATAAAAAGCCCGTCTCAGAGATGACGCACACGGCCGTTGTGAACGCGCACGGTGGATTGATCTATCTGACCCTGAAAGTGGAGCGCGGGCAAGTCATCATCCTGAAAAACCCGGAGACGAACGAGGAGCAGCTCTGCCGTGTTGTTCGTGCGGATCCCGCGCCGGATGGAAGAACGGAAGTCGGCCTGGAATTCGTCAAGCCTGCCCCCAATTTCTGGCGCGTGGCCTTTCCCCCATCGGATTGGGAGCCGCATTCTCCCGAAATCACCGCGGATACCTTCTAGCGCCCAGCATCCCCGGCCCCCATGTTTTACGCTGGCGTCCTTTCATAATTCTGTGGAACTCCCTATTGAATCGGTTTAATATCGTGCCCAGCGGTTTCTTTCAGGAGCGATCATGACTACTTTTCGTGGCTTCCTCTTCCGCTCTTTTGCGGCGGCTCTCGCGTTCTCTCTCTTAACCTTTGGCCCTGCTGTTCTTTCCGCCAAAGAAAGCTCGTCCAGCCTTCCCAGATTCGACCTACACGGCATTTGGAAAATGCAATCGTCCTGCGTGGATCGCTCCTCAGGTGAGGCCATTTCCACGCCTGGTTTCGCCGCCAATGGTTGGCACTCCGCGGAAATACCCGGCACGGTTGTCGGTGCGCTCGTAACGGACAAAACCCTCCCGGATCCCAACTTCGGGATGAACCTGAAGCAGTTTCCCGGCATCGTGCTAGGCGGCGATATGCCTTTCTCCAATCGCGACATGCCCCCGGACAGCCCTTACCGCTGTTCGTTCTGGTTTCGCATGGAATTCACCACACCGCGCGAGTACGCCGGCAATCTGGTGTGGCTCCATTTCCTTGGCATCAACAGCAGCGCCAACATTTGGATCAATGGACAGAAGATCGCCGATCGTGCCGATGTGGCCGGGGCCTACCGCGCTTACGAATTCAATATCAAGACACTCCTGCGCCCCACTCAAAATGCGCTGGCCGTGGAAGTGTTTGCTCCGGAAATGAACGAATTCGGCCTCACCTGGGTGGATTGGAATCCCACGCCTCCAGACAAAGACATGGGCATTTGGCGCGAGGTTTTTCTAACAGGCAGCGGCGACGTTTCCCTGCGCCATCCGTTCGTGCTCTCGAAATTAGGTCCAGACTACAAAACCGCCGCGCTCACCCTCACCGCCGAAGTACGCAACTCCGCCGATCGTCCCGTCAGCGCTGTGGTGCACGCGGAAGTGGCCGGAGAAAAGTTGCAGCAACCGGTGGAATTGGCCGCCAACGAAACCAAGATCGTGCGTTTTTCGCCGGAGCAATTTGCCCAGCTCAACCTGGCCCACCCGCACCTTTGGTGGCCCTACCAGATGGGCGAACCGTACCTCTACACCGCGAAATTCCGCGTGGAAACCGGCAAGCAAATCTCCGACAGCGCCAGCCTCGATTTCGGAATTCGCGAAGTCACCTCGGAAGTTACCGGCAAGAATAACCGGCTCTTTAAAGTGAACGGCGAGCGCGTGCTTATTCGCGGCGCGGCCTGGGCGCCCGATATGCTCCTTCGCTGGTCATCCAAAAAACTGGACGCCGATCTCGCCTACACCAAGCACATGGGACTGAACGCGATTCGCCTGGAAGGGAAGATTGACCGCAAGGAATTTTTCGACAAGACCGACCGCCTGGGTCTCCTCGTGATGCCCGGCTGGATTTGCTGTGATACCTGGGAGCACTGGGACACCTGGACGCCCGAAACAAAGAAAATTGCCGCCGCTTCGTTGGTTGATCAAATCAAAAGTCTGCGCACTCATCCCAGCGTCTTCGTCTGGCTCTATGGCAGCGACAATCCGCCGCCGTCCGAGATCGAGAACATGTACCTCGGCATCCTCAAAGAAATCGAGTGGCCCAATCCTTCGGTCTCTTCAGCCTCCGAAACTCCCACCACGGTCACCGGAAAATCCGGCGTGAAGATGACCGGCCCGTACGAGTACGTGCCGCCCGTGTACTGGTTCGCCGACACGGAAGCCGGTGGCGCCTATGGCTACAACACGGAGACGAGCCCTGGCCCCGCCGTTCCCACCAAGGAAAGCCTTGCGAAATTCATCCCCAAGGATCACCTGTGGCCCATTGATGAGTATTGGAATTTCCACGCAGGCCGCGAACGCTTTGAAACCATCAACGTCTTCGTTGACGCTCTGAATAAGCGCTACGGCACGGCCACTTCGCTCGACGACTTCGAGCGCAAGGCGCAAGCCCAGGCTTATGACAACGAGCGCTCCATGTTTGAAGCCTATGGCCGCAACAAATATGTTTCCACCGGCGTGATCCAGTGGATGCTCAATAATGCCTGGCCTTCCATGATCTGGCATCTCTACGACTACTACCTCGTCCCCGCCGGCGGTTATTTCGGCACGAAGAAAGCCCAGGAAATCGTCCACGTGCAATACAGCAACGACGACAATTCCGTCGCCGTCGTGAACGGCACCTACGAAGCGCTGCACGGCCTGAAGGTGAACGCGAAACTTTTCAACATTGATGCCAAACAAGTGGCGGCCAAGGATGCCACGCTCGATGTCCCCGCCGACGCCAGCATCAAAGCCCTCGATCTGCCCAAGCCTGACGGTCTCTCAACAACCTATTTCCTTAAACTCGAGTTGCGCGATGCCGCCGGAAAATTGCTCAGCGACAATTTCTACTGGCTCTCCACCAAGCTGGACACCATGGATTGGGCCGCGCGCAACGACACCGTCTACACCCCGCAAAAGGATTTCGCCGATCTCACCGGGCTCAACTCCTTGCCGCAGGTTAAGCTTGCTGTGAAAGCCGAGCATCGCATCGAAGCGGGCAAGGGAACAGTTCGCCTCAAAGTAAAAAATTCGAGCGCCAGCGTGGCGTTTCAGGTGCACGCGCGGCTCACCCAGGGCAAGGACGGCGATGATCTTGTGCCGGTATTCTGGGACGACAACTATTTCTCCCTGCTGCCGGGCGAAGAAAAAACCGTCACCGCAACGTTTGACGCCAGCGACCTCAATGGCAAAGAGCCGTTCCTCGAAGTCACCGGCTACAACGTGATTCCCGAAACGCTGAAGGTTTCCCACTAGTCGGGCAGTCGCGGCGGGATCGCCCCCCCGCTGCGGAACGGAATTTAACATTCGCGGCCGGTCGCGGCCGTGGCCGGAAGTTTCGTGTTTTGTTTTCGTTAGCTATGAACTCCACAGGGCGGGTTACCGTTACGAAACCCGCCCACTGCTTTTCCCCCTTGCCACTCCTACTGTTAGTGACTAAGATACTGGTGTGATTGGGGGAACCCGTGCCAAAAGAGAAACCACAAGTCAACATTGGTGAAGTGATAAAAACCTACCGCAGCCAGCGCGGATTGTCTCAGGGCGATATCGAGCGCCGCACCGGCCTGCTCCGCTGCTATCTTTCCCGCGTCGAGAACGGCCACACCGTTCCTTCGCTCGAAACCCTGGCCAAAATTGCCGAAGCCATGGAAATCTCGCTCGCCGATTTCTTCCCCGGAACGGAAACGCCGCGCGACAAGGAAACTCAGAAGATGCTCGGCGAACTTTCTCAGGACGAAATCCGTTTCCTCGCCGAGATCAAGAAATACAGCACCACTCTTTCCGATGGCGACAAGCGCTTGGTTCTTGCCATGATCCGCAAAATGGCCACGCTTCTCCCCGTGCAAGCTGGCGCACAAGTGAAAAAGCCTTTGCTGCGCAGACCGTCACTGTAAGCGAAAACTTTCAACAAACTGAAAACAAGAAACGCACTCTTGCTGTCTTGGAGTGGGTTTTTGTTTGTATGGCTCTCAACCGCTGCGTCCTCTCATAAACCGCATCGTGTCGGGAAGGGAACTGCCGTCCCCGCTTTTGCCGTTTCCCGAAGCGCTGTCGGAAGATTCAACTTTGTCGCCTTCGCCGGGCGCCAGGAATAGATTCGTTTCCACGGCGTGCTGTTTCGTGTACAGCTCGAAATAGCGCCCTTGCGCGGCGTACAGCGTTTGATGCGTTCCGCGTTCCAGAATCTTCCCCTCTTGCACCACCAGGATCTGCTCCGCGCGTCGAATTGTCGAAAGCCGGTGCGCGATCACAAAGGTGGTTCGTCCGCGCATCAAATAACGCAATCCTTCCTGAATCAGCGCTTCCGATTCGGAGTCCAAGCTGGAAGTCGCTTCATCCAGAATTAAAATCCGTGGATCGGCAAGAATCGCGCGCGCGATCGAAACGCGTTGTTTTTGTCCCCCGGAAAGTTTCACGCCGCGCTCGCCCACGACCGTGTCGTATTTTTCGGTGAAGTTTTCCGCGAACTCATCCACGCGCGCGATGCGGCACGCGGCGAGGATTTCTTCTTCCGTGGCGTTGGGCCGCGCATACGAAACGTTTTCGCGAATCGAGCCGTCGAACAGAAACGTTTCTTGCAGCACCACGCCCAACTGCGTGCGATAAGAACTGAGCCGCACGGTGGCAAGATCGTAGCCATCCACGAGCACGCGCCCTTCGGACGGCGTATAAAACGCCGAAATCAGCCCGATAATCGTGGACTTGCCCGATCCCGATGGCCCCACCAGCGCGGTCACCGTTCCCGGCTCCGCCGCGAACGAAATTCCGTGAAGCACTTCCTTGCCGGGCTCGTACGAAAAATGCACATCGTCGAACGCCACGCGCCCTTCGATGCGCTCCAGCGTCACGCTGCGTTTCGGGTCCGCATCTTCCTTGGCTTCGTTCAGGATTTCGCGCGTGCGCTCCAGTCCCGTGATGGCTTCGGTGATTTGCGTGCCGATGGCGACAATCTGAAATACCGGTGCAACGAGCAACCCCAAAAAGAAAATGTAGGTGAAGAAGGTTCCCAGTGTCATTTGCCCGGAAAGAATCTGGCGCGCACCCAGAAACATGATGACCGCGCTCACGATGCCGGTGAGTGTCGCGCCGGAGAGGCTCATGAGCGAAGTTGCGGTCAACGTCTTCAGCACATTGTCCAGCAAGCGCTGCACGCCCGCGCCAAACACCTCCTCCTCGCGCTCCTCGGCGTGATAACCCTTGACGACACGCACGCCGCCCAGCGATTCCGTCAGCCGCCCGGTAACCTCCGCATTGATTTTGGGGCGCGCGCGAAAGATCGGGCGAATCGTGGAAAACGCTTTGTTCAGGAACAACGCAAAGATCAGCAACACGCTGAAAGCCACGGCGGTCATCAGCACGCTGGTGCGCAACAAAATGATCAGCGCGAAGACAGCGGTCATGATGCCGCCCACGAATTCGACAAGGCCGGTGCCAATCAGATTGCGCACGCCCTCCACGTCGCTCATGATGCGCGAAACCAGGACGCCGGTTTTGTTGGCGTCGTAGAAGCTCACTGGAAGCCGCCCGATGTGCGCCTGCACCTGTTTGCGCAGGTCGGTAATCATGCGCTGCGCGGATTTGGAGAGCAGTTGCGTCAGCGTGAACGAAGTAAGCCCCTGGATAATGGTGGCGGCTAGCACGGCAGCCACAATCGGCAGCAGCAGATGCGGGTTGCGCTTTCCGATGACGTCGTCCACCAGGTATTTGGTGGAACCCGGCAAAACCAATCCGGCGATGCGGTTGATGGCCATCAGGACGAAGCCGAGCGCCAGGATGCGGCGGCGCGGATGGATCAGCGCCCAGATTTCGGGCAGCGATTGCCAGTTGATCTTCTTCTTCGCCTTTTTTGCGGCGGCTTCGGCGGTTGCGGGTAGTGTGGTTGCGGTTGTGGCCATAAGGGTTTATGTCAGTCCAGCAGGATACCTCTTCGATGCGCCGGGGCAGTTTTACGTTATCAGTTCTAAGTTCTAAGTATAAGAAAAGACAGAAGAGGGGACGGGCTGCGCAAAGTCTACAGTTCACAATTGACAGCCCACAGCTTGTGTAGGGGTCCCGTTTGGAGTGCGGGAGCTTGCTCCCGCTTTTGCGATGCAATCCGTTTCTCTCAAACGATCCGTAGGGAGGCGCTGTGTCAACCGAAAAGCGGCGGCGAGCCGCCGCACTCCAAAATGTCGGCGCGCCGACAATATGTTTATTCATATAGATAACTATGTGGTTACTATAGTGGGAGAAAACAAAGGAGTTGGGGGGAGCCAAGCAGTTCAAAGTTGAAAGTTCAAAGTTCAAGAATACCCCCACACCCCCCTGTTTTTGCGTATGTACGGGAATGATTGGACTTACGGGCGAATGTCTTGGATGTACGGGAATGATTGGAGTTAGGGGATAAAAACAGTTCAAAGTTGAAAGTTGAAGGTTGAAAGTCAGGAACGAAGAAGGAATAAAGATAACGCTGAGGCGCAGAGTGCGCAGAGGCTCGCAGAGAAGAGGGCCGCGTGGAGATCGGAAATGTCGGCGGTTCGACAATTTCAAAAAATACCCTGATAAACGAAGCTTTTATAGGAACTAGTTCACAGTTCGTGTAGGGGACGCCTTCTGAGTCGGTCCGCTCTTGCAACAGCCGGTTGGAATCCGCGGTATCGGAAAGAGGGAGAGGAACCATGTGGAAAGGGAAGAAAGGGCGAAGAATTCGTAAGGCCCCACCCCCCTGTTTTTGCGTAAGTAGGGGAAACAAAGGGGTTACGGGCGAATTTCCTGGATGTAGGGGAAACAAAGGACTTAGCGGGTTTTGAGAGGTAGGTGAGGGGGTGGAGCGTTCCGAAATGGCACAAGAGCGGCGTCCCCTCAGCATAACAGGGAAGCATAGCACACTATTTACCGTATGTCTACTATTATTTAGTGGGTACTAGTTTCGAAACTGGTACCATGTGCGGGAGAAAAGCACCCCAAGACCCACCCTCACAAACCGAGGATGGGGCACCCAGTTTCGTCTCGCCGTTTGAGCCTGGGCCACCCGCCACCCACAATTTTGCTAGCTTTTGGAAGGTAGGCCACCCACCTCGAACTCTTATCTGTCGTTTGAGTCTCCCGCAGAAATGTGCGTCATCGGAATCGCGTTGCTAATTCTTGACCGTCATCGCTTCAGAATCCACGGCTTTCTTGCCCGTGATGCCTTCAAGTCCTGAAAGAATGCCCCGATATTCATTCTTGTCGCACTGCATCGCGAAGCCGCCCTTGATGTCCGCTGTAGCCCAAGTAATTCCGATGTAGTGCTTCTTCGACTTGGTGAGAGCCATCAAACCACCTATTCCAAATGAAACGACAGCGAGTCCAATTGCTGCGCCAACGCGCCTGTGAACGTCTTGACCGTAGTTGATTTCCGTGACGGCGGACGCAGGAATCACAATGACTTCGGACTTGTCCTTGATGAGTCGAATTTGGTTCGTGTCAAATACAAGCCTGACGCCAGCTCCTGCCTTGACGTTCGACACGGAACCGCCATCGTACGTGACTTTGTAACCGTTGTCCCCGGCGAATGCGGAGACTGGTAACACAACGCAGAGAACAGCGGAGATGAAACCCGCGAATACTTTTTTCACGTTACGCTCCTTTGTACTTTCAGAAGAGCGCTTATCATCCACTTTAACAATGGTACTTTTCGCAATCGGCTATTTAGCTGTTGGACAAATGTGCCCCGAGTTCTTCCCATGTGACGAGCATCACAAGATTGAGGAGTAGGTTTTAACTGTGATGAAACTTGTGACATGGAACTGGTGTCCCAGTCCTAAGCTTCTAGAGGAAGTTGGGTGCCCCAGGTTCGATTTTTTGTCTGGGTCTTGGGTTTTCACTCTTCCGCGGCGGCGCGGAAGTATTATAGGTCCAGGAGTTAGGGAGCCATGACCACGCGTCAACGCAAGGTTCACACGCAACTCGGCCGAGCCGCAGTGCAGATCTTTGCCGCCAATGAGCGCATGAACCAGATGCTTATCGAACATCTTGACCCTGCCGCCTGGAGAGCCAAACCGCCCGGCAAGGTCCGCTCCATTGCCGCGATCTTCACGCACATGCACAATGTTCGCACCAAGTGGGTCAGGCTTACAGCGCCGCACCTGAAGGTTCCACGACAGCTCCACCGCGCGCACTGCACGCCGCAGCAGGCCCGCGCGGGATTGGCGGAGAGTGCCGCTCGCTGCGCGGAGATGCTCGCGGAAGCGCTCGGCGGCGGGGGCCGCGTCAAGAAGTTTCTCAGAGATGGCTGGGCTAAGCCTTGGCCGGTTGGCGTGGAAATGCTGTGCTACATGCTTGCTCACGAAGCGCACCATCGCGGGCAGGTGTGTATGCTCGCGCATCAGCTCGGATTCCCGTTGCCGACAGAGGTGGCGTGCGGGATCTGGAATTGGGAAAAGCTGTTGTAGGAAAGTTATCAGCGATCAGATATCAGCGATCAGGAAGAAAGGAAAAAACTTACACAGAGGTCGCAGAGAACGCAGAGTTCACAGAGAAGAAAACCCAAGACCCAGGTAAAAAGTCGAACCTGGGGCACCCGGCGACAAACCGGGTTAACGGGCCAGGGACTGGACGCGGCTGGCGATGGCGTGCCATGCGGCGGTGTGGCCGATGGGATAACAAATCTGCTGCAGAGCGATCACGAAGGCGCCAGCCAATAGCGTTATGCGATGAACCTTGCGCGTGGACCACAGGTCGTAGGCCGCCAGGATGAGCAGGAATATGTAGGAGAACAGCGCGGCAATCATCGCCTTTCGATTCACGATGGCGAAGGGCCAGCGAGAGATGGCGGCAATGAGCAGGGCGGTGGTGGCGATGTAGATGAGCCGTTTATGTGCGGAGGAATCGCGGCGTGCACGAAAAGCGAAAAAGAGCAGCGTCGCAAAAATCACCATGTCCATCATCGGAACAATGTAGAACGCCTGCGCATCGCGGCCTGCGGGACCGGCGCTCCGCCCCAGCGAATTCGTGGCTGCCAGCACTCCAAGGATGACCATGACACAGCCCAGCAGGAATCCCGCAATGCCCAGGCGGCGATGGATGTCCACGCGTCCGGCGGAAACCAGCGAAGTCTGTGTGACAAGCAGGAGAATCCAGCAGGAGAATGCCGCGCCGTGGATGTGAATCAGCAAGTTGGGAAGCGGAGCTTTGAACACTCCAGCGAGATAGTAGGAAGGCGCAAAGCCAACGAAAATGGTTGCCAGCATCGCCAGGGCCATGCCGGAGAAAAATAAATGGTCGTAACGGCGGCCTGGCACAGCGATGGAAGACTTCATAGAACTGCTTGGAGGCGCTACGGCTGTCGCCATTTTCCCTCTTTGAGCGAAAGTTTTGGCCGAGATTTCTTGCTGCCCGGAGAAGTGCACACGAGTGTAGGGCAAATGGAGATTGGATAGCTACAGAAAACTGCGGTCGGCGGTGACGAGAGGGAGCATACCTTCGGAGACCCAGTTCGGCGGGCGAGAAGAAAGAAAAAGCTTACACAGAGGTCGCAGAGAACACAGAGTTCACAGAGAAGAGAAAGCCCAGACCCAGGCACGGGGGAATGTATTCAGTCGTAAGTTTTTGGTTGTAAGTTTCAGACCGGAGACCCCAAGACCCAGGTAATAAATCGAACCTGGGGCACCCGGCGTTGCGGTTCGTGTAAACTAATGGGCAAACGGAAGGAACCACGTGCGGAAGTAAACCTTCCTGAGCTTGACCTATAGGCAAAACCATGACGAGTGTGCAGAGAGAACTTCTCCGGGAATTTGAGGCCTTTGCCATTACCGCTCCCACGATTAATGCGCTGATGGAGCGCATGGCGCAGCGCCTGCACGAAAAGATGACGCGCTACAACTGGGCGGGATTTTATCTGGTTGATCCGGTGGATGCCGGCTACCTGATCGTGGGACCGTATGCGGGCAGCTTTACGCCCAACGCGCGCATTCCGCTGAACACAGGGCTGTGCGGTGCGGCCGCCAGCAGCGGCCAGGTGGTCATCGTGCACGATGTGACGGCGGATCCGCGGTATTTGGCGGGATCGTCTTTGGTGAAGTCTGAAATCGTGGTGCCCATTTACGCGAACAAGCAGCTTGCGGGAGAGTTGGATATCGAGAGCTACTTTGCAGGTACGTTTAATAAGACGGAACAGGAATTTGTGGAAGCGTGCGCGAATTTGGCGGGGAAATATATGGGCAAAGGGTAGGACTACAGAAGAAAGAGAAAGGCAAAGGATTACACAGAGGTCACAGAGAGCACAGAGTTCACAGAGAAGAGAAACCCAAGAGACCCAAGACCCAGGCACCCTCCTACGGCGGGCCTGGGGCAATCAACCCAATTAGATAAGAGCGAATGGAATGAATGAAGAATTTGCATTGGACTTGGCTGTGGCGGGTCTCTAGAGTCTAGGTCCCATAACAACTCCGAACAGGTCTGCGGCGGAACTTTGCCGCGAAACCACGATGGAGAGCCGGAACGGCGGTTCCGGGAGTTACGGGCTTGACGGCGGAGTACGGAAAGACCTATGACCACATCGGCCCTGCCATCGCGAATTGGACTCCCTCCTTCACTCATCAACTATCGATTCGACGCGGCTTATGACGAAATGTTCAGCGCTCCGGCGGTGCCGCGCGAACATTACCAATCGCTGCACCGGACGCTGCTGGGGCTGCCTCCCGAGGAGCTGCGGAAAAGCCAACAAGCGGCGGACCTGACGTTCCTGCACGAAGGAATTACGTTTACCGTGTACGGAAGCAAGGAAGGCACGGAACGCATTTTCCCGAACGACCTGATACCGCGAATCATTCCCGCGGGAGAATGGGCAAGAATCGAAAAGGGGCTGACGCAGCGGCTGACGGCGCTGAACCTGTTTCTGCGCGACATCTACCACGAAGGACGAATCCTGCATGAAGGGATCGTGCCGAGGGAATTGATTTACAGTTGCCGGCATTTCCGGCGCGAGATGCGCGGGTTGAACGTGCCACGAGATATTTACGTGAGCGTCTGCGGGACAGACCTGGTGCGCCTGCCCGACGGAAACTTCGCGGTGCTGGAAGACAATTTGCGCGTGCCCAGCGGCGTGTCGTACATGCTGGCAAACCGCAAGGTGTTGAAGCGCGTGTTTCCGAAGATGTTCCGGGATTACGGCGTATGGCCGATTGATCATTATCCGCAGGCCTTGCTGGCGACGATGCGGAGTCTAACGCCGGAGAATTGCGCGCACGTGCAAGACCCGGTAACGGTGCTGCTGACGCCGGGTGTATCGAATTCGGCGTATTTCGAGCACACATTTTTGGCGCAGCAAATGGGCATCGAGCTGGTGGAAGGGCGCGACCTGCTGGTGCACGACAACGTGGTGTACATGCGCACGACGGCAGGGCCGCGGCGCGTGGACGTTATTTATCGCCGCGTGGATGACGATTTCCTGGACCCATTGTGCTTCCGGACAGACTCGATACTGGGCGTGCCGGGCCTGTTCAATGCATACCGCGCGGGAAACGTGAGCTTGGCGAACGCGATTGGAACGGGGGTGGCGGACGACAAGGCTGTGTATGCGTACGTGCCGGAGATTATCCGGTTTTATCTGAAGGAAGATGCGATCTTGCCGAATGTGCCGACGTATCTGCTGACGGACGCGGCACAAAGGCAACATGTGCTGGAAAATTTGGAGGAGTTGGTGGTGAAGGCGGTGGGCGAATCAGGCGGCTACGGGATGCTGATCGGGCCGCACAGCACGAAACAGCAACGCGAGGAATTCAGCGCGCGGATATTGGCGGAGCCGCGGAATTACATCGCGCAGCCCACGTTGGCGCTTTCTTGCGCGCCGTGTTTGATTGATGGCGAAGTGGAATCGCGGCACATTGATTTGCGGCCGTACATTTTGATGGGAGAGAAGGTGACGCTGGTGCCCGGCGGGCTGACGCGAGTGGCGCTGCGCAAAGGCTCGCTGGTGGTGAATTCGTCGCAGGGCGGCGGAAGCAAGGATACGTGGGTGCTGCGCGCGGGGAATGGGGATGACCGCGTGGCGCAGGTGGCCGAAGATGTGCGCAAAGGATTCGCAGAAAGAAAGCTGGCATAGGCGATGAGACCTCCACGAAATTATTTTGTGCGCACGTTCCGGCGCGATGCCGGAATGCTTTCGCGCGTGGCGGACAGCTTGTACTGGATGAGCCGGTACTTGGAGCGGGCGAAGCATACGGCGCGCTTGGTGGATGTGGAGCTGCAGCTCTGGTTGGACCAATCGCCGGAAGCAGGCGCGGGGCGGTGGCGATTTTTGCTGGAGGCGCTGCGCATACCCGCGGGGCCGGGCGCGGTGGATTCCACGGGGCTGCTGAATACGCTGGTGTTCAGCCGGGCGAATTCGTCTTCGATCGTGTCTTGCATCGCGGCGGCGCGGGAAAATCTGCGGCATGTGCGGGAGCAGTGCAGCACGGGGATGTGGGAGCACGTGAACCGGCTATACCTGGAGGTGATGGAGGCGCGGCCGGAAGAAGGCTGGGTGCTGAAGTCGCACAGATTTTTTCACACGGTGCTGGAAGGAGAGCAACTGTTTCAGGGAATTACCGATGGCACGATGAGCCACGGGGAGGGCTGGCAGTTTATTCAATTGGGGCGGTACGTGGAGCGCACCGACACGCTGGCGGCGTTGCTGGAGACGCAATTCAAGCGCGTGGCGCATCCCGTGGACCAGCCGGTGGAGAGCGCGGAGTACCTGGAATGGGTGGGGTTGTTACGCGCGTGCGAGGCGTTTGAGGCGTATTGCAAGGCGTACACCGCGGAAATCCGGCCGTTGCGCGTGGCGGAGTTTCTGCTGCTGAATCCGGATTTTCCACATTCGGTGCGCTTTTCGGTGGACCGCATCAATGCCGCGCTGCACATCATCGGTGACTTGACGGAGCGCCGGGAAAAACTGCCGACGAGGATTGCGGGGAGACTCCGGGCGCAATTGAGCTTCAGCCAGATTGAAGAAGTGATGGCGGAAGGGCCGCACACGTATCTGGAGAATGTGCGGAGCGAGTGCGCGCAGCTTCATGCGGCGATTCATCAGATGTACTTTGATTATTCGATCGAGGCCGAGCTGGCGTCGTAGGAGGAAGGAAGTAAGGAAGCAATGAAGCAGAGAGGTAAAGAAAAGGCGAGGAAGTATAAGGGTGCAATAGTGAAAGAGTGAAAGAGTGAAAGAGTAGGAGAGAGAGCAGCGGGGGATATGGCTTATTCGGTGCGGCACATTACGAGTTTCCGGCACGAGCCTGCGGTGCGGGAAAGTGTGATGGAAGTGCGCATGCAGCCGCGCACGGATTTCCGGCAGCGGTGCTTGAGTTTCTCCCTGGACGTGGCGCCGCGGGCGAGCATGATGCTGTACCGCGATTTTTATGGCAATGCGGTGCACCACTTCGACATTCCCGGGAGACACAACTTGATCGAAATTTCCGCGCAGGCGATTGTGGACGTGCTGCCGGCTCCGGAGTTCAGGCCGGAAGATGCGGGTAGTTGGGAGGAATTGGACGCGCGAGTCGCTGAAACGGATTACTGGGAGATGCTGCTTCCCAGCCACTTCGCAGCGCCGACGGAGCTCCTGGAGAAACTTGCGAGTGAGTTGAAGCTGGAACGCCGGGAAAAGCCACTTGCGCTACTGCAGGAATTGAACCTTAAGTTGTACGAACTGTTCGCGTATGTGCCGAACTCCACGAAGGTGGATTCCCCGATTGACGATGCGCTGCGGGCGCGGCAGGGCGTGTGCCAGGATTTTGCGCACATCATGATTACGCTGGTGCGCCTGCTGAAGATTCCTTGCCGCTATGTGAGCGGGTATCTGTATCACGAGGACAAGGCGCATGACCGGTCTCCGGCGGGGGCGACGCACGCGTGGGTGGAAGCGTACCTTGGGGATCTGGGATGGGTAGCGTTCGATCCGACGAACGACTTGATGGGCTGCGAGAGGCACATTCGCGTGGCTCTCGGTAGGGACTATGCGGATGTTCCGCCGACACGAGGTGTGCATAAGGGCGATTCGGAAAGTGAGCTGCGTGTAATGGTGGCCGTGTCGCCGGTGGACGCGCCGGAGCTGGAGGAGTTGCCACCGACGACGGTGATCCGGTCGAAGCCGCTGAGTGCGGAGAGCAAGGCGGCGTTTGATCTGCAGCAGCAACAGTGAGGAGAGTTATCAGCGATCAGGGAGCAAGTGAGATAGATGAGGTGGAGGAGGCGGAGGAAGTAAAGGAGAAGAGGGGCAACGCCGAGGATTGCACAGAGGTCACAGAGAGCGCAGAGTTCACAGAGAGGAAAAACCCAAGACCCAGGCACCCGCCTGCGGCGGGCCTGGGGCAACCGGCGGAGGAGTTTTCAGTATTAAGTTATCGGTTTTAAGTTGGAAGAAAAGACAATGTCAAGCCGTTCCGGCAGACAATCAAGGGCGCTCGAGACGCGCTCTGCGGCCGGACTGCCAGAAGTTATGGGAGGAGCCGGTTGCCTTTCAAGGCCCAGAGGGGTAAAATCTACCATGGTAGACACAGTGGTACCGAGGTAGATAATGAGCCTGAACATTAAAGATCCAGAGGCCCACAAGCTGGCGCAAAGGTTGGCGGAAGAGACCGGCGAGACAATGACACAAGCCGTAACTGTCGCACTCCGGGAAAAGCTTTCGCGCTTGCGGCGTGCAAAGAGGTCCAAGGCTACCGCAGAGGAATTGCGAGCGATCGCGCGGCGATTCCGGAGTCACTTGAAAGGGCCGGTTGAGGATCATGGGACGTTCCTGTACGACGAACATGGATTGCCGAAATGATAGTGGATACATCGGCGGTATTGGCTGTTCTGCTTGATGAAGGAGAAGCCGAGGAGTTCACGGGGTTGCTCTTGAAGAGCGAAGTTTGCCTCATGTCCGCTGTTTCATTCGTTGAGGCTTCGATTATTGCGGAGACGAACGGGGGTGACGGAGGAGTGCGACAGCTTGACGCATTCCTACGCACCGCAGGAATTACCGTCGAGCCAGTGAACGAGGAACATGCGCTGGCAGCGAGACAGGCTTATTCGGATTACGGCAAGGGCCGGCATGCGGCGGGGTTGAATTTGGGGGATTGCTTCTCGTATGCGCTGGCGAAGGTATCGGGTGAGCCGCTACTCTTCAAGGGAAGCGATTTTCGTAAGACGGATATTGTGGCGGCGATCCTTTAGGTTACGAGGGTGGGGCGTCCAGAGTGGTTTCCCGATCCATCACCGGGACCACGTGGTTGGTTGGAGTCGAGCGGGTGCGCCAGGTTGCGTAGCCTTCGCGGACGAGGCTAAGAATAGTGCGGCGGTTTTGGTAGACCAGTTTGGCCCAAGCCACGGGACCCATTTGGTGGAAATAGATGCCACGGAAGCAGATGCGGGCGAGGAAGATGTTGATGCGATAGCCGAGTGGCTGGTCCTTGAGCGAGGCCACGGCGTGGGCCATGGCTTCCGGGCTGTAGGAATGAGTCCAGCCATGTTTCACTTCGGCGTGCGCTTCGGCGATGGTCATCTTCAGCGGGGTGTGGGCCATGGCGAAAGGAATAAACTCCTGCCAATGTTTGGGGCGGGTTAGGCGGCCGGCGGCGGCGAGGCGTTTGTAAAGTGGGGTAGCGGGCAAGGGCGTGAGCAGGCCAAAGATGGGGAGGCCCGGAGGCCAGGTACGAATTTCGCTTAGCGTGCGCTCGGCGACACCGGGCGTGTCATTATCCATTCCGAAAATGAAGGAAGTGATGGCATAGACGTTGCGCCGTGCGAGGCGTTCGAGCACGGCGGCGTATTCGCCGGGCTTGTTGAAACCCTTGTTGACGGCCGCGAGGTTTGCGGGATCGATGGACTCCATGCCAATGAAGATCCACTTGCCGCCAGAGGCCGCGATGAGATCCACGAGTTCGGTGTCGCGCAGGAGATTGGCGCTGATCTGCGCGACCCAGTGGACCTGGGCGCCGGCGCTGATGATATCGCGCAGGAGCGATTTGGTGCGCTTGATGTTGATAGCGAAATTATCGTCAATGAAGAAGACCGCGATCTGGCCGCCTTCGCTTTGCGCGCGGGCTTTCAGGAGGAGCAATTCATTTACGACGCTTTCGTTGGTGCGAAAGCGGATGGAATCGCCAAAGAATCCGGTGACCGTGCAGAACTCGCAGCCGTAGGGACAGCCGCGGCCGGACTCCACGGGGATGAGGCGAAAGGTGCCCCAGCCTTCACCGATGCGCTGGAGGGTGCGCTTGAACATTTTAGGAATCAGATTGAACTGGTTGAGGTCAATTCTGTCCCAGGGGATCGTGGGGTATTGCTGGAGGCCAGGCTTACGTTCCTGGCCGAAGTCGTCAACCGGGGCGTAGACATCTTTGAGCTGGCCGCGCGCAGCATCCTGGACGATTCTGGGCCAAGTTTCGTCGGCTTCACCAAGAGCCACAGCGTCGGCGTGGCGCGGGCCGCCGTCGCGGCCAAGGGCTTCGTCGGCCTCTTCCGTGACGTGAGGTCCCCCCATCACGACGGGCACGCCGGTGGCGCGGATAGAATCCGCCATGCGGTAGGCCTTGGCGATCATGCGAGTCATCGCGCCGATGCCGACCAGGCCGATGTTCTGTTCCCGGACGAAACGAGCTATGCCGGCTTCATCCATGGGCTGGGCGTTGCCATCAATCAGAATGACTTCGTGGCCAGGAGGGGTAAGAGCTTGGAGGAGAAACATCCAAAGATGTGGCATGAAATTGCGAGTGACCCCATTGTCGGGGTTGTACAGCAAAATCCGCATCCGTTAGTCTCCATGACAAGCTGCTTCTTCGTTGCAAAACAAGGCAGGTAGTGGACCCAAAATCGAGGCAGCATATCATGGAAGACCAAGTTCCCGCTGTCTATACAAAAGTGAACACTTTTTGAAGTTGGTGTCCTATGTGGAACTGACGCAACGGCAAAAAGCGGCCAAAATGGAGGTTGGCGTTGGGGCACGGGGTGTTGCGGAACGGTGGGCCGGGTGCCATGATTTGGGTGACCCCTCCGCGCGGCGCAACGTGGCACACACATCAGGCGCCGCCCTTCCGCCAAGGCGAACGCGGGAGGATTTGTACGGTCACTGCGAGCTATCCTCGTGCGGCTCGCGAAGCGGAAACGAGGTGAGACCATGCCAATCACAGAAGACCAACTACTGGGAACAAAAGAGCTTATCGCGCTGGAAGAGGCCTATGGAGCGCACAATTACTACCCGCTGGACGTCGTGATTGAGCGGGCCGCCGGCGCTTGGGTGTACGACGTGGAAGGGAAGCGCTACCTGGATTGCCTGGCGGCGTATTCTGCGGTGAACCAGGGGCATTGCCACCCGCGGATTTTGGAGACGCTGATCGAGCAGGCGAAGAAGGTGACGCTGACTTCGCGAGCGTTTCGCAATTCGCAATTGCCGCTGCTGTACAAAGAGCTTCACGACCTGACCGGCATGGAGATGACGCTGCCGATGAATTCCGGCGCGGAGGCCGTGGAGACGGCGGTGAAGGCGGCGCGCAAGTGGGGCTACACGAAAAAGGGAATTCCGGACGGGCGGGCGGAGATCATCGTCTGCGAAGGAAATTTCCACGGACGGACCGTGACGGCGGTGAGCTTTTCGAGCGATGTGCAGTATCGCGAAGGATTTGGGCCGTTTACACCGGGATTCCGGATCATTCCATTTGGCGATGCGGAGGCTTTGCGGGCGGCGATTACGCCGAATACCTGTGCGTTCCTGGTGGAACCCATACAGGGCGAGGCGGGGATCAGGATTCCGCCGGATGGCTTTTTGCGCGACGCGGCAGTGATTTGCCGGGAGAAGCGCGTGTTGCTGATGGTGGACGAGATTCAGTCTGGGTTGGGGCGCACGGGGAAACTGTTCGCGTACATGCATGAAGGCATGCGACCGGATGTGCTGATTATCGGCAAGGCGCTGGCGGGCGGGTATTACCCGGTGTCGGCGGTGCTGGCTTCTAGGGAGGTTCTGGGCGTGTTTGGGCCCGGTGATCACGGCAGCACGTTTGGAGGCAATCCGCTGGCGTGCGCGGTGGCGCGAACGTCGCTGCGCGTGTTGATCGAAGAGAAGTTGGTGGAGCGATCGGCGGAGCTGGGTGCATATTTTCTAGAGAAGCTGCGGACGCTGCGGAGCCCGGTGGTGAAAGAGGTGCGCGGGCGCGGGCTGTGGATCGGGATTGTGCTGACGACCGAGGCGAGGAAGTACTGCGAGGCGCTGAAGGAAGAGGGCATACTGTGCAAGGAAACGCACAGCCGGATTATCCGGATTGCGCCGCCGCTGGTGATTCAGCGGGAAGAGATTGATTGGGCGATGGAACGCATCCGCAAAGTGCTGGAATAGGCGCTGTCTATTTCATGAACAATTGAATTGGTTTGCCGAGAATCGTTCTCCTGCGAGGCTGGGCCGGGGGTGTGACGAGTGTGTGCGGAATAGTGGAATTGTGCCGCGATCCCTCCGCTGCGGCCCGCAAACGGCGCGGGCCTTCGGTCCCTTCGGCTCCGCTCAGGGCAGGCGGGATGACAAACCGATTTGCGGGTTATTTTGAAGGGAAAGATTCAAAAATAACGCAGAGGCGCAGAGTTCGCAGAGATTCGCAGAGAAAGAACAAAGAACGGAGCGGAGATGAGGCGTCGGTCAGCGCGGGAATCTAGGGAAGGCCTCAGGCCTGAAGGCCTGAGCTACAGTTCACACAAGAAAAGGGGCCAGCGGTGAGTAGGGTTAGTCGGCGGCGGGGGTTGCGGTGGGGAGCTTGGCGGAGGGGCGCTCGATGTTGAGGACGCTGGAGACGAACTGGCTGAGGGTGCCGCCGAGGTGGCCGAGGACGCGCTGCTTGAGGGTGGTGTAGTCCTGCATGCCGCAAAACAGATCGGAGAGGAGTTGGCGGAAGACGGCGTTGCGCTGAAGGAACTGCACCATGCGCGTGGTAACGGAGCAGCCGAGGAACGAGCCGCGATAGAAGCGGCGCACGATGCGGGCGGCAAATTCGAGTTCCATGGAGAAAGAGGCTTTGACACGCGCGGGATATTTTTCGGGGCAGCCTTCAGCGAGGGATTTGCCCAGGAGTTCACCGGAGCGCATGGCGTAGAAGAGGCCCTCGCCCGTGAGAGGATCCACCCAGGCGGCGGCGTCGCCAATGAGAGCCCAGTTGCGGCCAATGACGCTGCGGTCAGAGAAAGTGCGTTCCCGCGGGGAAGGCAGGACGTGACTATAGAACTTAGCGGATCCCGTGGCGATTTTTTCGGATGCGGCGAAGGTTTGGAGATGCGCGCGCAGTTCGCCGCTGGTGTGCGCGCTCATGCTGCCGCAGATGCCAAGGGAGAGATGGTCGGCGCGGGGAAATGACCAGATGTAGCCCTCGAAATCGGGGAGGAACTTGATGATGATTTCCTCGGAGGTCTGCGGAACGAAATAGCCTTGGGTCATCTCGAGCTCATCGCGTTGCAGGGCGCGCGTTCCGGGAAGCAACTGGTTGCGAGCGCCGGCAGCGAGGACCAGAAAATCGGCAGTGCGCCACTGGCCATCAATGGAGTAGCGCGGCTTATCGGAAGCGGTGTCCACTTCATGAACGCGGGAGCGGTGGACCTGGCAGCCGGCTTCGCGGGCGCGATCAAGGAGCAGGCCATTCAAGACGGTGCGGGAATAGATGACGATGGGATGCTGAAGGTCGAGCTTGGCGCGGTGATTTTCGGCGCTGATGATTTGGACGGTACGAATAAGCTTTTTTGGATGCGGATTATCCAGTAGGAAGGGGTAGCACTGCGTGGCCTTGTAGGTCAGACCTCCGCCGCAGGGTTTTTCCCAGGCGAGGTGTTCATCGAAAATTCGGACGGAATGGCCCGCGCGGGCAAGTTGCTCGCCGCACATCGCACCGGAAGGGCCACCGCCGACAATGACAATTTCAGACATCAGTCACATCACACCTAAAGCTAAAAATGCAAGCATCCATCTCCGGCGCGGGGAGGAACGCCACCCATCTGGCGGCTGATGTTCCCTAGGACAATGGGAAAAGCACCAGGCAAAAACCCGTAAGGAGTATAGCACCGAACAGAGCGGCAGCCGTGGGGGAGGCACTGGAGCGGCGGGCGAGCTGTGAGCCCAGCCGGATCAGCAGCAGGGCAAGCACGAAATAGGGAGAGAGCAGGACCAGGAGGATTTCACCGCTGTGGAGATACAGAACTCCCACAACCAGGGCGAGCCAGGCGATGGCGAGGAGCAGAATCGATTGAAGAAGGCAGCGGGCCGGGGGTACATCGGAAGCAGGCCCGAGAAGGAATTCGAGGGCGTAGAAAAAGAGGAAGACGGCGAGGAAGAAGATGGGGAATCGCGACCAGCGGTGGAAGGTAAGCCAGGCGTTCGAGAAAGTAAGGTCGAACCAGCCGGTGACAAGGAAATGGAGGATGAAGGCAGCCAACGCCGCGGAGAGAAGCACAGTCGGCTTGACGGAGAATTGCGATAGCGCCAAGCGGGGATGAAGGAAGACCAGAGCGAGGCCCGTGAGAAAGAAAAAGCTGGCAAGGTAGTTTCCCTGGAAGAGGGGCAGGGGGCGAAGCGGCATCCAATAGCGGAGCACATAAACCACGGCGAGAGAGATGGCGGCAACCTCGAGGAGAACCTGGGGGAGCGGGGGGAGATGCGTAGAGCGCGGCTCCGCGGGAGGTTTATGGCCGAAAGATTCGCGAAGAAACGGGCCGGCCAGCAACACGATGCCGCAGAGGCCGAGCAGGCAGCCAAGCACGTTGGCGCGAGATGGAATGGAGGCGGCGGCGGGAAGGTGGAGGAGACGAGAAGTCCAATCCTGTAATTTTGCGGCGACACGGGTGGAGAAGAGTTCGCTGACATGGGAATTGCCGGGGATGACGGCGAACTGCACCGTGGGATCGGATTGCGAAGCGACGAGATCGGCGGCATTGCCAGCAAGGCCCGTGAATTCGTATTGGCCAACGAGGATAAGCGTGTTGGGCTGAATCGGCGGAGGAATGAGAAAGAGAAGGTTTTCGGGGGCGACGCCGTGCGCGATATGCATGGGGGCGGGAGAAATGGCGACGACGCCCGCGGGCCGGAATTTAGGGGCGATGCGGAGAGCAATAGCTCCACCCATGGAATGGCCAACGAGGATGGTGCGTTCTGGAACGATCAAGCCGCGTGCAGCAAGCCCGCGCGCGAAAGAGATGGCGCAGGACTCGGCCTGATCGGGGCTGAATGGGCCGTTGGAGCGGCCGTGGCCAGGAAGATCAGGGATGTAGACGATGAGGCCTTGCTCGGCGAGAGCGCGCGCGAGGTAGGACATGATGGTCCTGTTGGCGGCCAGGCCGTGAAAGAGAATGGCGGCGCCCCGCTCAGGATCTTCGCTCATGCCGGATTTTTGGACTACGTCCACAATGAGAGGGCAAGAGCCGGCGTTGACCAGGTAGTGACGCGTGGTGAAGCCGCGGGAGGCATTCATGGTGAGGAGGGCGCCGAGGAGAAGAAGAGAAATGCCGGCGCCGGCGAGAATCGCTTGTTTATGTTTCATGCCGAGGGCCGCCTTCGGGAGCGAGGCATTAGAGGGGCGTGATAAACTGAATAATTGGGCCGCGAATTGCGGCGACAAGATTGAGCGAGCATGGTGAGCCTTTGCATCCAGCGGTCCTGACACTCGAAGAAATCATTTTGCGGTTTGGCAAGGAGAAACGCAACGGAAAGCGCGTTGTGTTCACGAACGGGTGTTTCGATTTGCTGCATCCGGGGCACATCGAAAGCCTAGAGAAGGCGCGTGCGTTGGGCGATGTGCTGATTGTGGGGTTGAACAGCGATGAGAGCGTGCGAACGCTGAAGGGGCCGGGAAGGCCGGTGATCCCTGCGGAGGAGCGGGCAGAGATTCTGGCGAGCCTGGAATGCGTGGATGCGGTCTTGATTTTTGAGGAGTTGACGCCGCAACGGGTGATCGCGGCGCTACTGCCGGATGTGCTGGTTAAGGGCAAGGATTGGCCGGGCAATCAGATCGTTGGGCGCGAGGAAGTGGAAGCGGCGGGAGGTGAGGTTGTGCAGGTGGAGTTGGTGAAGGGATACTCGACGTCGGAGATTCTGAAGAGGATTCGAGGGGAGGGGAAGCAGTTCTAAGTTATAAGTTGTCAGTTTTAAGTGAAGCGAAGAGAGATATCAGCGAGCAGAGGACATTAGAACAGGGAGAGGGGCGGGCTGCTCCGGTCCCTACGGCTCCGCTCTGGGCAGGCGGGATGACAAAAAGAAAAGGATAACGCAGAGGCGCAGAGAACGCAGAGATTCGCAGAGAGAAGAGAGAAAAAACTAAGATATAAGACCATAAGATTTGAGCTCGTAAGTTCGGACTTAGGATTTGAAACTGAGTACTTAAAACTTAGAACTTAAAACACCAAACTGGGAACGGATTGCACTTCAGGCCAGAGGGAAAGCTCCGCTGAAAGAATAAAGAACAACTGGCAAATGATACTACCGGCAGTCAGAGAGCGATTGGAGGGCTTGCTGCGCCATGCCTCGATCGAGGGCGTGGTGGGTGAGCTGCGCGCGGGCGGCGGGCTAGTGGGGCTCTCTGGATTGCAGGACGTGGCGAAGGCGCTGGTGGCGGCGCACGTGACGCACGAGCTGCGGCGGCCCGCCTTTTTTGTGACGGAAAACAACCGGCGCGCGGAAGAGTTGGCGGAGAGCCTGCGCTTCTTCGCGCAAATTTTCCCGGGTGCTACGGGCGGAGTGGCGGTGCTGCCGGCATTTGACAGCTTGCCTTGGGATCCGCAGACGCCGCATGCGGACATTCTGGAGCGTCGAGCCGCAACTTTGTACCGGCTGGCGAATGGCGAGGTGTCTCTGGTGATTGCGCCGATGGCCGCGGCGCTGTGGCGCTATCAGGATCCGTATGTGTACCTGACGCTGGCGCGCACACTGGCGAAGGATTCCGAGGGCGCGCACGGCGAACTGATCACGCATTTGGCAAGCACGGGTTATGCGCGAACGGAGATGGTGGAATTGCCGGGACAATTTGCAGTGCGCGGCGGGATTGTGGACGTGTTCTCGCCGGAAGCGCCGCGGCCTGTGCGCATTGAACTGCTGGGCGACACGGTGGAGAGCGTGCGGGAATTCGATCCACGAACGCAGCGCTCGATATCACCGGTTGTACGAACCACGATTTTGCCGCTGACGGAATGGAGCGTGCCCGCGCCGGGAAGCGCGGAGGCGGAAGCGTGGGAGCCGGGAAGCTGGTTTGGCGGGGACAAAACGCCGGGGGGAAGCGCGCTGTTGGAGCTGGCTGAAAGTTCGCTGAAGCCAATTGTGTTTCTGGACGAGCCGGAGAAGCTTCGCGATGCGCGCAAGAAGCTGCTGGAACAGGCTACGGAGAATTACGAGCGCCACGGGCAGGCGAATGCGCCGACGGTGAACGACTATTTCTGGAGCGAGGAAGAGTGGGAGCGCGCGGTTGCAAAATGTTCGCGGATTGAGTTGGAACATTTGGGATTAACGGACGGCGGCGGGAAGCGTTTTGAGCTGAATGCGCGCTCGAGCACGCGGTATCACGGCGATGTGGTGGCGTGCCTGGCGGACGTGAAAGCGCAACTGGCTGGCGGCGGCACAGTACTGCTAACGGCGGCGAGCGTCGGGGAACTGGAGCGCTACGCCGACATTTGCCGCGAGTACGAAGTGCCTTACGTGCTGGGAGAAACGGAAGAGGCGGCGGCGGGATTCACGGCGGAGAGCGCTTCGGAAACGGCGGCGCTGCTGCTGGTGCGCGCGCCGTTCGCGCAAGGCGTGGCGTTTCCGGAAGCGAAGCTGACGCTGTACGGCAACGGCGACTTGTTCGACGTGACGCCGGCAGTGGAACGTCCTGGACGGAAAATCCGCACGTCCGGATTTTTTGGTGATTTTGCGGAATTGAAGCCGGGGGATTACGTGGTGCACGTGGATCACGGCATCGGCCAGTTCGAGGGATTGCGGCTCATTGAATCGGCGGGGCGGCGGGGCGAGTTCATGTTGCTGCGGTACGCGGATGAAGCGCGGTTGTACGTGCCGCTGGAACGCATGGACCTGGTGCAAAGTTACCGCGCGGCGGAGGGCGGGCATCCGACGCTGGACAAACTGGGCGGGACCGCGTGGAATTCACGCAAGACGCGGGTGCGCAAATCGCTGGAAGACATGGCGGACCAGTTGCTTGCGCTTTATGCCCAGCGCAAGACCGCGCAGGGTTTCGCGTTTTCGCCGGACGGCAATTGGCAACGGGAATTTGAGGACGCGTTTGAGTTTGAGGAGACGCCGGACCAGGTGACGGCCATCGCGGACATCAAGCGCGATTTGGAAAAGCCGGCGCCGATGGATCGCTTATTGTGCGGCGACGTGGGCTACGGAAAGACGGAAGTGGCCATGCGGGCTGCGTTCAAGGCGGTGGCGGACAACAAGCAAGTGGCGGTGCTGACGCCGACGACGGTGCTTGCATTTCAACATTTCGAGACGTTTAAGCAGCGCTTCGCGGCGTTCCCCACGCGAGTTGAGATGCTCAGCCGGTTTCGCACGACGGCGGAACAGAAAGCGGTGCTGGCGGACCTGGAAACAGGGAAAGTGGATGTGGTGATCGGGACGCACCGGCTGCTGTCGAAGGATGTGAAGTTTCAGGATTTGGGATTGCTGGTGGTGGACGAAGAGCAGCGGTTTGGCGTGGCGCACAAAGAGCGATTGAAGGAGATGCGGAAGAATGTGCACGCGCTGGCGCTTTCGGCGACGCCGATCCCGCGGACGCTGCACATGTCTTTGGTGGGCTTGCGCGATATGTCGGTGATCGAGACGGCGCCGCGGGACCGGTTGGCGATTCAAACGGTGGTCACGTCGTTTGACGAAGAGGTGGTGAAGCGCTCGATTGAAAACGAGCTGGCGCGTGATGGTCAGGTGTATTTCATCCACAACCGCGTCGAGTCCATCTATTCGCTGGCCAGCCTGGTGACGAAGCTGGTGCCGAAGGCGCGGGTGGTGGTGGCGCACGGGCAGATGGGGGAGAAGGACCTGGAAAAGGTGATGCTGAAGTTTATCCGCGATGAAGCGGACGTGCTGGTGGCGACGACGATTGTGGAGAATGGCCTGGACATTCCGCGGGCGAACACGATTTTAATCAATCGCGCGGACCGGCTGGGGCTTGCGGAACTTTACCAATTGCGCGGGCGCGTGGGGCGTTCGCACCAGCGCGCCTATGCGTACTTGCTGGTGCCACCGGAACGTGCGTTGACGGATATCGCAAGGCGGCGGCTGGCGGCGATGAAGGAGTTCAGCGAACTGGGCGCGGGATTCCGGATTGCGGCGCTGGATTTGGAATTGCGCGGAGCGGGGAACATGCTGGGGCGGCAACAACACGGCCACATCGAAGCCGTGGGATTTGATTTGTACGTGCAGATGCTCGAGCGCACCGTAGCGAAGTTGAAGGGAGAAGAGGGGGCGCCGGAATTGCGCACGACGATCAACCTGGGGATGGATGTGCGAATTCCGGAGGAGTACATCCCGAGCGAGAATTTGAGGCTGCGGACGTACAAGCGGATTTCGTCGGTGGCGTCAGAAGCAGAAAGGCAGGATGTGGGGAAGGAGTTGGCGGATCGCTTTGGGCCGCTGCCAAAGCCCGTGGAAAACCTTCTGGAGTTTGCGATGCTGAAATCCATGAGCGAGCGGTTGCGCATTGCGGCGGTGGAGCGGCAGGGAAGCAAGATCGCGCTGCGATTCCACGCGGAAACGCAGTTGGACCCGGCGTTGGTGGTAAAGGTGGTGCGTTCGAGGAAGGGCATCAAGCTGGACCCGAGCGGGGTGTTGTGGATGGAGGTGCAGAAGGGCGAGGGCGTGGCGGTGGCGCTGCGGAGCGTGCTGGTGGGATTGCGCGGGGAATGAGGGAATGAGGCAGCGCGGACTAAGAACAGGATGTCCGATTAGCGATGCGGGCTCAATGGATGCTAGGGATCATCTGTCGCGTTTGGCGGCTAGTTATGAGTTGGCCGCGCGCCAGATTGTTTATCCAACGCGGCGAGAATCCACCTCTGCAAAACGGCACGAAACTGAGGCTTTACTTCGCGATAGACCAGACCCACGCCGGAGGGCTTGACATAGAGGACGGATGCCGCGGCCTCGAAATACTCTCCTGAATTGTGAATCTTTACCAAAACAGGGCGCTTCATCTCAAACGACGCGGAAGTTTCCAGAAAACATCCGCGCAAGCTTAGCTCCGTCACACGTGCGGAGACAACAGCAGTGGGCGAGCTTTCAGGAGCGATCTCGGCACTAGCGCTGAAGGGAAACCTCAAACCACGATGTTCTTGGTCCATAATTTAAGGCTATTTCAATGAATAACGGTTGTCGAGTCGCTTGATGAGCTTCCGACACGAATTAGCTAGTACCGGTCTTCCAGCCGGGTCCGGGAAGGTCTTGAAGCTCCTCGCCGCCGCATGGCACCCTAACTCGCGAAGGACTCGCTAACGGGGACTGACGCATTGCAGATCGAATTTGCACATTGCGGGGATGCGTTCTAGACTGTGGCAATGGGGAGATTCATGAAGAAAACAGCAATTTTTGCGGCAGTTCTGTTTGGCTGGCCACTATTGGCGCAGAATCCACCGGCGACGAATCCACCGCCCGCGAATCCGCCGGCGCAGAACCCTTCAACGCAAACGCCGGCCGCGCAGACACCGCCGGCGCAAAATCCGCCGACGTTGGAACAGCCGCAGATGGCCGCGCCCGAGCCTGAGACAGAGAAGAAACCCGAGCCTCTGAAGAAGCCGGCCACTCCCGCGGCGGCGAAGGCCACGAAGCCTTCGTCCAGCGAAGGCAAAGTGGTGGAAGAGATCCTCGCGAGGGTAAACAACGAGATCATCACGCGCTCCGAGTTGGACAAGGCCCGCGTGACCGCGGAACAGGAAACTCGTGAGGATTGCACGGGGCGGTGCACACCCGAGCAGTTGCAGACGGCCATCGAGGATCGCCAGAAAAATGCCTTACGCGATTTGATTGACCAGTCGCTGCTGGCGCAGCGCGGCAAGGACCTGGGCATCAGTGTAGAGACGGACGTGGTGAAGCAACTCGACCAGATTCGTATCCAAAATAACCTGAAGGATTTGGACGAACTGGAGAGGGAAGTAACCAAACAGGGCCTTAACTGGGAGGATTTCAAGAACAACATCCGCAACCGCTTCCTGACCCAAGAGGTCATTTCCCGGGAAGTGGGTTCGCACATCACCATAGGGAACGACGAGAAATTGAAGTTCTATAACGAACACAAAAACGAATTCGTGATGCCGGAGGAAGTAGCGCTGCGGGCCATTGAAGTAACCACGGAAGGGAAGACGGAGGCGGAGATTCCCGAGCTGAAGAAGAAGGCGGAATCGTACTTGAAGCGAATCAATGATGGCGAGGATTTCTCTGTTCTGGCAAAACGCTATTCCGATGGAAAAACGGCGCAGCAGGGAGGGTACCTGGGGGAATACAAGCGCGGGGAACTGTCGAAGGAACTGGAAGACAAAGTATTCGCGATGAAGAAGAACGAAATGACGGACGTGATTGAGACCAAGCAGGGATTCCTGATCCTGCAAGTCCTGGAGCGCTTCACGGAAGGCATCCAGCCTTACGAAAAAGTGGAAGGCAAGATCACGGAGCACCTTTACAGCGAGCGCATGGATCCGGCAATGCGGGAATACCTGAAGACGCTGCGCGAGCAGAGCTATGTGGTGGTGAAGCCGGGATTCCAGGACATGGCCGGCGGTGGGAATTCTGAGATTCAGGAAGTAAGCACGACGCCGGAAACCACCAAAGAGAAGAAACACCACAAGAAGTACTTGCTGTTCGGCAAATCCACCTGATTCCGATGACAAAGAAACCCATGGTGAGCGATCTGGCGGCGGACCAGACCATCAGCGGATTTTTCCTGGTGCATGAGAAAGAAGTGCGCAACACCGCGGCGGGCAAGCCGTATTTGCGCATGGAACTGGGCGACAGCAGCGGCACGGTGGAAGCGCGCATGTGGGACCAGTTCGAAACGGCCGCGAAGGATGTGCACCGAGACGATTTCGTGAAGGTGCAGGCCCGTGTGGAGATTTACCGCAACAAAACGCAGCTTTCGCTGATGCAATTCCGTCTGGCCAAGCCCGAAGAGATCAATCTGGCTGATTTTCTGCCGCACACGGCTTATGACGTGGAGGAGCTGTTCAAAGGGCTGCTGAAAGATGCGGAGGGGATGAAGAATCCCTGGCTGAAAAAGCTGGTGTTGAAGGTGCTGAGCGACCCGCAGCTTGTGGCGAAGTACAAGCGTGCGCCCGCGGCCAAAGTGATGCACCACGCGTACATCGGGGGATTGCTGGAGCATGTGGCGGGGTTGTGCGGGCTAGCGAAGCAGATTGCGGCGCACTATCCGGAACTGGATGTGGACCTGCTGCTGATGGCGGCGATGCTGCACGACGTGGGCAAGCTGGATGAATTGTGCTTCGAGCGGGCGGTGACTTACACGACGGAAGGACAATTGCTGGGGCACATCGTGATGGAGTTGGAGACGGTCAGCAAGGTGATGGACTCGATCGAGGGATTCCCGGCGAACTTGAAGACGGTGGTGCAGCACATATTGATCAGTCATCACGGGCAGTATGAGTTTGGATCGCCAAAATTGCCGATGATTCGCGAAGCGCTGGTGTTTCATTACCTGGATGATATGGATTCGAAGCTGGCGGCGGTGCGGGCGGCGCTGGCGGGCGATTCCGGGGAGCCGGAATGGTCGGCGTACAGCGGGGCGCTGGGGAGAAAGTTTTTGCGGCTGGAAGAGTTTTTAAAAGCGAAGACCGACGGCGGGAAGACAACCAACAATTGAATAGTTGACTAGCGCGCGATTTGAATGGGCGGAGGGGTGTGTGCTGATGGGGATGGATCTGCGCGGGAAGAATTAGGAAGTGTAAGAGTTTAAGAGTGAAAGAGTAAAAGAGTAAAAGAGTGGAAGCGTGGGTTGCGTGCGTGGGGGAAGGCTTCACCCGTGGAGTGAGCCGTAAGGCGGAAGAAAAGGCTTACGCTGAGGGCACAGAGCGCGCAGAGTTCGCAGAGGAAGAGAAATCCAAGAGCAGAGTCAGGAGTGACTGTGCCACAGGGTTCGTGGAGGGGGAAGAAACCCAAGACCCAGGTACAAAACCGGTACCTGGGCCACCCGGCCGGATCCTCATAACTGGTCGCTGATATCTGATATCTGCTATCCGATATCCCATTTCCAGTCTGCTAGACTACCCACAGAGCCATGATTCCTGCTGAATACAAGGTACGCGAATTGGTGATACGGCCGGCGACGGTGCTGGCGCCCATGGCGGGCGTCACGGATACACTGTTTCGGCGCGTGATTCGCGGGTTGGGCGGCTGCGGGCTGCTGATGACGGAATTCACCAGCTCCGAGGGGATCACGCGGAGCGCGAAGAAGACGCTGCAGTATTTGTACTTCGAGGAAGACGAGCACCCCATTGCGGCGCAGTTGTTTGGCGCGAACCCGGAAGTGATGGCCGAAGCAGCGCGGCTGGTGGAAGAGCTGGGGTACGACGCCGTGGACATTAATTTGGGCTGCCCGGCGAAGAAAGTGGTGAAATGCGGCGGCTCCGGGCTATTGCGCGAGTTGCCGCTGCTGGAGCAGATTTTCCGCCAGGTGCGCGCGGCGGTAAAGATTCCGGTGACGATAAAGTTGCGCGCGGGGTGGGATGAGAAGTCCATCGTGGCGCTGGATGTGGTGAAAATGGCGGAGCAGATCGGCATCGAAGCGGCCGCGATTCACCCGCGCACGCGCATACAGGGTTATGCGGGCAAGGCGGATTGGAGCCTGATTGCGGCGGTGAAACAGGCGGTGAGGATTCCGGTGATCGGGAACGGCGATATCCACTGCCCGGAGGATGCGGCGCGCATGGTAGCGGAAACGGGTTGCGACGCGGTGATGATCGGGCGGGCGGCGGCGACGAATCCGTGGATTTTCGCGCAGATGAGAGAATTCCTGGAAACGGGGAGCTACCGGGTGCCCACCGAGGAGGACCGCCACTGTTTACTTTCTGGCTACTACAGGCAAATTCTTAACGCCAACCAGCCCGATGCCGTGGGAAAAATGAAGCAGTTCGCGTGCTGGTTCACTCATGGCGTGGGGAGCGGCAGCGAGCTGAGACGAATCGTGCATACGGCACGCACGCCCGCGGAAGTCGTGGAGAATGTGGAACGATTCTTCGAGCGGAAAGCGGCCAATGGGGGGAGCCCAGCCCATGAGCCAGATCAGCGAAAGAACAGCGAGACAGAGGTCCGAACGTAGAATATCGGTGCGCTTGCCCTTGCGCGTGAGAGGCCGCGATACGCGCGGCTTCACCTTTGAGGAAGATACATCCAGCGAAAATTTGTGCCGTAGCGGCGCGGCGTTTCACACGCGCTTCGATTTAGCGATCGGATCCAATCTGGAGATACGGATTCCCATGCAGGGGTACCCTTCGCGGCGATATAAGAATGATTTTGAGACGCAGGGGCGCGTTGTGCATGTGAGCGAGACGCAGCCCGATGGGGAGAAATTGGTGGGCGTGCAGTTTGTGGGGCCTCGGTTCCAGAGGGTGTTCCGGTCGGAATCGGCGGCGTAGGGAATTTACTACTCACAATATGTGCAGGCGGTTGGCGCGCGCTTGCGTGGTGGTGTGTTTGGAAAAGGCTTACACAGAGTTCACAGAGAGCACAAAGTTCGCAGAGAAGAGGGACGCAAGAGAGACCCAAGAGACCCAAGACCCAGGCACAAACTCCGTGCCTGGGGCAACCGCCGAGTTGGTTGAGGAAGAGAGGAGGTGGAAGAGTTAGGAGGATTCGGGGGAGGAGTCGTCGAGGAGTTGGCGGTAGGCGTCGCGGCGGGTGATGCCGCGTTCTTTGGCGGCTAGCTTTAGGGCTTCTTTGCGGTCGAGTTTGGCTTGATGGATCAGCTCTTCGACGCGGGCGGACAGGGATTGGGAAGTGTCGGCGTGAGCGCCCGGCTGGGCGGGTTCGGGCGGGCCGATCAGTAAGGTGATTTCGCCTTTGGCGGGATGATTGCCGAGGGATTGCACCAGGTCGAAGAGCTTGCCGCGGCGAAATTCTTCGTGGAGTTTAGTGACTTCGCGGGCCAGGCAGGCAGGGCGATTGCCCAGGATGGCCAAAGCATCGGCGACCGTATCGGCGATGCGATGCGGCGCTTCGTAGAAGATGATGGTGCGCTCTTCGATGCGCAGATGCTCGAGGGCGCGGCGGCGCTCGCCACTGCGCGCGGGAAGAAATCCCACAAAAAGAAATTCCTCATTGGGCAGGCCGGAGGCGGAAAGCGCGGCAAGCAGCGCGGCCGGGCCAGGGATCGGTACGACAGGGATGTGGTGGCGAATGGCCAGGGCGACGAGGCGATGGCCGGGGTCGGAGACGAGCGGCATGCCTGCGTCGCTGACGAGCGCGATGGACGAGCCGTTTTCCATGGCCAGGACGAGTTCGGGGGCGCGGGTGATCTCGTTGTGCTCGTGGTAGCTGACCAGCGGCTTGCGAATGTCGTAGTGATTCAGGAGCTTCAGCGTGTGGCGGGTATCTTCGCAGGCGATCTGGTCCACTTCCTTTAGAATGCGGAGGGCGCGGAGGGTGATGTCCTCGAGGTTGCCGATGGGCGTCGCTACCAGGTAGAGACAGCTATGCGGTGAGGAATCGGGATGGACGCTTTCGGTCATGGGATGTACTGAAGAAGAGTCTAGCACGGCGGGTGGGGGGCGCTGGGGCGCGTGGTATAATCTGCGTTTTGTGAAACTCGTTGGAGGATCGCTGTGCCACTGTACGAATATCAGTGTGTTAAGTGCAAGAGGCGTACGGAGAAGATCGAGAGCGTCCACGGACCTCATCTGAAGAAATGCCCGCATTGCGGCGCGAAAGTGGAGAGGCTACAGTCCGCGCCTGCGATCCAGTTCAAGGGATCGGGATGGTATGTGACGGACTACGCGGGGAAGAGCGGCGGGAAAGAATCGCCTGCGGAAAAGACAGACAAAGCGGAGAAGACGGAGTCCAAAGAGGCGGCGAAGGAAACCGTGGCGAAGGAAACGAAAGAGAGCAGGGAAAAGAAGGCGGAGAAGAAAAAGAATTGAAGGACGGGGAGAGATGTAACAACGCTCCACTCCGGCAAGCGTCAGAGACCCCAAGACCCAGGCACCCGCCTACGGCGGGCCTGGGGCAACCAGTAAGAGAGGGCACGGATAATATGGAGATCAAGAAGATGCTTGACGTGCTGTTCTCATTGTGAGAACCTGAGTTCTGATGCGGATCATCAAGCGCGGTGCCCTTGTGCAGTTCTGGCAAAAGCACCCGGATGCCAGGGCGAGCCTCGAATCCTGGTATGCGGTGGTGCGGCAGGCGAATTGGAGGACGCCTGCGGAGTTGAAGCAGGTTTACCACACCGCCGATTTAGTTGGCCGGAGAACGGTCTTCAACATCGCCGGCAACAAGTACCGTTTGATCGCGCGAGTGAACTACCTGTCGCAAAGAGTGTTCGTCCTGTATTTACTGACACACTCGGAATATGACAAAGGGGCTTGGAAACAATGAGCACTATTACCATTGAATTGAACGAGAAAACCTACGGACGATTGCTTGGGAGGACACTGCCACATGTGATCCGGACGGATGAAGAATGTGAAAGGCTGACAAGCGAACTGATGCGCCTTGACGAACGGGATGATCCCTCACCCGAAGAAAAGGAGCTTGCCGAACTGCTAACCGTGCTGATTGACGAATATGAAGAGCGGCGCTATGCGATCCGGAAGGCGACGCCGCAGCAGACGCTGCAGCATCTAATGGAAGCGCGCGGGCTGACGCAAAAAGACCTGTGGAAGGTTTTCGGGTCGAAAGGGATAACTTCGGAAGTGTTTCACGGCAAGCGTTCTATCAGCAAAGCGCAGGCGAAAAAGCTGGCGGTGTTTTTCCACGTCAGCGCCGAACTATTCATTTAAGGAACGATGTAAGGACAGCGAACAATTTAGAGCTTCAGGGTTTTGAGGTAATCGCGGAAGGCGGGGCCGAATTCGTCGTTGAGGAGAGCGAGTTCGACGGTGGCTTTCAGGAAGCCGAGTTTATCGCCCGCGTCGTAGGAAATTCCTTCATAAATGTAAGCCCACAAGCCTTGCTCTTTGGCAAGAAGGCGCAAACCGTCGGTGAGCTGGATTTCGCCGCCGGCGCCGGGCTTGGTGCGTTCGAGGCACTCGAAGATGGCGGGCGGAAGGACGTAGCGTCCGGTGATCGAAAGGTTGGAGGGCGCGGTGCCGGGCTTGGGTTTTTCGATGAGGTCGCGGATGCGCAGGAGGCGTTCGCCAAAAGGTGCGATGGGCGCGGGTTCGCCATCAACGATACCGTAAAGATGCGTTTTTTCGTGCGGCACTTCTTCGACGGCGATGGCGCCGGTGCCGGTGGCTTCGTAGACGTCAATGAGTTGCTTGGTAGCGGGATTTTTGCCGGGGATAAGCACGTCGCCGAGGAGCACGGCAAAAGGCTCGTCGCCCACGAGATCTTTGGCGACTAGCACGGCGTGGCCCAGGCCGAGTGGTTCCTTCTGGCGGGTGTAGCTGACCTGAACCATGTTGGAGATGCGGCGCACAAGTTCGGCCTGAGCGTGCTTGCCTTTTTCCTCCAGAAACTGTTCGAGGAGGGGCGCGCTATCGAAATGATCTTCGATGGAGTTTTTGCCCTTGCCGGTGACGATGATGATGTGCTCGATGCCGGAGGCCACGCACTCTTCGGCGACGTACTGGATTTGCGGCTTGTCCACAACGGCGAGCATTTCCTTGGGCTGGGCTTTGGTGGCGGGAAGGAAACGCGTACCGAGGCCTGCGGCAGGCAAAATGGCTTTGCGAACTTTCTGGTGGGGGGCAGGAATCGCCGGAAAGTGCTTCGCGTCTGGCGTCATAAGAGGTTTGAAACGCGGGCTCAGGGATTTGGATTGAGTACCAAGTTCACAGTAGCCGTGGGCCGGGAGGGTTGTCAATCAACCGGAGAGGAAGATGTGCGCATGGGTCACAGGCGCTACGCGAGGGATGGTGAGGACAATCTGCTGTATTGGCGTGTGTTAGCATGAAAAATGGATAAGTGAAGGGGCGAATGGACGTGATGTTGTGAAAGAGGACTTGAAGAGCGGAGTGAAAATACTGGGGATTGAGTCTTCGTGCGACGAGACGGCGGCGGCGGTGGTGCTGGACGGGCGAAAGATTCTGTCGAGCGTGGTGGCTTCGCAGATTGACATTCACCGGAAATATGGCGGTGTTGTACCGGAACTGGCTTCGCGAGAGCACTTGCGGCAGATTGTGCCGGTGGTGCGGGAAGCGCTGGCGCAGGCCGGTTTGCGGTTTGAGGAGTTGGACGCGATTGGCGTGACGCAGGGGCCGGGGCTGGTGGGATCGCTGTTGGTGGGGATTACGTATGGTAAGACGCTGGCGATGGCGTTGGGGAAGCCGCTGGTGGCGGTGAACCATTTGGAGGGACATGTTCACGCGGCATTTCTGGAGGCGTTCCGGGACGGGAGAGTGCCTCGATTGCCGGCAGTGTGCTTGATTGTTTCAGGGGGGCACACGGTGTTGTACGAGGTGAAGAACGGCGCGGGGTCCGGTGACAGCCGCGCTTTTGTGTATCGCAAGCTGGGGCAGACGCGCGACGATGCGGCGGGGGAAGCGTACGACAAAGTGGCGAAGCTGCTTGGGCTGGGATATCCCGGTGGACCGATCCTTGACCGGCTTGCCGCGGCTGCGGGCAGTGTGAAAGCTCCGGTGAAGTTTGGACCAACCAAGACTCGTGGGAATGCGCTGGACTTCAGCTTCAGCGGGCTGAAGACGGCAGTGCTCTATCACCTGCGCGAGCACCCCGAGTACAACGAAGGAATACGGAAGCGGCAAGAGGCCGTAGCGGCGGGGAAGCGCGGGTTCGCGGAGTTACTGTCGATGTGCAGCGCGGAAACGCTGGGGCTGGTGCGGGAATTTCAGAATGCGGTGGTGCGCGACCTGGTGGAACGAACGATGATGGCGGCGGAAGAGTGCGAAGTGGAGACGCTGCTGGTTTCGGGAGGGGTGGCGGCGAACAGCCAGTTGCGGGCAGTGTTTGCGGAACGGGCGCGGGCGAAGGGGATGGAGGTGTTTTTCCCAGACAGAGAATTGTCCACGGATAATGCGGCGATGATTGCGGCGGCGGCGTACGGAGATTTTGTGCGGGGGCGAGTGGCGGACAGTTCGCTGAATGCTAAGGCTAGTTTGCCGCTGGCGTGAAGAGGAAAAGGCTTACACAGAGTTCGCAGAGAGCGCAGAGTTCACAGAGAAGAGCGGGGAATAAAAAAGGCCCCGAGGGTGGGTCGGGGCCGGATCATTGCGGAGGCTGGGAGGCTACTCAAACTTTTCCTGCAGTTGGGGAAATTGCAACTTGGCCTTGGCGAGCGACTTCACAACGAGGCCCTCGGCGTTTTCGGCAGTCAGATTGCGCGCGGTGGCCATTTCACTGACCAGGAGATACTTGGCGCGCTCTAACATTTTCTTTTCACGGAAGGACAACGGTTTGCTGCGGCTGAGAGAAACGAGGCTCTTGAGAACGACGGCCACTTCCAGGAGGGAACCCGTGCGCATGCGCTCGGAATTCTCTTTGAAACGATGCTTCCAATCGTGATGGGAGTTCAGTTTGCCCTTTTCCAGAAACCCCAGGACTTTGGTTGTGTCATTGGAGCGAATGACGGAACGAAGTCCCACCGCCAACGCATTCGATTGAGGAACCATGACCCGCAAACCGCTGGAAAGCACGCGAATCATGAAGTAACGTTCGGTCCTGCCGTTCAAAACACCGTAACTGATCTGCTCAACAACTCCAACGCCGTGGTTCGGATAAACGACTTTGTCGCCAATCTTATAATCCATAGCTTAGGTTGTCCCCCTAGGAGCCAAGACCAGTGTACGGGAGTGTGCAGGAAGAGTCAAGATATACCCTCTGGAATCAGGGAGATAGCGGGAGTGCGGTTTGAATTTGGCAAGCGAATTGCTCTGCCCTTTGGCCTTATAACCGGAAATTATAGAGTCAGCTACTCTTCCTTCTCGCTCAAGCCACAGGGCTTATCTCCGTTTCCCCCCTTGTGATTCGATTTAGCCGATAAGGTCAACCAACGGTCCGCGGTTGGGTTACACTGCCGAAGTGATTACGCTGGCTATAGATACGAGTGAGAAGCGGGGAAGCGTAGCTGTGCGAAGTGATGGACGGCTTGCGGTAGTGCGGCGGCATACGTCGGATGAGGACTACTCCTCGTGGCTGCTTCCCGCTGTCGTGGAGTGCTTGGATGAGGCGGGGATTCGGATGGAGGCGGTGGATCTGTTGGCGGTGTCAACGGGGCCGGGATCGTTCACCGGAGTGAGGGTGGGGCTGACGACGGTGAAGGCGTGGGCTGAAGTATATGGGAAGAAGGTGGTTGGTGTGTCGCGGCTGGAGGCCATGGCGCGCTGTGCTGAACCCGGAGCGGCCAGTGTAGCTGCCTGCTATGACGCGCAGCGCGGGCAAATGTTTGCGGCGCTCTACCGGCGGGCGGAAGGCGGATGGGAACCGGTTGAGGCTGAGGTCGTGATTGAGGATGGCAATTTCCTGAAGATGGCGTCGGAGCAGGCGGGACGCGAGCGGATTGCCTGGGTATCGCTCGATCCGGAGATGATCACCAGCCTGGAAGGTTGGCAAGGCCGTGCGATGGTTGGAGACACCATGCAACGGCTGGAAGGGGACTTGGCGGACAAGATTGGGGAGATTGCCGAGGGGCGAGCCGGCAAGGGGCAGTTCACGGACCCGCTGGAGCTGGATGCCAACTACGTGCGGCGATCGGACGCCGAGATCTTCTGGAAGGGGCCAGCGGGCCATGGGCGCTGAAGGGCAGCAAAGAGAAGCCGAGTTTGTGGTGCGGGACTTCCGCGTAGAGGACGCAGCGCAGGCCAGCGAGATTTTGTTGGCCGCGCGAGAGGCAGCGAGTTGGTCCAGCCGGGGGCTCGTCGAGTTCATGACTTTGCCGGGAGTGATGGCGCTGATAAGCGAGCGAAATGGTGAAGCGACAGGGTTTGTTCTGGGGAGAATGGTGGGCGACGAGACGGAAGTTCTGAACTTGGCGGTGCGCGCGGAGTTTCGTCGGCAGGGGGAAGGGCGGGCGCTCCTGAGGGAGCTTCTGAAGCGGTTTGCAGGATCGGGCGTAAGTCGTGTCTTTTTAGAGGTGCGCGAGTCCAACCACGGGGCTATGGCTTTCTATGAGCGGGAGGGATTCCGGCGAATAGGGCGGCGGGAGGACTATTACCAGGACCCGCGGGAGGCGGCTTTGGTGTACGAGAAAGAGCAAGATTCCACAAGGGTGGTACCGATTTCCTCTTGACGTGGAGTTTCTTGGTGCTAGTCTGCGCTCATGTAGTATTCACACAGCATTCATGGGGAGGAACGCATGGCCAGTGCGCAGCGGAACCCTCGGGACGTAATAGTCGAGACAGACGCCGAATATCAGCGTCTGTGCGAGAAGCACCAGCAGTACGAAGTAGAGCTCCAGAAACTCTCCCGGTCGCCCTACCTTAGTTCCGAAGACCTGATCGAAGAAATCCGATTGAAAAAGCTAAAGCTCCACGTAAGAGACGAGATGGAACTTCTCGCCTCGCGCATCCATAGCGCGCACGCGCGACATTCGCAGTAGCCTCCGCGGATTCGCACCCAATTCACCCCGCGTTCTAGAGTAAAATGACCGGAGTCCTCCCGCGGCCGCGAGGCGCGACGGAGTCAGGAAGACTATGGTCAAAGAGGGATATGCCTTCGGCTTTCCGCCGTTGGTGGCAGGGCTGGCGGCGCTGCTGTTTCAAACACCATTAACGATTGCGCTGGGAATCGTGTTCGTGCTGCTGGGGCTCTTCGTGTTTTATTTTTTCCGTGACCCAGAGCGCACGATTCCCCCGGGACTTGATGAGGTGGTGTCGCCGGCGGACGGGCGTGTGGTCGTGGTGAAAGAGGAAGCAAACGCCGGGCGGCCGGGGAAGCGCCTCAGTATTTTCCTGGCCATCTGGAATGTGCACGTGAACCGTGCCCCGGCTACGGGAACGATCACGAAGCTGGAATACAAGCCGGGGAAATTTCTGGCGGCGTGGGCGGAAAAGGCTTCGCTGGAAAATGAGCAGAATGTGTTCACGCTGGCCAGCGAACACGGCGAAATCGTGCTCAAACAGATTGCGGGATGGGTGGCACGGCGCGTCGTCTCCTGGAAAAAGCAGGGAGACGCGGTGGCGCGGGGAGAGCGCATCGGGCTGGTGCGATTCGGTTCGCGCGTGGATCTGTGGCTGCCGGAAAACGCGGAAATTGCCGTAAAAGTGGGAACGCATGTAAAGGGCGGGTCGACGGTAGTGGCGCGCATGATGGCGGGTGCGCGGATAAGGCCGGTTGCGCAAGACAAGTCCCAAAGTGCGCGGCAGAAATTGACGGAATAGAGTTGTTTGGCGTAGTACTCTGTTGCAGGATGAATTCATCGCGATGACCGAATACGAACAACACGAAATCCCATTTCAAGAACGGCGCTATCACCGCAATCCGCGCCTGCGAAGAGGAATTTTCCTGCTTCCAAGCTTGTTCACGGTGGCGAACCTGCTATGCGGTTACTATGCGTCCATTGCCGCGGTGGTCGGCGGCAAGGAAAATTACGATCATGCGGCGAAAGCCATCGGCATCGCCATCGTGTTCGACGCGCTGGACGGCCGCGTGGCGCGCCTGACCGGAACCAACACGGAATTTGGCGTGCAGTTTGATTCCATCGCGGACGTCGTGAGCTTTGGAATCGCGCCGGCGATCCTGGCGTACGCCTGGGGCTTCCGCAATCTCACCGGGCAGGGAAGCGAAGCGTTTCTGGGACACTTCGCGTGGCTGTGCTGCCTGGCGTTTCTGATTTGCTCGGCCTGGAGGCTGGCGCGGTTCAACGTGCAGGGCATGGCCCCGGGCGGATCGAAGAATTTTGTTGGCATGCCGACACCCGCGGCGGCAGGCATGGTGGCGGCGATCGTACACGCGCGGCACTACTGGGGCGGGCCCATCGCGACCGAGAGGTGGTCGTATCCGTGGTTCGTGCTGTTGCTGGTGCTCGGCGTCCTGATGACCAGCACGGTCAGGTACTACAGCTTCAAGGATATTCCATGGACAAGGAAGCAGCCTTCGGTGTCAATCATCATGCTCTGCCTGCTGGCGGGGATCATCTGGCGGTATTCGGAATATGTGCTGGTGATCATCGCGGGCCTCTATGCCGCCATCGGGATTGTCCTGCATGTGGTGCGCGTACTACGGCACCGGTTGGTCGCCAGGACCGCCTGATCCATGTCCCTGGAACGCAACTCCCAACGCATCGTCATTGCTGGAGCGTCTTCGCTGCTGGGCGGCGACTTGAAGTCGTTGTTGGAGGAGAGCCGCTTCGCTGGATGGGACTTGCGCCTTGTGGACGAGGAGATTGCCGCGGGAATACTGACGGAAGCGGCGGGTGAGCCTGCGGTGATTCAGCGCGTGGAAGAGGACACGTTTCATGGGGCGCGCTTTGCATTTCTAACGGGGTCGAGTGCGTTTGGGAAGCTGTGCCTCGGGCCGGCGCGGCAAGCCGGAGCGACGATCATAGACTTTTCACATGCCACCTTGTCTGATCCCGATGTCACACCATGGTTCCCGAAGATAGAGGCGTTGACCGGCCGCAGTGTGGCTAAAAACTCGAGGACGTTCTGCGTGTTTTCACCTGGAGGCACGGCGGTGACGAGCCTGGCGCTGGCTTTGCGGCGGCACGGTTTGCAAAGGTTGGTGGCCACGATGTACTGGCCGGTATCGGGGGCGGGGCGCGAAGGGATCGAGGAGCTGGAGACGCAAACGTCGCAGTTGCTGACGTTTCAGAGCGTAGGGCATCGTTTGTTCGGCACGCAAACGGCATTCAATATGTTATCGCGCTACGGAGAAGGGAGCCGGGAAGATTTACGCGCGCGGCTGCTGGAAATACGCGCGGAAGTATCGGCGGCGATGGGCGATGCGGCAGAAGACGCGAAGATTTCGATGAATTTGATCCATGCGCCGGTATTTTACGGGACGGCATTCAGCGCATGCGCGGACCTGTCGAATGCCGTGGAGCGGGAGGAACTTTCCGAGAGTTGCCGGGGCGCGGGTTTCGTGGTGCAGGCAAGCGGAGAGCCGGCGCCGAGCAACGTGAGCGTGGCCGGTGAGACGAGTTTGTACCTCGCGGAGCCGGTGGAAGATGCGTCGCGGGAAGGAAGTTGGTGGTTCTGGGGAGCGTGCGACAATTTGCGCGTGCCAGCATGGAGCGGCTTGAAGCTGGCGGAGTGGTTGACGACATGAAACAGCGGGTGAGCGGCGTACTTCTGTTGGGAGTTGCGGCGGTCCTGTGCGGCTGCGGTTATCACATCGCAGGCCACAGCAACGCTCTGCCGAAAAGCATCCATGTGATTGCGGTTCCGGCGTTTGAGAGCAAGACAACCACATACCGCATCGAGCAGATGCTGACCGGAGCAACGATCCATGAATTCCTGGCGAAGACGCCCTACCATGTGGTGTCCGATCCGAACGCGGGCGACGCGGTGCTGCGCGGCAAGGTTGTGACCATGGAGGTGACGCCGCTGGTGTTCCAGACGACCACGACGGCGACGACATCCGTGGCGCAGGCAACGGTGATGCTGGTGACCATGAAATGCGAAGTGACTCTCACGGACCGGGCCACGGACAAGGTGTTGTATCACACGGACAACTTCGTATTTCGCAACGAATACGAATTGGCCACCACGCTCAGCCCGGCGAATGTGGAAGCCTTTTTCCAGGAAGGCGACCCGGCGCTGGACCGCATGTCAAAGGATTTTGCGCAGAAGCTGGTGGCGGCGGTGACGGAGAATTATTGATGGCACGAACGTCGGCGGGAGAGCTGCTGGAGCGGCTGGGAAAGGGCAAAGCGGTGGCAGCGCTGTTGCTGTTGGGCGATGAGCCGTATTTGCGGGACCGCTGCCGGGCGGAGTTAATCGAGAAATATGTGCCGGAGGCGGCGCGGACGTGGGCCGTGTCGCGATTTTCGGCGCAGCGGGGCGAGACGCAGGCGGCGATGGACCAGGCGCAGACTTTGCCGATGCTTTCACCGCAGCAGGTGGTGTTCCTGGAAGACGCGGAGGCGATAGAGAGCCTGGGAGAGAAAAACCGCGAAGGGACGGTGGAGGCGATTGAAGCGTATTTGGAGAATCCCGCGCCGTTTACCGTGCTGGTGATGGAGGCTTCGGGTCTGGACCAGCGGATGAAGCTGGCGAAACTGCTGGCGGAGAAGGCACTGGTGGTGGATGTTGGCGCTAGCGAGGACGCGGATCAGCGGATTGCGGCGGCGGTTGGGCTGGCAAAGACGCTGGCGAAGGAGCAGGGCATCGAGTTTGAGATGGGCGCCGCGGAAGATCTGGCGGAGTATGTCAGCGGCGACCTGATGCGGCTGAAAACGGAAGTGGACAAGCTTGCGACGTACGCGGCGGAGCGCAAGCGCGTGCGGCGCGAGGATGTGGCGGCGCTGGTCATTTCGGAGAAGACCACGACCGTGTGGGAGCTTGCGGATTTGCTGGCGACGCGGCAGCCGAAAAAAGCGCTGGAGTTTCTGGAGCGTTTGCTGCGCGAGGGAGAAGAGCCGCCGATGATGGTGGGGGCGATGGCGTGGATGTACCGCAAGCTGATGGAAGCGAGCGAACTGCGCGGCGTGACGAACGGATATCAGGCGGCGCGGGCGTTGGGGATGCGGCCGGAGCAGGCGCAAATTGCATTGGACAGCGCGAGGAAGATTTCGCGAGAGCGGTTATTGGATGGGCTGAAGGCCCTTCGAGAGGCGGACGACCGGCTAAAGGGTGGCGGGGGCGATAAGCGCTTTGTGATGGAGATGCTGGTATGGGAGTTGAGCGGGGGAACGGCGGGCGCACAGCCAACGTGAGGCAAGGGAGTAGAAGAGAAGAAGTATTATAGTGAAAGAGTGTAAGAGACCGGGGTTAGGAGGCGTGGAGTTCGCGGAGGAGCGCGGAGGTACGAGAAGAGAACCCAAGACCCAGGCACACACTCCGTGCCTGGGGCAACCGGCACTTGGAATTGCGGTGCGATCCCTCCACCCCGGCGATGCGCACGGGCCGCTCCGGTCGGGATGACACCTTATGGTCTGGAACGGGCCAGTGGCAGCCAACCCACGATAACTCAGATGTAGAGGAGCCAGTTGTGGGGGTCGGGCTCGTGGCCGGTCTGGATGGCCACGAGTTTTGTGCGGAGGCGCGCGGCCAGCGAATCGGCTGCACCGGCGGGGATTGCGAGGTCGTGGCCCTGATAGCCGATGCAGGCGATGGGCGCAATGATGGCGGCGGTGCCGATTCCAAAAGCTTCCTGCAGCGTACCGGCGGCGTGAGCGGCGGCGATTTCTTCCACGGTGATGGCGCGCTCCTCCACCGGACATTTCAAATCGCGCAACAGGGTCAGCACGGAATCGCGCGTGACGCCGGGGAGAATCGTTCCGGAAAGCGGCGGCGTGATGGCCACGCCCTTTATCACGAACATGATGTTCATCACGCCAGACTCTTCAATGTAGCGGCGTTCCTTGCCATCCAACCACATGACGTTGTGATAGCCCTTGGCCTGAGCCAATTTTGCGGCGAGTAAACCACCGGCGTAGTTGCCCGCGGATTTGGCGGCGCCGGTGCCACCGGGAAAGGCGCGCACATAGGTTTCTTCAGCGAGCAGGCGGATGGGTTGCGAAAAATACGGACCGCCGGGCGAAGTGAAGATGACGAAGCAGTAGCGATTGGCGGCGTGCACCATCAGGCTGTCGTCCGTGCCGAAATAAACGGGGCGGATATAGAGCGAGCCGCCATCGCGATGCGGAACCCAATCGCGATCGGTGCGGATGAGTTCGACGAGGCCTTCGCGGAAGATGGACTCCGGAATTTCCGGCATGGCGAGGCGCTCGGCCGTGCGATTCAGGCGCGCATGATTGGCCATGGGGCGAAAGATGGCGACGCGGCCGTCGGAGGTGTGATGAGCCTTGAAGCCCTCGAAGAGCGCCTGGCCGTAGTGGAACGCGGTGAGGGCTGGCGAGAACGACATCGGGCCGAAGGGCACGATGCGGGCGTTGTGCCACTGGCCGTCATGCCAATCGGCAACGAACATGTGGTCGCTGTAGTTGGTGCCGAAGGGCGAGGTCTCGCGGAGTTCTTCGGTGAGGCGGGAATGCGTGGTGCGCGTGATGGGAATGGTGGTGGTCATGGTGCGAATGAATGTATATGGAAGAACGAGGGGAGGGTAGATGCAAATTGGCTGGGGGAGAAGGTTGGGGTTGCGCCACGATCCCTCCGCTACGCGGCCCGACGCGCCAAAATGCGGCGCGCAGGAAAAAAGTCGGGCTGCTCCGGTCGGGATGACAATGTGTGGCAAGGCAATGAGGATTGGTAGACACACCAGTACCCGTGAGGGGTGACCGGCGGCTGAGGAGATTGGATCGGTGCGAAGGGGCGGGTTACTTGGCGGCTTTGGCCTTGACCTGATTGTAGGCCAGGGTGAGGCGAGACTTGTAACGGTTGGCCGTGTTTTCGTGGAGCACGCCCTTGGTGATGGCTTGATCGATTGCGGAAACCGTGGGCTGCAGCAAATTCGCAGCGGCAGTGGCGTCTCCCGCGGTAATGGCGATGCGCAGGCGCTTCATCATGGTGCGGACGCGGGTGCGGTTGTTGCGGTTCACTTCGGCGCGTTGATTAGATTGTGCCGCGCGCTTTAAAACGGACTTCTTCTTCTTTTTAACTTTGGTAGGCTGACCTTGGGCCATCTATCGCTCCTTATGCGTTATGCTCAAACTTCTAGTGTGAAGCGGGACCAATGCCTTTGTCAAACGATCCGAAAACACTTTCGCAGGCGCCGCATCCGGTGACTTCAGCGCGCACGGGCACCATTCCGGCGGTGTCCTCGACGGCCACTGCACCGGCGGCACAGCGGGAAAAGCTGTGCCTGCTGATCAATTCGCGCAACCCCATCATCACCGTGGAAACGAGCGAGGAGCAGCGCTTCCTGGAACTGCTGGGCGCAGTGGCCCAGGAGCTCGGCGTGCCGCTGTACATCTGGAGCGTGACGGAAGGGCTGGGGAAGGCCGGGGGCGCGGCGCTCTACAATTCCGACCAGCCGGAACAGGCGTTGGCGAACATCGCCACGATTCAGGGCGACGCGATTTTTCTGCTGAAGGATTTTGCGCGCTATTGCGACAACGACCGTATCAGCCGCAGATTGCGCGATCTGGCCGACGGGTTCCGCACGGGGCGGAGGTCCATTGTGTTGCTGGCGGCGTCCGTTCAATTGCCGCCGGAAGTGGCCGCGGATGCCGCGCCATTCCAATTGGGTTTGCCATCGGCGGAAGAATTGCTCGCCGGCGTGAGATTTGTGCTGGCGGACGTGACCCGCGAGCGCCCCATGCCGGTGGCGCTGGATGCAGTGGGAATGGGGCAACTGGCGAAAAACCTGGCGGGCTTGCCGGTGGAAGAAGCGCAGAGCGTTTTGCGCAAGTGCATCCTGGAACGCGGCAAGGTGGACGCTGGGCTGCTGGATGATGTGCTGGAGGCGAAGCGCGAGGCTTTGCACACCGATGGACTGCTGGAAACGGTAAAGCGCGATGCTTCGTTCAACGATGTAGCAGGATTGCAGCACTTGCGGGAGTGGATTGGCAAGCGCAAGAGCGCCATGACGCCGGAGGGACAGCGGTTTGGCCTGGAGCCTCCGAAGGGCGTGCTGATAACGGGAGTGCAAGGCTGCGGAAAGAGCCTGGCGGCACGAGCAGTGGCGGGGGAATGGGGCTACGAACTGGCGCGGCTGGATGCCGGGGCGCTGTACGACAAGTTTGTTGGGGAAAGCGAAAAGCGTTTGAAGAAGGCGCTGGACTTGGCGCAAAAGCTCTCGCCGGTGGTGTTGTGGATTGATGAAATTGAGAAAGCGTTCGCGTCCGCGGGTTCGAGCGGGGATGCCGACGCGGGGCTTTCGCAGCGATTGCTGGCTACTTTACTGACGTGGATGCAAGACCGCGAGGGCGGCGTATTTTTGGCAGCGACTTCCAACAACATCACGATTCTGCCGCCGGAAATGCTGCGCAAGGGGCGCTTCGACGAAATATTCTTTGTGGATTTGCCGAATGCGGCGGTGCGGGCCGTGCTGTTCAGTTTGCATTTGAGGAAGCGCGGGCGCGATGCGGCGGGCTTTGATGTGAACAAGCTGGCGGCGGCGACAGAGGGATTTTCTGGCGCGGAGATTGAACAGGCCATCGTGGCGGGGCTGTACACCGCGTTTAACCGGAGGCAGCAGCTTTCGACGGATGTGCTGCTCGAGGAAGTTCACGGGACGCAGCCGCTCAGCGTGACGAGAGCGGAGGAGATTACCGCGATTCGAGAATGGGCGAAGAGCCGGGCGGTGGCTGCGGATTGAATTCAAGAGAGAACAGAAAAAGATAACGCAGAGACGCAGAGTTCACAGAGACACGCAGAGTTAAGAAAAACCAGAACAAAAGGGAAGAGAGTCTGCTATTGCAGCGGCCCTTGTGCCGAGATGGGGTGCCCACCTTGGGCGGACACCCCTACTGGCTTGGGCGGAGCGAGAGACTGGGGTTACTTGTGCGCGTCGAAAGAAAGCGGAAAGTCGAAGAGGAGGTCGCCGACGGGAACGCGCAGAGAAAGTTCGCGGGCGCCTGCGTCGCGAGCAAACCAGATGACGCCGGCGGTTTTCTGTTGCGGCGCAAGCGAGCCGGCCTTCAAGGCAAGGGCGAGTGGATTGGCGGTATCTTCGCGCGAGACGGAACTCTTCGCTGAAGCTGGGGCGAGATGCTGGCCCAGATAATCCGGCGTAGCGTTCGGGCGATATGCGAGGTTTTGCGTGGTGGCCGAAGAGTTTGCCCGCGAGGCCACGGCGCTGGGGGAAGGCTCGGCGTTGGCGATTGTCCAGAAGGATTGATGGTTGACCGCGTGGGCGATCTTCGCCGGATTCTGCGAGGGCAAAACCCGCAAGCTGGGCTGCAATTCATCCAGGGTAATCAGGGTGGGCATAACGTCCAGATTCGCGGCGCCCTGATTGGAAATGGCGATGGAGGCGCGGAGCTTCCAGCCGGTGTCCTGCAGCGAAACTTGAACCGTGACGCCATTGGCGGTAAGCGATTCAACGAGGCGGTCCTGGCTCGTGAATTGGTCGCAACCCGGTGAGCCTGCGCGCCAACGAGCCACGCCGTTCACCGCAGTGGCCGCTACGGGCTGAACAGGCGCGGCGGATTTGGCTGGATCTGCGCCCATGAACAGATACATGCGCGCGACGTAGCCCTGCTTGCCATCGCTGGAACGCACCAGCGCGGTATAGCCTTCGCTATCGGACAGAACTGCGACATCTCCACCGCATTGCAGCGTGGCCACGAGTTGCAGCGGAAGCGTTTGTTCCGCATCCGAAGTCATCGGTACGCCGCTGATTCCGGGGCAACTGACCAGCGCGTGCGCCTGCGGGGCGACACCGGCCGCACTGCCAGTCTCCTCCGCGGCCAGTGCCGGGAGACCCAGCAGCAGCACCACCGCCGAACCAAGCAGAAAATGTTTTGCGGAAACAAACATGGACTTAACCCTCCCTCATGAAATGCCCACCCAAGTTTTCCACGTTGCAAGATGAGTTTTGACTTACGCGGAGTTTGCGTCCATAGCTCTGGCGTACCAGAGGACAGGTAATCAGGTCACAACTGTACCTGGCATCGGATTTGACGCGTAAAGGACAGGTGGAGCTGGCAAATCGAAAATAGAATATCGAAAATAGAAAGTAGAAAAGAGAAAAGCCGCAGGGCTCCCGCCAGAACACGGCGGGCTGAAAAGAGCGCGGACTCTCCCTGCGCTACATAAGTTACATAAGATTGAATTTGGCTTGTTACAGGCGTGTAACTTGACCGGGGGGCGGTGGTGCGTTACGTTGAATGGAGTTTCTCCGTGTTCGGGCTGCCCGGCAGCCGGAAATTTCCAGGGGGACTCCCATCGGCCACCCGTTTCGTACGGCAGAGCAACCTTCCAAGTGGATGAGACGCACGATACACATTACCGGGAAAATTGAACCCTTCTTTGGAACTCTGGACGAGAATATCCGTCTGCTGGAGGACTCGCTACAGGTGCGCACGCATCTGCACGACACGCGCATCACGGTGGAGGGCGAGCAGGACAGCGTGGACCAGGCCGTGCGCATCGTGGAGGAGTACAACCACCTGACACGGCACGGGCGGTTGCTTTCGAGCGCCGAGGTAAAGTCGCTTATGCGCGTGGCCACGGAAGAGCCGAATGAATCGCCGCGCGGCATGTTTGAGCACGGGCGCACGCGTTCATTCGGGAAAAAGACGGTCACGCCGAAAACCGCAGGCCAGAAGCGATACATGGAAGAGATCGAATCGCACGACATGACGTTCGGGATCGGGCCGGGCGGCACGGGGAAAACGTATCTGGCGGTGGCGATGGCAGTGAGCGCGCTGCTGACGAAGCAGGTGAACCGCATCATCCTGGCGCGGCCCGCGGTGGAAGCGGGTGAGCGACTGGGCTTCCTGCCTGGCACGCTACAGCAGAAAATCGATCCCTACATGCGGCCGCTGTATGACGCGCTGTACGACATGCTGGACGCGGACAAACTGGAGCGGTTCCTGGAGAAGGGCATTATTGAGGTGGCGCCGCTGGCGTTCATGCGCGGTCGTACGCTGAACGATTCGTTCGTGATTCTGGACGAAGCGCAAAACACCACCAGCGAACAGATGAAGATGTTCCTGACGCGGCTGGGATTCAATTCCAAGGCGGTGATCACGGGAGACGTCACACAGATTGATTTGCCGGCGGGGAAGAAATCCGGATTGGTGGAAGCGATGGAGATTTGCGGGCGTATCCCAGGAATCAGCGTGGTGCAGTTCAGCGAAAAGGATGTGGTGCGGCACAACCTGGTGCAGCAGATCATACGGGCGTACGAAGAATTTGACGGCTCCCACCCGCAACGCGCGGGGAATGGGAAGGCCACGGTTTCGGCCAAGGATCCAGAAAAGAGCGGGCAAGCAGGCACCTGATTGGGATGACACTGAACTCAAAGCTCGGAAAACGAAACTCGAAAAGCGGACGTCGAGCCCGGGTGCGATGAGGTTGCCGCGATCCCTCCGCTACGGCCGCGAAGGCAGCGGCCTCCGGTCGGGATGACAAACCAATGCCAATGCACGCGGCAAGACTCGAAAAACGGAGGGCGGAGGGCGGCGTTGCCGCAATTGAAAATCACCAGCGCGCGGTGCGCGTGCAAGTGCGGCCACTTGAATTATTCCTGCAACGCGTAAAAGATGGGCTGGGCTTGCGGGGCGATTGCGTGGCCGTGCGCTTGATCCGGGATGGAGAGATGGCGCAGCTAAACGGGAAGTATCGCGGGAAGCGACGCGCGACGGATGTGCTGTCGTTTCCTGCCGAAGCGCAGCGCAAGCCGGTGTTGCGTGCGAACCCGAAGCGCAAGGGACGCAGCGCGTTTTTGGGTGACATCGCGATCTCGCCGGCGGTGGCCCAGCGCAACGCGCGTTTGCTTGGACGCGAATTGCCGAAGGAGTTGCAGGTCCTGATCCTGCATGGAGTCTTGCACCTTTTGGGGTACGATCACGAGGCCGATCGCGGCGAAATGGAACGCGTGGAAATGCGGCTGCGGCGGCGATTGGGGATTGGCTGAAAATGCTACAGTGGGCATTCGTTGGCAGCGTGCTGGTGCTGGCCCTGGGCCTGCCGATCTTCTCGTACCTGGCGCTGATCTATCGAGAACTGGGGCGCATGACCACGGGGCGCGTCCACGAGCACCTGGACATTTTTGAAGCGGAGATCGAGCCGAAGCTAAGGATCAACCGGCGGAGCGGTGGGCGAACGTTCCGCATACTGGGGCATTTCTGGCTGGCGTTTGTGGTGCTGGAGACGACGCGGGGCGTGGTTTATCTGGTGCCGAACCGCTGGGAGGCAGGGCTGCAGTTTCTGGTATTCCTGTCGCTGGAAGTGATCCTTCTGATGCACTTCATTCCGGACATGCTGCTGTACCGGACGACGGGGCGGTGGCTGCTGCCGATTTTGCCCGCGATTCGCGTGGCGATGTGGGTGGCGTGGCCGGTGCGCGTATTTCTGGAAGGAGCGGAATCGCTGGCGCGGATTTCAGAGCAAGACGTGGAACGCACCGACGAGCAGCGCACGGAAGAGGGGATTGAAGCGTTGGTGGAAGTGGCGGAGGAAGAGGGCATCATCGAGCCGGAACAGGCGGATTTGATCGAGCAGGTGGTGGAGTTCAGCGACAAGCGGGTGCGCGAGGTGATGACGCCGCGGCCGGATGTGGTGGCGATGCAGGCAGACGCCACGCTGGAAGAGATGCACACGCGGTACGTGGAGACGAAGTTCGCGAAGATGCCGGTGTACCAGAAATCGCTGGACGACATCATTGGCGTGGTGTACGCCCAGGACCTGCTGCAGATTGCGGATACGGACTTGCCGAAGCGCAAGGTGAGGGAGTTGGCGCGGCCGCCGTTGTTCGTGCCGGAAACGAAGCTGGGGTCGGATTTGTTGCGCGAGATGCGACAGAAGGGGCAGTCGCTGGCGGTGGTGATTGACGAGCATGGCAGCGTGGCGGGGATTGCGACGGTGGAAGATTTAGTGGAAGAGATTGTGGGTGAAAGCGGCGTGGACACGAAACAGCCATCCCCGGATGCGGTGCGGGAACCGGATGGCAGCCTGGTGTTACGAGGCAGCATGACGATTTCACACGTGGAGGAGCTGCTCGGAGTGCACTTCGGGGAAGCTTCCGACGAAACCGTGACGACCATCGCAGGCCTGCTGAGTCATGTTTCCGGAAAAGTACCCGCGCCCGGGGACAAGGTCGATCTGGAGGGGTTCCGGTTCGAAGTAGTCGAAGCAAACCAGCGAAAAGTGTTGCGCCTGCGCGCGCGACATCTTCCAGCCGCGGCTTCACCGGCGGCCAACTAAGCCTTTCAGGGCAAGCGTTCACACAGCGCCAGAAAGAACAATCGTGGAAACAAAACCAGAGACAACCGGGGAAGGCAAGAAGCGGGCGGGGTTTGTGGCCATCGTGGGGCGGCCGAATGCGGGGAAGTCCACCTTGCTGAACCGTTTCGTGGGGCAGAAAGTGTCGATTGTCACGTCGAAGCCGCAGACCACGCGCAACCGCATTCAAGGCATTGTGACGCAGCCTCAGGGGCAGGTGGTGTTCATTGATACGCCGGGAGTGCATGAAGCGGATTCGGCGCTGAACCGGCAGATGATGCGCGAGGTGGCGGCGGCACTGGAAGGGATTGACGTGCTGCTGCTGATGGTGGACGCCATCCACACGCTGCCGCACGAAGATACGCTGCTGCTTCAAAAGGCCAAGCGGTTTGAGGGGAAGGCGATTCTGGCGTTGAACAAGATCGACCGCATACCGAAACCGAAATTGTTGCCGCTGATGGAGGCGTTTTCAAAAGCGTTTCCATTCGCGGCGCTAATGCCGATTTCCGCGCTGAAGGGCGACGGTTGCGACGAGCTGCTTGAGGAAATTTTCAAGAATTTGCCCGAAGGCGAGCCGTTTTTCCCCGAGGATCAGATTACAGACCAGCCGGAGCGGTTCCTGGCCAGCGAGATTATCCGCGAAAAGGCGATTGATTTGACGTACCACGAGGTGCCGCACGCCCTGGCGGTGATCGTGACCAAGTTTGAGGAGACACCGAAGATTCTGCGGATTGAAGTGACCATGCATGTGGAGCGCGATTCGCAGAAGAAAATCCTGATCGGGCATAAGGGCGAGATGCTGAAACGCATCGGGACACAGGCGCGGAAAGAATTGGAGAGCCTGCTGGGGACGAAGATTTATCTGGGACTATTCGTGAAGGTGGTGCCGAACTGGCGGGAAAACCCGATGCAGGTGCGGGAATTGAGTTGGCACACACAGTTGGAAGGGTTGGGAGAAGGGCAGAAGAAGCGAGACGACTGACCAGATTGCCGAGCCGTCAGTGGGTATGACTTAAACTAAGGCGAAGGTTGCCCCAGGCACGGAGTGTGTGCCTGGGTCTTGGGGTCTCTTTTCTTCTCTTCTCTTCTCACTCCACAACATCCATCTGCACGAGGGACGGTTCCCCTCCGAAGTAAAACGACCAACTGCTCCAAGGCCAGTCCTTTGGGTGCGTCACCAATTCACGAATCACCGGATTGGCATGAACATAATTCAGTTTCTCCTTCTTTTTCCCCTCGCTATACACGCAGAAATTGTGGAATCGAGCTTGCCAAAAAGAACGAAGAGGCTCGCCGTGATCCACGGCCAGCGAGTGGAATGGTTCTCGCGACGCGCTACCGCGAATCTTGCGAGAGACGCGCTGCTTCAGCTTCTGCAGGGCTTCCGACGGGGTGCCGATTCTCGGTTCGCTCATCAACAGGTGTACGTGCTCCGGCATAACCACATAGCCCAGCAAGCGGAAGCCGGTTTCGGTGCGAACCCTTGCGAGTTCCTGCACAAAGGTGTCACGCGCGTGGGCCGTCTTCAGTAACGGCAGACGGTGGTAACAACTGAAGGTGATGAAGTGCAGATGGCCCTTGCCGTAGTGGCGTTCTAGACCTTTGGTCATCGCGAACCCCAAGACCCAGGCACAGACTCCGTGCCTGGGGCACCCTCCGTCTGGCTTGTGCGGCTTAAACTGGTGGTCATTGGGAAACCCAAGACCCAGGCACAGACTCCGTGCCTGGGGCAACCTTCGTTTGATTATAATGTATTGAATATATACGAGTAGTATAATTTATTCAGGGGCGGCTATGCCTAGGGACTTCATTTTGCGGTATAGGTGGGAGCGTTCGAGGCCGAGGGCGGAGGCGGTTTGCGTCATGTTCCAGCGATGCTCCTGGAGTTTGCGGAGGATGAACTCGCGCTCGTAGGCGCTGCGGGCTTCGTGTAGCGTGGAGTAGGGTTGCTGAGGGCTATCGGCCACGCCGCGGAAAAGTTCGGGAGGCAGATGGTGCGGTTCAATGCGCGCTTGCGGGCAGACAATCACCAGGCGTTCCACCAGGTTTTTCAGCTCGCGAACATTGCCCGGCCACGGATAGCGCAGCAGGATTTCCATGGCGCCATCGCTGAGTTCGCGGGTGCGCTTGCCATATTCGGCACTGAATTCGTTTAGGAAGAAACGCGCGAGGACCGGGATGTCCTCCTTGCGGTCGCGCAGTGGCGGAACAAAAAAGGGAATGACGTTGAGGCGGTAGAAGAGGTCCTGGCGGAAAGCACCGCGCGCGATTTCCTTTTCGAGATTTTTGTTGGTGGCGGCAAGAACGCGAACGTCCACATTCAAAGTTAGATTTGCGCCGATGCGCTCGATGCGCTGCTCTTCGAGGACGCGCAGGACTTTCGATTGCGTGCGCAGGCTCATGTCGCCCACTTCGTCCAGAAACAAAGTGCCGCCGTCGGCCTTTTGGAACTTGCCAATCTTGTCCTCGCTGGCGCCGGTAAAGCTTCCCTTGATGTGGCCAAATAGTTCGGACTCGATCAATTCCTCGGGAATGGCGGCGCAGCTCACTTCCACGAAAGGCCCGCGACTGCGCAGGCTTCCGGCGTGCAGCGCGCGCGCCACCAGTTCCTTGCCGGTGCCACTTTCACCGTAGATGAGCACGCGGCCATTGGTGGGAGCGGTGACAGCGATCTGCTGGCGCAAGGCTTTCATCGGCACGCTCCCTCCAATCACCTGGTAGCGATGATGGAGTTCGCTGCGCAATACCAGATTTTCTTCCTGCAGGCGGCGCTGCTGAATCGCATTGCGGACAAGGACCGTGATTTTCTCGAGGGAGAGCGGCTTTTCGATGAAGTCGAAAGCGCCAAGTTTCGTGGCGCGCACGGCGGTCTCGATGCTGCCGTGGCCGGAGATCATGATGACCGCGGGAGCATCGGGGATGTTGCGGATGCGGCTGAGAGCTTCCATGCCATCAATGCCGGGCAGCCAAATGTCCAGAAGGATGACGTGGAGATCTCCCGCGGCGAGGCGATCCAGGGCCTCTTCGGCGGAGCCCACGGCTTCCACAATGTAATGTTCGTCGCGGAGGATGGATGCGAGAGACTCGCGAATACCCGCCTCATCGTCAACGATCAGGATTTTGTGTGCCGTGCTCATGAATCGCTATCCACTCCTCCATTTCGCTCTGCCGGGACCGTGGCGGAAAGCTCGGCGACAGGCAGTTCGATCAAAAAGCGCGAGCCCACGGGGCGATTGTCCTCCACGCGGAGGGAGCCGCCGTGCTCGGAAATAATGCGCGCGGCAATGGCCAGGCCCAGGCCGGTGCCGCGATCCTTGGTGGAAAAATGCGGCAGGAAGAGCTTGTCCTTGTCCTGCGGAGAAATGCCGTGGCCCGTGTCAGACACGACGATTTCAATGGTATCGGATTCCGGGCGCAAATGGGTGGCGATGGTGATTTCTCGGCAGGGTGAGTCTTCGAGTGCTTCGGCGGCGTTGTCAATCAAATTGATGATGACGCTGCGGAGGAGGGGGCCATCGGCGCGGATGGCGGGAAGGTTCTGTTCATAGGAAGTTTTCAGGGTGATGCCGTCGAGGCGGCCGGCGAAAACCTGGACAGCTTCGTTCACCGTGGCGTTGGTATCCGTGGGCAGGAGTTTCGCCGTGGGAAAGCGCACGAACTGGGAGAACTCGTTCACCAGAGCGGCGAGCGTGGCCACTTCGCGCTCGATCAGGCTGGCACATTCCTGAGCGATGCGCGCGAGATCGGGATCTTTGGGCGGTTCGGGGGCACCGGCGCGGCGCTCGAGTTGGTGGCGCAAACGTTGCGCGGAAAGTTGGATGGGCGTAAGAGGATTCTTGATTTCGTGGGCGATGCGGCGGGCCACTTCCTGCCAAGCGGCGGATTTTTGTGCGCGCAGAACTTCCGTGAGGTCGTCGAAGACCAGAACGTAGCCGGAGTTGGCTTTGCGCGGGCCCAGGGAACTGACCGTGACGGCGAGATGCAATACGCGCCCGGCTACCACCACTTCAATCTCTCGCGCTACGACACCCATCCGCAGGGAACGCCGCATCAGGTGCTGGAGGGTGTGTTCGGCCTCGGGGCCGAGCAGGAGTTCCAGGGAGTCAAGATTGTGCGCGGCAGCTCCGAACATGCGGGCAACCGCGGTATTGGTGCGAAGGATTGTGCCATCGGCGTCCAGGGAGATCACGCCAGCGGGAATGTTTTCCAGCACGGTTTCCATCAACTGGCGGCGGCGCTCGAGTTCCTGAACGGCTTGCTGCAGGTTGCGTGTGAACTCATCGATCTGCGTGCGGTTATCGCACAATTGCGTGGTCATGGTATTGAAGGAGCGCACCAGCACACCGAGTTCGTCCTGCACCTGCTCCGGCACCTGATACCCGAAATTGCCGGCGGAAACTTCGCGCGTGCCCTCGGCAAGCGCCTGAATGGGCACGGTGACCTGTTTGGCGAGGAAGAGGGCGACCCAGGTGGCGGCGGAAAGAACGAGCACGGTAAAGAAAAAGAGGATCAGGAGCATCTGGCGCTTGAGCGTGCGCAGGTTCTGTTTCTCGATCTCGTATTCCTTCGTTTGCGCCTGGATGGTGTTCCAGCGCCTCACGAAGTCGGGGCTGGTGCGATAGGCGGCGACGAGGGTGCCGGTGTCTTCGGCGTTGAGGGCGACCGGAACGCGCGCGGCAAAGTAACTGTTATTGCGGGACTGCCAGATTTCGACGCCGCTGGGCAGGACGCGCTGCTGCGAGCCCACGGCGCCGTTAACGCTGCAAAGTTCCTTGGAACGGTCCTCATTCTGGTCGTCACACGTGACGCCACCGAGAAGCAGGTGGCCCTTGGCATCGAAGACCCAAACCGCGTCCAGCCCAGTGGCAAAGGCATGCTGGAGGAACGCGTCGGGAGATTCACCGAGGTGCGTGGCGGCCTGATAGCCAAGGGTGTGCAAACGGGGCAGAGTACCGTGGCCAAGGTCGTTGAGGAGCTTTTGCGTTTCTTCGGAGGCAATTTCGAGCGGGCGGGGAAACCAGCGTCCCAGCGTACGGTTCAGCAGGGAATAGCTGGCGAAAAACATGAAGATGACCGGCAACAGCGAAACGGCCATGGCGCCCATGACCATCTTGGTTTTGAAGCGCGCGCCAAGCTGCTCTTTGCTGCGTTCGGCCCACAGGCGTACGATGCTGCGCGTCAGGATGAGACCAAAGACAAGCAGGGCGGCGATGATGAAGCAGTTCACCGCATACAGGGGCATGAGCTCGCGCCAGGAGCTTGGCTCAATGGGCACGTCCAGCGAGCCCATGGTGAAGACGGCAGCCAGCAGGAGCGTGACAAGAATGCCGCCAATAATCAGGCGTGCGTGCGACCTGGACTTGGGAGGGGTCGAGTGGGGCGTCATAGGGGGACCTCCGGTGGCGGGGGCAGGAACGGCTGCAAGGCGCAAGCTTCACAAAGCGGGGCGCGGGCGCGGCAGCAGTGCTTGCCAGTATGCACGATCAGGGCATGGTATTCGTTGAAGAGGGCAGCGCTGGAGGGGAGGTTGCGCTGGAAAAGGTCACGGATTTCGTCGTAGGATTCTTTGCCACTGGCGAGATTGTGGCGCTCCAGGATACGCCGGGTGTAGGCGTCCACCACAAAAACGAGATGCTTCCCGGCGTAAAGCAAGATGGAATCGGCGGTTTCGGGGCCGATGCCATGGACGGAGAGGAGTTGCTCGCGGAGAATCGTCGTAGGCGTGCGAAACATTTTCGTGAGGGAACCGTGATGGACATCGCCCAGGAAGCGCACAAAGGCCTTCAACTTTCGCGCCTTCTGGCGAAAGTAACCGGAGGAGCGAATGAGCCGGGCGAGGCGGGCAGGGGAGACGCGTGCCATGGCGGCGGGGGAGAGGAGCTTCTGTTGGCGCAGATTGTGTATAGCGCGCTCAACGTTTGTCCAACTGGTGTTCTGCGTGAGGATTGCGCCAACGATGACCTCGAAGCGTGTCCTTCCCGGCCACCAGTGTTGTGAGCCGTGCGCCCGGAACATTGCATCATAATAGGATTGTAGGGTATGTGGGGCGAGTGGCACAGACGAGGGGGAGGGACGGCGCACGGGTTTCGCGCCGGGCGGCGGCATCTGCCCAAAGACCGGCAAAACGGGGTTAGCGGTCATCTCCTTCGCAAGATAGCGGCGCCTTGGGAGCAAGTCAAGAATGAGCTACTGGCCCACGAAGCAGGAGCCTGTTCCATCGGGCAGGTATTAGCGAATTCACAACGGTGGGTCAAATTCGAACGCCACGCTCCCCGCCCCTTTGCTATGTTGAGCGTTGGGAGCATCGTATTCCGGGAGTGCTACGGATGTCCGTGCGTTTGGGCGAAATACTGTTAAAGGAAAGCCTCATCACGCAGGACCAGCTGGATAAGGCGTTGGAATTCCAGCGCTCCAACGGCGGGAAGCTGGGAAGCTGCCTGACGAAGATGGGGTACATCACCGATGATGACATCACCGGTGTGCTTTCACGACAGTACGGTGTGCCGTCCATCAACCTGAAGTATTACGAAATCGATCCCAACGTGATCAAGCTGATCCCGCAAGACACGGCGTTGCGTTACCAGGTGGTGCCGCTTTCGCGCGTGGGCTCCGTGCTGACCATCGCCATGACGGATCCCACGAATGTGTTTGCCATGGACGACATCAAGTTCATGACCGGATTCAACGTGGAACCGGTGGTGGCGTCGGAATCGGCGATTGGCGAGGCCATCTCGCGGTTCTATGGCGGCGGGGCTTCCAGCCACGAAGAACTCAGCAACCTGATGAAGGACCTGGTTGACGAAGACCAGGAACTGGAGCTGGCGGCCGAAGAGCAGGAACTGGACGCGACGGCGCTGGAGAAAGCGGCCGAAGAGGCGCCCATCATCAAGCTGGTGAACCTGATCCTTACGGATTCGGTGAAGCGGGGAGCGAGCGATATTCACGTGGAGCCGTACGAAAACGAAATGCGGGTGAGGTTCCGAGTTGACGGCGTGCTGCAGACGGTGATGAATCCGCCGTTGAGGCTGCGCGATGCCATGACCAGCCGCCTGAAAATCATGGCCAAACTGGACATCGCGGAAAAGCGTCTGCCGCAAGACGGCCGCATCATGATCAAGTACAAGGCGGACGGCCGCAAGAAAGAATTGGACTTCCGCGTTTCCTCGGTGCCCACGCTGTACGGTGAAAAGATTGTTCTCCGGTTGCTGGACAAGGAAAACCTGCGGCTGGACATGACCAAGCTGGGGTTCGAGCAGGAGTCGCTGAAGAAGTTCGAGCGCAACATTCTGAAGCCCTACGGCATGGTGCTGGTGACCGGGCCGACGGGTTCCGGGAAAACCAACACGCTGTACTCTTCGGTGGCCCGGCTGAATCAGGTGGACACGAACATCATGACGGCGGAAGACCCGGTTGAGTTCCAGTTGGCGGGGATCAACCAGGTGCAGATGAAGGAGCAGATCGGACTGAACTTCGCGGCCGCGCTGCGCGCCTTCCTCCGGCAAGACCCCAACATCATTCTGGTGGGAGAGATTCGAGACTTTGAAACGGCGGAAATCGGAGTGAAGGCGGCGCTGACGGGCCACTTGGTGCTTTCCACGCTGCACACCAATGATGCACCCTCGACCATCAGCCGTTTGATGAACATGGGCATCGAGCCATTCCTGGTGGCCACTTCGGTGAACCTGATTTGCGCGCAGCGGTTGGTACGAAGAATTTGCGTCAACTGCAAGGAAGAGCTGGAAGTGCCGGAACAGGCGCTGATTGACGCCGGCTATTCGCCCGAAGAAGCCAAGACGACGAAGATTTATCATGGCAAGGGCTGCTCCACCTGCAACAAGGGCGGGTATAAGGGGCGCACGGGTTTGTATGAAGTGATGGAGATCAATGACGAGTTGCGCGAATTGATCCTGGTGGGCGCTTCGGCCCTGGAATTGAAGAAAAAGGCGATTGAGCAGGGAATGATTACGCTGCGGCGAAGCGGACTGATCAAGGTAGCGGCCGGTCAAACCACGATGGAAGAAGTCCTGAGGGAAACGGTTTTATAGTTCGGAGAGGATGGGACCATGGCAGGCATAACGCTCAGCGAATTGCTGAAGAAGATGATCGAAATGGGAGGCAGCGACCTCCACATCACGACGAACAGCTCGCCGCGCGTCCGCGTGCATGGCAGGTTGCGTCCGCTGGACATGCCGCCATTGACCGCGGCGGACACGAAATCGCTGGCGTATAGCGTGCTGACAGATGCGCAGAAACACCGCTTCGAGGAAAACCTGGAACTGGACTTTTCGTTCGGGTTGAAAAACCTGGCGCGGTTCCGCGGGAACGTTTTCAATCAGCGCGGCGCGGTGGGCGCCGTGTTCCGTACCATTCCGTGGGAGATCAAGGGATTCGATGCGTTGGGACTTCCGCTCGTGGTGAAGGGCCTTTGCGATAAGCCGCGCGGTCTGGTGCTGGTGACCGGGCCGACGGGCTCCGGTAAGTCCACCACGCTGGCGGCCATGCTGGACAAGATCAACGCCGAGCGTGAAGAGCACATGATCACGATCGAGGACCCCATCGAGTTTCTGCACAACCACAAGAAGTGCCTGGTGAACCAGCGCGAGGTACATTCGGATACGCATTCGTTCGCCAACTCACTGCGTGCTGCACTTCGTGAAGACCCAGACGTGGTGCTCATCGGAGAAATGCGCGACCTGGAGACGATTGAGTCGGCGTTGCGCATCGCGGAAACCGGCCACTTGACCTTTGCGACGCTGCACACCAATTCCGCCGCGTCCACCATCAACCGTATTATTGACGTTTTCCCTTCGCACCAGCAGCCGCAGATTCGCGCCCAGCTCTCCATGGTGCTGGAAGGAATCCTTTGCCAGGCGCTGTTGCCGCGTTCGGACGGGCGGGGGCGCGTGATGGTGATGGAGGTGCTCATACCGACGCCTGCCATCCGCAACCTGGTTCGCGAAGACAAGATTCACCAGATCTATTCCGCGATGCAGACGGGCACGGGGCAGACCGGTATGCAGACATTTAACCAGGGTCTGGCGAACGCCTATTTCGCCAAGATCATCACTTTGGATATCGCGTTGTCTCGTTCGTCGAATCCAGACGAACTGCAGGACATGATCAACCGCGGAGTGGCTTCGACGCCGTCCGCCGGCAAGACCACTTTCGGGAAGCAGCCGGTGGGGGCCAAGCATTAAGGGATTGCATCGGTGAATCGGGTTCCGAGTACGAAATGACTTTTGACCGCTGAGGAGGAGATACCATGCCGGTCTTTACTTATCGGGGAACAAATCGAGCGGGAGCGTCGGTCGCGGGCGAAATGACGGCCACCAGCAAGTCGGAGTTGCAAGGCCTGTTGCGGCGCCAGCAGATCACGCCGACGAAGATGTCGGAGAAGGGCAAGGAATTCAACCTGCCCACCTTCGGCGGGGGCGTCAGCCCGAAGGAGTTGGCCGTCTTCACGCGCCAGTTCTCGGTCATGATTGACGCCGGTCTGCCGCTGGTGCAGTGTCTGGAAATTCTATCCAGCCAACAGGAGAACAAGACCTTCCAGAAGGTGCTGACGGGCACGCGCTCGGCGGTGGAAGGCGGGAGCACGCTCTCCGCGGCCATGAAGCAATACCCGAAGGTCTTCGATCCGTTGTAC
>Ga0074044_10000117_pt1 | contig 77974 bp, 57 predicted proteins | sample BogForMeECP23OM1_FD_94443 | JGI IMG/M metagenome (GOLD analysis project Ga0074044, IMG submission 94443) | Bog forest soil microbial communities from Calvert Island, British Columbia, Canada - Bog Forest MetaG ECP23OM1 | ecosystem: Environmental > Terrestrial > Soil > Wetlands ...
ATCCTCGGCAAAACCGGCTTGAGCGTTTCCGTGGGCGCCGCGCGCACCAAGGCGGTGGCCTCGATCGCTTCCCGGCTGGAGCGGCCCCGCGGCTTCCGCATCGTGAATCCCGGCGAAGAAGAACTCTTCCTCGCTCCTCTCCCCGTGGAAAAACTCCACGGCATCGGCCATATCCACGCCGCGGCCCTGGCCGAACGCGGCGTCGCCACCATCGGCCAATTGCGCCTGATTCCCAAGCCCGTGCTGATCGCCGCGTTTGGCGAAGCCGTGGGCCAACAGATCTGGGATCGCGCCCGCGGCCTCGATGGCCGCGAGGTGCTGCTGCCCTCCACTCCAAAATCCGTTTCCCGCGAAACCACCATCGAAGGTGGCACCATTGACACCGAATTCCTTGGCGGCTTGCTCGAGTATCTCAGCGAGCGCATCGGCGGAACCCTCCGCGAATACGGCAAGCAGGCGCACACACTGGGCGTGCGTCTGCGTTACGTGGACCATTTCTCCGCGCACCAGACCATCCGTCTGGAACGCCCCACGAATGACGAGCGCGAATTGCTCGCCGCCGCCCGGGACCTTTTCACGAAGCTCTTCACGCGCCGCGTGGCCATTCGCCATGTCGGCCTCAGCGTCACGAATCTGGAAGCCGACCGCCGCCAGAATGAACTGTTCGATACCGACGCCAACCGCCGCTGGTATCTCAACCGTGAAGTGGATCGCGTCCGCGGCCGCTACGGCTGGAACGCGGTCTACTACGGCAAAGGCCTCGAACTCCGCGAGCATTACGCCACCAAACCAACCGGCCTCGTGTTGTCAACGCCGTGTTTGTCTCGATGAGCGGCAGCGGCTTGCTAACAGAACATCCGGTACAACTGATTTGTCTTGACATTGTCGGGCAGACCGGATAGCCTTGACAATGAAGGAGTGGCTATGCCATCCCGTTCCCTCCGTACTGAAAAACTTGACCTCCGGTTGACTCGCAAGGCTAAAACAGCGTTAAGAGCAGCGGCGGCAGCCTCCAATCGTTCCGTAAGCGAGTTCGTTCTGGAGAGCGCACTGGCACGCGCCGATGAAGCCCTGGCGGACCGGCGTACTTTTGGGCTGAATACGGCGCAATGGAAAGCATTCATGGCGGCGCTGGATGCTCCTCCACGTCCCTTGCCCCGCTTGGAACGCCTTTTGAAGGAGCCGGGATTTTTTGACGCGGGCGCTCGCCAGTGAGCGAACTCCGGCGCGTCGAAAAACTGCGGCGTGACCATCCGATCGAAGAATTCGATTGTGGCCGCGAAGAGCTAAACCGATACCTTATACGCTATGCCTGGCAGAACCAGCAGGCAGGCGCCGCCCAAACCTACGTGGGGATCGTGGGTAAAGTCATTGTTGGTTATCACACGTTGGTCGTAGGCCAGGTGACATTGGAGGACGCTCCCGAGCGCTTGAAGAAGGGACTGGCAAAGCATCCTGTGCCCATCATGCTGCTCGCACGGCTTGCCATTGATCGCCGCTGGCAGGGTCAAGGCGTTGGCAAGGCGCTATTGCGAGACGCAATGCAACGTACGTTGCAGGCGGCTGATATAGCCGGTATACGCGCCTTTGCCGTGCACGCAAAGAATGAGGAAGCGAGGCGCTTCTATGAACATTTTGACTTCATCCCCTCCCCTACAGATTCTCTGCATCTCTTTGTCTTGCTTAAGGATGTGCGGCGAATCGTCTCCGATTTTGGTGTAGTTCCTTAGATTTTTCCCTTCCTGCCTCCCTACCGCAGAGCACCGAAAGACCCAGGTCGCCCCATGTTCGTGCATTTGCAGTGTCACAGCCATTACTCGTTCCTGCGGGGAGTAAATCCCCCGGAGGAAATCATTGCGGCCGCGGTCGAGCAGAAGATGCCCGCCGTGGCGCTGACGGATACGAACGGGATGTATGCGGCGATCCCGTTCTATCAGGCGGCGCGGGCGGCGAAGGTGAAGCCGATCCTTGGCGTTGTGCTGGATGTGGAATGGAAAGTGAAGAGTGGCCCGTCGAAGGCGGGAGTGGTGAGCGAAGAGGGTGGAAACTCGACGCTCGAAAATCGAAATTCGAAAAGCGAAACTCGAAAAGCGCCCGTCATCCCGCTGGTACTGCTGGCTATGGATATGGATGGCTACAGCAATTTGTGCCAATTGACGACGCTGCGGCACCTTGGCGCGTTGCGCCTCGGACAGGAAACTTTCGCCGATGATGCCAGCCGCGCCGTCACGCTGGAAGAATTGGCCACGCACAGCGCCGGCGTGATGGCGTTGTGGCCGGCGTCTGCGCTGTTGCGGATAGATCCTGCTGGTAGGGGCGCAGCGTGCTGTGCCCCTACGAAGGAAATTTTCGGTGATCGTCTCTACATCGCCGTGCAGCATCTTTCTCCCGGCGATGGCCGCACACTCCGCGAAGCCGAGCAGCTTGGCCGTTCGCTAAATATCCCGCTCGTCGCCACCAACAATGTCCACTTCCTGCGCCCCGAAGAGCATCTCCACCACCGCGCCGTCAACGCCATCCGCACGGGCAGCCTGCTGACCACCGTCGCTCCACCCGAAATCACCACCGGCGAAGCCTGGTTCAAGCCCGCCGCCGAAATGCAGCGCTTGTTTCCCGATCATCCGCAACTCCTGCGTGCCACGCTGGAGATCGCCGACCGCTGCAACCTGCAACTCGAACTCGGCAAGCTCATCTTCCCGGAATTTCCCGTGCCACCGGGCGAATCGCCTTTCTCCTATTTATGGAAACTGAGCTTTGAAGGCGCGCGCAAACGCTATCGCCCGCTGCGCCCCGAAGTGCTTTCGCGCCTCACGCATGAACTGGAAGTCATCGACAAACTGAAACTGGCGCCATATTTCCTGCTTGTCTGGGACATCGTCGAAGAAGCCAATCGCCGCGGCATTCCCGCGGTGGCGCGCGGCTCGGCGGCCAGTTCCATGGTCACCTACTGCCTGGGCATTTCCTGCGTCTGCCCGCTGCGCTGGGGCCTTTATTTCGAGCGTTTCCTGAACGTGCAGCGCGGCGATTGCCCGGACATTGATATTGATATCTGCGGCGCGCGGCGCGATGAACTCCTCGACTACGTCTACGCGCGCTGGGGCGCGGAGCATGTGGCGGAGGGCCGGCAAGGCCCTCGCGTAGCAATGATCGGCAGCTTCATCACCATGCATGCGCGCCTGGCCGTGCGCGAAATCGCCAAAGTTTTCGGCGTGCCTCCCGGCGAAGTGAATCACTTCACCAAACGCCTGCCGCACCGTCCCGTGCGCGAAATCCTGGATGCCATCAAGAATTTACCGGAGTGCCGCACTCTGCCCATCCATGACGAGCCCTGGAAAACGATTCTGCAAGTGGCCCTGCGGCTGGACGACGCGCCGCGCCACCTGGGCATCCACCCGTGCGGCACGGTGATTTCCGCGCGCCCGCTGACGCATCTTGTCCCGCTGGAACGCGCCGCCAAGGGCATCGTCGTCACGCAATATGATATGAACGCCATCGAAGCCCTCGGCCTGATCAAGATGGACCTGCTCGGCCAGCGCGGGCTCACCACGATGTCGCTGGCGCTGGACAACATTGAGAAGGAGGTTGAGGAAGTAAAGGAGGTAAACGAGGTAGAGGAAAAGAGTGCCGAGCCGCCGCCGCAACCTCTTTCCGTCCCTACCCCCCACGTCATTCCGAGCGGAGTCTGCGAAGCGAGGAATCTCTCTTCGATTTCCAATCCCGCCACCGCTTCCTCCTCTTCCTCTACTTCCTTTACCTCTTCCATAGCCCCCGACGGCGTCACACCCTGCCCGCAGGCCCGCACCATCGATTTCGCCGCCATTCCCGAAAACGATCCCGCCACCTGCGCGGTCATCGCCGAAGGCCGCACCATGGGCGTCTTCCAGATTGAATCGCCCGGCATGCGCGGCCTGTTGCGCACCATGAAAGCGCGCACACTCGAAGAAATGGCCGCGGCCCTCGCGCTGATCCGCCCCGGCGCTTCCGAATACGGCTCGAAGGAACTTTTCCTGAAGCGCCTGCGTGGCCAGGTGCCGGTGATCTACGCGCATGAATCGCTGAAAGCCATTCTGGGCGACACGCTGGGCGTATGCATCTACCAGGAACAAGTGATGCAAATCGCGCAAGCCGTGGGCAGCATGTCCCTGGCGGAAGCGGACCTGGTGCGGCGTTCGGCGGCAAAATTTTCCGGCCAGCGCGAACGCGAGCGTCTTCGCGGCAAATTCCTGAAGGCCGCGGAGCAGATGGGCTTGCAGGGAGCGGAGCGCGAAGAAACCTGGATGATGGTGGAGAAATTCGCGGGCTTCGGCTTCTGTAAAGCCCACGCGGCCACGTATGCGGACATCTCCTATCGCATGACTTACCTGAAAACGCACCACACCGCGGAATTTCTTGCCGCCATGTGCAGCGCCGGTGCGGGCTTCTACCATGTTTCCGCTTATGTCGAGGAGGCCAAGCGCTGGGGCATCGCCGTGCTCCTGCCCTCGGTGAATCATTCGCGCATGGAATACACCGCGGAGTGGACCGCGGACGGCGCGCCCTCCGCTCTTCAGGGTAGACGTGCACTACGTGTCGGCCTGATGCAGGTGAAGGGCTTGCGCGTGGAAACGATCCTGGCGATTTTGCGTTCGCGCGAAAAGCACGGCCTGTTCCATTCGCTGCAGGATTTTCTGGCGCGCATCCCGGCGGAACGCGATGAAATCGAAGCGCTCATCAAATGCGGCGCGTTCGACGGCGTCTGCAACCTGACGCGCCCGGCCATGCTCTGGCAGTGGAATCTTCTGCAGGCCAAGGGGCTGCACGGGCACGCCTGGCCGCACGCTGCTCACGCCGTCGCCTCAACGGAGACAGAAAAAGCAGGTTCCTCTCCCGCTTTGCGGGATCGGAATGACAACTTTGCAGAATCGGCCGATCACTACTTGGGTACGGGTTCCAGCGCTTCGCCCGTCCTTTTCGCGGAGATGGAGCACGATGACTCCATCGCCATGGCCTTGCGTGAAATCCATACCGACGATTACACGCCGGAGCAGAAACTCCGCTACGAACGGGAAATCCTGGAAGTGTGCGTCAGCGGCCACCCGCTCGATTTCCTGCCGCGCAACGGGGAAGCCTGGAGCGATGAACTGCCGCAATGCACCGGAAAACGCGTCACGCTGTGCGGCTGGGTGGTCACCTTCCGCCACGTGGGCACGAAAAACTACCGCAACATGATGTTTGTCACGCTGGAAGATCAGCGCGGCATCTACGAGGTGATTCTTTTTCCGGAAGCCTATGACAAGTACGGCGGGCTGGTCTATGAAACGCGCGCCATGCGCGTAACCGGCCGCGTCGAGGAGGGCGGCCAGGTGAGGGCGGACTCGCTGGAGCGGTTGAAAGTGTAACGGAGGTTCGCGGAGCGGCAACAATCAAGCAGGTTCAGAAAGGATATCAGCGATCAGATATCAGCGATCAGGAAGCAAGAGCAGGAAACCCGAAGCGGCGCATCTACGGTTCCCGGTCGTTGACCGCCGGTCGCCGTTTCCTGATATCCGATAACTGATATCTGATATCTCACAGATGATCCCACCAACCAACAATCTCGCCTCCCCACCCGAGCCGGAGACGGGGCGATCCGTGGAGAGCGCCGAATCCTGGCTCGGCCGCAACCGCAGCAGCAAGCGCCGGCTCTGGGAACGCTTGAATCCCCGTCACCGTAAAGAGTTGCGCATGCTCGCCGAAGCGCTGGCATTGCAGCAAAACCACGCGCGGCTCCCCGACCCCCTGCGCGCCCGCCTGGACGCCGCCCTCGCCGAACTCGACCGCCTGGTACGCCGGATCGCCGCCATTCTCGCGGAGGTAGCACGCCGGACACCACCGCCCGGCTAACTGTTGCGGCCCCCATTCGCCCGCCGCATACTTTCTCCATGAGCACTCCCACCCATTTCCGGGCCCCTGTAGCTCTGTTAGCGCTGCTCACCTTGGGCGCCCTCGCCGCGCCTGGCCGCGCCGACGAAATCCGTTTGAAAGACGGCAAGAAACTCTACGGCGTGATCGTCTCCTACGAAGACAACATGTTCAAAGTCAAAACCGACTTTGGCTACGTCCTCGTCGAAAAAGACAAGATCGCGGAGATTATTCCGAGCACGCCCGCCGTTCCCCCTGCACCCAAAAAGCCCGCCGCGAAGCCCGCGGCCGAGGCTTCCCCGAAGCCGGAGCCTGCCGTGACCAAGAGTACCGAGCCGGCCGCCAGCGTCACCAATGCCAACGCGAAATCCACCGAACCAATCATTAAAGATCTGGCCGTGCGCCCGGAACTTCCGGCTTCGTCAAACAAATCCGATGCCGCGCCGCCCGCGATCAAAGCGCCGGTCGCTGCGCCGAAGACCGCGCTGGCTGCTGTTGAGGCACCGCCTCCACCGCCAAAAGAAGAGCCGCCGCCCCTGCGCGAGGAGATTCAGGGCAATCAATACATCAACCACGAATTTGGGTTCCGCATCTTCAAGGCGCCGAGCTGGCAGATTATTGATGGCGCTGGACAAACGCTGCCGAACGCGATTGTGGCCATGGGCACATCCAACGAGTCCACGCTGCTCGTCGTGGCGCGCGAAAAAACCAAAACGCCTCTGGACGCTTCCGCAAAAACCGTGGAAGAGCGCCTCCACGATGTGTATGAAAATTACCGCCTGATTTCAGAGCGCAAGTCCGTGGTGGGCGGCCAGCCCGCCATCGAATACCGCTATCGTGGCGTGGCGGATGGACACGACTGGTCCGGCACGCTGGTGGTCATCGCGCGCAACGGCGAGATTTTCACTGTGCTCGGCATGACTTTCGCCGACACCGATCTCATCCAGATTCAGGAAAACGTAATCACGCGCGCCATCGCCAGCCTCGACTTCAGCGCTAAGTAATTCATTTGTAGGAGGGCACAACTTCACAGCTCGTGGAAAAAGTCCTTTTCCCAGGAGGCTGGAGCTTCAGTTTTCCCTAGCCTGATTTGGAGTGCGGCGGCTCGCCGCCGCTTTTACGGGCTGCAGTCCAGGCGCCGAACTATATTTCAACTCCCTCCCAAAGCCCTGGAGAGAATCACAGTTTAGCTTGGACCGTCGCCGGGCTTGCGGTTTTCGCGGATCATGCCGATCAGCGCCTGCACCGCCCGCGGCAAGCTGCGGTCTCTGCGGTAGACGAGCGCAAGTTCGCGGTACAAGTCGAATCCTTCCACGTTCAGCAGCTTCACTTCGCCGCTCTTCACCTGGTCGCGCGCGAAGCTCTCGCTGATGATCGAAATGCCCACGTCCGCGGCGACAAACGTTTTGATCATGCCGATGCTGGGCAACTCCATGCTGATGCGCAAGCGCGAGCGGTACGGCCGAAACAGTTTGTCCAGCACCTGCCGCGTGAATCCCGTCTTCGGAAATATCAGCGGCGCGGAAGCAATCTCTTCCAGCGTCACGTGGCTGCGTTGCGCCATGGGATTTTTCGCGCTGACCATGAATCGCAGCCGGTCGCGATTGATCGTATGCATTTTCAGGTTGGGCGATTTCAGCGGCAGCGTCACGATCCCCAGATCCAGCGAGCCGTCCTCCAACCGCTGCAGAATTTTGTGGCTGAAGTTGCGGTAAATGCTGATCTGCACCAGCGGGTAGCGCCGCTGAAACTCCGCCAGAATGTCCGGAAGAAGGTACAGGCAAGTGGCTTCGTTGGCGCCGAAAGCGACGGGGCCCTGCACAACATTCCCGCGGTCCGCCACCACTTGCATGGATTCGTCGCGCAGGCGCAGCAGCCGCTCCGCAAACTCGAACAGCACTTCGCCCGCCGGCGTCAGCTCCACGGATTTCGCGGAGCGGTCCAGCAGTTTGGCGTGATACGCCTGCTCCAACTGGCGAATCTGCGCGCTCACCGCGGACTGCGAGCGAAACACTTTTTGCCCCGCTTTGGAAAAGCTCTTGAGCTTGGATACTTGTACAAACGTTGTGAGTTGGTCAAAGTCCATAGTTGGAATCTCGCGTAGGAGTATAGCGAATAATCTGTAAGTTTATTGCAAAGAATCCCGGGGACTCAAGCATACTGAGGCGCGGGGCTGGATTGCGTCCCGAAATAGTTTGCCGCCGGAGCGGATGCCCAATCGCTCAAACGCAGAGAAGCCGCCTTCCAGGCCCCTTCCAGCGTTCCCTGAAAATGAATCGGCTGGATTCGGAGGAGCGGAAGTGCGGGGAGCGCCAGCAACCGGAACGCGCGAGGGCTTCCAGTGAGTGCGACGTGGGTTTCCAGCAATCCGCGCAGATATCGCTCCTCCGTTTGTTCCAGTTCATGAGGCTGGACAAATTCGTTGTTGAGAATGTGGTCCGCTTCGGTGCGCAGTACATAAGCGAGTCCACCAGTCATGCCCGAACCAAAATTCAACCCTGCCGGGCCCAACACCGCAACGACACCACCGGTCATGTATTCGCAGCCGTGCTGGCCCACGCCTTCCACAACGGCAACTGCTCCGCTATTGCGCACCGCAAAACGTTCTCCCGCTTGCCCGGCGACGTACAGGTGGCCGGAAGTTGCGCCGTACAAAACCGTGTTGCCCGCCAGCACGTCGCCGCGCTTGGATGCATTCTTCCCGGAAGCAATCACGATAGTGCCGCCGGAAAGTCCTTTGCCCACGTAATCATTGGCCTCGCCTTGCAATTTCAGCGTCACGCCCGCAGTGAGAAACGCTCCGAAGCTTTGCCCAGCGAAGCCCTGATACTCCAGGGTGATCGGCTCTATTTCCTTGGAACCCAGACGCCACCGCATCAGTTCACCGCTCAAATGCGTGCCCACGCTGCGGTGCATATTTTGAATCGCCGCTGGCGCTGAGCCCGCCAGATGCGCTTTCTCCAAAAGTATCTCCTGCTCGGGCACTCCCGCGTCCAACACCGTCATCTGCTGCGCAACCACGTGAGCGGGCTTGGCCGCGGGAATCACCAGCAGCGCGTCCAGCCCGGATTGCGTTTCCAGCCGGTCGTACCAGCCGCGCAATTCCGTCAGATTGCGCACGCCCAGTTCCGCCATGCCTTTGCGAATTTCTTCCGCCAGCGCGCGGAAGTACGACACCACCATTTCAGGCTTTCCGTTAAAACGCGTCCGCAGCGTTGCATCCTGCGTGGCAATGCCCACCGGGCAAGTATTCAGGTGACACTGCCGCGCCATCACGCAACCAATCGCCACCAGCGCCGCGGTGCCGAATCCGAATTCGTCCGCGCCCAAAATCGCGCCAATCAGGACGTCGCGGGCAAAGCGCAAGCCGCCATCCACGCGCAAAAGCACGCGCGAACGCAAACCGGCGCGCAGCAGCGTTTCGTGCGTATCGCGCAACCCGATTTCCCAGGGCAAGCCCGTATTTTTGATGGAAGTCAACGGCGACGAGCCCGTTCCTCCATTGTGGCCGCTGATGGTGATTACGTTCGCGCCGGCCTTGGCCACGCCCGCGGCGATCACGCCAATGCCCGTGCCGGAAACCAGCTTCACGCCGATGCGCGCTTGCGGATTCACCGCGCGCAAATCATGAATCAACTGCGCCAGGTCCTCGATGCTATAAATATCGTGATGCGGCGGCGGCGAAATCAATGGCGTGCCCGGCGTTGCGTGGCGGATGCGCGCGATGTATTCCGTCACTTTCTTTGCGGGCAACTGGCCGCCTTCGCCGGGCTTCGAGCCCTGCGCCATCTTGATTTCCAGTTCTTCCGCGCGCACCAGGTATTCGCTGGTCACGCCAAATCGCCCAGAGGCCACCTGCTTCACTTTGCAAGAGGCGCCCTGCAATTGATAGGAATCCGAATCTTCCCCGCCCTCGCCTGTATTGCTGCGCCCGCCCAATTGATTCATGGCGATGGAAAGAGTTCTATGCGCTTCCGGGCTTAACGAGCCGAGCGACATCGCCTGCGTGCTGAATCGCTTCAAGATGGATTCCAGCGATTCCACTTCCTCGAGCGCCACCGCCTGCTCCGGCAGCATCTCCAGTAAATCGCGCAGGAATGTTGTGCCTGCCGACTTGCGCAAATCTTCCAGCGCGCTGTAATGCTCCGCATCCGGCTGTTTCACGTGCGCATGCATGCGGCGAATAAACTCCGGCGAATTGGCGTGCAATTCCGCGCCCTTGCGGAAACGGTACAAGCCGTTGTCTGCAAGGTCCTCAGTCGCACCCCCATACGCCGCCGCGTGCATTTTCAAATAATCCTGCAGCAGCAACTCGAGCGTCTTCGTGCCCGGATAAAAGCCCGCATCTTCAAAGAAATCCCGGCAAATGTCTTCATCCAGGCCCAGCACTTCAAACAGATGGCTGTTGCGGTAACTCGCCAGCGTGGAAATTCCCATGCGCGCAAGCACTTTTCGCAAACCGCCGTACATCCCTTTGCGCACTTTATCGAACGCCCCGGCCTCTTCGAGTTCCGCAAACTCCTCCGCCAGATACGGCACGACCGCGCTGGCGCCCGCTGCAAGAAGCATCGCGACGTGGTGGGTGTCGTAGACCTGCGCGGTTTCCACAACCACGGGCACGTCCGCCAGCCCTTGCGCTACAAGATTTTTCCAGGCGCGTGCCAGCGCAAGCAGCGCCGGCAACGCCGCGCGATCGCATCCCACGTTGCGATCCGAGAGGAGGAGGAGCCCCGGGCGCTCGCCACTACTCAGAGGGGTAGATAGACACTGAGTCAAACAGCGGCGCGCACCCGGGACTCCCGTGGTGGAAGGAAAGCTGAAATCCAAAATCTGCACCGGCGCCGACATCTCGCTGAACGCAGCGAACTCTCCCGCGCTCAAAATGGGTCCCGGCAAAAATTGTCCGTGCCCCAGCGGCACTTCCAGCGACATCACGTGAGCTTCGCGCAGCGGATCGATCGGCGGATTCGTTACCTGCGCGAATCGTTGCTTGCAGTAATCCCAAAGCGGCCGGGCCAGCGCGGAGAGAAACGCCGGCGGCGCGTCATCGCCCATGCTCCAATCCGCTTCCTTGCCGCTCAGCAGCGGCCGGAACAATATTTTGTACTGGTCGTCGCTCCATCCCGCCGCACCCGCAACACGCTTAGGTTCCGCCACGCGCCCATGCGTGGACGTCCCTTCAAGCTTCAGCCTGCGCGTGTGGCTCACCGCCTTGCGCGGCACTTGCGACGTCACGCTCTTCAGCAACTCTCTCCAGCGCAGCAGCACGCCAGCCTGCGGATTCGCCAGGATCATTTCGCCCGGCCCCAGCCGGTGGCGCTCCGCCACGCGCGATTCTTCCAGGTCCACCAGGCCCGTCTCCGAACCGGCAATCACCAATCCGTCGTGCGTTACGGTGTAGCGCATGGGGCGCAAACCGTTGCGGTCCAGCTTTACGCCCACTGAATTTCCATCGCTGAACACCATCGCCGCCGGGCCGTCCCACGGCGCGCCTTCGTGCGACAACGTTTCCAGCGCATTCCGCACTTCCGTGGAAAGAAACGGGTCGTGCAAAAAAGCGGGCGGCACCAGCTCGAGCATCGCCGACTCCACGCTCTTCCCTTCCAGTAATTTCAGCTCCAGCGCGTTATCAAAGCTGGCCGAGTCGCTCACGTTCTCTTCCAGCAGCCTGAACCATTTCCCCACCCCAATGTGTTTGCGGATCTCGCGCTCTTTCGCGCGCAGCCACCGTCGGTTGCTCACCACCGTGTTGATTTCCCCGTTGTGCGCCACGTAACGGAAGGGCTGCGCGAGTTGCCAGGAAGGCTGCGTATTCGTCGAATATCTCTGATGGAAAATAGCGAATTTCACCGCAAACTCCGTGCTGCGCAGGTCCTCGTAAAACTGGGGAAACTGCCAGGGCGTCAACAAGCCTTTGTACACGACCGTGCGCGAAGAGAGCGAGCACAGGTAACACCGCTCGGGCAGGCACGCCTCCGCGCGTTTGCGCAGTAAAGCCAGGCTGCGCTCGAATTTCGCCGCCGCATTGGCTACTTCGGTTTTCGTCGGTGTTGGTTCAATAAAGAATTGCCAGATCTCCGGCATGCTTTCCAATGCCCGCTGTCCCAGTGCGTTTGCATTCACGGGCACGCGCCGCCATCCCGCTAGGCGCATTTTCCCGCGCCCGATCGCTTCTTCCATCGCCGCGCGCGCATCGGCCACGCGTGTTGCGGGCACGAACAGCATCCCCACGCCAAACAATTCGCCAAGCTGGATTTCGTGTTCCGCCGCGCGCGCCCGAAAAAAAGTCGTGGGCAGGCTCGTCAATAGACCCGCGCCATCACCGCTCGCCCCATCGGCGTCAACTCCGCCGCGATGCGACAATCGTTCCAGCGCCTGCAACGCCTGTTGGAGCACTTCGTGGGTGGCGGGGCCGCTCAGACGCGCAATGAAACCCGTCCCACAAGCGTCGTGGTCGGGGTGGCCCCAATTCGGCTGGCGCCGTCTGGGCAATCGCGCGGCGTGACTGCACATATTAGTCTAATAGCCGCCGCGCTTCGGAATGTACAATGCAGAATTTTTCTCGGATGCATCGGATTTCCGCGGTCCAGATTGGTGCTTAATTCCTTAAAACTTAGTGACTTCGCTGAATTGAAATTCCCGGATTTTCATGGGCGGAACGACCATTTCAAAGGCCTCTTCCCCGCTGGCCCGCCGCGTCTCACCCAGTAACTCCACGTTCGCCAGCATCTCTAAAATCGATTGATTGAATCGAAAATTCCGCACCCCTCGGCCAATTTGGCCTCTCTCCACCAGAAACAATCCATCCCGCGTCATTCCCGTCATGATCTTCTCGTATGGGTCCACCTCGCGGATGTACCACAGCCGGGTGACTAGCAACCCTCTCTCCGTGGTGCGCACCATCTCCTCCAGCGACGAATTTCCTCCCGCAATCACCAGGTTCACCGGCGCTTCCCCATATTCGTTTGGCAGCGGGAAGCCGTGGCCCGTGAGCTTCGCGTGCGTCGCCTTCGCCGAGCGCCGCGAATACACCAGGTTGCGAAGCACGCCCTTGTCCACCAATACCACACGTTGTCGCGGCATGCCTTCCCCGTCGAACTGTGGGCCCAATTGTTCCGCGTGATAGACGTCGTCCGTGATGGTGATGTTTTTGCCAAAGAGCGTTTTGCCCAGTCGCCCGGAAAAGCAGGAGCGCTTGTCTTCCACGGCCGTCGCGGCGAAGTCATAAAAGAGGAAGCCCACAAAATCGAGGACCGCCGCGGGCTCCAGGATAACCGTGTATTTTCCGGGAGCGAGCTCCATGGGATTCTGCGCGCGCTCCGCTTTTTCGCTGGCGGTTCTGGCCAGGGCGATGGGATCAATCGCGCGCACGTCCGCGGCATTCGCTTTTGCCCAACTTGTCGCCGCGCCCTGCTGCATGGTCACGGAAAATTCCGCTTGCGTTTGCCGGTAGGTCGCGCAAAGCCCTCGCGAATTGCACAACAGCGTCCGGCTCTGCCCGCTTTGGAAAATTCCTGCCGCCACCTGGCCGCGCTCGTCTGCCAGGTCGCACGTCCGTTTCACTGCACGCGCTCGCTCTTCTGCGCTCAGAGTGGCCGTCGCACCAACGAAGCGCCGCAGCGCACGATACTTCTGTTTGCCCGGCAACGGAAGCAATTGCGGATCTTTCGGCTGGCTCGCCGCCATGGCCAGGGAATTCTCAAGCGCCGCGCGCAACGAGTCTTCGTCCACGCGATTCGTCGTCACCCGCGCCGTTCGCCCATCCACCACCGTGCGAATGGACACGCTCAAGCCGTGTTCCGCCACATTCTGATGAATCGTATTGTTGGCGAAGCGAGTGAGCGCATCAATCACCTCTTCGACGTGTACTTCCGCCTCCCTCACGCCGCGCAACTTCGCCAGGCGTAGAACGTTTGCCGCAACGGCGCGTAATTCGCGTTCATCGCGAAGTGCTTCGCCGCCTGTCTCCCGCTTTGACGCCGTCCGCCCCATGGTTTTCCTTGCGCTCACTCCTCAGAAAAGGCCGTGCCAATTTTCACATTGCGAAAACGCGCCGGAGTCGCTCCGTGGCCCGTGCCCATTGTCTGCATCGGCTGGCCCTTGCCGCAATTCGGCGTGCCCCAAAGCTGCCAATGATCGCCATTGCAGATGGCATCGCACGAATTCCAGAATTCCGTGGTGATTCCGCTGTAGCTGGGATTCTTCAGCATGCGCGTCTTCTTCCCGCCCTGAATTTCCCAGGCGATTTCCGTGGAAAATTGGAATTGGTAGCGGCGATCATCAATGGACCACGAGCGGTTCGTCTCCATCAGGATGCCCTCGTCGGTATCCGCGATGAGATTTTCCAGTGTCCACGGCCCGGGCAGAATGCTGACGTTGGTCATGCGAATCATCGGCAGGCGGTTCCAACCCTCGGTGCGCACGGTGCCGCCGGAGCGCTGCAAGCCGATCAAATGCGCGGTTTCCCGGCTCGAAAGGTAGCCGCAAAACTCGCCCGCCTTGATGATGTCAATGCACTGCGCCGGCACGCCTTCATCGTCGTACGCAAATGAGCCCAAGCCCGGCCCGTGCGCGATGCGCGCATCCGCAACCACGTTGACGATCGGAGAAGCGTAACGCAGATGATGCAACTGGTCGAGCGTAAGAAAACTCGTGCCCGCGAAATTCGCTTCCTGACCCAACACGCGATCCAATTCAATCGGGTGGCCGATGGATTCATGAATCTGCAGACCCAACTGGCTCGCGCCCAGAATCAGCGTGCCCGTACGTTCCGGACACTGCGCTGCACTATGCAAGGCCACGGCTTGCTCGCCAACCCGCGGCGCGTGTTTCAGCAAATCCAGCGATTCAATCAATTCGTAGCCGCCCAAAACGTGCTGTCCGCCAAAACTGTTGGGATACGAGCGTTTCTGAATGGCATCGCCCTGGAAGCACGTGGCCACGATGCCGCAACCGGAAACCACCCGGCGCTGGTGAATCTTCGATCCTTCGCTGGACGCAAACCATGTGTCTACCTTGCGGAATTGCATGTTGGTTTCCGTAAGGGTGACGCCTTTCACGCGCCGCATGGCCTCATCCGCCGCCAGAAGCAGCGACAGTTGCGTCTCCAACGGAATTTCAAAGGGATCCTTCAAGAAAGGGGATTGCCAGCTATCCACATACGCTGCTTCGGGAGCCAGTTGCACATCCTTCTTTTTTGCCAGCGCCGAAGCCTTGGCAATCGCCACCGCCTGCGCGGCGCAAGCAGCAACACCTTCCCGCGTCAACACATCCGTGGAAGCGAATCCCCAAGCGCCTTGCGCGATCACGCGAATACCCAGGCCGATCGATTCACTCTGCCCCAGCGTGCCAACCTGCCCGTTCTTCGTCGTCAGGTCGCGCTGCCGCTGATGCATCACGCGCACGTCGGCGTACGTCGCGCCGCGCAGGCGCGCTACATCGAGGGAGTTTGCGCAGTAGTCCCACATCATCGACAGCGCCTCGGGGCAGTTAAGTGTCCGAGGCGCTGTCAATTAAGATAGCACGCTCAGTGACTTGGGGAGGCGACAGTAGCAACGGCTGTCCAACAAGGCCAGTTTGCCAAAGGATTTCTTCAGCGATTCCTGTTCGCCTGACGTGGAAACTGCAGCGTGACTTCGAATTTAAGCCATAGGATCGCGCCCCGCCTATCGGCTGCGGAAGGTGAGCCGAGGCGCGAATCAAGGACTTTTAGGGTGCCGGTGCCCATAGGGATCTTGCCCCACTTTTTTTCATCGGCTTCCTTTTCCTTGTCAGTAAGCTTCGATGGATATATCTCTTCGAGAGAAAGGTCCCAGGCAATTTTGCAGGCCGCGCCATCTGCAACGAAGTTGAATTCGTGCGGATTCCACACCGTCTTTTCAGGAGTCCGCTCGTCGGGTCCTTCCAAAAATACGGGGTTGGGACCGTGTGCAGGCGGTGTAACGGAACCCGAGCAGTCAAAATCGTCGGGTAGTGGCACGGTGTCTGGCAAAATCTCGATTCGCCAACCTGAAGCAGGTTCTGCGTACGGATTTAGACGGAAAACCAGGTTAGGTGGGACCTTCTTGACGAAGCGGTCGCCGCGGTTTACTTCGCCAACGAAATGAATCTCTGCCCCTGCCTTAAGTGAATGTGCTTGCGGCCGAACGGCCGGCATATCCGGCGGTGCGGGTTTTGCGGCAGGTGCGGGAACTGGCTCACCCGTGGGGTTCTGCCGCGGCATCGAATCATGACTCCAGTTGCAACGCGCGCAGAAGCAAAGCAAAAGCCAAATCCCAACAAATAATTTCATCGCAGTGCTCATTCCGGGTTTCTCGGACCGCAGAACGGGTGAATCGGTACGCGGGCGATCATTTGAGCCGAAGAAGCTACGTCCCTTCCTGCCACGACGCGAGGTAGAGCTCCTGCTCATGGGTCAGTTTGTCCAATTGATGCCCCAGCGAATCCAGCTTCAGCTTGGCGATTTCGCGGTCCAGGTGTTCCGGCACAACGTACACCTGCGGCTTCATCTCCTTGTGATGCTTCATCAGGTATTCCGCGGAGAGCGCCTGGTTCGCGAAGCTCATGTCCATCACCGAAGCGGGATGCCCCTCGGCGGCGGCCAGGTTCACAAGGCGGCCTTCGGCAATAAGATAAATCTTGCGGCCGTCTTTCATCAGGAATTCATCCACCATGGGACGCACTTCCTTCTTGTTGGTGGCCAACGCTTCCAGAGCGGGGATCTCGATTTCCACGTTGAAGTGGCCGGAATTGCACACGATCGCGCCGCTCTTCATCACCTCGAAGTGTTCCCGGCGGATCACATTCTTATTCCCAGTGACGGTAATGAAGACGTCGCCTTGTTTGGCCGCCTCCGCCATTGGCATCACGCGGAATCCATCCATCACTGCTTCGATTCCCTTCACGGGATCGATTTCCGTGATGATAACGTCCGAGCCGAGCCCCTTGGCGCGCATGGCCGCGCCGCGGCCACACCAGCCGTAGCCGGCAATCACAACCTTCAGGCCCGCAAGCAGAACGTTCGTTGCGCGGATCACGCCATCCAGCGTGGATTGCCCCGTGCCATAGCGGTTGTCGAAGAAATGCTTGGTCATCGCGTCGTTCACCGCGATGATGGGATACTTCAGCGTGCCGTCCTTGGCCATGGCCCGTAAACGAATCACGCCGGTGGTGGTCTCTTCCGTACCGGCAATCAGGTTCGGCACAAGGTCCTGCCGCTTGGTGAGCAGCATGGTCACCAGGTCGCAGCCATCATCCATGGTGAATTGTGGTTTGTGCTCCAGCGCCGCCTTCAGGTGCTCGTAGTAGGTGTCGTTGTCCTCGCCCTTGATGGCGTACGTGGGAATGTTGAAATGGCGATTCAACGAAGCCGCCACTTCGTCCTGCGTCGAAAGCGGATTCGATGCGCAGAGCACGATGTCCGCGCCGCCGTCCCGCAATGCAATCATCAAGTTGGCGGTTTCGCTGGTCACGTGCAGACAGGCGGAAACCCGCAGTCCTTTCAGCGGCTGCTCCTTTGCGAACCGCTTGCGGATGGACTCCAGCACCGGCATCTGCTGCGCCGCCCACTCGATCTTGCGCTTGCCCGCGTCGGCAAGCCCGATATCCTTCACATCGCCTTTTTTCAGTTCAGCCGTTGCCATTCGTACACTCCTCTAGAGTCAGACTTTGCAATTCAGGGGCGGTTCTGTATTCAGGACTTCGCCTCAGCAAGCGCGCCACTCCTGCGAGGAGAGAGAAACTCCGCGAGCAACTCGCACCAAGCCGCGGTGCGAGCCGGCTCGATTAACGGCGTGCCGCTGCTTCCACAATCGCTTCGAGACCTGCCGCCTTGCGTAGAGCGTCGGCGCGGTCGGTGCGTTCCCAGGTAAAGCCGGGGCCCGTGCGGCCAAAATGCCCGTAAGCTGCGGTCGGTTTATAGATGGGTTTGCGCAGGTCCAGCGTCTCGATGATCGCTTTGGGCGTGAGCGGGAAATTCTCGCGCACAATCGCGGTGATTTTATCTTCCGGAATCGTGCCGGTCCCAAACGTGTCCACCATCACCGAAACAGGTTCGGCGACGCCGATCGCGTAGGCCAATTGCACTTCGGCGCGGCTCGCAAGTCCCGCCGCCACGATATTCTTGGCGATATAGCGCGCCATGTAGCAGGCTGAGCGGTCCACCTTCGAGGGATCCTTGCCAGAAAATGCTCCGCCACCGTGCCGGCTGTAACCCCCGTACGTGTCCACAATAATCTTGCGTCCAGTCACGCCCGCATCGCCCATCGGCCCGCCAATCACAAATCTTCCCGTGGGGTTGATGTGATATTTGGTTTTGGCGTCCAGCATGTGCGCAGGGATGATGGGTTTAATGACATATTCCATGATCGCGTGCCGCAGGTCTTCGTTGGGAACCGTGTCGCTGTGCTGCGTGGAAATCACCACGCAGTCCACGCGGAACGGTTTTCCATTGCGGTATTCCACGGTGACTTGGGATTTTCCATCGGGACGGAGGAAATCGACTTTCTTGCTCTTGCGGACTTCGGCGAGGCGCTGCGTCAAGCGGTGGGCCAGTTGGATGGGCATGGGCATCAGTTCTTCGGTTTCATCGCAGGCGAAGCCGAACATGAGGCCCTGGTCGCCGGCGCCTCCGGTATCCACGCCCATGGCGATGTCCGGAGACTGGCGCTTGATGGTGCACATCACCGCGCAAGTGTTGGCGTCAAAACCAAATAGCGCGTTGTCGTACCCGACCTGTTCGACAGTCTTGCGGATGAGTTCGTCGTAATCCACGTGCGCGCTGGTCGTAATCTCTCCGGCAACCACTACCAATCCCGTCGTCACCAGCGTTTCGCACGCCACGCGCCCCTTGGGGTCCTGGCGCATCACTTCATCAAGTACCGCGTCCGAAATTTGATCGGCGATTTTGTCGGGGTGACCTTCCGTCACCGATTCGGAGGTAAACAGAAAATTCCTCTTGGATTCGCTCAAAACATCTCTCCTATTGTTTTCATCTTCGTGCCAAGGAGGGGTGAGACACCCCCACCGCCCGCGTTTCTTGCGGAGACGCGGACTACGTCTTAAAAAGGCTATCATCCCCCTCGCTCGGAATCAACGCACTGATTTTTCACGGCTTAGCCCTGCAGCGAACGGCGGAATTCCCGCAGCGAATGGCGCCGGTTGACAATCGTCGGTCCCGCCACCAACAGGAATTGTGCCCACGTTTCAGTGCGCCGCAAATCTTTCGCAGCGCTGCTCTTCCCCTTAGCCAATCACGAAAACGCGCGCCTCACGAGGTGTGCATGGAATCTTCGCGAAGACTTTTGCGGCAGGCGCTTGCGAATTGTTGGCCCCGGCTTCTTCCGCCTTTCCCCGGAAAATGAATGCATTCCAGAAAAAATCTGCGTTGTACATTCTCTTGCACTGTGGTTAATACAGTAGGTGTGTAATCGCCCTGCGCGTCGATCCAGCGGCGCCCACTCGACTGGCAAAGCCCAGCCACCTGACGCCACCGCCCACGACGCAGCCATTTCGCTCCCCGGGCCCTGCACGGACTGGAGACTGAATGGAATCCTTCCTGCCGGCCATCCCCAGCACGCAAGAGGATGTTTCGGCTGATCGCCACGGCCTCGCAAACTCCAGCTTTCCACGCAAAATATGTCCAGACAACTTATGTTCGGGCCACGGAGCAACAAATTGATGAGAATGAAACTACTCTCCTCGACCCTGGCCCTCCTCCTTTTAGTCCCTCACCTTTTCGCTGGTGAATCCGCCCCGGTCGTCAAGTACGCCGTTGCTCCGAAGTATCCCACGCTCACCCTGGCAGGAAGAATCTATGGTCAGGTCACAGTCCGCGTGACGATCGATCGCGCGGGCGCGGTCAAGGATGCCACAGTTACCGAAGGGCATCCCATGCTCCGAGAGGCCGCTGTGGAAGCCGCCCAGCAATGGAAGTTCGAGGAAAGCTCGCTTCCGAAGCGCGTGGCTACATTGAAGTTCAGCTTTGTTCTATTGCCGGAAGATTCACAGGTCGCGTCGCAGACCGTTTTTCTGCCACCCATGGGATTCGAGATTCGCCAGAAGCCCGCCAAACCCGCGGTGGAAGACGAAGAGGGAGAATTCCACCCCAATCAGCACCCGATTTCCAAAACCTGATTGAGCACGGCTGAGTAGTGCACGCCAGCTTGGCGCTTCAACCCTTCACGCACACCACTTGCCTCAGCGTGTGCACCACTTCCACCAAGTCCGTCTGCGCCGCCATCACCGCATCAATCGATTTGTAAGCGGCGGGCGTCTCGTCAATTACGTCCGCGTCCTTGCGGCACTCCACGCCTTCTGTCATCCGCCGATGGTCTTCCACCGTGAAGCGCCGCTTGGCCTCCCCGCGAGACATCGCGCGCCCCGCACCGTGGCTGCAACTCATGAAACTCTCCGGATTCCCTTTCCCCCGCACGATGTAAGACTTCGCTCCCATGCTTCCCGGAATAATCCCCATGTCGCCCACCTGGGCGCGCACCGCACCTTTGCGAGTCACCAGCACGTTTTGGCCGTAGTGCCGCTCGCGCGCCACATAATTATGGTGGCAATTGATAGCCTGCACGTGCGCGGTAAACGGCCGCACCTCGCCGGACTCGCGGACCGCGTCAATGATCTGCTGCATCATCAGGTCGCGGTTGCTGCGCGCGAAGTCCTGCGCCCATTCCACCGCCTCCACATAATCCCCGAAATGCTCGGTGTGCTCCGGAAAATACGCCAGGTCCTTGTCCGGCAAATTCAGGTAGAACTTCTGCATGTCCTTCTTGGCTAGCTCAATGAAGTAGCTGCCCATGCGGTTGCCAACGCCGCGCGAGCCGCTGTGCAGCATGAACCAAACGTTTTCCGCCTCGTCCAAACACACCTCGATGAAGTGGTTCCCGGTGCCGAGTGTTCCCAGATGATTGGAGTGGTTTCCGCGATCGAGTTTCGGGTGCTTCGCCAGGATTTCTTCGTAGCGATCCTTCAAGTTGGCGCCCCACGCTTCCAGGTTGCGCTCGGGAATGGCTTCCCATGCACCCACGTCGCCCTTCCCGCCATGATTCGTGCGCCCGTGGGGCACGGCCTGCTCGATGGCGGTGCGAATCGCGTGAAGATTGTCCGGCAAATCCCGCGCATTCAAATCCGTCTGCACCGCCATCATGCCGCAGCCGATGTCCACGCCCACCGCCGCTGGAATGATCGCGCCCTTGGTGGGAATCACGCTGCCCACCGTCGCGCCAATGCCCCAGTGCACATCCGGCATCGCCGCCACCCACTTGAACACGAAGGGCAGTTGCGCCACATTCAGGAGCTGCTGCTTGGCCTGCTCCTCCAGCGGCACCCCCCGAACCCACGCCTTAACCGGCACGCCCTTCTCGCCCTTCAACACCAGGTGATGTGTCTCTTCGCTCATCACAACTCCGAATCCAGTTTTACGCGCCCTGCACCCTCCAGACAAGCGTCTCTGCCAGGTGTCTCTTGATTGTGCAGGGGCGCAGGACTCCTGCGCCCCACGACCGCAAAATCACAACATTCTGGGCTCTGAGCGTATACTATCCGCATGACCCAACGCTCCCTCGAACTTCTTCAACAGGCGCTCACCCTCACGGAAGAAGAACGCGCCGACCTCGCTGCCTCTCTACTGAACAGCTTGGACGCGTTTCCAGACCCGGAGGCGGAATCCTTGTGGCAAGAAGAGGTCTCCCGCCGCGCTTCCGACCTGGATTCGGGCGAAGCAAAAACCATCCCCTGGCAGGAAGTCCAATCCCAGGTTTCCGCCGCACTCCAGCATGGCAACAAAAAACGTTGAGTTCCACGAAGAAGCTGTGCGCGAATTCCTTGCAGCCGTGGAGTGGTATCTTGCGCGCAACGAGCTCGTCGCCTCCCGTTTCGCCCAGCAAGTCACCCACGCTGTCCAGTTAATCGCCCAGGCCCCTCATCGCTGGCCGAGCCACTCTCACAACACGCGCAAGTTCGTGCTTCGCCGTTTTCCTTTTTTGGTGATTTACCGCGAAATGGCAACCGTCATCCAAATTCTCGCCATTGCCCATGCCCATCGCCGTCCCGGCTACTGGAAGTCTCGCTGCTAACTGTTTTCCATCCCCCCACCGGGTGCGGCATCCGGACATTGCCAACCCACAAGGCGCGCTCCACCCGCCTCGACACGGCGAGTCGCCTGCGCAGGGCTAATGGCTAACTCCCTTGTCAACGACTGGCGGCTCATGGTTCGCAATTTTGCGCAGCAATCTCCGGGCATCTTGTCTCGCCGGATAGAACTCCCCGTTATCCCCATCGTCATCCGGCTTCTGACCTGCGAGCTTGACTTGATCGTGTGCTGCTACGTCTTTCAGCATTGGCACAAATTCCTCCCTCTCATCCGAATACTCGATTGCCCCAATTGCACTTAGCCGGACCGCGAATTCTGGCGAGGCTAGTGCAAATCGCAGGGAGTTCTTTATTCGAAGGAGTGAGTCTGGATCGCTGACGGTACCCATTTTCAACATCTCTCTAATCACGTACACAGCCCCAGACGCGAGCTTGGGGTCTGGGTTTTTGACTTGCTCCAGCGTCGGGCCGAGAGCCTTCTTGCCGAATTGAACTACGCCTCGGATAGCTATCCCCCCCGTGCTGGCCGCGCCCAGCAGGGACGGTATGGCACGTTCATCCCTCAAGCTTGCAACAAAGCTAATGAGGTCCGCATAGTATTCTGAGTTTTCCTCGCCCGCCCTCTCGTCCGCAGCCGGCACTTTGTCATTGTTTTCAGTGGCCAGCAATTGGATCATACCCAGCCGGAGTTGCTCGACATCACGAGGAGTCAGCTTACCTGATGCGACAAGTTCGGTCGCGTCTTCAAACGCCCTCTTTCGCTCGGTCCACGTCGGACTATTCATTCGACCCAGAACACTTGAAACAGCGGGCTGAACAGTGCTCGCTTGTTGGGCGGAAGCTAATCCGGCAACAGCCAGAAACACTGATATGAACACGCTGATTCTCATTGTTGTTTCCTCCAAATAGTCTCCGGCTCGAACCCGGCTAAAAAACATTTTCGCGCACCGCGGGCGGGTGGCCTACCCTTTGCGGGGTTGGCAAAGGGTGGGTCCGCACTTGCTCGCTCATGTCTTCGATTTGAACTGACAACTGAAAACTTAATACTTAGAACTCGAAACCGCCTTACGCCGCGTCGAGGTCGTCCTCAGGTTCGACGGTGAGCTTGCCCTTAGTGCGTTTGGCCATCAGGTACGACCGGATGAATGGGTCAATATCGCCATCAAGTACGCGATCCACATCGCCAACGCTAAATTTCGTGCGATGGTCCTTGATCATCCGGTAAGGCTGCATCACGTACGAGCGAATCTGGCTGCCAAACGAAATATCCAGCTTCGATTCGTCCAGCCGGTCAGTTTCATCGCGGCGCTTCTGCACCTCCAGATCGTAGAGCTTCGAGCGCAACATCTTCATCGCCATTTCGCGGTTCTTGTGCTGGCTGCGGCCCATCTGGCAAGCGACGACGACGCCCGTGGGAATGTGCGTTAAGCGAACCGCGGTCTCCACCTTGTTGACGTTTTGCCCGCCCTTGCCGCCGGAGCGAAACGTGTCGAGCTTGATGTCTTCGGGCTTGATGTTCACTTCAATCCGGTCATCAATCTCGGGAATGACAAAGACCGACGCAAACGAAGTGTGCCGCCGCGCCGCCTGATCGAAAGGCGAAATCCGCACCAGCCGGTGCACGCCGGTTTCTCCCGCAAGCAAACCGTAGGCATTTTCCCCGGTAAACTGGATCGTGGCGTTCTTGATACCCGCCTCTTCGCCCGGCGTTTCATCCAGCAGGTTCGCGGTAAAGCCCTTGCGTTCCGCCCAGCGCAAATACATGCGCAGCAGAATCGAAGCCCAGTCCTGCGACTCCGTGCCGCCGGCGCCGGGCTTGATGGTCATAATGGCGTTGAGGTGATCGGTTTCCCCGGAAAGCAGCGTCTGCGTTTCGAGTTCGCCGATGTAAGTGTCCGCGGCGGTCAATTCGCGGCTCAACTCTTTCAGCAGGTCTTCGCGCTGCTCGGCATTGGTTTCCGCTTGCGCAAGCTCGATGTAAGTCTCGATGTCGCCATCGAGTTTGCCGAGCTTATCGTCGGCGTTAATCTGATCGTCGGCAAGCTTGCGCTGGCGCAAAATATTTTGCGCTTCTTCCTGATTGTTCCAGAAATCGGGTGCGGCGATGCGCTCTTCCAGCGCCTTCAGGCGCGTGCGATGCTGACCTGCGTCAAAGATAACTCCGCACAAGAGAGATGCGTTGCTTCAATCCTTCGTACTGATGCTGCAGATCTTCCAATATCATACCGTTTTCGCGTAGCCCTCAGCCAACCGGGCTCACTTCACCTTTCGCAATGTCAGAAGTACCAGAATAACGGAAACAATGACGCACATCCAGGCGAACCAGTCGCCCCATCGCGAATAAAGTGTCATGTCCGTGCGGAAATCATAGGGAAGATCGGCGGAATCGCGGCTATCGCGTTTCATGACGCGCGTCACGTTTCCGTAGGGATCCACCGAAGCGGATATGCCGCTGTTCGTGTCGCGCACCAGCCAGCGGCGGTTTTCCACCGCGCGCACGCGAGCCATGCGCAGGTGCTGCTCCGCGGCCTGCGATGTGCCGAACCATCCATCGTTGGAAATATTGATGAACAATTGCGCCCCACGCGCCGCGAATTCGCGCACTTCCCCGGCATAGATCGCTTCATAACAAATGAACACGGAAAACGTATTGCCGTTCGGAAATTTGCCCACCGCGCGCTCCGTCCCTTTCCGGAAGCCGCCGACTTCCTCCGAAACACGCGTGGCAACCGCGTGGATCAGGGGAAAAGGCTCGTATTCGCCAAACGGGACAAGGTGCATTTTGTCGTAGGAAAAGTTGCGCTGGCCGAATTCGTTCAACATCGCCGCGCTGTTGTACGGGCCAAACCCGTTGCGCGGCACTCCGCGCACAATCACCGTCTCGGGTTTCCACTCGATGATGCCCACCACCACCGGATGGTGGAATTCCTGCGCCACATTAGAGATGAATGGCCCGAAGTGCGGATCGCTGAACGAAAATGGCGCCGGGGCTTCCGGCCAAATCAAAAGATCGGGAGCCTGCCCGGAAGGCGATGGCCGCAAGCTGAGACGCACGAGTTCCTGCATGTCAGCCTTGTGCTCCGCGTACCAATCCCCGGTATATTCTGTCTCTTCCGGGAAATTCGGCTGGACAATGCGCGCCACGTGATGCGCTTCGGCGTGGGGAACAAACCGCGGCCCAATCCACGCCACCAGAAGCAGCGCGACAGTGACAGCGGCGACCACTCCCCATCTGCGCCGCGTCTCTGCCGGCGTGTCGGCAAAATCGCTCCACACCAGCAGCGCGTTGAACGCCGCCACCAAAAACGACACGCCATAAATCCCGGTGAGCGTGGTCAACTGCACCAGCGCAGGATTCCCGGCTGCCGGATAACCGAGCAGCGCCCACGGAAAACTGATCTCTGGCAAATAGGCGCGCGCAACTTCCGTGTAAATCCAGAGGAACGGCGCGCCAACAAGCGCCAGGGTTACGCTACGCTTTGATACTCGTTGCACCGCCAGCGCGAATACGCCGACGATGATGCCCCACACCGACGCGATGATCACCAGCACGCCCCAGCCCGCCGCCACCGGCACGCCGCCGTGCACGGAGAGCACTTCCGCAATCCACGGCACGCACGTAAGCGTGAAAACGAGCCCGTGCAGGTATCCGCAAGCAAAAGCAATCCAGCCGCGCGAGCCCAGGATGCAGGCCAGCAAAAGCGCCAGGCACACCCAGGTGTACAAGCTCGGATGATTGCCGCGATAGGAAAGAGAAAGGATGCAGCCGCTCAGAATCGCCAGCACCAGCCGCACGGCTGCGGGGGTTTCCGGCGAACGATGAGGCCGCAAGTAGTTTTGCCAAGCCTGGGAAGACATCAGCGGTTTACGTAAAATGCCTTGAAGCCTTCACTCTCCAGGCCCTTTTTCATGGCGTCGGCGGATTTCTTGTCTTTGAACGGGCCGACCTGCACGCGGTAGAACTTATCTTTTTGCGGCGTCTGCACGTAGGCCGCGAAATGTTTTTTCTGCAGGCTGCTGGCAATCGAGAGCGCGTCGTCCTGCCTGGTCAGCGCAGCAACTTGCAGGATCAGCGCGCCATTCGGAATCAGCGGCGCGTTCGTTACGGGCTTGCTCGTTCTCACGCCAACCGGGGCGGGCGTCGCTGGCTCCACTCTGGCTTTTGCGTTCACGGTTTTCGATGCCAGGGGAGTCGCGGGCGCTTTGGGCACCGGTTCGAGGTGCGGTTCTTTCTTGGCAGGCTTGCTGCTGCCATAGAATTCCCAATCCGAATTGTTGTTGGAGGTTGCGGGGTCGGATTCGCTCGCGGCCGGCGGAGCTTCCGCGGTCTGCTTCGGCGCCAGCTCCGATTTCGGCGCAACGTCCGGCTCGGTCGCACGCGAATTGGTGCTTGCGGCGCGCACCTGGCCGTCATATTGGTTACGTCCCATGACGTAACCGAGCGTGAAAAACACGCCCGAAAACAGCAGCATCAGCAGAAACAAACCGATGACGTGCTTGCTTTCAAGCACACGCTCGCCCGCTCCGCGCTTTCCCCCAAACGCCATCTTTATTTCGACATCCCCCCGATGGACTGTGTCCACTTATTAATAATATCGATCGGAAGCGGGAAAACAATCGTTGTGTTCTTTTCGACACCTATCTCGGTCAATGTCTGCAGGTACCGCAATTGAATCGCGGAGGGCTCCGTCTCCAAAACCTTGGCGGCATCGGCAAGCTTTTGCGAAGCTTCGAACTCACCCTGGGCGTGAATGACCTTGGCGCGGCGCTCGCGCTCGGCTTCCGCCTGCTTGGCGATGGCGCGCTGCATCTGCTCGGGGATGTCCACTTGCTTCACTTCGACCTTGCTGACCTTGATGCCCCAGGGTTCGGTGTCCTGGTCCAGGATGATCTGCAGTTTGGCGTTGACCTTGTCGCGTTGCGAGAGGATTTCATCCAGCTCAAACTGGCCGACAATGCTACGCAAAGTCGTCTGCGCCAATTGCGATGTCGCGTACTGATAGTTCTGCACTTGAGATATGGCGAGGTTGGCGTCCACGACGCGGAAATAGCACACCGCGTTCACTTTCACCGACACGTTATCGCGCGTGATGATGTCCTGCGGAGGAACGTCGAGGGTCTCCAGGCGCAAGTTGATGCGATACAAGGTTTCAATGGGCCAGAAGACGAGGCGTATACCAGCGCCCTTCGCATGGGGTAACAGCCGCCCCAAACGTAGCACGACGCCGCGCTCCCATTCCTTAATAATGTACAGCGAATTCCAAATCCAAATTAGAAACAGAAATAAGACTATCGCACTGCCCAGCCCAAAGAACTGAAACATATCTGCCTCCTGAACTTGCACGAACCCTATCTGCTTGCGGTGGCCGGCGTTTCCACCGGTTCCACAATCAATTTCAATCCATCAATGCGTATCACGCGAACCGTCTGGCCATTGGCAACCGCCACCGATGAGCCCGCGCGCCACAATTCGCCGTGAATCCGCACCATACCTTCGCCTCCCGCGGGGAGTGCGGTGGTAACGATGCCCTCCTCGCCGAGCAATTCCTCTTTGCCGGTGGAGACCTTCCAGCCCCGCGACTTCAGCACCAGCCGCATCAGAAATACGGCAATGAAGGCGAACGGAATAGTCACCGCCAGGGCCACGCCCACACTCACGCCGCCGGGCGTGAGGGGCGAGCGGATCAGAAACAGGGCACCAAGAAGCATGGACACAACTCCTCCTACCAGCAAAACACCGTGACTCGCAAGCTTCGCTTCGAGAACGAACAACGCCAGCGCCAGTATGATCAGCAAGACTCCAGCAAAATTCACCGGCAGCAGGTGCATGGCGTAGAGCGCGAGGAGAGCGCAGATCCCGCCTATGACGCCGGGGGCGACCATGCCGGGATGATTGAATTCCGTATACAAACCGAGGACGCCGACCATCAGGAGAACAAAAAAGATGTCCGGCTGGACAATGCGTGAAAGGAATTTTTGGCGGGCGGACAATTCAAAGTCCGTCAACTTGTAGCCGTCCAGAGTCAACTTCTGGGTCTTGCCGTCAAAGCGCGTAATCTCCCGGCCGTTCAGTTGCTTCAAGAGATCGTCGCGGTCGTTGGCGATGAGGTCAATCATGTGGCCATCGAGGGCTTCTTTCTCCGTAAACGCGCGCGCATCGGTCACCGCGGTTTCCGCGAGTTTCGGATTGCGGCCGCGCTTTTCCGTGAAGCTGCGCAGGAACGCCGTTGCGTCGTTGTTGATCTTCTTGCGCATCACCTCGTCCACGGGCATGGAAATGAATGCAGGCATCATGACGGGCGTGGAGGCCCCGGTATGCGTGCCGGGAGCCATGGCGGCCACGTCGGCCGAGAGCAAAATATAGAAGCCAGCCGACGCGCCACGCGCTCCCACCGGCGCCACGTACACCACCACGGGTACAGGGGATTCCAGGATATGCTGGATGATATCGGTCATGGAATCGCTGAGTCCGCCGGGCGTGTCCATGGTGATCAGGACGAGCGAGGCGTGGCGCTGGGCCGCATCGGTGAGGCCCTCGTCAATGTAGGTGGCCAGAATCGGCTCAACCATGTCGGTGAGTTTGAGTTCCAGCACCAGCGGCGCGGCGTGCTCATCCGCGGCCGAAATCGCAGTCGCCCCCGCGTACATCAGGGAAAAAACTACGGCAACGGCTGCGAAGAGGATTCCCGCCGCGCAATTCCGCTTGTTGCTTCTAGAAATACCATTCACGAATCGTTCGAGGATCATCACGCCACGAGTGATCATTTTGGGCCTCCCGTGGGCTTGCTAGGTTGCAGGTGTTGCAGCAATTCTTTTGCGTCCAGATAATTTGGCGCCAACTTCACGGCCTTCTCGACTTCCGCGCGCGCGAGCTCCGGCTTTTTCTGCTCCAGATAAATTCGCGCCAGGGTCGTCCGCACGGCCGCCGAATCGCGTGAAGCCAGCGACGCCTGCAATTCCTGAACTGCCTCATCCAGTTTACCCCTTCGGCGGTACATTTCGGCGAGTTCCGTGTGGGCCGCGGGATTATTGGGCTCCGCGGCCAGCGCGGCGCGAAATTCCTTCTCGGCCGCATCCAGGCGCCCCGCGGCAAGGTTCTGACGGCCGGTGCGCACGTGGGCAGCCGGAGTGTCCACGGGCGCCGAAACATCGCTGCTGGCGGAATTTGGCGTGTCCGGCCCGCGCAATTCCAAGCGCAACGAAGTGGTATCCAACTGTGGCTTGATGCGTTCGTACTTGGATACCGCCTCTTTCTTTGCGTCAAGCTTTATCGCAGGCAAAGCTTCCGATCCCAGCGCCTCGGAAGCTGCCTCGCGTTCGCCCGCTGCTTCGGACTTCTTCCCCGCTTTTTCCAGGGTGTAGATCAGAAAGGCGAAATCTTCGGGATTGTCGGGTTCGCGGTGCATTGCCTCGCGAAATTGCGTTGCAGCCGTTGCCAGGTCCTTTTGGCCAAGTGCCAGCAATCCCAGATTGAAAGGATAATCGTCTTCGTCGGGATCAATGTCGGCGGCGCGGCTGAGCGCGGTTTGCGCCCCGGCGATATCGCCTTGACGCGCGCGAGCCAGCGCAAGATTATTCAGAATTTCCGGCAGGTCCGCGCCGCTTACCAGGTTGTGGCGCAAATCTTCCTGCAGCGACGCAAACACCTCCGCGGCTATTTCGGGCTGGCCCATGCGCAGACGGCACACTCCGGCGGAGAAATTGGCTTCCACGCTTCGCTCATGCCCCGGGGGAACTTTCGCGAACCACGGCAAGGCGGAAATGCAGTCATTGCGGACAAAGTAGATTCGCCCCAATACAAACGCCGGATCGGGCCAATCCGGTTCCATACGCGCCGCCTCCTTCAGATCGCGCAGGCGCGCCTCATCGTCAATGGCAAGCAGCCCCCGAATGTACTGCTCAAACGCGGCGAGTTGCAGGGCCCGCTGCAAACGGGAAAACTCTGCCAGGCCAAGGGGATATTTGGAATCGCACGACCGCAGCAGTCGCCACACAAGGCGCGCGTGCAAATCCATCAGTGATTCCAGGGCGCCACTTTCCTGGGCCACGGGCAGAAGCGAGGCGGGGTTCACGCGAAGCACGCGCGCATTTACCGTCAGGCTCTTCCCATCCGACGTGAAATTTCCATACACCACAAAATCCGCATCCATCTCCTCAGCGATGTGTAGCATGGTGGCGCGGCTGATTTTGGCGGATGCGGGCAAGCCATAAAGGTCCATTTCATTCAAACGTCCGCCGTGCGAATAGACTTGCTGGCCCGCGGCCGAAAGCCGCTGGATGGTTAATTCCTCCAGACCTTCGCCCAGCCAATCGAGTCGCGCCGCGGCGCCCACATTCTCAAACGGAAAAACAAGGTAGATGCCTTCCTGCGGGAGCGCGTGCGAAGCGTTTTGTGATGCGGAATTTGCCTGCTGGGCAACGATGCGGCTCGCCGACAGAAATAACAGTGAGGCGAGGATCAGCCGGAACGCGTTACAGGATGGTGACCGGCGCGTCTTCATCTGCCCTGTATTCTAGCCCGGATTTCGCGGCAAGGCGTGGCAAAAGAAAGACCGGCGAAGAGATTCCTCACTTCGCGGCCACTGCAAAGCTTCGTGACGCGGGATCAGGGCTGCGCGGTGTCGGGCGGCTTGGGCTCGAGCACTTCCTGGATATCCGGATTTTTCAGCATCCCGGCAAAAGCGGGATCGGATTTTGCGGACGTGAGATCCTTGTAGCCTTCGTCCCGCGCTTTGCGCAGATAAATCAGGCAACGGTCCACGTTGCCCGCTTGCGCGAATGATTTTGCCAGCAAAAAATAAAACAGGCCGCGGTCGGCGCTCAACGAACGGTCCTGAATGACCGTCCCTGAATGGTTCTTGGACAGGTCAAACGCGTCCGGATCATATTGCAGCCCTTTGCGGAAGGCCGCGATCGATTCTTCATACTTCTTATCGCCAAAATAGGCATAACCCAGGTTCAAATAAAAGGGCGCGAACTCATCCTTAATCCCGATGGCCCGTTTGTAGGTCCGTATGGCCTTGGCATATTTCTTCCGCTCGTACCACACCGTCCCCATGTTGTTCACCGGGTCGCCGTAGTGAGAGTCTAGCTTGGACGATTTGTCATAGCACTTCATCGCCGCTGTCAATTGCATCTGGTTGTGCAGCGAAATTCCCAGCTCATTCCAGTAAACTGCGTTCTTTGGCTCCTGTTGCGTCAGTTTCCGGAATGCATTTTCGGCTTCCCGGTAGTCTTTGCGGACCAGATACAGTCTCGCCAGATCTTCCGCGGAAAGAGGCGCATTCTGCGCGGTTGTGGCGGAGGCGTTGGGAGTTTGAGGCGGCGCGATATCTGGGGCAGTCTGAGCAAGGCAGGGCGAAAGTAACAAGCACAATAGGAAAGCCAAAACCGGAATCGCCAAGAATTGCCTGGTCATGGCGAATCTCCTTTGTCCCGAACGGGTTTATCGGGCTCTTTCTTCTTCTTACTCCCAAAGATACCAAAAATCTTCTGCAACGGGCCCTTTTTCTTCTCCGGTGCCGGAGCGTCGGCGGCCGCGGGCACTCCGCCCTCTGCCGCGCCTCGCGTCTCCGGTTGACCTGGAACCGCATTGGGATCGCCGGCGGCTTGCGGAGTTTTGGGTGTGCCTCCGCCAAAAAGATGGGAAAGGAAGGATCCTGCCGCGGTTATTGGTCCATGACCGCCGTGAACTTCGCAAAGTTGCGTGGGAGCGGAGCCGGTCACGTACACCTCTTCGCGCGTTACAGGACAGTTGGGCGTGGCCAATTGCAGCGTGTCCGCATCAATGACGACGGTCTCGACTCCTTCGGGTTTGTCAAGATCCTTTACGTCGCGATAAGCGGGCATGGCCGTGGCGCGAATCATGAAGTCCGCCCAAATAGGCGCGGCGGTTGTGCCTCCCTGGAGGCCCAGATCGTGATTGTCGTCGAAGCCGATCCAGATTACGCAAACCAGATTGTTGGTGAACCCGGCAAACCAGCCGTCGCGCGAAGTGCCCGTCTTACCCGCGGCGGGCAAATCGAATCCCCTGGCGCGAACCTGCGCTCCGGTTCCTTTGTTCAGGACGTCTTGCAGAATACTGTCCACCAGGTAGGTGACCCGGGGATCAAGCACCAGCTTATTTGTGGGCGAATATTTCTCCAGCGCTGTTCCGTTCGAGCTCACCACGCTCCTCAGGAAGAGCGGGTCGGCGCGTGTCCCCATCGTGGCAAACGCCGTGTACGCGCCCGCGACTTCCACGGGTGTCAATTCGTAAGCGCCGAGTGCTACCGCTGGCGTTGCTCGAATGTTAGAGGGAAGCCCCATCTGCCGGGCAATCTGCACCACGCGGCCGTATCCCACCAGTTCCGCCACCTTCACGGTGGCGACGTTCAGCGAGTTGGTGAGCGCCTGGCGCACGGTCACCTTGCCCATGAAGCGCTCGCCATAATTGTTGGGCGTGTATTCCTGCCCGTCGAACTCGAAAACGGTGGGCTCGTCATCCACGGTCGTGGCGGTTGTGACGACCGGCAGTGCCCCGTCAACTGCATTATTGAAAGCCGCGGCATAAACGAACGGCTTGAAGACCGACCCGGGCTGGCGGTGAGCGAGCGCATGATTCAACTGGCTCTGCCCATAATCACGCCCGCCGATTAACGCCTTGATCTCTCCCGTGCGGGGATCAAGCGCCACCAACGCCACTTGCGCTTGCGGAATGGGTTCGCTGGGTGCGTTTTTGCCCTTTGGCTTTTTCACCTTCTCGTATTTCTTGGCGATCAGCGCATCCACGTTTTTCATGCCCGCTTCTACCGCCAGTCCGGCGGCGCGCTGCAACTGCGGATCCAGCGTGGTGTAAACGCGATAGTTCTGGCTAAGCAGGTCCTGCTCCGAGTACTCGTCCAGGAGATGGTCCTTCACCATGTCCACGAAATACGGCGCTTCATTGCCCGCGACCGCCGTGCGTCCCAGTTTCAGCGGTAGTCGTTTGGCGTCCTGCACGTCCGCCTCATTGATGTATTTGTTCTCCAGCATCTGGCCGAGCACGCGGTCCCGCGCTTGCGCCGCCCGCTCGGGATGCCGGTCGGAAGCGGAATAATAATTGGGAGCGCGAATAAGTCCCGCAAGGAAGCTGCACTCCGCAAGCGTCAACTGGCGGAGATCCTTTCCGAAATACGCCTCGCTGGCTTCGGCAAAGCCGCGAATTCCAAAGCTGCCGCGGTTGCCCACGTAGACTTCGTTCGCGTACAGCTCGAAAATCTGCTGCTTCGAGAAACGCTGCTCCAGCTCAAAGGAGAGCATGGCCTCCGCGAGCTTTCGGCGCCACGTGCGGTCCGTCGAGAGGAAAAACGTGCGCGCCACCTGCATCGTGATGGTGCTGGCGCCCTGCAGGTGCTGGCTGTGGCGAATGTCGGCCCATGCCGCGCCAAAGATGCGGATGAAATCAAAACCCGGATGCTCAAAAAAACGCTTGTCTTCGGCGGAAAGGATCGCCTGAACCAGAAGCGGAGGAAGGTCCTCATAGCGGACGGGGCGCCGCTTCTCTCGTGCGCTATCGAAAAGATTGGTGATGAGTTCCGGCTCCAGCTCCGCGCTGCCCATGTCCGCGCCACCCGCCAGTGGCCGGATGGAACGAACAACTTTGCCGCTGAACTGCACCGAAATGGCGTTGCCCTCGCCAAAATATGACAGCTTCGAGGGGCGAATCGCCACCGTATTGCCTTCCACGGTGTATTGCCCCAGCGAGTTCTCGCTGTCATCCACGCGGTAACCCACGCGTTGCATGTACATCACCAGGTCGTCCAGGCTCCACGGCTGGCCGTCGGTGATCCGCTCCGGGGCGGAAAAAATCTGCGTGGTGTTCTGAAGCACGCGCCCGGAAAGGCGCGCATCAATCATGCGAGAATACTTAATGTAAAAATACGTGAAAACGCCGGCGGTCAGCAGAAAACACAGCGCCACTACCGCCAGGAGTCCGAGACCAAAACTGGAAGTCCAAAAGCCCTTTTGCACGCGAAATCGCAATTGCCTGCTCCCCCAGGGTGGACACTTTCATTGTGACTCATCCGCGGGCCGGAGGGAAGTCGAGAGAGTTCCCGGGCGTGCGGATGGCGGCCTACTTCATGATGTCCAGGCCTTCGCTCGTAGGTGAAAAGGTGATATCGGTCTTATAGATGAAGAAATCGACCGGAACGGTGTAGGTTATGCTGATGCTGATGCCGTGGTTGGTGTTGGCGAGCTTGATGTCGTCGCGTGTCGCCGGAATATCCAAATCCTGGATAACTTTGAACAGGATGTCGCGAACCTGAGCTTCGCTGTAGCGGTTAACCACCGCGAATTTCGCCTGCTCGTTCATCTTGTCCTGCAACTGGTATTCGTTGACGTACAGCGGCACTAGCCGGATCGCCACGAACACCCCAACCACCAAAATGACCGTATAAATGATCGCTTTTAATCTGCCTTCCCCGCGTTGGGAGCGCTGGGGGGATCGTTGTAGCATGCTCACGAAGTAACACTCCATTGAGCCGCCCCGGTTACTTCCGGCGGCTGAAAATTATTCTGCTATTTGTTCAAGCTACCACCCGGGTCGCGCGGTGTCGAGAATCCCGCCACGCTTGTGTGCTTCAGGCGCAACTCCTGGGGGTCAGTACGCGCGCGCAAAAATGGCCCTATGATTCGCGGGTTTGCCGCAGTAAACGCAGGTGCCGCTCGCGTTTCCCGCCCCATGTCCCAGGACCGCGTCGGGGTCCAGAGGGATGCAGCGCATGGTGGCGCGCGTCTCTTCTTTGATGCTGGCCTCGCAATCGCCGCTGCCGCACCAGTAGGCAAAAACGAATCCGGTTTCCACGGCCTTTTTGAACTCGTCGTAATTCTTTGCTTCGTGAGTGTTGGCGCGGCGGAATGCCAGCGCCTTGTCAAAAAGCGACTGGTGAATCTCTCCAAGCAGCTTTTCGATGGTCGCGGGCAGATCGGCCAGCGGCGCGCTGAACTTCCCTTCTCTTCCCGGCTTGTCGCGGCGCGCGAGCATCGCGGCTTGCTTGGCCACATCTTTCGGCCCAAGTTCCACGCGCACGGGCACCCCGCGCATCTCCCAATCGTTGAATTTCCATCCGGGACTGAAGCCTTCGCGCTCGTCAAGCGTGACACGCAGGTTTGCCTTTACCAGTTGGGCCTTCAATTCCTTCGCGGTTCGCAGCACTACCCCCTTCTCTTCGTCGGTCTTGAAGATTGGAACGATCACGACCTGCGTCGGCGCAAGCTTTGGCGGCATCACCAACCCCTGATCGTCGCCGTGCACCATGATGATGGCCCCGATGAACCGGGTAGAAAGCCCCCAGGAAGTGGTCCAGCAAAATTGCTGCTGGCCCGTCTGGTCGAGATACTTCACATCGAAGGCTTGCGCGAAGTTCTGCCCCAGGAAATGCGACGTCCCCGCTTGCAGCGCCTTGCCATCGCCCATCAGCGCTTCGATGGCATAGGTTACTTCCGCGCCGGCAAACTTTTCCGCGTCGGACTTGGCGCCGGGAATTACCGGAATTGCGGCATCGTTCACGGCAAAATCCGTATAGACGGCCAGCATCTGCTTCGTTTCTTCCACCGCTTCTTCTCGCGTGGCGTGGGCCGTGTGGCCTTCCTGCCAGTAAAACTCCAGCGTGCGCAAAAACAGCTTCGTCCGCAGTTCCCACCGCACGACGCTGTTCCACTGGTTCATCAGCACCGGCAGGTCACGGTAAGACTGAATCCATTTGGACCACATGTGGCCGATGATCGTTTCCGATGTGGGGCGGACGATCAGCGGTTCCGCCAATTCTTCGCCGCCTCCAATCGTGACCACCGCCAGCTCGGGCGAAAACCCTTCCACGTGATGCTTCTCTTTTTCAATGAAACTTTTCGGGATCAGTAGGGGAAAGGCCACATTCTGGTGGCCCGTGGCTTTGAAGCGGCGGTCCAGCGCGCTTTGAATGTTCTCCCACAGCGCCCACCCATAAGGGCGCACAATCATGCAGCCACGCACCGGCGCGTAATCCGCGAGTTGCGCCTTCAATACCAGTTGGTTGTACCACTCCGAAAAATCCTGCGCGCGTGTTGGTAACTTTTCTTCGGCCATGCGTCTCCCTGTCCGTTTCTCCGTAATCCGCCAAGCATTCGAGCGTAGCGGACACCCTCTCCCACTGTCAACGCGGGCCCGGGTTGGACCTCAGTATTGATCCGATTCAGGAACAGCCATCGCGGGACGCTTCGAGTTATCCCTTCACTCAGCTAAAAGTCATATTGATTTTCAATAGATGCGGGTTTACGAGAAGCGTTCTGCTATTCCCCTCTTGCCCTGCGCCGGCGGCTTGAAACCCGAACGCGCGAGGGTGTCTGTCTTGAAGAAGCTCGACGTAGGCCTCGGAGATCGAGGCCTTCCCGGACGAGTGTTTTGATCACGGCCTGGCGACTGATATTCAGTTCTTCGGCGGTTTCGTCAAGTTCCGCAAGCATTGGCCCAGTGAAGTCCACATTGACTCGCTGGATTGGATACACCATTCGCAGGCGGTTGGTAAAGAAGCGGCTAATGTCCTCCCCGCGAGTCGCCATGCGGGCAATCTGTTCGGCGCTGATGGGCTTCTTTTTCTTAGTTGCTTTCCTCATAGAGTTCCCTTTCCCGCCTCGTCGCTTTCCAGAGTGTTACAAGATGATAGTATTCGCCTTCGTCATCACTCCGAATTTCAAAAACCACCGAGTACAGAATGCCGCGCACCCAACCAATAGCACGAGACTGCTCGGGTGCATCCGATCTTCCATCAATCCCATGAGGATGCAGAAATACCTCTACTGCTTCCTCAAATCCAATGCCCCGAGTCTGGTCAGCCCTTAACTTCCGGCTTTTTCTCTCGTCAAAATGGAACCGCAGCCCGGTATAACTCTTATACCACATTAGTATCCTCGTGAGAAGCGGGACACTCCTATAACGTTGAATCTCTCACGACATTATACTATTTATGCATATTAAATATACAACTACCGCAGTCTGTTGAGCAGGCGCTAGATCGCGCTGCCCAGGAACCAGTCGGCGTCGCTGCCCCGGTTGTGGCTGCGGATCAGCAACTCCGGATCCTTCACCGTCACCCGGCTGTAGGGCGCAATCGAGTGTGTCAGCCAGACGTTCCCGCCGATGATGCTGTGGTGCCCGATGCGCGTGTCGCCGCCAAGAATCGTGGCGCCCGGATAAATGGTGACGCCCTCTTCGATGTCGGGGTGCCGCTTGTTCGCTGACCCGCGGATCAGCCCGCCATCGGAATCGCGCTGGCTTGTGGGATTGAAAGCGCCGAGAGTAACGCCATGATACAGCGTCACGTGTTTGCCGATGGTGGCCGTTTCTCCAATCACCACGCCGGTTCCGTGATCGATGAAAAAGGATTCGTCAATCGCCGCGCCAGGATGAATGTCAATCCCCGTTCGGCTGTGCGCAATTTCCGTCATGAGGCGTGGCAGGTATGGCACCTTCAATTTGTACAGCTCATGCGCCAGCCGCTGCACGGTAATCGCTTCCACTCCCGGATAGCTCAACAAAATCTCTTCCAGCCCGCTCGCCGCCGGATCATTCGTGAGCGCCGCCTCCATGTCGGTGGCCTGGAGATGCGCCAGCTTGGGAAGCTTCTCGCGAATTTTGCCGACGATTTCATCCGCGGCGCGCCCCAGATTTTCCGGAGCCTTCTTGCTGCGGCAACTGCAATCGAATCGGATTGCGGAAACGATCTGCTCCGCCAACAGCGCTTCCAGTTCGTCCACAAAATGGGCCGCCTGCGGGCTTCTGGATTCTTCGGGCGCGTGATGCAGCGGGAAGAGCGAGTCGAGATAGCGCCGGCAGAATGTCGCCACATCTTCCTTCGACGGCAATTGGTATTCCGCCCCTCGATCACCAGAAAAACGCGCATCCAGCGCCGAGCGAAATTCCCGGGCCAGGCACTTCAATTCATCCATTTTTGCTTTCATAAAATTGTCCTAGCAATTCCGTAGGGTTTCAGGGGAAAAACGCGGGCCGAACGAAATTCTTCAAAGGGATTCACCCTCGCATAATTAAAAGGCGCCCGCGGCAAGTGCAAGCCCCAGCAGGGCGTTGAATGCATGCCGCAGGTGCTGAGGCGCAGCCCTTCGCCACTCATGGTAAACAGCACTGCGCCCCCACCCGGCATGTGTTGAACCGCTTTCAGCAATTATTGCGTTCCGGCGGCTGAGATGCTCCCTACCCAATTCCCTCGAAAAGAATCGTCGAGAGGTAGCGTTCACCGCCGTCAGGCAGCACGGTCACGATGGTTTTACCGGCAAACTCCGGCAGCTTGGCAAGCCGCACGGCTGCCGCCGCCGCCGCGCCACACGAAATGCCGGAGAGGATGCCCTCCTCGCGCGCCAGGCGGCGCGCCATCTCGACAGACTCATCGTTGGTGACTTGTTCTACGCGGTCAATTACAGACAGGTCCAGGTTCTTCGGCACAAAACCCGCGCCTATCCCCTGAATCTTGTGCGGTCCCGGAACGGGAGGCTGTCCCGCGCGGGTTTGCGTGATCACCGGGCTGACATTCGGCTCCACGGCCACGGAGAGGATCTTCTTTCCCTTGGTGTTCTTGATGTAGCGCGAAACGCCGGTAATGGTTCCGCCGGTGCCCACGCCGCTCACGAACACATCAATGTTCCCGTCCGTGTCGTTCCAAATTTCCGGGCCGGTGGTCTTCTCGTGAATATCCGGGTTGGCCGGATTATCAAACTGTTGCGGCAAGAAATAGTGCTGCTTGTCCGAGTTGTAAATCTCGGTGGCTTTGTTGATTGCACCCTTCATGCCTTCCGGGCCGGGCGTAAGGATGAGCTTCGCGCCAAACGCGGCCAGGACGCGCCGCCGTTCCAGCGACATCGTCTCCGGCATGGTCAACGTAATGGCATAGCCGCGGGCTGCGGCCACGAAAGCCAGCGCAATCCCCGTATTCCCGCTGGTCGGCTCCACAATTTCAATTCCGGATTTCAGGACGCCACGCTTTTCCGCATCCCAAACCATTGCTGCCCCGATACGACACTTCACCGAGTACGCTGGATTTCTCCCCTCGATCTTGGCGAGCACCGTGGCTTTCGCGCCATCAGTCACTCGATTCAGTTTGATCAGAGGGGTTCTGCCAATGCTTAAGGAATTATCCGCGTATACGTTTGACATAGTGCACTCCAGTGAAGTGAATTTGCCGTATCGGGACGGCCCATAGAGTATAGGGCGGCAGCGCGGGAAATGGGGAGCCGCTAAGGTATCGAAATCTCGAATCGCTCCGATTCATTTTCCTGATGCTCGCCGCCTATCTTTTATTTGACGCACCACCTCGCATTGCGGTGACACACCCACTCCGATAGAATCCGGCCCAGGAGGCGCCCATGCCTCAACTCACTGAAAAGCCGCGAATTGCCCTCGCCGCGGATCACGCCGGCTATCACGTCAAAGAAACCGTTCGACAATTTCTGGAAGCTGCCGGCTATCCCGTGGATGACCTGGGAACCTGGTCGGAAGAATCGGTGGATTACCCGGATTACGGCAAGGCGGTCGGGGACCACGTCGCTTCTCATCACGATATCTTTGGCATCGCCGTGTGCGGCACGGGGATGGGCATTTCCATCGCGGCCAATAAAGTTCCAGGAATTCGCGCCGCCGTTGCGCACAATGTGGACACCGCTCGCCTGGCGCGCGAGCACAACGACGCCAACGTGCTCGCGATGGGCGGCCGGGTGGTCAACGGGACGCAAGCCATCGAAATGGTGCAGACCTTCCTCAACACAACGTTTGCCGGTGGACGCCACGCGCGCCGCGTCGAGAAAATCTCCCAGATCGAAGCCGCCGAGCGGCGCTAAGCCGGATTCGTCGCCAATCCAGGGAAAGCGAAAAGCCACTCCAATGAGCGCCCGCTCGCGCTTCGTTTGCTCACCCATCGCGTGTACAGTACACTGGATTTTCGCGCTATTTCTGCATAAGGGAACCCGACCATGCTGGTTGTCATGCAGTCTCATGCCACGGAAGAACAGGTTCGCGACGTCTGCGACCGCATCGAATCGCTTGGTCTGAAGGCTCATCCCATACCCGGCTCGGGACGCACCGCCATCGGCATCACCGGCAACAGTGGCGCGGTGGATCTCGGCGTGCTCGAATCCATGCCCGGCGTGATCGAGTGCATTCCCGTCACCAAGCCCTACAAATTGGTTTCGCTAGACGTGAAAGAGGACGCGACCATCGTGCGAATTCCCACGCCTTCGGGGGATGTCTTCGTTGGCGGCGCGCATCTGGTGGTGGTGGCCGGGCCGTGCGCCGTCGAAACGGAAGAGCAGTGCCTGGCGATCGCGGAGCGCCTGAAGCCCACCGGCGTGCGCCTGTTTCGCGGCGGCGCGTACAAACCGCGCACTTCTCCCTACAGCTTCCAAGGCCTCGGCCTTCCAGGTCTGAAGATCCTCGCCCAGGTTCGCAAGAATTATGGCCTCGGGATCGTCACGGAAGCCATTGACAACGAATCGCTCGACCTCGTCGAAGAGTGGGCCGACGTCATCCAGATCGGTGCGCGCAACATGCAGAATTTCTCCCTCTTAAAACGCGCCGGCCGCGCAAAAAAACCGGTGCTACTGAAGCGCGGCATGAGCGCCACGCTCGACGAATTCCTCATGGCCGCGGAATACATCCTGAGCGAGGGCAACTACAACGTGATGCTGTGCGAGCGCGGCGTGCGCACCTTCTCCGATTTTTCGCGCAACACGCTGGACCTGGCGGTTGTGCCCGCGGTAAAGAAGCGCAGCCACCTGCCCATTCTTGTTGACCCGAGCCATGGCACGGGCAAGCGCCACAAAGTCCTGCCGCTCTCACGCGCTGCCGTGGCCGTGGGCGCGGATGGTTTGCTCGTCGAGGTGCACCACCAGCCCGAAAAGGCCCTATCCGACGGCATGCAATCCATCCTCCCCGAGGAATTCGCCGAATTGCTCGCCGAAGTCCGCCAAATCGCCGCCGTCGTCCACCGCCAAGTGAACTAGCCTGCCTTTAAAGGGCAAGACAACGCACTGTCATCCTGAGTGGCGCGTTGTTTGCGCCTCGAAGGATCTCAACTGACACATCATGCTCAAATTTAGCCGGCGAGCTCCGATGACGGCCCCTCGCGCTCCAGTCGCTAGCTGATCCCCACCTTGTACCGCGGCCACTGCGAGCGGATGGCGTCGTGGTCAATCACTGGCTCACCTTCGCACTCCACTTCGATTACCGTCGAAGGAGTGTCCGGCGCCTGCACCGGCAGCCCCGTCAGCCGCAAAGAGAATTCGTCTTGCGCAAACGCGACGTTCTGCCCAGTTTTCAGCAGCCGCGCGGATTTCGCCTTCGTCTTCAGTCCACCAATCGCCACCACTGTCGCTGGCTGGAAAAATGGCAACCACTGCGCTGCGGGAGAATCTCCCGGCCAGTAATGCTGGTGGATGTACAGCGTGTTGCCGCGCCGCGAATAGTTGGCATTCGAGTTCCAACTGTACGAGCCGCGCTCCGTGCCGTAGATGGACTTACCGTTCGCCTCCAGCCACTTGCCAACGCTTTCCAGAATCGCCACCGATTCCGCTGGCACCGATCCGTCGGGCTTGGGGCCGATATTCAGCAGGTAATTTCCGCCGCCTTGCGCGCAGGTGGCCAGATTATTCACGATCGTCTTGGGAGTCTTCCAGCCGTCGTCGCCGCGGTTAAAGCCCCAGCTATCGTTCATCGTCATGCAGGTTTCCCAGGCACGCCCGGTCTCGGCAGCCGTGATCTCCTGCTCCGGCGTGGAGAAATCACCTTCCAGCCCGTTGCGGTTGTTCACGATGATGTCCGGCTGAAGCGTGAATACCATCTGATTCATGCGCTCCGATTCCCACTGCTCCGGGGTCAAGGGCCAGTCCACGTCATACCAGAGCACATCAATCTTTCCGTAATTCATCATCAATTCGCGAATCAATCCGTGCGTGTATTCAACAAAACGTTTGCGCGCCGCTTCATCCGTTTTGCAGCGCACGCCATCCGGATGGTGCCAGTCCATCAATGAGTAGTAGAAACCCACGCGCAGCCCCTCGGCCCGCGCCGCCTCCACGAACTCCCGAACGAGGTCGCGCCCCGGCCCCTGTTTCGGCGCGCAGTAATCGGTGAGCTTCGAATCGAAATGGCAGAAGCCTTCGTGGTGCTTTGTGGTCATCACCATGTACTTCTGCCCCGCACGCCGCGCCAGTTTGGCCCACTCGCGAGCCGCGTCCGGCTTCGGCTGAAAATGTTTTGCCAACAATTCGTACTGCGGGATCGGAATGCCTTCCACTTCCAGCGCCCATTCATGCTGCCCCACCACGCTGTACAGTCCCCAGTGGATGAACATGCCGAACTTCGCTTCATGCCACCACGCCATTCTTTGCGCCCGGGTGGCCGCTTCCCTGCTGCTCTCGGCGGAAGTCTGTCCCTGGGGCCCCGCTCCAGCAACGCTCATCGCGTTCGCATTGCGCCCCGTGTACGCCAGCGCGCCCGCCGCACCAAGGTGTTTCAGAAACGACCGCCTGGAAACCTCATCCGTTTTCATAAACTTTTGGCCTCTCCGTGTGCGAGATAGATTGAAATTTCCTCTTTGATCTTGCAGACGAACGCAATTGTATACTCATTTCGCCGGCCCGCGACGCCGCCAAACGGTTTCCCGCGCAGTGCCCGGCGCGAGCAACACATCGCCGTCGGAATTCACTCGCTCCCATGACCACATCCACGAAGTTCAAAAAGGAAATCTGAGGTAAAATTCAAGGCACTCGATGAGCCGCCCGCGAAATTTTCGTGTTTACTTCCTTTTGACCATTCTGCTTTTATTTGCCGTCATCCTTTTGCTTCGGGAGCACCGCCCATCCTTTCTGCGCCCGGGGCTGCACCTGAATGCCTACGTGAGCACGGGCGACGGGAACATCACGGTTGTGGATCTGATCAGCCTGCGCGCCATTGCCAAAGTCTATGCGGGTCCCGCGCTCGCCGAAATCCTCGAGCATCCCAGCCGCGCCGAAATCTGGGGCGTGAGCAGCACCGGAGGCTACGTCTGGGTGTTGGACGCGCGCAGCACTCAAATCTCCTCGCGCATACCCGTCGGCGCCCTGCCTTATTCGCTGGAATTTTCTGTTAAGGGCGATCGCGCGTACACCACCTCTTCGGCCACGAATCAACTCATCGCCATCGATTGCGCCACCCGCGCCATCATCGGCCGCGGCAAAACCGGCCTGCGGCCCGCCCGAGTGCGCATCACGCCCGACAACAAAACTCTGCTGGTGTTGAACTTTCGCGCCGCCACGCTGGGCATCCACGACGCCGCCACACTTCAGCAACGCGCCGAAATTCCCGTGATTGCCGATCCGGAGGAGGTCAGCATCCTCCCCGATAGTTCGCTGGCCTTTGTCATGAGCCGCTCGCAGAATCGTCTATCCGTGGTGGATGTGCGCCGCGGCGTGCTCCTGACCAATCTGGTGCTCGCGGGAAATCCCAGTCAAATGATCTTGAAGCCTGACGGCGGCGAATTGTACGTGATCTCGCCGGAAACGCACGGCCTGCAGGCCATGAACACCTGGACGCATGAGATGGGCGATTACATGATGCTGGGTTCCGCGCCGTTTTCTGGCGTGATCACCGAAGACGCGGGCGAAATGTACGTTGCCGATCGCGCCGCCGGCCGCGTCATGCCGCTCGACATTGTCAACCGCCGCGTCAGCCGCCCCATCAATGTTGGTGCTCTTCCCGGCGCCATGCGTTTCGATCCCGTCGAACCTGGCGCCAGGCCGGCCATGCTCCTGGTTGTGAATGAAGGTTCCGGCGATCTCGCCGTGCTCCACACGCGCACCGATTCCCTGCTCACGATGATTCCCGTCGGCTCGCACCCGCAACGCATCGCGGTGAAGTTATTCTGAGAATGAGAATTGGGCGATCAGGATCAGTCTGCAAAGCCAGGGAGATGGAGTTTTAAGTTTTGAGTTTTAAGTGACCCTGTTGACTTCCTCACGGAAATCATAACGGAGGCCACAATATCCGTTTCTCTTGCCTGGCAAGCGCCGGAGGCGCGGCACAAGTTAGCCCAGGGCGTCAGCCCTGGGTCGGAAGGGCACAAAAAATTCGAGCGCCGTAGGCGCGGCACTTGCGCCCGCCGTTTTCTGGAGGGCGCGACACTCCTGCAATTTCATTCTCTTTGCAACGATCTCAACAGAGCCTCTTAAATTTTGGATTTCATGTGGCTCTGTTGACATCCTGTTTTCAGATTCCATTCTCGCACACATGTCATCCCGAATCCCCGTGGTTTTGGCGGGGTGAGGGATCTGCTTTTCGCGTCTGGAGTTCTTCTTCCGTCTTACTGACAACTTAAAACTTATAACTGAAAACCTAAAACACCCGCCCTGCCCTTCGCTCGCCCCCTCACGGATTGAACCAGAACTTCACCGTCACAGTGACGTGCGCGGCCACCGCTTTTCCCCCTCGCGTGGCGGGCTCGTACTCATACTGCTTCAAAGCCTCCGCGGCAGCCTGGCGTAACGGCGCAGGCCCTGTAAGTATCGTTATCGCCCCAATCTTTCCGTCAGGCTCCACAACCGCATCCACGCGCACATCTCCGGTGATGTAATTCTCCATGGCCTCTGGCGGATAGACCGGCGCCACCGATTTCAACAATTTAGGCGGCACCAGTGTTGTGTCGCTTGCCGCAGTCTCTGACGATACGGGCTGTGCGGTCGCAGAGGGCGCCGCACTCGGCCCCGATTTGCCACGCGAAACTGTGGCCGCACCACTTTCCTTCGCGTTGGCACGCTTGGGCGCCGTTGTGGGCGCAACGGGTTTTGCCGTCTCGAGCGGGGCAGAGGTCGCGGGCCCGAAAAATCCTAGCTCGGCCTCGGCTGTCGCCGGCGCGCTGGGAGCTTCCGCTGCACCACCGGCGGAATGCGAGGAAGCTTCAGCCACGCGCGACTTTGGAACCGCTTTTGGCTTGTTCGCTACGGGCACTTCGGCGGAGGCTGCCACGGAAGCCGCTGGCGCCGTAGTTTGCGCAACTCCGCTCTGCGGCTTGCTGGAGTCTGCGGGAAGCACATCCCGCGAAATCCCTTTGTGCGTCGAATAGCTGCCCAGCCACGGCAGGCGCACCCAATTCAGGCGCCACGCCCCACCAAGGAAAATCAAAAGCACCAGCGTGCTAATCGCTGCCAGCGGAAACTTCCCGATTCCGACGCGCACCGGTTTGTAAATATCGTAGAGCGACTGCGACACTCTCGCCGTCCCCACGTGAGACGCGCCGGAGAAATCCAAAGCCGGCTTCGGCAGCAGGCAGTCCAGCGGATCAATCTCTGCCGCGTCCTTCTCACCACCTTCCTTCGCTAGTGTCGCTTTCGGCAGCGCCATGCGAATCATCGGTGGAGCGGGCGCGCTCGCATCCGTCTTTGGTCCTGCGCCATCCCCAGCTTCAGGGACTTTCTCGCCCGTGGGTGCTGAAGGTGCCGCGCTAGCATTTCCCCCTTGAACCGTCGGCGCAGGCGATGGGGCCTCCGTGGGTGCAGCACCAGGCGCGGAAATTCGCGTTACTTCCGAAGCCGCTACCTCCGCCCTCTTCGCGGCGTCTTCCCGCGCCTCCTCCACTTTCGCCGCTTCTGCTTTGGCTTGAAGCAATGCCTGGATCTGTTCTCGCAGCGCGTCCACTTCGTGCTTCAGAGTTTCGACTTCCTGCCCCGAGACTCCCTCCACCGTGTGCGCAACATCCGCTTCCGCCGCCTCCGAGGACTCCACCATCTTTGTGGCTTCCGCGTGGACCGGCGCGTCTGCCTTGGCAGGCAAGTCCACGCCCCAAAACTTCGACACAGGCTCAGTGAACTCCAGTTCGGCATAGCATTCCGTAGGACGGAAACTGCGCTTCCGCACCACCTGGCACACCGCTTCGCTGTTGGTTCTCTTGTCGGTAAGAAAGAGCAACTGCCCTGTCACGACGGCCGCGGCCAGGCGAATCACTGCGCCATTTTCAAACACCAGCACCGTGGAAGTGTCCTCGGAAAAAAGATCGCGCTGCCCCGAGGAGGTCGCTGGGCGCGCTCCGGTCACATTCACGGCGATTTCCAGCGCCAGGGGAGCCGCCCCGCTGGCCAGCGGCTGCAGCTTCGCAACTGTCTCTTCAGACGTAGCTATCGTGTTGGTTGCGGATTCCACTCGATTTGTTCCTTGCGTCGGGGTTACCGTCGGGTGTGCGTCAGAAGCATCATTGGACATAGCAACACCCATCCGCCGTTAGCCCACGCGCTTCCATTTTTTCAGGGACAGCGTCCTCCGCGCCATAGTACCCCGCGTACTTCGCCGCGAAAGTTGCCCAATCAGTAGCGGCCCACTTTTCGGCGCGCCCGCCTCAATTCTTGGCCTTCCTAAGAGTAAACAGTTCGCCCATGCAGCACGATTTCTCGCTGGCAGGCCCCATCCGCCTGTCAGTCCTCGCTCTCGACCGGCCACGCTGAATTCTCTTCTCCCAGGTTCACTTCCAGGAACCCCTCCGCAGGCAAAACATCGATCGGCAATCCCCCGTGCCACAACGCCACGCCGATCGGGAACCTCGTCTTACCCTTCAAATCCATTTGTTCCCTTAGCACCGCAAGCTCCAGCGTGCGCCCAAAAGCCACAGTGGCAATTTGGGACGGATTCAGCAGGCATAGCCGCTGCTTTTCCACGGCGAACTCCTTCATTCGCCCGCGCTCCAGGTTCACCACGATCACCACTTCCTGCGCTGCTCCTATCGTGATGCGGAATTCCGGGTCCTCCAATTCCGATAGCGGGTCCGGGAAGCAGTCCACGCGCATCACAAAGCGTTCCTCCTCGAACCCGTACCGCAATTCCCTCAGGTAGAAGGTCCGCCCGTGCATGGCCCCGCCGCGCCGTTCCGGGGAAAACACGCCCGCGCCCAGCCACTCGAAGTAACTGGTATCGCGGCCGTCCACCTTGACATTGAGAAACGTCGAAGGTGCCAATTGGTAGGCACGTTCCGGCTGCCGCTTTATCGGCTTCGCCAATTCTTCCGGGGCCACCTGGCCGAGCGCCAGATAAACTCCCGTCAGATGCTTGCGAAACAGCGCGTCGAACTCGGCGTCGTTCGCGGTGCTGTGCTCCGGCCCGTACCACCAGCACCAGTCACTGCCCTCGGCGGCCAGCAAAGATTCCTGTGCCTCCGCCAGCGCGGTCTCGTTCACACTGCCGGACCGGCCCTTGGCATGTCCATCCACAGCGCTGGCATAGGCTTCGCGAGCGTCCCAAAGAAAATCCCAGGCTGTCACATCTTCCTGGTGCCCAATCCACACGTCAAAGTTAGCATTAATCCACGAAGCGGGAAAAATTCCCGTGGTAGTAGGGATTTCGCCGGCTGCCGAAATCGTCTCGGTGGCCGTGAGTGCCCGGAAATCCGGGTCGTCGCTGATGAGCCGGTAAAACTCCCGCAGAAATTCCCTGCCATTCCCGGGATAGTACTCCCACGCATTTTCTCCATCCAGGAACAAGCACACCGTCAACGGATTGGGGCTCTTCACCGTCTCCCCAATGTGTCGCAGCCTTCCATGCAGATCGGCAGCCGCGGCCTTGCCGCCCATGCGGCTATACACAAAACCCACCAGGTCCGATAAATGGTGGTCGCGAAAGAGCCCCGTTATCCCTGCGCCGGGCATCTGCAAGCGCCACGGCTGGTAAAGCTTTTCCGCGTTCGCCGGTATTCCCGAAGAATCGCGGAAGAACCCTACATTCAGGGTGCGCCCAAGGACGCCCTCGTCCGTGCCGAACCATTGGAACCCTTCTTCCGCTGCAATCGCCAGCGCCTGGTCGGATACAGACCCTTCCGAGGGCCACAGCCCCACCGGCTTCTGCCCAAACACGTGCTCGTGATACTCCTTCGCGCGCCGTAATTGTTCCCGCGCATCTTCCGGATGGCGAAACGCGCGCCGCGGTATGGGCGTGCTGGGATTAGCCACTCGCGCGATGTCCGAATCGCATAGCAGCGGCAGGATCGGATGATAGTAAGGCGTCGTGCTAATCTCGATTTGCCCGCGGGCCGCTGCCTCCCGATACGCAGGCAGGACAAGCGTCAACAATTCCAACTGTTTGGCTTTCAGCGCCTCTTTGTCTTTTTCCGTGAAGTCCTTGCCGCGATCTGCCAGTCGGCTCACCACCGCGTCCTTCTTGAACCACTCTTCCTCCATCCACGCCAGTTGCGACAGCACCTGCAAATCCCGCCAGTCCCGCGCCGTGAACGTTATCAGCGCCTGGGCTCCTCCCGCCGGGCGCGACCATTCAAACAGCTCCACGAACCGCGGCCACCGAGACATCAGCCGCTCGTGATTCACCTGAAACGCACGCCCCAGCAGTTCGCTTTTATCGTCTCTCGTCAGGCTTTCTGTCTTCTTGAACGCCAGCGCAAACCACGGCTCATTAAAAGCTCCGCTGGCATACTCCTCCAGTTGCATGCACAGCGACGGCACCATGTTGAACGTGGCATGGAACCCTGGAAACTCCTCGATCTGCTTGACCATCCCGTAGTAATCCTTCGTCGCGTGCAAGCGCGTCCACGGCAGCACATACAGCCCCGTCTCCGGATCACGATACTGCGGCTGGTGCATGTGCCATAGCACCGCCAAGTTCACTCGATTCATCCCTGGTTTCTCTCCCTATTCCCGCGCTCGCAACCTCTCCATGTTACACTCAGCCTTCGCGTCATGCGCATCCTTGACCGCTACATTGTTCGCGAAGTCATACGTCACGCGCTCCTCGGGCTACTGATCTTCACGTTCGTTTTGTTCGTTCCGAAGCTCGTGCGCCTGATGGAGCTGTTCGTTCGCCACTCCGGCTCGGGCTCGCAGATCGCCTTGCTCTTCCTCTGCATCATCCCCAACATCCTCGTCTTCACCATCCCCATGGCCGTGCTCATCGGTGTGCTTCTCGGACTTGGCCGCATGTCCATGGACAGCGAAATCATCGCCCTCACCGCTGTCGGCATTAGCCGCAAACGCATTCTTTGGCCTGTCGGCGTTCTCGCCGTGATGGGCGCGGCACTGACCCTGCTCATGACGCTCTGGCTGGCGCCCCTGGCGATCCGCACTTTCCGTGCCATCGAAACCGATCTCATCACCTCGCAGATTTCGTTTCAGGTGCAGCCGCGCGTCTTCGACGAGCGCTTCCCGCAAATGGTCCTCTACGTCAACGATGTTTCCGCCAGCGGGGCTCGGTGGAACGGCGTATTTCTGGCTGAAGCGGGAGGGGAAAATGGTTCGCGCATCACCCTCGCGGAAAATGCGATTGTAATTGCGGAGCCAAAGCAGGGCAAGCTGGAGTTGCACCTCAACGGAGGTTCAACGCACGAATTTGTCCGGGAAGAACCCGACCGCTACAGCGTCACCGCATTCGGCAGCAGCGACTGGCCCGTCGAGGTCAGCGGCATCGGCCCCCCAAAAGAGCGCGAGCCCGCCAACCCCGAGCGCTCTCTGGGCGAACTGTGGCATGACCGCGGAAAAGGCTGGCGCGATGCCCGCGTGGAATTGCACCAGCGCTTCGCCTTCCCCGTCGCCTGTTTTGTCTTTGCCTTGATCGCGGTTCCCCTCGGCGCGCAGCCCCGTCGCGGCGGTCGCGCGGCGGGCACCTTGCTCGCTGTCCTGGTCATCGCTTCCTATTACCTGCTGTTCATTGTCGGCGCGGGTCTCGCGCGACAGGGTGCCGTGCCCCCCGCTGCGGGAATGTGGGTCGCCAACGTCGTCCTCGCGCTTGTCGGCCTGGCCCTCCTGCCGCGCATGGAGCGCTACCACAGCAGCGAAATTGCCCCCTTAATACCGGCGGGAGCCCGCCTCAGAACTTTCTGGCGCCTGCTGCGCCGCCGCAAAACCAAGGTGAAGGCCGCAGTCATTCGCACCGATAATGGCGCCGCCCGGGGCGAAGCCGCTCTGCCTTCCTCTTCCAGCATTCCGCGCATTGTGGACATCTATCTACTCCAACGGTTTTTCCACTATTTCGCCATCATCATGGGCGCGTTCATCCTGCTCTTCGAGACCTTTACCTTCTTCGAACTGCTCGACGACATCGCTCGCCACCACGTTCCTTTTCTCATCGTCATCAACTATTTCCGCTACCTCATTCCTTATCTCGTTTACCAGTTGTCTCCGCTCGGCGCGCTCGTTGCCGTCCTGGTCACTTTGGGCGTGCTCAGCAAGAACAACGAAATCGTGGCCTTCAAAGCCAGCGGTATCAGCATCTACCGCATCGCCCTGCCCCTCCTTCTCGCGGGCGCAATGCTAGCCGGCGTTCTGCTCATATTGGACGACACCTATCTTCCCTACGCCAACCAGCGCCAGGACGCTCTGCGCAACCAGATCAAGGGCCGCCCCGCGCAGACCTACACGCGCCCGCAACGCTGGATCTTTGGCGAAAACAACAAGGTGTACAACTACGACCTCTTCGACCCCTCGCAAAACCTCTTTGGCGGCCTCAGCGTCATCGAACTCGACCCCGCCACGTTCCAGATGAAGCGCCGCGTCTTCGCCACGCGCGCGCGTTGGCTCGATACGGAGAAAACCTGGGTGCTGGAATCGGGCTGGGTGCGTGATTTCGCCGATGGCGCCGTCGTCAAGTACGAACCTTTCAAGGTCACCACTCTCGCCGAACTCGTCGAGCCGCCCTCCTACTTCAACCGCGAAGTCGTCCAGGCATTTCAAATGAGCTGGCGCGATCTGCGCCACTATATTGATAGCCTGCATCGCGCCGGGTTCGATGTCTCCACCCTCACTGTGCAGTGGCACAAGAAGCTCGCGTATCCCCTGATCGCCCCCATCAGCATGATGCTCGCGATCCCCTTCGCGCTTCTTGTGGGCAGCCGAGGCGCCATTGGCGGCATCGCCCTCGGTATCGCCATTGGCATCGTCTATTGGGCCGTCTCCGCCCTGCTCGAAGCCATGGGCGGCATTGGCCAACTTCCGCCCCTGCTCTCCGCCTGGTCTCCCGACCTCATATTCTTTTTCTTCGGCCTTTATTTCTTCTTCAAAATGCCCACGTGATGGAGTTCTCCATCTGGCGCAGATTCAAAGCAGGAAGAGAATATCCGCGGGGGCTGCCGAGTTCCTTGTGCTGACATTTTGTCTTCCCGCCAGTCCTCTGGCCGAATCCCGCCGCAACCTGCTAAAGTAATTCTCTGCTCCAAGGAGACCCCACATGACCACCGAAGCCAACACCCGCATGCAGCGCCCGCTTAATGTTGTCGACAACCAAATCTCAGAATTGCTTCGCGAAGAAGCCGTGCGCCAGGCTACCGGACTCGAACTCATCCCCTCCGAAAATCTGGTGTCGGAGGCCGTTCTGGACGCCATGGGCTCCATCTTCACCAACAAATACGCCGAGGGCTACCCCGGCCGGCGCTACTACGGTGGCTGCGAATTCGCGGACAAGGTCGAACAACTCGCCATCGATCGCGCCAAGGAACTTTTCAAAGCCGATCACGCCAACGTCCAGGCGCACTCCGGCACTTCCGCTAACGTTGCCGTCTACATGGCCACGCTGCATCCCGGCGATACCGTCCTGGGCATGGCTCTGGCGCATGGCGGCCACCTGACCCACGGCCACCCGCTGAATTTCTCCGGCCGCATGTACAAATTCATCGAATACCACGTGCGCCGCGACACCGAGCAGATTGACTACGACGAAATCGAAAAGCTGGCGCACGAACACAAGCCCAAAATGATCGTGGCGGGCGCCAGCGCATATTCGCGCATCATCGATTTCGAGCGCATGGCGAAGGTCGCCAAGGCCGTGGACGCGCTCTTCTTTGTGGATATGGCTCACATCGCGGGGTTGGTCGCCGCGGGCGTGCATCCCAGCCCGGTGCCCTTCGCCGACATCGTCTCCACCACCACCCACAAAACACTGCGCGGCCCGCGCGGCGGCCTAGTGTTGTGCAAATCCAGCTTCGCCAAGGAACTCGATAAGCTGACCTTCCCCGGCACTCAGGGTGGCCCGCTGGTCCACACCATCGCCGCGAAGGCCGTCTGCCTGAAAGAAGCGATGGAGCCCGGCTTCCAGCAGTACCAACGCCAGGTCGCCGCCAACGCCAAAGCCATGGCGGCCTCCGTCGCCAAACAAGGCTTCCGTATCGTCACCGGCGGCACCGACAATCACCTCTTCCTCATCGAGGTGCATCCGCGCGGCATTACCGGAAATGACGCGGAAAAGGCTCTCGATCGCGCCGGCATCACCGTCAACAAGAATTCCATTCCCTTCGATCCACTCCCCCCGATGAAGGCAGGAGGCATTCGCCTGGGCAGCCCTTCCGTCACCTCGCGTGGGTTGAAGGAACCCGAGATGGAGCTGATCGGCGGCTGGGTCGCGGAAATCCTCAGCCACATCGGCGACGCCGCCGTGGAACAGAAAGTACGCAAGCAAGTAGCGGAGCTAGCCGGACGCTTCCCAATCTACGAATCACGCGTAATAGGCGCAGCAGCCCACGCCCGCGCCTGATCCGCAGCCGCACGCTTTTGGAGTGCGGCGGCTTGCCGCCGCTTTTGCGATGTAAGCCAATCAGCTAAATTTCCGTTCTTTGTAGTCTGTAGTGGCCGACCCCGCTAAACGGGGTCAGTTCTTGGTCTTCTCTTGCCTTTGTAGCGCCCGCTCGCCGCGTTCTGGCGAGCGGCCGCCTTGTTCGTCCTACAAAGCGCACTTTCTTGTGAGAATTCTCCCCCCGCAGTAAACTTCTCTGCGCAAAGGGAACGCCCGCGCCTCCCCGCCACCCACTTTCATGAAGCCTAACAAACTCGCTCTTCCCGACATCGTCTACGCCACCTCCAGCTTCGAAGAATGGGCCTCGCGCCACGTCAAGCTCATCCGCTCTGACGTTGCCTTGAAGCACCGCAACATGGCGCTCGCGGCTTTTCCCTTCCTCCGCGCCACCTTCTACCGCTGGGCGGAGTTGTGGCCCACGGTGTGCCCCGAACTTGCTCGCGCTCCCCAAGTTCTGGCCGTCGGCGATTTGCACATCGAGAATTTCGGCACCTGGCGCGATTTGGAAGGCCGCCTTATCTGGGGTGTCAACGATTTCGACGAAGCCTGGCCCGCGGCCTACACCGTGGACCTGGTTCGCCTGCTCGCCAGCGCTTTTCTGGCCATCAACGAAGAGCACCTCTCCCTCACCCGCAAAGAAGCCTCGCGCGCCATCGAACAGGGCTACCGCGATTCACTGGCCAAGGGCGGCCAGCCTTTCGTTCTCGCCGAGCATCATCGCTGGCTGCGTCTGCTGGTGCTCAACAAGCTTCGCGACCCCGTCAGGTTCTGGGAGAAAATGCGCGCTTGCCCGCGCTATAAGGGCACTCTCCCAATCGCGATCGCGAAACTCCTCAAGTCCACACTGCCCTTCCGCGACGAACCGTACGAGCTAAAGAGCCGCATCGCCGGCCTGGGCAGCCTCGGCCATCCCCGCATCGTCGCCTTGGCCACATGGCATGGCGCGCAAGTAGCTCGTGAAGCGAAGCAACTCACTCCTTCCGCGTGGATCTGGGCGCGTCGTTTGGACACCACGGAGATTCTCTGTCGCAAGCTTGTGGATTCTGCCGTGCGTATCCGTGACCCCCACGTGCACTTCGCCGACCACTGGATTGTCCGCCGGCTGGCTCCCGATTGTTGCCACATCGAAATCAATACGCTTCCCGCCGAGCGCGATGAGGAAAAGCTCCTCTATTGCATGGGCTGGGAAACCGCGAACATCCATCTCGGCTCGCAAAAGGCCATCCCTGCCATCAAGCACGACCTTGCCGCGCGCAAGGATCGCTGGCTCCACAAAGCCGCGAAAGCCATGCTCAAGGCCACGCTGGCCGACTGGAAAGTGTGGCGCCGCAATTGGGACCGCCACGCCGCAGAAACGTAAACCGCTCTCGGCCCTCTTGACGGGGTTCCGTTTCTCTAGAACTTTCAGCCCTTGCACCACGACTGTCCCACGGGTCAGTAGATTCCGCCTTCATTCCACCGTAGCGTAGCGAAGGACCGGTGAATGCCAACTCCAGGAGCAATTTCGCGATTTGAGTTCCGCCCGGCGGCTCGTGTGGCTTTCTTGCTCTGCCTCGAAGCTGGCTGCGGTGTTTGCGCGCGTGTTGAGCACGATTCCAGGCCGCGCATGCTTCGCAGCGTTTCCGGAGTGGCGGCTTCCCGGGGGATCCTCCAATCCTGACGAGGTGGCACGATGATGGATACGGAAGCCTTCCGTGAATTCAAGACGGGCCTCACGCTTCTTCGCGATAATTATTCCGCGAAAGCCCTGGAGCACATCCGGCGCGCCGCGGAACTCGAGAAAAACAACCCCTACTACATGTCTTATCTGGGCGTGGCCCTGGCTCGCACCGAACGCCGGTGGGCCGATGCCGAGCGCATGTGCGATACCGCCGTGCGCATGAAACGCAACCAGGCGCAGTTGTACCTTAACCTCGCGGAAGTCTACATGGCCGCCGGCCGCAAGGAAGACGCTCGCGAAGCCCTGATGGCTGGGATGAAATATGCCCGCCGCGATATTCGCTTAAACATCGCCATGGCCAAGCTCACGAACCGCCGCTCGCCGGTTTTCTCTTTCCTGGAACGCAAGCATCCCCTGAACCGGCATTTTGGAATGCTCCGTCATAAAACCTTCGAGGCCATGGGACGGCCCTGAGAACCCTCATACACGATCTTCCCTAACCCCCAAACGCAGGAGGGGCGGATGGTCCAAAGCCATCCGCCCTTCTTGTTTTTGCGGCCATCTATGCAGTTATCTTCAGTCGTTTTAAGTTTGCTTTAAGCACCGAGGGTGATCTAACACCGTGCCCCGCTACGCGCTCCGGCGCACGACTAATCGGGAGTTGAGAACTATCTCTTCTTAAGTCCTTCTGTGACATTGTCGCAGTGGTGTCACAGGTTGCATTCGGACCCACATGAGACAAGACAGACTCTGTGTTGGTTCAGCCTGAAATGGAGCGGTGGAGCTCTCTGTTAGTGAGCATTTCGCCCTTCGGGGCGGGGATTTTTCAGGGGCAGTGTACTCACTTTTCGCACGGCAGGATAGTATGCGCGTTTGAATCTTAAGCGAGAACGACCGGGCCACACCCAGTTCGGTCGGTCCATCCCGCTTCACTTAAAAAGAATCCTAGCCTGGGAGAGCTGCTCGGTGACGCCGCCGGTACTGGAGCATTCCCAGCGCGAGCAACGCGGTGGACAACAATAGGCCCGTGGATGGTTCGGGAGAAGCTACTACCGGCGTTGCATTGACGTAGATCGGTATTGTGTCATTGGAATCGGACGCCCATGATGCGGAATCGAGAGTGACCGAGGTTCCTTCGTACGTCAGAGGGATTCCGGTTGGAGTTGTAACCGTGAAGTCAGCGGAGCTTAAATCCCACGCTGAGGCAAGAGCGATGACGGCAACGATTAGGGTGTATTCGATCAGGTCCGGCACCGTCTGCCCAGGGGGTACTGTAATAGTAGGGGGCAGCGGCAATCCAACGCCATTGGCCGAGAATTGGGTGATTGTGAGTACCACAGGATCATCCGTGGTCGTATTCGTGAAGGATACCGCTCCGCTGTACGTGCCATCAGAGTTTGCCGTGCTCGTTACAGTTAAATACCCGATCTCAACGCTGTCGGCCATGGCAGCAGGCGCTCCGATGGCCACCAATAGAACGGTTACGATTATCCATAGGCAAGTTTTCATTAGCCCTCTCCCCGCTGCAGGCGATAGTTTTCCCTCAGGCCTCCGCCTTCATCTCAAATTGCCGCCAAATGGTCAATGCAGGGAGGGTAAGATTAAAGTGTTATTAAGGTGAAGGTCCAAGCGGCTCATTACAAAAATTTTAGCTTGCGCGACTCGTGTTATCTAGCGCAGAATGCCCTGACGTCCCCGACCCTAAATGGAAACGCTCGCTCCCATTTTTCGGTTCGGCCCTTACGAATCGCGCCCTCGGACGCGTGAGTTATACAAATACGGTTCTAAACTGAAAGTCCGCCCACACGCTGGTTGCGATGCCGAGTTGCGCCGACCAGTCATGTCACAGGGATATTATCATAAAGTTACTGATAATGCAAGGACAAACAGAGGCCGACAGCGATGCAGGGCCGCGGCTGTCGGAGTTCCCTTGGCGCTAGCGTGTGGCTGCTAATTCCGCTCAGCAGGCCGTCCCGTTGCACTCATTGTTCTTCTGGGAGACGGCGCCCGAACCGCCAGCCAGCACGGGCACCGGATTTCCCTCGAATATGTTATTGCCGTAAACGCCGGTGGAAATCTGCAGGCCGTACGTGCCGTTTTCGTCGGCGATGTTCTCCGTGACTGTTATATCTCCGCCCACAATCCCGGTGACTCCGTTATAGGAACTGGTATTCCGCCGAACGATGGCTTCGTCGGCAAAGATCCCGGTGAAATTGCTAGAGGCGTGAATCTCCTCTACCAGATTGCTGGCCCCCAGCAGCGCTACTCCGATGCTGAATCCGACAACAGAGCCGTTACGGACGGTGGCGTTGTTCACTACAGAGTGGATTCCGTGGGTGTTTGGATCCGTGCCGCAAGAGATGCCGGAGCCCCCACCCGTGCAGGTCACTGGACCGCTGATCGTGAAGCCGTTGAGATCGATGGTGACGTTGCTGACATAGATGTCGACCCCGTCTACACCAGCGGGAACCGCAAGATTGCCGGATAATTTGTAGCTCCCCGGCTGGTGAATCTGGTACGGGAATCCTCCGGCGGCCAGCACCGTGGCTTGGTTGATGAGGACTTGTCCATCAATTGCGAACGCGGGGGCCGAGAACAGTAACGCTGCGCCGATGAGAATGGCCAGTGTGGTTTTCGACATGGATTTCTCTCCTTATCTTTCGCTTTTCCAGCCGTGATGGGTGCCGCTTTGCAGCGACCGAATTTTTCCTTGCCGGTTAAGGCGTACCACAAAGAGCGCGATTAGCCCGGAACCCAGGAGCGCAAGGGACGGAGGCTCCGGGACGGTGCTGATTGGGGGCGTATAGGAATAGCTCGCAACACCCGCTTGAATGTCGGTGGTTCCGTCGTCCTCCAGGAGGTCAAGAGGAGGACTCAGCCCGAAAATCGTCCCCGCCGGTGCGCTGAGCGTATTCAAGTCGGCGGACGGAATCGCAAAATTCAAAGACAGGGAGTTCCCCAGCAGGCATCCGCTGCCGGTTGACAGGCACGCGAACAAGCTGAGGTCGTCGGACGACCCATCCAGGGCAACCGTAAGGCTGATCGAAGTAAAGCTGCTTTCACTGGCCGGAGCCGTTGGATCGCTGAAGACCAAACTCCCGCCCGTCAGATTGTAAGTTCCGGGAGCCGTGATCGACCCGGCAAAAATCAGGCTTAGAGTGTAAGCATCGCCGTCCGCAATGTTGTTCAGTGAAGGGTTGTTCGCGGCAGGGCCGGTTCCGTCCTGGGTAGATTGGGTGATTGTGCCGGCGACGGTAATGCCATCCGCGCAAGCGTTGGACGCAGCGATGGCCACCAACAGAACGGTTAGGATTATCCATAGGCAAGTTTTCATTTGCCCTCTCCCTGCTGCAGGCGATAGTTCTCCCTCAGGTTTCCGGCTTCATCTCAAATTGCCGCCAAATGGTCAATGCAGGGAGGGTGAGATTAAAGTGTTATCAAGGTGAAGGTCCAAGCGGCTCATTACAAAAATTTTAGCTTGCGCGAGTCGTGTTATCTAGCGCAGAATGCCCTAACGTCCCCGACCCTAAATGGAAACACTCGCTCCCATTTTTCGGTTCGGCCCTTACGAATCGCGCCCTCGGACGCGTGAGTTATACAAATACGGTTCTAAACTGAAGGTCCGCCCACAGCCCCTGAAATTGCTAAATTTGCTCTTGAGCCGCGCCGGCGACGTGCTTACCCGCGAAGAGATACGCCAGCAGCTTTGGTCTTCGGAGACTTTCGTTGACTTCGAACATAGCCTGAACACGTCCATAAAAGAGATCCGTGCCGTGCTCGGCGATTCTGCGGGCGAGCCGCGGTACATCCAGACGTTGCCGAAACTCGGTTACCGCTTCATTGCGCCTGTGGAAATCACCAAACCTGCGATCGATGGCATTTCCACGCGAGCGCAAGCCGGTACTTCTTACCTCGATCAGTCAAGTTTGACCCCAGTTTTCCGCGAATTCGACACTCCCGGAACGCCGGCAAATGCGCCAACTACTGCGGCGGTCCGGCCGCATTCCAGGCGAAGGTGGGCGCTTGCTGGACTAGCCGGGATTCCCATCGTATTAGTCGTGGGTTATGTTCAGTGGTTGCACTGGCGAACTCGGCCGCAGCCGGTCGAAACAAAAATGATGCTGGCGGTTCTACCGTTCCAGAATCTCACGGGGGACGCTGGGCAGGACTACTTAGGCGATGGGCTTACCGAGGAAATGATCGCGCAACTCGGGCGCCTCGATCCCCAGCGCCTGGGAGTGATCGCGCGCACTTCGGTCATGCACTACAAAAACAGCCAGGAGCCATTGCAGCAGATCGGGCATGAACTAGGAGTGCAGTACGTGCTGGAGGGCAGCGTCCGGCGTGACTCAAACAAAGTGCGAGTCACAGCCCAGCTGATTCAACTGAAAGACCAAACGCACATCTTATCGCGACAGTATGACCGTGAACTGAACGACCTATTGGCTCTTCAAGGTGAGATCGCACAGGAGGTCGCAGGTGAGATCCAACTCACCCTGGGCGGCCGGAAGCAGGCCGACGCTGCCCCTCCGGCATCTCGACTCGCTCCACAATCCTTCGAAGCCTACGACTTCTATCTCAAAGGCCGCTATTTCTGGAACAAGAGAACACCTCAGAGCTTTCAACAAGCAGTCCAATGCTTCGAGCAGTCTCTCGCAAAGGACCCTAACTATGCTCGCTCCTATGCCGGCCTCGCCGACGCGTACGCTTTGATGAGCGCCTATGATGTCGGCCCTCCCGGCGAACTCATCCCCAAAGCGCGGACTGCTGCGCTCAAAGCTCTCGAACTTGACGAAAACCTCGCGGAAGCCCACGTCTCACTCGCTGTGATCGCCCAAGATTACGATTGGGATTGGCAAACCGCACAAAAGGAATACCGCCGCGCTATCGAGTTGGACCCCAACTATGCTACGGGCCACCACTGGTACGCCGAGCATCTTGCGTTCCTCGGCCGCTTCGACGAGGCGTTGCCGGAAATGCGGCGCGCCATACAACTCGATCCGCTCTCCTTGATCATTCATGTGGACAACGGTGTCTTTCTGTACTACTCGCGCCAGTACGACCATGCCATCGCCCAGTTCCGCGCCGTGCTCGAAATGGAACCAAACTTCCCTCGCGCCAATATGATTGCCTTCGCCTACGTTCAGGAGGGGCGTTTTGCCGACGCGCTCGCCCAACTCGAGAGCTGGCATCCTGTTGGAAATGAGGCGTTCTGGCGCTTGAGTCTGCAGGCCTACGTGTACGCCCGCGCGAACCAGCCCGCTCCCGCTGGCCGCGCGCTCGCAAAGCTGCTGTTGTTAAATCGTCGTCAACAAATCGATCCGTTCGCTTTTGTTGTCCCTTACATCGGCCTCGGCGACAAGGATCAGGCCTTCGCCCTGCTCGACAAATCCGTTAAAGCACATTCCCCAGGCCTCACTACCCTGAAGGTGGATCCGATCTTCGACCCGCTCCGCAGCGACCCCCGCTTCCAGACATTACTGCGGAGCGTCGGGTTGGTGCCATAACCTTCCTCTCGAGAGAGAAGTCACTCCGGAGTGAAACTGATACGAACTCTATCGAGACTTTAGAGTCAGACAGGCAGTATTTCGCGAAGCAGTATTGAGTGGACAGGGCGGTTTTCCTACTGACTTTCCAGGGATGGCTCACTCAGTAGTTCAGCTCGGCGGGTCTACTTCCGTTGATGGGCGCGGCCGAAACTGTATCCGCCTTGCAGCCCCATCTCCATCAAAATCTTGAAACCGACTCCGATGAGGCCGTTGGGCAGGGGGTCGCGCCGCACCACTTCCGCCAGGTACTCATGGCTCATCGCGCTCGGGTCCTTCGCGTACGGCATGGTCACAAATAGCCGCATGCCCACCTCGTACTTTTCCTCGCTGGAATGGAAAAATACTCCGCCGCGCGATACGCTCATGGACCCGCGAATATCATCGAACGGATCCTTCTCCGGGTCCGACGGACGGATGTGCATCAACTGCGTGATCTTGCAGCGCCGGCTGCCGCGCCGCTCCGTCTGCGCAGGCCGCGCGGGCGTCACGCTCTTGTTGGAACCTGTTTTCATGCTGAACTCGGCCGCGGACCCCATGACTTGCCACCTCTCCTTGCACGTTTATGATCTGGCATGAGGTTAAAGCCGCCCAAGAATAAAACCTATAGTGAAACCGTACTCGGAAAAAAGTAGCCCATCCGCGCTCTATCGTAGTACGAAAGTACCGTCTGGGCAAATCTGCCTTCTCCTTATCTTCGCCCCCGCCCTTCCCGGCGCGTGACTTCTTCCCCGCTTTTATGCCATTCTCTACCTGAAATTTCCACCCCCACGAAGGTACCCATGCTGAAGCGATTTAAGGATTTGACGGAGAAAGAAATTCTTGCCCTGGCCATTACCAGCGAAGAGGAAGATGGCCGCATCTACGGCGCCTTTGCCGATGCCTTGCGCGAATCGTATCCCGCCACCGCGGAGATGTTCGAGGAGATGCGCACGGAAGAAGCCGGCCATCGCGATCGCCTTCTGGCCCAGTTCAAAAAGCGCTTCGGCGATAACTTGCCGCCCATTCGCCGCGAAGACGTCCGCGGCTTCCTCCAGCGCCGCCCCGTTTGGATGATGCGCCCGCTTCGCGTGAAGGTCGCGCGGCGGCAGGCCGAAGTGATGGAGATGGAAGCCAGCCGCTTCTATTCCCGCGCGGCCGGATTGACCTCCGATGTGCATACGCGCGAACTCCTGAACATGCTCGCTGACGAAGAGCGCAAGCATCAGCGGGCCGCCGGGGAATACGAAGAAAAGCACCTCACGGAAACCGCCAAATCTCAGGAGGAGGAATCCCATCATCGGCTGTTCGTCCTACAATTCGTGCAGCCCGGTCTGGCCGGCCTGATGGATGGCTCCGTATCCACTCTGGCGCCATTGTTCGCCGCGGCCTTTGCCACTCACAAAAGCTGGGACGCTTTCCTTGTCGGCATGGCCGCTAGCCTCGGCGCCGGCATTTCCATGGGTTTCGCCGAATCACTCTCCGATGATGGCTCGCTTACCGGGCGCGGCTCCCCTTGGATTCGCGGCACGGTAACCGGCTTGATGACCACTGCGGGCGGCCTGGGCCACACGCTTCCCTTCCTCATTCCCGATTTTCGCCTGGCCATCGCGGTGGCGCTCGTCATCGTGGCCATCGAACTCGGCGTCATCAGCTACATCCGCCATCGCTACATGGACACGCCCTTCCTGCAAGCCGCCTTTCAGGTGATCGTTGGTGGCGTGCTGGTGTTCCTCACCGGCTGGTTGATTGGCAGCTCCTAGGCCCCATCGCTCCAATGCTTGCGTTCACACAGAGGCGCTGACGACGATGCGTGCGGAGATACTCGTTGCTTGCATCTTGACCGCGGGCACTCTCCTCTCTCCCGCTGGTCACGCAACTCGTGCCACCACCGCCCCGCCCAAACAAGCCGACCGCATCGTCATCGAAAAAAGCAAGCGCACGCTCACGCTCATGAGTGGCACCACCGTGTTGAAAACGTACAAGGTTGCCCTCGGCGGCCAGCCCGTAGGCGCCAAACAGCGCCAGGGTGACCACAAGACGCCGGAAGGACTCTACGTCGTTGATCAGAAAAACCCCGCAAGCCAGTTTCACCGCGCCCTGCATATTTCCTATCCCAACGCGCAGGACCGGGAAAATGCCCACAAGCTTGGCGTCAGCCCCGGCGGTGACGTCGAAATTCATGGGATTGGTGCGAAATACGGCTGGGTCGGCGCCGCTCATCGCCAAACGGATTGGACCGATGGCTGCATAGCGGTAACCAACGAGGAGATCGACGAAATCTGGCCCTCGGTGCCAGTGGGCACGCCGGTCGAGATCAAGCCGTAGCACGGAAGGTTTAACAACGTCAGTCGGAATGAGTCGGGGCTGGCGCGGTTTCAGGGGTGCGCCCAAACAGTTCGCGCAGCACGCGCCGCAGGAAGCTTTGAAACCGGTCCATGTAAATGTAAACCACCGGCGTCGTAAACAGTGTCAGCATCTGACTGAGAATCAATCCGCCAACGATGCTAATGCCAAGGGGACGCCGGATTTCCGCGCCGACGCCATGCCCCAGCGCCAGGGGTAACGCGCCAAACATTGCGGCCATGGTCGTCATCATAATGGGCCTGAAGCGCAGCAATGCGGCTTTGTAAATCGCTTCGTCCGGCGGTTTTTGTTCTTCCCGCTCTGTCTGCACGGCAAAGTCAATCATCAGAATGGCGTTCTTTTTCACAATTCCAATCAGCAGGATGATACCGATCAAGGCAATGATGCTCAGGTCCAGGTGCATGATCTGCAGCGCCAGCAGGGCGCCAATACCGGCCGAGGGAATGGTGGAGAGAATGGTGATGGGGTGGATGAAGCTCTCGTACAGGATTCCCAGCACGATATAAACCGCAAGCAGCGCGGTGATGATCAGCACGATTTGGTTCGAGAGCGAATCCTGGAAGGCCTGTGCGGTGCCTTGAAACGTGGCATGGACGGTATTCGGAACTCGCAACTCCACCCGCGCTTGTTCAATATGCTGCACGGCGGGCCCGAGCGATGCGCCGGGAGCCAGGTTGAAGGAAAGTGTGATGGACGGAAAGATGCCCTGGTGGTTCACCGAAAGCGCGGTGTTCGACGGTTCGTATTGTGAGAACGCGCTCAGGGGAACCAACTTCCCGGTGCTTGAAGGCACGTAAATGTATTTCAGCGCATCCGGATTCTGCTGGTACTCCGGCGTGACCTCCAGAACCACGTGGTACTGATTGAGCCCTTTGTAAATATTGGAGACCTGGCGCTGGCCGAAGGAATCGCCAAGAGCGTTGTCAACATCCTGCAAGGAAACGCCGAGCCGTCCGGCGGTGTCCCGATCGATGGCCAGATAGGACTGCAAACCCTTATTCTGCTGGTCGGAATTGACATCGCGCAATTCGGGAATCTGCTTCAGGCGATTCATGACGATGGGAGCCCAATGGTAAAGGTCATCGAGGTTATCGGCCTGCAGTGTGTACTGATACTGCGCGCCCCCGAACCGCCCGCCGATGGTAACGTCCTGCACGGATGACAGAAATAGCGCGGCGCCGGGCACCGTGGATGATTTACCACGCAACCGCGCAATCACGTGATCGGCATCAATCTTGCGTTCCTCCAGCGGCTTCAACTGCGCGAACATGCGCGCCGTGCTGGTGCCGTTGCCGCCGCCCGTGAAGCACATAACCGTTTCCACCGCGGGGTCCGCTTGCACAATGTTCGCAAAGGCGCGCATCTTCCGCGACATCTCCTGGAAAGAGGTGTCCTGATCGGCCTGGATAAACCCATTGATCCGGCCCGTATCCTGCTGCGGGAAAAAGCCCTTGTTCACGTGATTGAACATGTAAACACTTAGCCCGGCCGTGAAAAACGTTACGCCCAGGATGAAGGCTTGGTGGCGAAGCACCCACCGAAGCGCATGGTCGTACCCGCGCAGCATGTGATTGAACGCGCTCTCGGAGAGGTGATAGAAAAATCCGTGTTTCTTCTTGCTGTCAATGCGCAGGAATCTGGCGCACATCATCGGCGTGGTGGTCAGAGAGACGAACAGCGATACGCCGATGGCCACGCTCAGGACCACCGCGAATTCGCGGAACAGTTTCCCGACGATCCCGCTCATCATCAGGATCGGGATAAAAACCGCCACCAGTGAAGTGCTCATGGACAGCACCGTGAAGCCGATCTCGCTCGAGCCTTTCATGGCCGCAGCGAAGGGAGGCATGCCTCCTTCCATGTGGCGGGCGATATTCTCGATGACCACGATGGCGTCGTCCACCACGAATCCCGTGCAAATCGTCAGCGCCATTAGCGACAGGTTATCGAGCGAATAGCCGCACAGGTACATGATCCCGAACGTGCCCACCAGCGAAAGTGGTACGGCAACGCTGGGAATCGCGGTGGCCCAGTAATTCCGCAAGAAAGCAAACACCACCAAAATCACCAGGCAGATGGAGATGATCAGGGAACGCTCGACCTCGTGCACGGAAGAGCGAATCACCGTGGTCCTGTCCATCAGCACGTCCAAATGCAGTGCCGGCGAAATCGAAGCGCGCAGCCAGGGGATGGTGGCTCTGATGCGGTCCACGGTGTCAATCATGTTCGCGCCCGGCTGGCGGAAAATCGCGATGATCACGCCCTTCTTGCCCCCGAACAGCCCAAGATTCCGAATGTCCTCAACCGAATCCGTGACCGTGGCGATGTCCACCAACCGCACGGGAGCGCCGACGTGCCCCGCAACAATCAGCGGCTCGTATTCGTATGCCTTGAAAAGCTGGTCGGTATCGGAAATCGCCCAGGCACGCTCGTTGTCGGAAATACCGCCTTTCGCCAGGTTGGAGTTCGCGGACTGCAGTGCCTTGCGCACCGTCTCCAGGCTCACGCCGTAACTATTGATCAGTTGCGGATTCACCTGCACGCGCACGGCGGGGCGCGCTGAACCCCATGTGAATACCTGTCCCACTCCTTCCACCTGCGCGATTTTTTGCGCCAGGATGGAGTCCGAAGCATCGTAAATCTGGCCGATGGGCACGGTATCGGAAGTAAGCCCCAGAAAAAGTATCGGGGAATCCGCGGAATTCACCTTGCGATAGGAAGGCTGGCTCGGAAGATCGGCGGGGAGTTGGCTGCGAGCCGCATTGATGGCGGCTTCGACGTCGCGCGCGGCCGCGTTGATGTCGCGGCTCAGATCGAATTGCAGCGTAATTCCAGTGTTGCCGAGCGTCGACGAGGACGTCATTTGCGTAACGCCCGCGATGCGCCCGAACTGGCGCTCCAGCGGCGTGGCGACCGCCGATGCCATCGTTTCCGGGCTCGCGCCGGGTAGGCTTGCGCCCACACCGATCGTCGGCAGGTCCACCTGCGGAAGCGGCGCTACCGGCAGAAGACGAAAACCGACCGCGCCGGAAAGAAGAATGGCCAGGGTGATCAGCGATGTTGCCACCGGGCGTCGAATAAAAGGCGCGGAGAAGTTGGATTGAAAATTCATGCCCTAGTCTCCGATGGCCGGTTCCTCGCTTGGATTGCTAATTCCAAGATGCAGGCGCGACGCCAGCCAATCAAACGCCAGGTACACCACCGGCGTGGTATACAACGTCAGCAACTGGCTGAGAATCAGCCCACCAACGATGGTTATGCCCAGAGGCCGGCGCAGTTCGGAACCCACTCCCGAGCCAAGCGCCAGCGGCAATCCGCCCAAAAGTGCCGCCATCGTGGTCATCATGATGGGACGGAAACGCAACAGGCAGGCCTCGTAAATCGCGTCGAGCGGCGACTTCCCCTCCTTGCGCTCCGCTTCCAGCGCGAAGTCAATCATCATGATGGCGTTTTTCTTGACGATGCCGATCAGCAGGATGATCCCGATCAACGAAATAATGCTGAAATCCGTATGGAAAAGCAGCAGCGCAAGGATCGCGCCGACGCCCGCCGACGGCAGCGTGGACAAAATCGTAATGGGATGAATGTAGCTCTCGTACAGAATCCCCAGCACGATGTACACGGTGACGAGTGCCGCCAGAATCAGGATGGGTTCATTCGAGAGCGAACGGAGAAATGCCGCGGCAGTGCCCTGGAACGTGGCCTGAATGCTCTGCGGCATTCCGATATCCCGGCGAGCTTTTTCGATCACGCCCGTAGCATCGCCCAGCGAAGAACCGGGGGCGAGGTTGAAGGAAATGGTGACCACGGGAAATTGTCCCTGATGGTTGATGGCCAATGCCGAGGCGTTCGGCTCAAAGCGTGTGAACGCGCTCAGCGGCACTTGCTGTCCATTCGCGGAATGCACGTAGATGTTCTTCAGCGCATCCGGGTCTTGCTGAAAAGTGGGATCTACTTCCATAACGACGTGGTACTGATTGAGCTGGGTGTAGATGGTGGAGACCTGGCGCTGGCCAAAGGCGTCGTACAGCGTATTGTCAATGTCGGCGGGCAGGATACCCAGACGCGAGGCGGTATCGCGATCGATGGTGAGGGTGGCCAGCAAGCCGTCGTCGAGCTGGTCGGTGGCGACGTCGCGAAGTTCCCCAAGGCTCTTCAGCTTTTCCACGAAGCGCGGCGTCCAGTAGGCGAGTTCCTTAGGGTCCACATCCTCAAGTGAATACTGGAACTGCGTCCGCGATACGCGATCTTCTACCGTCAGGTCCTGCACCGGCTGCATGAACAGCGTTATGCCGTCAATCTTTGCGATTGCGGGTTGCAGGCGTCGTATCACATCCGAAGCGCTGATTTTGCGCTCCGCCAGGGGTTTCAGGTTGATCTGGATGCGCCCGCTGTTTTGCGTCGTATTGGTGCCATCAATGCCGATAAACGAAGAAAGGCTCTCCACCGCGCGATCGCGCAAAATAACGTCGGCAAGAACCTGCTGGCGGCGCGCCATGGCCGCAAACGAAATGTTTTGCGGCGCCTCGGAAACTCCCAGAATCACCCCGGTATCCTGCACCGGGAAGAATCCCTTCGGCACATAGATATACAGCAGAATTGTCCCCACGAGCGTCGCGATGGTGATCAACAGCGTGGTCGTGCGATAACGCAAAACAAATTGCAGCGTGCGCCCATAAAACGCGATCACATCGTTAAACACTTTTTCGGACTTGCGGTAGAACCAGGTCTGCTCCTCCACCGTCTGATGCTTCAACAATTTTGCGCACATCATCGGCGTAAGCGTCAGCGAGACGATCGCGGAAACCAAAATCGTGACCGCCAGCGTCACCGCGAATTCGCGGAATAGCCGCCCCACGATATCGCCCATGAAGAGCAGCGGAATCAGCACGGCGATCAGCGAAACCGTCAGCGATACGATGGTGAACCCGATCTGCTCCGAGCCCTTCAATGCCGCCTGCAATGGCGTGTCGCCTAATTCGATGTATCGGCTGATGTTCTCAATCATCACGATCGCGTCATCAACCACGAATCCCGTGGAAATCGTCAACGCCATCAGCGAAAGATTGTTCAGCGAGTAGCCCAGCAGGTACATCACACCAAATGTCCCGATGATCGATAGCGGTACGGCGATGCTGGGAATCACCGTCGCCCGCAGGCTGCGCAAAAACAGGAAGATGACCAGGACCACCAGGAATATGGTCAGCATCAGCGTGAACTGCACGTCCGCCACCGAAGCGCGGATGGTTGTCGTGCGGTCCGTAAGAATATTCACTTGCACCGATGCGGGCAGCGCGGCCTGCAATTGCGGCAGGATGCGCTTCACGCGGTCCACCACGCTGATGATGTTGGCGCCCGGCTGCCGTTGGATATTCAGGATGACTGACGGCGCGCGATTTGCCCACGCGGCTTGCCGCACGTTTTCGGCGCCATCGCTGGCCGTGGCAACGTCGGAGAGTCGCACGGGAGCGCCATTGCGAAACGCGATGATGATGGAACGGTAGCCGTCGCTCGAAAGGAGCTGGTCGTTGGCCCCGATGGTGAACGCCTGATTCTTGCCGTCGAACGTGCCTTTGGCCTGGTCAACGTTCGCGTTGCCCAGTGCGGTGCGAAGATCTTCCAGGCTCAGTCCATACGAAGCCAGCGCCGTCGGATTGGCTTGCACGCGTACAGCCGGACGCTGCCCGCCGCTGATGCTCACCAGACCGACACCCGAAAGCTGCGATATCTTTTGCGCCAGGTTGGTGTCCGCCAGGTCTTCCACTTTCGATAGCGGCAATGTCGGCGAGCTCAGCGCCAGCGTAAGAATTGGGGCGTCGGCGGGATTCACCTTGCTGTAAATCGGAGGGTTCGGAAGATCCTTGGGCAAGAGGTTGGAAGCGCTGTTGATCTGCGCCTGAACTTCCTGCTCCGCAATATCTATGTTCAGGTCCAGGTTGAACTGCAACGTAATGACCGAGCTGCCGAACGAACTCGTCGAGGTCATTTGCAGCAGGCCGGGAATCTGGCCAAAATTGCGTTCCAGCGGTGCGGTCACCGAGGACGCCATCACATCGGGGCTGCCTCCCGGATAAAACGTCAGCACCTGAATTGTGGGGTAATCCACCTGCGGCAAGGCCGAGACGGGCAACTGCCGGTAGGCCACAAAACCCACCAGGAGGACGCCGACCATCAGCAGCGTGGTGGCGACCGGCCGCAGAATGAACGGCCGTGAGGGATTCATCGAGCAGGTCCTCCGCCGGGCGAAAGGAACGAGGAAGAAGCGGATGTATTGGCCTTGTGGCTGCCACCCGGCGTCGGCGCGCGCGGATCAACCTTCGTGCCATCCTGCAGCTTGTCCTGCCCATCCGTAACCACTACATCGCCGGACGCAAGCCCGGAAGAAATGCCGGTGACATTGCCATTCGTCTCGGCAATGGTAACCGTGCGCACCTTTACAGTGTTATCAGGCGAGACGGAGAAGACGTAGGTTCCCTGCGGGCCCCGCAGGATTGCCGTCGTCGGTACGAGCACGACATTCTTCTTGGTATCCACCAGCAGGTGCACGTTCACGAATTGATTCGGGAAGAGCTCGTTCTTCGTATTGTCAAATGTCGCCTTCAGCTTGTACGTGCCCGTGGTGGTATCGATCTGGTTGTCGATGGTGAGCAGCTTTCCCGTCGCTATTTTTTCGGTGTTGTCGCGGTCAAAGGCTTCCACGGTCAGGGCCTGCGCGGCATGCATTTTGGCGACCACCTCCGGCAACTGATCCTGCGGCAAGCTGAACAGCACGGAGATGGGTTGCAATTGCGTGATGACCAGGAGTCCGTTCAAATCCGTGGCGTGCACCATGTTGCCGATATCCACGAGACGCAATCCAATGCGCCCGCTGATCGGCGCGGTAATGTGCGAATAGACGAGCTGCAGCTTGGCATTATCAATTTGCGCTTGATCGGACTTGATCGCGCCGTCAAACTCGCTGACGTCGGCACCTTGCGTGTCCAGTTGCTGCTTGGGAATGACCCCTTCCTGGTACAGCAGTTTGTAGCGCTCCAGGTTGATCTGCGCATCGCTCCGCTGCGCCTGGTCCTTGGCCAGTTGTCCCTCGGCCTGTTCCAGCTGCACCTCGAACGGCCGCGAATCGATCTCGATCAGCGATTCGCCCTGTTTGACGTACTGCCCTTCCGTGAAATTAATCTTGACGATTTGGCCGTCAACCCGGCTTCGTACCGTGACGGTATTGAATGCCGTCACATTGCCCAAGCCATTAAAAAAGACCGGCAGGTCACCCTTCGTCGCGGTGGCCACAACCACGGGAACCAACGGAATCGCGGCGTGCCCGCCCTTGCCTGCTGCTCCGGATGAATCGCCCGCAGCGGCCGCCGTCGAGGCATTCTGGGCGCTACGGCTACGATAAAACCAAATGCCCGCGGCGACGACGCCAATCACGATCAGCCAGATCAGCCAATGGCTTCCGCCGGAGGCTTGTGGGCGCGGGGTAGTAGTGGCCTGTGTATGCGCGTCGTGCGCATCGGCCGAATTGAATGGGGCCATTCCTGAAAGCTCCTATTGTTCTAGAACCTGGAGTGCGAACCCACGGAGTTACCGCAGTTCTCCCCGGGTAGCGCCTTGAGCGTAGACAGTTCTCTTCTAAGCCTATCGGAAATGAAGGCCTACCACCAGATAGGACGCGGGGGGACCCCGATTGGTTTCGTGGGATTGCACCCCAGGCCGCCCGCTCCAATTCGGGGTGCCAGCCGCAAAAGGCGGTGCGCAATCCTCTACGCCGTCGTACACTAGCGGGCGATGAACTTTGGGCCTCGATTTGCCCGCAATCACATCTATCTCAAGGGGAAACGAAATGTTGAAGGGAGTTGTACTGGGCATCGTTCTGGGCATTCTGTTGGTGTTGGCCGGCGTTTATTTCTACTTTTCTTCCGGGTATGCACCAGTGGCAACGAATTCGCCGGAGATGCCGCTCGAAAGGAAATTCGCATCAGTCGCGCTGCACGCCTACCTCGATAAACAACCGCACCCCAATCCGCAAGTCGCGGTGGACGATCCGAATCTTCTGGCGGGCGCGAAAGTTTACAAGGATCAGTGCGCTGTGTGCCACGGCCTGCCTGGCGAACCCAAAACCATCATTGCCGACGGCATGTTTCCCAAGCCGCCCCAGCTTTTCCGCGGTGTCGGCGTCACCGACGATGAGCCCTGGGAAACTTACGTCAAAGTCGAGAGCGGCATCCGCATGACGGGAATGCCGGGATTCAGGGAACATCTCAGCGACCGCCAGATGTGGCAGGTAAGCGTGCTCCTGAAACACGCCGACGGCCTCCCGCCCACCGTCAAGGATTTCCTAACCGGAGACACGCTTCCCCCCGTGGCAGCCACTCCAGCCACGCTTGCGCCAGCCACACCGGCGAAGAAGTAGCCGCACATCTCCATTTCGGAGTGCGGCGGCTCGCCGCCGCTTTTACGCACTAAGCCACTCCACAATCGGTATCATCTACCGCGCACTCAACCGCGCTCCCGCACCAACCGATCCGCCCGCCGCAGTTCCGGGAATAACCAAACCCAAAGCCCCGTGACAACGATTGTGCCGATCCCTCCAAGCACGACCGCGGGAACAGCTCCCAGCCACTGCGCCGCCAGCCCCGATTCAAACTCCCCCAATTCATTCGACGCGCCAATGAAGATCATGTCCACGGCATTCACGCGTCCGCGCATTTCATCCGGCGTTTCGATCTGAATCAGCACCCCGCGCACCACCACGCTCACCATGTCCGCAGCTCCCACAAAAAAGAGCGAAATCAGAGACAGCACCAGGCTGCGCGAAAAGCCGAACACTACCGTGAAAATTCCGAATCCCGCCACGCACCATAGCATCGTTGCGCCCGCTCGTTTGCGAATCGGCTGATACGCCAACAAAAGCGCCATCACCGCCGCGCCAATTCCCGGAGCGCTCCGCAGCAGCCCAAGCCCCCAAGGCCCTGTGCGCAGGATTTCCTTCGCGTAAACCGGCAGCAGCGCGACCGCCCCACCAAGCAGCACCGCAAAAAGATCCAGCGAAATCGAGCCCAAGATGAGCCGATGCGTCCAGATGTAATGGAATCCCGCGAAAACGGATTTCACGCTGAAGGGCTCGCGCGGCCGCGGCTTGCTTTGCGTCTGGATTCGCAGCGTGGTGAGGACGGCGATAACGCCAGCGGAAAGCGCGGTTGCGTAGACCGCCGCGGGCCCGCGAAACAACGCGTAAAGAAGACCGCCAATTGCCGGGCCGAGAATCGTGGCGCATTGAAAGATACTCGAGTTCCACGCCACGGCATTCTGGAATTGCTCTTCCGGGACGAGTTGCGGCAACAGCGCGCGGCTGGCGGGCATGCTGAAGCTGCGCACGACGCCCACCAGGAAAAGTATGGCGAAAATGGGTGCAACCGACTCGCTCTTGTGCAACGTTTCCGCCCGCAGCGTGACTACCAGCAACATGAGCGACGACAGCGCGTAACCCCCGTAGCACACCGTGAGCAGTTTGCGCCGGTCCACGCGGTCCGTAACATGCCCGGCCACCAGAAACAGAAACATTGGCGGCAGGAACTGCACCAGCCCGGTCAGCCCCAGGTCCAGGGGACGCCGCGTAATTTCATAAACCTGCCAGCCCACGGCAACGGATTGCATCTCCGTGCAAAACACGATGCAGAATCGCGCGATCTGGTACAGGCGGAAACCGGAAAAACGGAATGCAGCGGTGCCTCGTGTAGTGGGCTGATCGGGGGTCGCCATGCGCCACTAGTCTGCCATAGGCTGCAGTGGCGGCGCACCAGGCGGTTATCAGTTATCGGTTATCAGATATCAGCTATCAGCGATCAGGAAGCAAAGAGGCAGCGCGACCCGGCCGCCCCAATCCGCTCTTCTGCACCTGCCCTAACAATTGTCATCCCGACCGGAGTGCTGCGCCTTGTGCGGCACGGAGCGGAGGGATCGGGGCAATCTCCAGACCAATTCTCCCGTGGTGAGTTTTGCACTCTTAAACTCTTTTACTCTTGCACTCTTAAACTTCTTCGGCTCTCCTGCCTCTGCGAGTCTCTGCGTCCTCTGCGCCTCCGCGTTATCTTTCAGCTTCTCTCCTTCGCAAGCAATCACTAAAGCAGTTTTTGACAGTCTAATAAATATGCGCCGCACTCTTCTCCAGTGAAAACTGTGCTCCGCACTCTCTCCCCTCGTCCCATCTTCGCTAAATCCACAAAAGTCTAGCCAACACCTGGGGCGGAATGCCCCATACAGTGACCGCCTGAGACCGAGTTTTGACCTCAAAAGCGGCCCCAAGACGCCGCACTCCAAGTGGGTTCAGGTATTGAACTGTTCGACCGGAGCGATCTCTTCTGTGGGCTGCACTGCAAATTCGCTGCGTTCGTTTGCGGCGGCATGCAAGAAACACACGTACACCACAGCGGCGTGCACAACATATCCCGACGCCAGGCTGATGGCCGCGCCAGCGAGTCCCCACAGCGGTATGAACAGAAATGCAGTTTGCACGGAAACGATCGCGCCGATCCGCGTGGCCAGAATATCGAATTGCGGCCGCTTCAGTGCTCGCAGCGCCAGCGAATAGCCGCTCGCGAATCCTGCGGCAAGCGGAATGACCAGAAGCCAGGGCATGAGCCACGCCGCACCGGTGAATCTTCCGCCGTACAGTAACCGCTCCAGCGGCGCAGCAGCGAAGTAGAGAATCGCCGCGACGACAAGCGACATTGCGGCCAGACTCAGGCTGATGCGATTCGCGAGCTGCCGCACGCGCTTGCTATTGCCCAGGAACGATTCGCGCGCAAAGACCGGCAAAAGCAGCATCCCGGCAGCAGTGGCGCACTGCAGCATCACCAGCGCGGGAATCTGCATGGCGTACAATCTTGCGGCCCCGCCGAGGCCGAGAAACAGCGGCGCAAGAACGATGGCCGACTGGCCCAGCGTCGCGGAAGCCAGCGCGCCTCCCACCAGCGACCGGCCATACCGCCAATTCTCCCCTGCGGCGGCAATCCAGGAAACGCTGCATTCGTGCGATTCGTCCAACCCAATCTGCAATTTGTGAAACAGCAGCAGCGCCGCGCACAAGCAACTGAATCCCAGCACGAAGAAAACATGCAAAGGCGTGAGCTTGTGCCGCGCCTGCAGCGCCAACACTCCCACAAGCAGGAAGCCGAGATTGCACAGGGTTCCCGCCAACGCCACGGCGGGACGCTTCAAAATGTGGCACACGCGCCGCGCGAACCGCAGCAGCAGCACGAAAGGCAGCGCGAGGCCAGCACCGAAAAACGCCCCCGCCAAATAACTATTGTGCACAAACAGGGCAACCAGCGCGCCCGCCAAAACAAGCGGCACAGCCAGAGCAGCGCTGAATGCCAGGTGCACCCAGATTTGCGCCTCAAAATAATCCGCAGCGTGGCCCGAATCAGCGGACGGGCCCAGGATACTCATCGGCTCCAGGACCAATACGTTGTGCACGGCAGCGAGCAGCAGGAACAGCCCAAATGCCAATATGAAGCCAGCGTACTGCTCCGCGGCAAGCCACCGCGCCAGCAGCACGTTGACCACGATCCCCGCGCTCACCATCGCTCCCGGTTCCGCCAGCGAAAATAACGACAAGCTCCTGCCCCAGTGCCTCCACTGCGCATCGCCTCGCGCGGGTGCATCCGCCTCTGTCGCGATGTGCGCCGGCGCTTCCGTTTGCGGTTTGACGGCAATCATTCCCATGGTGCGGCGGCCCTTTCAAAAAACGCTTTGGCAATCCGTTGCGAAACAGACCTGCCGCACAGGAAGCAATTCCCTTTCCAGTGCGCGGCAACGCAAGCATCCGCGCGGCCTGCGCCTTAGCCTCGTGTTTTCGCGAAGATACGCGCGTTACCTGGAAGGAGAAACGAACAGCACGAATCGCGAAGAGTCAAAGTGGAACAGCGTGGGGAGCCAGTCCCAAATCGGCAATGAACTGCGCCGCTCCGAGCCCCTCGCTTTGTCGTGGGCCGTCGATTGAAAAAGGTGGAAGGGATACGATGCTGTCAGGAAATCGGAAGGGAAAAATTAGCGAACAGTCAATTGTCCACACCGAGCATGCGCAGGACGAGTCACAATAGCCGCCGCACGAGGAAGTCGATGGCGAGCGGCACCACCAAATTGTCTGCCGCGTTTGGGAAATCTGTAGGCAACTGGCGGCTCGGCGCTGAGGCAAAAAAAAAGAGAGAGAACGGATGTCCGTTCCCTCTCTTCCCATGAGGCCGCATGTCAGGCGAGCAGGGCTCTTTCCCCTGGTCCTAATGAAGAATGTTCGCGGCCACGATCGTTTTTTCAGGCTTCGTTCTATTCAGCGCCAGCCGGGTCTCGAGATGGCTCAGGTGAAGCCCCAGGCCAACCGGACTCCCCGCTTTCCAAACCTGCTCGAGGAAGTAGGCATCCCCCACGCGTTGGAAGATGAGCGCCGAGTGTTCTGCCGGCATGGCGGAAGTGATCGGATAGGGCAGAGTCATTACCGACTCCTTTGTGCTTCTGCTAGCAACGGACAGCAGATCGTTGCCATTGCCGGAGGTAGTGACGGCGTACTCTCCAGCGGGATAGACCCTGTCCCCAACCACGAAATTGAACGGGACCACCGCTCGGAGACTGACGGTTTGCGCGAATGCAGCAGAGCCAAGAATCAGGGCAACTGCGGCCAGTACCATAAAACGGATCAAGTTGAGTTTCATTGGGCACCTCCTTTGGTGCTGGGCTGAAACTCCCATGTCTGCCGATCTACCTCAATACTTTGGCTCTCACAAGAAGCTCGCATCTCTGTCACACCATAACTCCCTCAAAGAATGGTAGTTATTCTGGGTTTGGCGGTCGGGCATCGCTCCACACAGACCATGCGCGCCACCTGTGCTACGCTGTGATTCTGGAAGTGACGGATGCCCGGAAGCAAAACGCCCCTGACGCTCATCTCGTTTGGCCCATTTGAAGCGGACCTCCCGTCGCAGGAACTCAGAAAGCAAGGCGTTCGTCTGCGCTTGCCCAGGCAGTCCTTTCAAATCCTGAGGATCCTGTTGGAGCGCCCAGGCGCGTTGGTGACTCGTGACGAGTTGCGCGCCGCGCTGTGGCCTTCTGACACGTTCGTGGATTTCGAGCACGGCCTGAACGCAGCCATCAACCGGTTACGCGAAACGCTGGGCGATGATGCGGACAATCCTCGTTACATTGAGACTTTGCCGCGGCGCGGGTATCGCTACGTGGGCCCGGTCGAGCCGCCCCCTGTCTCAAAGAGCGATCGTGTGCAAGTTGAGGAAAGACGGCTCTGGCTTCTCTCCTTGTTCCGAACGCCGCTAGTTTATGTGATGGTGCTCCTTCTCGCGCTCGTGGCGGGTGCAATAGCCATTTTCGCGCTGAACGTAGGTGGGGTCCGCCAGCACCTCTTCAGCAGTCGAAACGTGGCCACCGTGAATTCGATTGCGGTTTTGCCCCTCGCCAATCTTTCTCGCGATCCTGAACAGGAGTATTTCTCCGATGGTATGACCGAGGAACTGATTACGGAATTGTCCCAGATCCGTTCGCTGAAAGTGATCTCGCGAACATCGGTGATGCACTATAAGGGCTCGGACAAGCCACTGCCCCAAATTGCCCGTGAGCTGAATGTCGATGGCATCATCGAAGGCGCTGTGCTCCGTTCCGGCGATCGCGTGCGAATTACAGCCCAGCTTATCCACGGCCCGTCTGATACCCACCTTTGGGCAAAGAGTTACGAGGGGGACCTACACGAGGTACTCACGTTGCAAAGCGAGGTGGCCCAGGCAATTGCCAAGGAAGTCCAGACCACAATCACCCCACAAGAGCAAACACGCCTCGCAACCGCCCGTCCGGTCAACCCAGACGCCTACGTGCTCTATCTCAAGGGTCGCTACGAATGGAACAAGCGGACAGAAGAGGGACTCAAGAAGAGCTTGGAATATTTCCAACAAGCGATCAACCTTGACTCCACCTACGCGCTGGCTCACTCTGGCGTAGCAGATTCTTACAGCGCGTTGGGCGACAACTCTTTCCTTCCTGGCACTGAGGTTTATCCTAAATCGCGGGCAGCGGCATTGCGGGCATTCGAACTCGACAACAATCTCGCCGAAACGCAAGCTTCCTTGGCGCAAGTGTCGCTTCATAACTTCGATTGGGCGGATGCACTGCGAGGATACCAGACGGCAATCCAGTTGAACCCCAACTATGCAACGGCCCACCACTGGTACGCCTTGGCCTTAGCCTACATGGGCCGGAGTGAAGAAGCCATCCGAGAGATCGAGCAAGCGCGGACGCTTGACCCCCTCTCGGCCAGAATAAACGCGAACGTCGTCTTCGTACTCTACCTGGGGCGTCAATATGACCGGGCCATCGTCGAAGCGCACAAGGCTCTGGAACTGGAACCGAAAGATGCCAGTACGCACGGCTATCTCGGCCGGGTATACCTCATAAAAGGAATGCATCGAGAGGCTCACGCAGAGTTCGAGACGCTATTGAGCCTGAACCGCGCCGACTCTGGAGTTCTTCCGGGGCTCGCTCATGCCTTTGCTGCTGTTGGCAATAGAGAGGAAGCCCTTAGAATACTTGGCGAACTGAAGCAGCAATCGAAGCAGGAATATATCTCCCCGTTCTATATGGCGATGGTTTATTCCGCCCTGGGCGAGAGGGAAGAAGCATTAGCGCTGCTGCAGAAGGGCCTCGAGGTCCATGATGGCGCAATGGTTCAACTTAAGGTGGAACCCATGCTGGATCCCCTGCGTGCCGACCCGCGCTTCCAGGATCTCTTGCGTCGCATGAATTTCCCGCCGTAGGTCGGGAAGCATCCTGTCTCACGCAATGCTGGAGGTCAGGCAGACCGCCCGTTACCACCTGCCGCGTGTCAGAAGATAAATCGCCCCGAAGGTGGGAATGGCAGTCAGAACCGAGACTACTTTATGAACGGCCAGCAATTCGTCGTTCTGTGGCCTGCCGAGGCTCAGCAAACTGCCAGATATGATCATCAGCAGAAAAAACAATCCGGCGATGATCACGGCGGTTAATTCGATGCTTGTGAACTCCATGCCTCGATGCAGCCTGCGAATGGTTACCGCTGCGGTGATCACTGTCGCCAGCGCGAAGAGTTTATGGAAAGCGGCTACCGCACCAGCAATGGGCTTCCCCAAGGGCCTCGGGTCGTTCACGCGGAGGTTTCGGCTCTGCACAACACCAAAAATGAGAGTGACAAGAAAGAGGAGCCCGGTGGCCGCGATGATGGACGCATGGGTTCTCATTGCAATGCCTCTCCGTTCTTCTCCGGAGACTTTGTTGCCCCAACAACAGCGTCACATCGGCGATGCAGCCGGCGCCCGGAATTCCACAAATCATTAGAAGATGTCTGGCTCTGTTGACATCCTTACGAGAATCATAACGAAAACCACAACATCCCTGTCTGTTGCCCAGCAAGCGCCGGAGGCGCGCCACAAGTTAGCCCAGGGCGTAAGCCCTGGGTCGCAAGGGCACAAAAAGACAAGCGCCGGAGGCGCGACACTTGCGCCCGCCGTTTTCTGGAGGGTGCGGCACTCCCAGAATCTCAATCTGTGTGCAAGGATGTCAACAGAGCCAGACACACGCTAGATAGCGAAAATTTAATGGCGGATGAGCCTGTAAGCCGGATTCTGTGTGGCGCCTGCTTTGCAGCAGTGCGCCGCGACGATCATTCCTCTAGCCCCGGCCTCGCGACCGGGATCCAGCGACCTACCCGAGGGTTCATCAATCCCCGCAGCTTCCGCCGCAGGAAAAGGAGCCGCTGCGCTTGCGCACAGTGCTCAGCGAGCCGGGCCAGCTCTGCCCTCCTATTTGGTCTTGCACCTCGCGGGGTTTGCCGTGCCCCCGATGTTGCCACCGGGGCGGTGGGCTCTTACCCCACCTTTTCACCCTTACCGG